>ERZ1066139.4-NODE-4-length-335720-cov-26.007677_pt1 | contig 335720 bp, 311 predicted proteins | sample MGYA00382786_ERZ1066139 | MGnify/ENA primary metagenome ERZ1066139 (study PRJEB33369, sample SAMEA5778369) | biofilm metagenome | biome: Industrial cooling water; feature: Water cooling tower basin; material: Biofilm | place: United Arab Emirates | collected...
ACCAAGATACGCACCCTCACAATGATTGTCAACCCCTAAAACTAAAAAAAATTCGCCGCTACCCACATAACACCACCAATCCTGTAAGCAGATGCTTAAATCCTGTACGCAGGAGCTTTACTGCGTTGCTGCTAGAGGAGACGGAACACTAGAGGGGAAGCCAACCTGATGCTGGTAGCAGGTGATGGAGGGGGTTTTGAGCGAGACAGGGTGGGACTGGTGCTGGAGGTAAGTACGATAGAGCTATGGCTGTTCAGACTCTGGGTTGAGCTGAAGCTGGAGGATGACGGCTCGTTTTTTTGTTTTTGCAGGAGATTTTGGGAGAAAGATGGCTGGATTCGCGATACCGCTGCCTTTGGTGATTGATTCGGTGCTGTTGGAATGGTTGAGGGAGGATGTTGGGCGGGGGGATCAAACGACGCAGGCTCTTTTTGCTGATGTTCGGGGTTCGATGGGGGAAGCCGTTTGGGTAGCGAAACAAGATGGTGTTGTGGCTGGTTTGCCGATCGCGGCGCGGGTTTTTCGGTTACTTGATCCAGAAGGGGTTTTTGCTGTCCATGTGGCGGAGGGGGATCGCTGTGTCGTGGGCCAGACGATCGCGAGTTTGCAGGGGGAGGTGAGGGCATTGCTGACGGGGGAACGGGTAGCGTTGAATATTGCGATGCGCTTGAGTGGAATTGCCACGATGACTCGGCAGTATGCCGAACGGATTGCGGATTTGCCAGTGCGGTTGGTGGATACGCGCAAAACCACACCAGGAATGCGGGTGTTGGAAAAATATGCGGCCCGCGTTGGGGGAGCGGTTAACCATCGCATGGGGTTAGATGATGCGGTCATGCTGAAGGATAACCACATTGCAGCGGCGGGTGGGGTTGGGCCGGCGATCGCGTTGGTGCGAAAACATTGTCCCTATCCGCTGACGGTTGAAGTGGAGGTAGAAACGTTGGCAATGGTTGAGGCGGCTGTTGAGCATCAGGCTGATATTATTATGCTGGATAATATGCCGCTTGATTTGATGCGTAAAGCGGTAGAAATGATTCGCCAGCGGAATTCCCAAATTAAGATTGAAGCATCAGGAAATGTAACGTTGGAAACGATTCGAGCGATCGCGGAAACGGGGGTTGATTACATTTCGAGTAGTGCGCCAATGACGCGATCCCCCTGGTTAGATTTGAGTATGAAAATGAATTGATTACAGCAGCAGTTTGGCTGCTAGCGCTGTTGAAAATATTAGCCGTATCAGTTAATAACTTTAGACTAAAGGTAAATTCCGATCAGAATTTTTGTTGTACTGCTTCAGTCTTTTCAACGAGATGGTTTTACTGACAGTTTACGATACATTAATTGCCCGCAGCGATCGCCTATCTACCTCTATTTCACGGTCTTGCGCTGCGGCACCTCTATGAAAGAATCAAAGTGCTTGCTAGATTAGATAGGCGTTGCTGTTTTCCTTAGGCAACTTGGTTACACCTAATAAGTCTTATGATTTCTACGATCGCCGATCTGAAAGCTCGTCTACAAAACGCTTTGATTGCTGCATTTGGCAGTGACTATGCTAATACTGACCCCATTTTGGTCACTGCCAGCAATCCCAAGTTTGGTGATTACCAGGCGAATGTTGCGATGTCGTTGGCCAAACCGCTGGGTCAAGCGCCGAGGGCGATCGCAGCCCAAATTGTGCAAGTTCTGGAGGTTGGAGACCTGTGCGAACCGCCAGAGATCGCTGGCCCTGGCTTCATCAACTTAAAACTCAAAGCAAGCTATCTGGAAGCTCAACTCGCCAATATCCAGAGTGATCCCCGCTTAGGTGTTGCGCCAGTCAGTACGCCCCACCGGGTCATTGTGGACTATCCCAGCCCAAATATCGCGAAAGAAATGCATGTCGGGCATTTGCGGCCTGCGGTCATTGGCGAATGTTTTGCCCGAATCTTGGAATTTTTGGGGCATGACGTGCTTAAGATCAGCCACGTCGGCGATTGGGGCACACCCTTTGGGATGTTGATTGCTCATTTAAATTCGGCCTATCCCGAAGCGCTCAACAATCCCGACACGCTAAACTTGGCCGACCTATCCACCTTTTATCGCGAAGCCAAGCAACGATTTGATGCCGATGCAGACTTTCAAGCGGCGGCTCGTCAAGCGGTTGTGCAGTTGCAATCAGGCGATGCGGCCACCCTCAAAGCGTGGGAGTTGGTATGTGCTTTATCAAAACGATCTTATCGCGCAATTTATGATTTGTTGTCCATTTCAAAGGACATTATGGATCGGGGTGAATCGTTCTACAATCCCTTTTTAGCTGATATTGTGGCGGCATTAGAAACAACAGGATTACTGGTGGAAGATGCGGGGGCAAAATGTGTATTTGTAGAGGGATTTACCAATAAGGAAGGCAAACCATTACCATTGATTGTGCAGAAAACCGATGGCGGCTATAACTATGCTACGACAGATTTAGCGGCCATTCGTTATCGCATTAATACCGACAAAGCCCAAAGAATTGTTTACACGACTGATGCAGGGCAAACCAATCATTTTATTCAGGTGTTCCAGGTTGCACAACGCGCGGGCTGGGTACCAGAAACGGTGGAATTAGTCCACGCGCCATTTGGATTAGTGCTAGATCGAAATGGTAAGAAATTTAAAACTCGATCTGGCGATACGGTGCCATTAAAGGAATTGCTAGATGAAGCGATCGCCCACGCACGACAGGATTTAGAAACCCGATTGGCTACAGAAGAACGCCAAGAAAGTGAAGACTTTATTGCCCACGTTGCCCAAGTCGTAGGCATTGGTGCGGTAAAATATGCGGATTTGAGCCAAAATCGCACCAGCAATTATATTTTCAACTATGACAAGATGTTGGCACTGCAAGGCAACACTGCCCCCTATATGTTGTATGCCTATGTGCGCGTGCGGGGAATTAGCCGGAAAGGCAATATTGACTTTGAGCAATTGGGAGAAAACGCCCCCATTCAACTGCAAGATGAAACCGAGTTTGCCTTGGCCAAACATTTGTTGCAACTTGACGAAGTATTAGAGCAGGTGAGCCAAGACCTCTATCCCAATCGGTTATGTCAATACTTGTTTGAATTGAGCCAAAAATTTAATCAATTCTACGATCGCTGTCCCGTTTTGCAAGCAGAAGAACCCTGGCGAACGTCCCGTTTAGGCTTATGCGATTTGACCGCCCGTACCCTAAAGTTAGGGTTATCGCTATTAGGAATTCCGATTTTAGACCGGATGTAGCGTAGATCGATGGGGATTGAGCCAAAGCGACCTACAATTGAACCATGTCTATTTCTGGGATACGATCGCCGATTCAGCCCCCAAAGTTGCGGCCTTATCAACTGCAACTGGTTAAAGATCTGTACGAGAAACTGAGTCAAGGCTACCGTCGGGTGGCGATCGTGGCTGGCACCGGAGCCGGGAAAACCATCATTGCCAGCCAAATCTGCGCCCATACCCACGCACGGGGTTATCGGTTGCTGTTCCTCGTCCATTTAGATGTACTGGTCGGGCAAACCTACGAAAAAATGAAAGCCTTTGGGTTGCCCTGTGGCTTCATCAAAGCCGGGTGGAAAGAAGACGCGACGGCCCCCATCCAAATTGCCAGCGTGCAAACCATGTTGAAGCGAACCTGGTGGCAAAATTGGCCGGCGGATGTGGTGCTGTACGATGAGGGCCACACCACCGTTTTTAGTCAGGTGGGCCAACAATTGATCTACGAAACCCATCGGCAGGCCGTCCATTTGGCCCTCACCGCTACGCCCTATCGGTTGGGCAAAGACCAATTGGGCGACCACATGGAAACCCTGGTTTTTTCCCCGGTGCCCGCAACGTTGCAGCAGATGGGGTTTCTCGCACCGATGAAATACTACGGCATGCCAGCGGGGTCGCGGGTGGACTTGGAAGGCGTGCGAACGGTGGCGGGGGATTTTGATGAACGGGATTTGAAAAATGCCTGCGATCGCCCTGAATTAGTTGAACGCATTGTCTCCGAATGGTTCCGCCTTGCCCCTGATCGCCGCACCATCGCATTTTGTGTCGATATTGAACACGCCCAGCACGTCGCCGCCGCCTTTCGCCAAGCGGGCATTCCCGCCGATACCGTTGATGGCAACACCCCCATCAAACAACGCCACCAGCTTTATCGCGCCCTCCGCGACGGCCAACTAATGCTGCTCACTTCCTGCAACGTGATTAGCATTGGCTTTGATGAACCCAGCGTCGAAGTGGGTTTGCTCCTACGGCCTACCCAATCACGGGCACTGCACCAACAACAAATTGGCCGAGTCATGCGAATTTCGCCGAAAACGGGCAAAACCCACGGCATTATTTTGGATCAAGCGGGCAACCTGATGCGGCTTGGGTTTCCCGAAGATATTCAAGGCTACACCTTACCTAGCAGCACCGAACCCCACGAACCCGGCGTTGCCCCGAAAAAACAGTGTCCTGTGTGTGCGCGAATTGTTTGGGCCGCTGCCTTAGTGTGTCCTGATTGTGGGCATCAATGGCTGGTCGAAGCCCCCCCAATCTATGCGGAGGAGTTAGTCGAAGTGGTCAACAGCGATCGCGCCCAATTGGAAAGTGGCGATCGGGCGGAAGCGATCGCAGCATTTCAACGCTTACGCCAAAAAGTGTTTCAAGAACAACTCGCCCCCCAATTTGCCATGAGTTTGTTTTATAACCGTTATGGCTTTTTGCCCGAAGATATCTGGTGTTTCGGCTCAATTTTTGGCCACCAACCGCCCCTAGAAGCAAAACATAGCTATCGGCGCTATTTAAGCCATATCGCCAAACGTCAAGGCAAGTCGATTTCCTGGGTCATTAGTGAATTTCAAAAAGAATTTGGCCCCGACGGATGGCAAGAAATTTTCTTCAAACCCTGAAGCGGCCCCAAGCACTTTGACAACACGACTATTTCATTTCAGGGATAGGTTCCAATCACATCAGAGGCAACCCAAACAAGAAAAACGATGGAAGCTCATCACCTCCATCGCCTCTCATGCGGTGCTGAGAAAAATCTGTTAATGAACTTCGGCCACTTGATCCAGAGACAACATTAGCAGTGGCTCTTTGGTCGGCAGCTTTTGGCAAACCCAGCCTCTGAGATGCCAATAATCACTGTAAATCGAATTAGAAGATGGCAAGACTGCCGCTACGGAATTGGACTGATTGATCGGATTAGTTACGACAGAATTGTTGGCCATTAGAGCAGGTCTCAAGAATAGAATTTAGGGATATATACACACATCGGCAGTGCCAACTTAACACGGTGCAAGCGGGCTAGCGATCGCCAATCATTAACGAGGTCAGGCTACAGGTAATCGGGACAAGTTTCGCGCTGTAACCTTTGGCATTCACAAACGACTCAGGGAAAACAAACTACCAAGTTTAGGGGCTATTTACTACTTGTAACTGGAGTTCGATAGTTTTTCTCTTGTGTTATCTCTAATTCTATAAAAAATTGCGGCTTTTAAGCAATAAGGTGCATGATTCTTCGTAAAAAAAAGATGTCTTTTTTACAAAAATCAATCTTTTATGCCGAGGTCAGAAACGTGAGGCGCATAGACCATGAACGCAATGGGGAGACGGAGCCAACGAGCAATTTGCTGCGATCGCCCAAATTTGCGTTGCAAGGACAGCGGTAACTCCGCCACCGTTACAGGCCGAAAACCCAACTGCTGATAAAAACCAACCCGCCACGCTCCCACACACTCTAGATACAGCGGGTGCGTTGCTTGCCGAATTAGGTGAGCCGTCAGCCGTTTCCCCAACCCCTGCCCCCGCCACGCCTTGACCACCATCAGGCTGCCTAATTCTTGGGCATCTGGGAAATGGCGCAATTGGCCACAGGCAATCAAGTGGTGTTCGTGCTCAATGACCCAAAACTGCTGCCAGCGCAATTGAGTTGGATCGAGCCGGGATTTGAACACGAGCCACCGCAGCGCCCACTGGTCGGAGGCCAGCGCCGGACGCAACTGACACCCCGGCGGTAAATCCGGCAGGGAGCTAACCATCAACGGGCTTTCATATCGGCGATCGCATTCCGGGCCATTCCGGCGATCGCCTGATCCGTCGCTTTCGGCAGATGGTAATACTTCCCTCCCGCCTGCTTCGCCAGTTCTTTGGCAAAGCCCGTCGAGACAAATTTATTCTCAGTATCAATGACCAAAAGCTGAAACCCGATCGCCCGAATTTTGCCCGCAATATCTAGCAACTCCGCTTTAATATCCGGTTTTTCGCCTTCCACCGGGGGTTCACCCAGCGATCGCGCCAAAGGCACATTCCCCCGCCCATCCGTAATCGCCACAATCACCACTTGCCCAATATCCCCAGACTGCTGAGCATTCATGCCCACCCGCACCGCCTGAGTCAATCCGTGGGCCAGAGGCGACCCACCCCCACAGGGCAACCGATCCAAACGTCGTTTTGCTGCCTCAATCGATCGCGTTGGCGGCAACAGCACATCCGCCTGCTCGCCCCGGAAGGGAATTAGGGACACCTGATCACGATTTTGGTAAGCTTCCGTCAACAACCGCAACACCGCCCCCTTGGCCGAGTTCATTCGGTTCAGGGCCATCGACCCCGACGCATCCACCACAAACACCACCAACGCGCCAGCCTTGCGGGCCAACCGTTTGGCCCGAATATCCCCCTGCTCCACAAATACCCGTTTGCGCGGACTCCCCGAAATGTTAGCGGCCCGCTGTCGTCGTGCTTTTTGATACGGAGCCGCCGATCGCAACGTCGCATCCACCGCAATCCGCCGCACCGCGCCACGGGGCAAAATCGGTTTGATATACCGCCCCCGATCTTCCGAAATAATTAGCGATCGCTGGCCCGACTTTCCTCGCCGCGTCGCCATCTGCGCGAAGTACAACACCTCCGGGTCAAGCACCACCCCTTCCGGGTCAAACATAAACTCCTCCGGAATATTCGGAGTCTCTTGTTCCGTTTCCGGTTCGTCCTCTTCCTCTTTTTCGTCTTCCTGCTCGTCTTGCTCCTGCTCCGACTGATCCTGCGGCGGTGGCGGCGGTGGGGGTGGCTGTTGCGGCTCGTCTTCCGGGGGTGGCTGCAAGTTCATCGCACGGGGAATAATCACCAGTTTCACCGCTTGGCGCAAATCTTCCGCTTCCACACTGGTACGGCCTTCTAACGCCGCATGGGCCTTGGCTACCCGCACCGCAAACAACTCCGCCCGGTGCCCTTCCACGCCCCCTCGAATCGCTTCTGTCACCAGATATTCAATTTGATCCGGCTGAATTTGCACATCCTTGAGCCATTCCCGCGCCAGGATGATCTGGGTTTTCAAATTGTCGATATCGTCTGCATACTGCGCCAAAAATGCCTGCGGGGAAGCAGCATAACTTGTGGCCTGTTCGACCGCTTGCACCCGGTCATCCAACCCCAGCACCATGTCTGCCGACAGAGCGATCGCAATGCGATCGAGCAAATGATTGCGGAGATCGCCCTCCTCTGGGTTGTACGTTGCAATCAACAACGGCTGGCAGGGATGGCGAAAACTAATGCCTTCCCGTTCAATCTGGTTCCAGCCATCGGTCAATGCACCCAGCAACAAATTGCTGATCTGGTCATCCAACAAATTAATTTCATCCACATACATCACCCCCCGGTGGGCCTCGGCCAACAACCCCGGTTGGAATACCGTTTCCCCTTGCTTAATCGACTGGCTCACATCCACCGAACCCAACAGCCGATCTTCCGTCACCCCCAAGGGCAACTGGATAAAGGGCGCTGGAATCACCTCCGTCGTCAGTTCAGCCTCCGCTTTGCCCGCCTCCCGTTGTTGGGTTTCATCATCCCACTCGTCGGGTTTGCGGGGATCACAATTGAGCGATCCGGCCACAATTTCAATGGGGGGCAACAGGGCATGAATCGCCCGTGCCATCACCGATTTAGCCGTACCCCGGCGGCCCGCGATGACCACGCCACCCAAACCCGGATCAACAGCCGCCAACAGCAGCGCCAACTTGATGGCTTCTTGGCCCACAACAGCCGCAAGGGGAAAGGCGATCGGTGAAACAGTAGTAACAGGCATGGACTCTGGTTAAATTCGCTCCGGTTTTCAGCATAGCAATATCCTGGCCCTTCCCACGGTCGATATCCCTGGAGGTTCAGTTTCCGAGCAACCGCGATCGCGTGCCCTTTCCCCGTGACCAAGCCCAGCCGCAGAACAATCACAATATGTCGGGACAGCGCAACTGAATCAGGGACTTCCCGTAAGATTGATGGTTATCGCGGCAAAGATCTTCAATTGACTCTTAAAAGTATATGCACTTAAGTATATGCACTTAGTATCATGGCAACCGATGAGTGTTTTCTGGTTGGAGTTGGCGCTTCCGCCGGGGGTTTACGTGCCCTAGAAGAATTTTTTGACAATGGGCAAACACCTCAGCGTCAAATTTTTTGCTACCGATATTGACAACACCGCCCTCGCCAAAGCTACCGAAGGGGTATATCCCAAAAGTATCGCGATCGAGGTCTCCCGCAAACGCCTCGAAAAATACTTCACCTTCCGCGATCGCAACTAAACCCAACAAAGTTTAACAGCACAATTCCCAGTGATATATTTCGCGAGAACGCTTAGGTACGATGTATGGATGCTTTGGCCCACAATGTAAAGACTTCTCTCTAGCCCCAAACCCCACAATCTCAATTGTGGATGATCAGATTGACAACATCAAACTGTTAGCCGGATTGCTAGAAAACCAGGGCTATTCCGTAGCCTATGCCCTTGATGCCGAAACCGCTCTCCAACGGCTTCATTTGCTGCCTCCAGATTTGATCTTGTTAGATTTATTCATGCCCGGAACCAATGGCTTAGAGTTTTGTGAACCGATCAAAGCCGATCCAATCTACCAATAAGTACCAATTTTATTTCTCACCGTCAGTCAAGATAAACAGCAGATTATTTCTGCCTTTGAAAAAAGTGCAGCCGATTATGTCACTAGCTAGCCACAACGAGCAACACATTGTTTCGGCTTTTGAGTATGGGGCTGCTGATTATGTAATGAAACCATTTAATGCTCAGGAAGTTTTGGCCCGTGCCGCTACCCACATTCAATTAAGACAAAAAACGATCGCCCTGAAGCAGGCCCAACAGCAATTAGAAACCATTGTGAGCTACATGCAAGATGGACTTTTGGTTGTTGATCAAGCCGGGTTAATTCAGTTCGCGAATCCAGCCGCCGCCCACATGTTCAAGCAACCCCTAGAGCCGCTTGTGGGGCAGCAACTAGGGCTACCCGTAGTCGAAAAAAGAACGACCCAAATTGAGATTTTGCGTCTGAATGGAGCTGTGGGAGTAGCGAAAATTACCGTAGCCCAGGCCAAGTGGAAAGAACAACCTGCGGCGATTGTGTGTTTGCGGGCTATCAGCGATCGCGCCAGCTAACCCGTTCGCCCCGCCCTCAACCCATGCCACCAATCAACCAAGGTCAACCGAGAACAGCCATCGTCCCCACTCAAGACCTCAACTAATAGCAACACCCCCAGGATAGAGTTTTGGAAACGCCTGGTTAAAATCCATAATCAATTGCAATTAAGTCCGCTACGAATCCTGATTGGGAATCATTGGAGAATGTAGAAAAAAAGCTTAAAGTGGATGCAAGTATACTGTAATGTTTTATTAAAAACTCGGTGCATCCCTTAACGCAATTAGCTTGAGATTTCACAAACTCCCATAAATTGCTTTGCTTAAAATGACTCAAATTGCTGGCGTTCGACCCTCCCAGACCCAACCCTTTCAGCTTGATTGCGATCGCATCATTCAGCTTACCCAATCAATGGTTTGCGTCGTGGGTAGCAATGGGTACTTTGAATACCTCAATTCCCACTGGGAAAATCTCCTCGGATATTCTACTGCAAAATTAATAGCGGCCCCCCTCCAAACCTTCATCCACGCCGACGATCGCATCCCCACCCTCAACATTATCAAAACCCTATTTGATTCATCCCCCACCACACCGACCAGCCTCCACTTTGAAAGTCGGTGGTACTGTCAACAAGGAGGCTACAAATGGCTCGCATGGCACGCCAGTTTCCAGGCCGAGCAAAAAGTGATCTACGCCGTCGTTCGAGACATTACTGAACACAAACAAACCCAACAAGCCTTAAAAGATAGCGAAGAACGCTTCCGTTGCCTGGTCGAAAACGTCAAAGACTATGCCATCTACATGCTCGATCCAGAAGGCAAAGTCGTCAGTTGGAACCGGGGAGCCGAGCGGATCAATGGCTACACAGCAGAAGAAATTATCGGGCAACCCGTTTCGGCCTTTTATCCCCCCGAAGATATTCGCATCGGCAAACCCACCTACGAACTACAAATTGCCGCCAGCGTGGGCCGCTTTGAAGACGAAAGTCGGCGAGTACGGCGGGATGGTTCACAATTCTGGGCACACACAGTCGTCACCGCCCTCCACGACAAGCAAGGCCAATTACGCGGCTTTGCCAAAGTCACCCGCGACATTACCGAGCGCAAACATGCAGAAGCCGCCCTGCAACAAGCCTACGATGACCTGGAACACCGAGTCCAAGAACGCACCGCCGAACTCATGGATACCAATCGGCTTTTGCAGTACGAAGTGGTAGAACGCAAACAGGCCGAAGCAGGATTACGGCAATCCGAGGCCCAACTCCGCCAGCAAACCCACCAGTTACAACAAACCTTGCAACGCTTGCAAGAAACCCAAGCCAAGTTAGTCCAGTCGGAAAAAATGTCGAGTTTGGGGCAGTTGGTGGCTGGAGTGGCTCACGAAATTAATAATCCCGTGAATTTTATTTCGGGCAATATCATCTACGCCAGTCAATACGTGCAGGATTTGTTGGCTGTATTGGCTCTTTACCAAACCGCCTGCCCCCACCCCAGCCCAGACATTGCGGAGGCGCTGGCCGATTACGATATTGCATTTGTCCAGGCCGACCTGCCAAAATTGCTGAATTCAATGAAAGTCGGGGCCGATCGCATTCGGCAGATTGTCCTATCTTTACGCAACTTTTCCCGCTTAGACGAAGCCGAGAAAAAACCCGTTGATATTCACGAGGGACTCGATAATACCCTCATGATTTTGCAACATCGGCTCAAAGCTCGACCGGGTTTTAGAGACGTGACCATTCATAAAGATTATGCTGATTTACCCTTGGTAGATTGTTACGCTGGACAATTGAATCAAGTGTTCATGAATATTTTGAGCAATGCGATCGATGCTTTGGAGGAGAAAGCTCAAACGACTGAATTGAGCCGCGCGGACGATTCATGTCAGACCCCGTCAACAGCCCAGCAAGCAGAAGGCGATCGCCCGCCTGCCTTTCAACCCACCATTACCCTGCAAACCACCCAACGCGATCGCAACTGGATCGTGATTCGGATTGCCGATAACGGTTTGGGTATTACCGATCGCGTCAAACAGCGATTGTTTGATCCATTTTTCACCACCAAGCCTGTCGGCAAAGGCACTGGCCTGGGCTTATCCATTAGCTATCAAATCGTGGTCGAGCAACACGGTGGCCAGTTGAAATGTCAGTCCAACCCCAACCAGGGCACCGAGTTTGTCATTGAAATCCCCCTCCACACCACCGCCCCAACCCAGTCCCTCCGGGCTTCCTAGCCGCCAGGGTCATTGGGCTGCTGCTGACTCGGTTTTGGCGATCGCTGGAATATTCCACAAGCCCCAACTGGGCAAGCCCGTGTATTCCAACCCCGTCACCGTATTGCGGGCTGCCATCAATGCGCGATCGTTCACCAGGAAGATGACGGGTAAATTCGCCTGCACCACTTGTTGATACTCCGCATAAATCGCTTTGCGTTTGGCCTCGTCCAACTCCCGCGCCCCCGCCACCATCAGGCGATCGATCTCCTGCTCAAAGGGGTAGGGCTGCCACCCCTGGATCGGTTGTTGGCCCGGTTGTTGGCTCAGGTTGAACGAATGAGACGCGCCACTACTCAGCCACAGATTCGCCGCACCGTGGGGGTCAATGCCACCCGTAAAGCCAATGATGTGGGCATCCCAATCCCGCGTCGTCGAGGTTTTTTCGACTAACACATTAAAGCTGATCGGCGTGAAATCCACCTGAATGCCAAGTTTGCTCAGGTCAGTCTTGATTTGTGCCCCGATCGCCTCCCGCACTTTATTCCCCGCATTCGTCGCCAGGGTAAACCGCACCTGATTGCCCTTCCCATCCAACAATTGGCCCTGGGCATTGGTCTGAAACCCCGCACTTTGCAACAGGGCTTTCGCTTTATCCAGTTTGTACTCATAGGTTTTGAGGCCAGCCTCCGGTTTCAAGATGTACGGACTTTGCACCGAGAGTGGCGAATTCAGCACAATCCCCAACCCGCGAAAAATATTGGTGTTCATCTTGTCGCGGTCGATCGCGTGGGCGATCGCCTGCCGAAACGCCAGATTGCTAAACCAACTCAGCTTCACCGGATCAACAACAGGCTTCCCCGTTTTATCCTTAGCCGGATTCAGATTAAACGTGAGATACAACACCCCCGACCACGGCCCCCCATTGAAAATCTGAAAATTGCCCCGTTGTTCCTCTTGCTTCAGCAGCGAATAATACTCCGGGCGGAGTGGTCGCGCATCCCCCATCACATCCAACTCCCCCGACCGAAAGCGGATCAATTGGGTATCAGTATTTTCAATAAATTGCCACACAATCCGCTCAATATAGGGCAGAGGCTTGCCCGCCGCATCTTTGCGCCAGTAATTGGGATTGCGCCGAAACACCAGTCGTTGCCCTGGGGTATAACTTTCCAGCCGATAGGGGCCATTCACCACAATCTCTTGGGGCGGTGTGTCGGTGTTCCAGGTGGAAATAAACTTGAGGTTGCCGTCTGCCCCTTTGGTTTTCAAGGCCGTTTCCAGTTTGTGCTTCGGCATAATCACCACCCCGTCGGGGCCAGTCGTCGCCCGGAGGAATGGGGCAAAAGGTTCCGGCATGAGAAATTCGACTTGGCGATCGCTCAGCTTCCGCACCGAAGGAAACACCCCCGCCGGAAACCGTTCATTCGGGCCAATCCGCAGAGCATCCTTGGCATCCGTCGGAACCTCAGGATTAAAGACCACATCCCGGTAAGTAAACACCACATCATCCGCTGTTAACGGTGCCCCATCCGACCAGCGCAACCCCTCCCGCAGGGTAAATACCACCCGCTTCTGATCGGCAGAGATCTGCCAACTTTCGGCCAACGCGGGTTCCACAGCCCCCGTCACCCCGTTCTCGCGGGTTAGCCCTTCGTAAGCAAACAAAAAGATATTGGGAAAGGTCTGATTATTGGCGTAATTAAACGTTTTGGGGTCAGACAACGTCGCCAGCACCAGTTGCGACCCCTGAGCCTCGTCCCGCCGCAACTCCCGCACCTGACAACCCGCCAGCCCCAGGACACAAACGCCCAGCACCGCCCACACCAGCGATCGCCGCCCAGTTGCCCTCAGCCATCCCCACCCGCCCCAATGCCCACCCTGGAACCCAAATCGCCGCGATCGCTGCCCAGTCAAAGTTCGTGCTTCCTTCAGAGTAAAACAACAGCCTAGCACCGAGCCAACCCAAACCAAGCGATCGCCTATTGCGAACCACCCTCTGGGGCCGGAGCCGTTGCCCCTGGTGCTGGCGCATCCGTCCCGCCGCCTGGAAACAGCGGACTGGGCGTAGCCAACCCATTATCCGGAGCCGGAGTCGAAGTACCAAAGGGATCAAAGGGGTTAAAGGTCGGGGTATCGGCAGGAAATGGCGTTGTCCCCGGTGTTTGCAGCGTGCTCCCCGGAGTCGGCGAAGCTTTGCCCGGAACCGTCGCCAGCGCCACCCGACTGCCCCCCACCGATCGCATCAAATCCAACACCTGCACCACATCGTTGTAAAACGCGCTGGGCGAGGCATTCAGCACCAAAATACCCTTTGGATTTTGGGTAATGTAATTCTGAAATAGCTGGTAGAGTTGACTGCGATCGACCGGGGTTTGGTCAATAAACGTTTGGCCCGATCGCCCAATCGTCACCACCATCATTTCGCGAAACCGATTATCCCCCAAGCCTCCCGCCGACAACGACGACCCAGTTGAGGCTCTGGGCAGATCCACTTTAATCGCCTGTTGGCGCGTAAATTGCAACGCCGCCAAAATAAAAAACGTCAAGATACAAAAAATGACATCAATTAACGGAATGATTTGAATTTGGACTTCTTCTGAAGGTGCGTCTGTGTGGATTTTCATAACCGCAATTTTAGTAAGGATAGCGATCGGCAACAAAGTCAGGGGACAGGCCCCCAGCACAACTCAAGTCGGTGAATGACGCAGAAATTTGCAATGTAACAGCTTCACAAAAACGGGCGATCGCCCAACCAGCCCACCCTCAAGACGGGTCAACCTTGGCCGGAGTGTCTGGTGATTCTGACGGAGTAGGCGGAGCCACCAATGGATCATGACTAACCGGGAAATCCCCAGCCTTCTCCGGCACTAGCCCAATGGCACCTTCGCCCCTAGCCAACCGCTGCCGATACATTAACTCCAGTTCATTGCCCGCTTTGCGAAAGATTTTGACCTGATTCACCAAAAATGACTGGAACAGGCGATAAAACACCAGCGCAAAGATCGCCACCACCAGCCCCGCCGCCGTACTGATCAGGGCTTCCCCAATCCCCGTCGTCACCCCCGCCGTAGACTCGCCGCCAATATCCCCAATCCGAATATTTCGCAGCGAAATGATCAGACCGATCACCGTGCCCAGCAAGCCCAGCAATGGCGCTAGGGCAATCACCGCCTCCAACACTTTGTCACCGCGCCGCATCCCGGCCAATTCTTCATCTGCCGAGGTTTCCAGAGCCAGCCGAAACAATTCGGGGTCAGTTTCGTTGAGTTGCAGCGGGTTATAGAGAAAGCGCCCAATGGGCTGGTCATAGGCAGTACGGGCCACTTCGGCTGCTGTGACCCAATCGTTGCGACGGGCAGAATCCAGGACGCGGTTCACCGTCTCCCGCTCTTTGGTCAACACACCAAACCAAAACCACGATCGCTCAAAAATAGCCGTTAAGGCCAGGATAGAGAGTAAAAGCAGGGGAACCATCGTTGGCCCACCTTTTTGAAACAGTTCTGCGACGTTCACGACTTGCTCCAGAGTCCATACATCAAAAGCAATTCAATTTTAGAGACTTCGTGGGCGTTTCCAACGGAGCCAACCAAATTCATGCTGGATTTACGTTTCTTTTTACTTTGGCGACAACATTGCATGGGTGTTCTAGCCTATGCCTCCGGCGGGTCAGAAGCCGGGGCAGGGGTTGGGGCTTTGCGTTCGGGGGCAGCGCCGCGATCGCCATTGAGACTTGCCAGTACCAACCCCTCCGGTTCCGCTTGTAGGGCTTGGTGGGGTACCCCGATGTTGATTTTGCGATCGGTCAACACGCGATGGAGTCGTCGCCGAAACTCCCGCCCAACGGCCCACTGTTGCAACGGTTTCGTTTTAATCCAGACCCGAATCAAAATCCCCGTGTGGGATAGGTGATCCACCCCCAACACTTCCGGCGGCTCGAGGATGCGATCGCTCCACTCTCGGTCTTCATACAACTGGTGCCCCACAAATTGAATCACCTCCAACACGCGATCGACATCCGCCCCATAGTCAATCTCAATATCAAAATCCACCCGTGACCAGGTTCGGGTCAGATTTTCCACCTTATTGATCGTGCTATTGGGGATGGTAATTAATCGCCCTTCTGCATCCCGCAGTTGCGTAATCCGCAGGTTCATATTTTCCACCAACCCACTCGCCCCGTTGATCGCCACCACATCGCCAATGCCGTACTGGTCTTCCCACAAAATCAAACAGCCATTAATCAGGTCTTTCAGCAAGTTTTGGAAGGCCAGAGAAATCCCAAAGGCAATAATTGCGCCCCCCGCCAGCACCGAGCCAATGGGCACCCCCACCGCCTGCAACGCCACCCCTGCCCCAAAACAACTCAGGACAAAGGTTTTGAGACCACGTAACGCATTGATGGTGGTCGAAATGCGGAGGGTTTTGCGCTGGGCATCGTCGATCTCGAAGAGGGGAAACCGCGAAAACTGGTCATTTTCCCAAATGCGGGCCGCGCGATCGATCAATACGTCCCCAATCCAGTTCATCAGGCCCACCACAAACCAGACCATTAACAGAAAAATCGGGACTTCCAACAAACTAACCCCCATCTGGCGGGTGGAAGGAAACTGCTGAAAGATAAATGCAATTCCCACGACCCACACCATCACTTGGCCCCAGCCCACCAACCACCGAAAGGCCGCCAAGATCCGCCGCCGCCGCGCCAGGGTAAATTGCCGCCGTAGGGTATCCAGAATATCGCCTTGGGGAAAGAAATGTTCGTGGTTGACCAACGTTTCGCCGACAGAATCTTGCACTAACGCGGCTTGGGCCACTGCCGGATCGTTTGTCGCCGAAGCCAGAGTATAGTCGCCAACCGATTCTGTAGCTGGATCGGTGTCTGCGATCGCCGTTTGCCCTTGCTGGGTTTGGCGTTCTTTCAAGCGGTGATCCTGGTAGGCCAACAGCCGTTGCAGCCCAAACAAAATCAGACTGCTGACCACCGTTGCCCCGGCGATCGCCCCGGCCAGGGTCAGCTTGGTCTCAAACCGTTCTGGGGCGCGATCGCTCAACTCCTTCGCCAATTTGGTCTGCAAGGTCGATTGCCACTGTTGCGCCAGTTCCGCCACCGAAATCCCGTAGTAGTTGGCATCCTTGGCAGAAACCGTGACCAATTCCAATGGATTGGAGCGAAACTGATCCGTCGCCACAATCACCGTCTGGTCGCCGCTCTGGGTCACTTTGGTTTGAAAACTCTCCGGATCAAAAGTTGTTGCATAGCCCCGTTCTTGCTGCACAGATTCGGGCTGCTCCTCCGCAATCACCCGCTTCAAGTTCGCCATGATCGCCTCGGCCCGTTCTTCCACCGGAATTTGACTCCCCGGATTTTTGCGATCGCGCACCGTTGAGGTCACCACCTTAAACAGCACCTCCCCATTCAAACTCACCGGAGCCACTTCAATCTCCCCATACCGCTCCACATTGCTCGGTCTGCCGTTATCCAACGCCGAAGTCGGGGAAGGCAAGGAAAGCTGGGCCAACGCCGGAGCCTCCGCGATCGCAACCGGATGCAGCCAGACCCCACTACCCACAGTGACGATCGCCAACGCCACCAACCAAGCCCAACGTCGGCCCCGCCGCGATCGCCCGATTTGTCGTTTGCGTTGAACGCGCCGCATCCCTTGCACCATTCTCGCTCCTCCGCCCTTCAACATCAGCAGGATTGAACTGTCTCGCCTACAGTAGCTCAAAAGTCAGGCGATCGGGCCGATCCATCGGAGGAACCAAAGGTGCCCCACACCACGGCTAAAACTTTGTAATCACCCAACGGGAACCTTTTGCCCACATCACCGTCACCCCTGGCCCACCGCCCCACCAGTCACCGCCCCCAAAGAATGATCCGAGTTAATCGTCAGCACCAAATCCGCTTGGGGCAGCAAGGGTGGCAGGAACAAAGCGGGGTGGAGTGCCTGCCAAAAGTAATCCACAAATTGCTCAATTTGGGAGTCCGTCATACCGGGTTTGCCCGTCGCCTGCATCTCTTGCTCGGCTTGTTTGCGCCACTGTTTGCTCCAGCGATAGTCCGCCAAATGCAGAATCCACAGGGCATCGAGCCGCTTCCACAAAGGCAAATAGCTGTGCAACCGTTGGTTCATCGCCAGGGCAAAGGCGCGATCGCCCTCGGTCACAATGGGCGCGGGGGGTTGGTCAAAGGCAGAGGGCGCTAGGGGCCGGACTCCCACAAACCAGCCCTCAAACAGCACAATGTCAATCTCACTGACCCACTCAGCAGCCACCCGATCGCCCATGCCGCCGTGTAACGACTTGTCAAACCGAGGGATCGCGATCGCCTGCCCCGGCTCTGGGTGGCGCAGTTGATCCAGCACCCGCAGCCCCAACTCCACATCATGGGTGCCCGGTGGCCCCCGCCAGATCAGTCGCGGTTCCTGGGTTTGCAATTCCTGGCGATCGCTGTAGGTCTTATACAAATCATCCAGGGACACACTCAGCGTCCCATAGCCCCGTTGCCGCAAAATCAACGTCAACACCTCGCCCAAGGTCGTTTTGCCCGTGCCCTGCCCGCCCAAAATTCCCTGCACAATGGGCCGCTGCTTTTGCTGTCGGAGGTGTATCAGGCGATCGCTCAACGGCAACCATACCCCCCACAGCGTCACCAGATAGGCCATTGGTTCGCCCAGCCGCCCCGCACACCAGGTCGCAAAGTCTGGATAAAGCTGCTGAAGCAAAGCAGCCCGGTTTGCTAATATCATCTCCAGAGTTGCTGGCCGATAACCCCAGGCTGGCGATCGCCCCGCGTCTGCCGCTTCCCACTGCACCAGGGTTTGCCACTGCGCCGCCGTCAGGGATTGGCCCATCGCGATCGCCGCCAAAATCGGTTCCAGTAAGCCTGAATTTTTCACCAAGGTTTTCGATGGAATGAGAGCAACATGCCTATAATGGGGTGCTTTGGGGTTAGGCGGCTCAACGCTTGATCACTTGGCCCAGCATCGAGCCTCATCATCGTCGTTCCCAGCCTTGCGCGTTCCTATGAATCCTGACACTTCCCTGCCTGCTCCCGTATCAGACACGGATGACATCTTACAGCCCCTGGCCGAAGAAATTGACTTTTCTGCCGTTGACTCCGCCGAGGCTCCGCCCATAGACTCCAGCGCCGCCCCACCCGCAACCGAACCAGAGGCCGCTGCCAGTCCCCCGTCCGACCTGGCCCCCGGCCCCCAGGTGCAGCTCAAAAGCGAAGACGGCAACGTGTTGCTAGTATTACCCCTCGATCGCGAGGCCGACGACGACAACCCCGCCAGTGCCCTGAGTTGGAACGAAATCGCCCAACAATTGCGCCAACGCTTAAACTCCGGCGAACGCTTTTGGCAACCCGAAACCACCGTCCACCTCATCGCCCGCGATCGCCTGCTGGATGGGCGGCAATTGCAAGAAATCAGCGATGCCCTGGCCGACAACCAACTCCGGCTCAGACGGGTTTACACCAGTCGCCGCCAAACTGCCGTTGCTGCTGCCACTGCGGGATATTCCGTGGAACAACAAGCCGCGATCGCCCAACTCGTTCAACCCCACACCGCCGCCCCCCAAGCCCTGGCCGAACCACTGTACTTGCAAACCACCCTGCGCTCCGGAGCCGACATCAAACACAACGGCAGCGTCATCATCCTGGGCGACCTCAACCCCGGTAGCTCCGTCGTCGCCGATGGGGATATTCTGGTCTGGGGGCGGCTTCGGGGCTTGGCCCACGCTGGAGCCAAAGGCAATGGTCGCTGCTTGATCATGGCCTTGCAAATGGAACCAACCCAACTGCGAATTGCGGATTTTGTCGCCCGCCCGCCCGAAAATCCCCCCGCCGAATATTATCCCGAAGTGGCCTACGTCACCGCTCAAGGCGCAATCCGCATCGCCCGCGCCATCGACTTTCACCGTAGCCAAACCACTGGCACCCTCCCCTAAGGTCATCGCCGCGATCACCCTCCAGTGGGGCCACCCCAGATCAGTTGGCCAGAGCGTCTGGTTTGATCGATTGTGGGGAAAAGATGAGGGAACGCCAATTTTAAGGTATAAGATAGGCAGCTTTGATCCAGCAAGGGATCAAACGGGGTTCTCTGCTCGCTAAAATTTTTCCACTGTCAGTTTTTGGCCTTCAGCGTCGTTTAGTAAAATCTTCCCCACTACATGAGTCGCGTTATTGTCGTTACCTCTGGCAAAGGAGGGGTGGGCAAAACCACCACCACCGCAAATCTAGGCATGGCCCTGGCCAAACGGGGCCGCAAAGTCATTGTCGTCGATGCGGACTTCGGGCTACGGAATTTAGACTTGCTCCTGGGCCTGGAAAATCGCGTCGTTTACACGGCTGTTGATGTGTTAGCAGGGCAATGCCGCTTGGAACAGGCGATCGTCAAAGACAAACGCCATCCCAATTTAATGCTGTTGCCCGCAGCCCAAAATCGCACCAAAGATGCCGTCCGGCCCGATCAAATGCGGCAACTCGTTAATGCTCTCAGCAAAGCGTTTCATTATGTGCTGGTCGATAGTCCAGCGGGCATCGAAATGGGCTTCCAAAACGCGATCGCCGCCGCCAAAGAAGCCCTCATCGTCACCACCCCCGAAATCGCCGCCGTCCGAGATGCCGATCGCATCATCGGTCTCCTCGAAGCCAACAACATCAAACAAGCCCGCCTCATCGTCAATCGGTTGCGCCCAGCGATGGTGCAGGCCAACGATATGATGAGTGTTGAGGATGTGCAAGAAATTCTGGCCGTTCCCCTCATTGGCATTGTGCCCGACGATGAGCACGTCATCATGTCTACCAACAAAGGCGAACCCCTGGTCTTGGCCGAAACCCCAACCCTGGCTGGCACCGCCTTCGACAACATCGCCCGCCGCTTAGAAGGCGAAACCGTTGACTTTCTCGATCTCACAGTGCCCAACGATGGCTTCTTAACAAAAATTCGTAAAATGTTTTCGACTAAATTGTTTTAAGTTCAAGCCAACGTTTGCGTGAGATTGCTTTAAAGTAAAACGTGCTCAATGACTGGTTGGTAACATCGCCCTCACCGTGAGAGAGCGGTATCAGTTGTTTTTTTCGCGCTCCCTCTACCCCCTCCTGTTTCATGTTATTTGAACTGCTAGAACGGCTTTTCCATCGCTCGACCAACAGCCGCCACGATGTCAAAAATCGGCTCCGGCTAGTCCTGGCCCACGATCGCGCCGACCTCCCCCCTCACATGGTCGAATCAATGCGCCGGGAAATTTTAGAAGTCGTCTCGCGGTACGTCGAACTGGATACGGAGGCGATGGAGTTTGCCCTGGAAAGCAACAACCGCACCACGGCCCTCATCGCCAATTTGCCCATTCGCCGCATTCATTCCACCGAGCTTGACCAACCCGATAATGTTGAAGTCAACATTCCTGAACTTGACCTGGGGGAAGTGGGGGAAGAGTTGCAAAAGCTGGCCCTGGAACTGAAGACCCCGCCAGCGGAGGCTCCCCCCGTTGCGCCAAACCCCGAAGCCCCGGCTGAAGCCAGCCCGCCCCCGACGATCGCCGAAGCCCCGGCCACAAGCCCCGCCGCCGCAGAACCACCTGCCGCTCCACCCACCGATAGCTCCCAAACGGAATCTGTTTCTTAGCCCATGATTACGGGTACAACGCAACTCCTGGGCGTGATTGGCGATCCCATCGCCCACTCCCTGTCTCCAGTCATGCACAATGCCGCGATCGCCCATCTCGGTGTGGATTACGTTTATTTGCCCTTGCCCATCGCCGCCGCCAACTTAGCCACCGCGATCGCCGGGTTTGAGGCGATTGGGCTACGCGGGTTCAACATCACCATTCCCCACAAGCAAGCCATCCTGCCACTGTTGCAAGAGATTACCCCCTTGGCCCAGGCGATCGGCGCAGTCAATACCGTTTGGCGCAGTGAGCTAGGGTGGCAGGGCACCAATACCGATGTGGCTGGCTTTATGGCCCCCTTGCAAGCCCTCGATCGCGACTGGCCCCAAACCGAAGCCCTCATTTTAGGCAATGGGGGAGCCGCCAGAGCCGTTGTCGCGGGGTGTGCCCAACTGGGGTGTGCCACGATCCGCGTCATTGGTCGCGATCGCCCCAAACTCCAGCAATTTCAGCAAAGTTGGCTGGCCTCGCCACTGCAAATTCCTGTCCATGTGCATCTGTGGGAAGAATTGCCTGTGCTTCTGGCAAACGCGGGTCTGGTTGTCAACACTACCCCGCTGGGAATGCATCCCCACACAGCCCAATCTCCCATCACCGATTGGAGCCACTGGAACCCCGCCGCGATCGCCTACGATCTGATCTACGTGCCCAAACCGACGCAATTTCTGCAAGCCGCAGCGGAGCGCGGTTCCGTCGCCATTGATGGGCTAGAAATGCTGGTGCAACAAGGAGCCGCCGCCCTGGAAATTTGGTTGCAACAACCGCCCCCGGTCGAGGTCATGCGGCGATCGCTCCTCCAACATTTGGGACTGGCCACACATAACTCTTAACGCTCTTTCGGTTCAGCGTCAGTTTCACCCGGTGTTGGCAGCGGATGCACCAAAAACACATAGTCCTGCACAACCTGGTTATTCAACAAATGCTCTTGAATAATCCGTTCAATCACCGGTGGCGTAGCACTGTGGTACCATACCCCGTCAGGATACACCACCACGATTGGCCCCTGCTGACACACCCGCAAACAATTCGCCTTCGTCCGAAAAATAATCGGCGATCGCGCAGGTGTAGGTTGATCCAGCTTTAGCTCCTTCAGCCGCCGCTTTAAATAATCCCACGCGGCCAATCCTGTCGCCTGATCACAACATTTCGGCTTGGTTTGATCGGCACAAATCAATACATGGCGCTCGATCTGCGGCAAGCCCAACGCCTGCACACAGACCGACAACGCTCCCGATTCGCACGTTTCTGAGGCTATAGCAGATTCCGATTCAAAAGACATAGGCGATCGCGGCATCCATTGTTGGGATTTGACACATGAAACAGGTTGAACCCATCGAACGCAAATTGAGCGAGTCCCCCAAATAAAAAGGATACCTGCCGCAGTCAGTGCAGATATCCTCTTCCCATTAATTACGTTAACGAATCAGGCAACAGCCAAGCGCCGCTGCTTGCCCAAGCCTTACTCGTCATCGTATTCATCATCCAAGTCATCCTCGCCGTCCTCATCGTCCGTAGTACCGCCAACCAGTTCCACTCCATCATCATCCAAAATCGGCGAGGAATCACTGGTCATCCCATAGCTACCAAAGCCATAGGTCGGGTGATCGTCAATACTATCCAACCCGTAGGTTCGAGCAGTGCGATCGTCCAAAACGACATCTTTCAGATCCGCATCATCATCAAACACCATCGCGTCATAGGGCAAATCAACGCTATCGGGACTGCCTACCTCTTCGTAAGCATTGAACCCAGTCCCCGCCGGAATCAACCGACCGATGATCACGTTCTCTTTCAGACCGCGCAACCAGTCAGATTTCCCTTCGATCGCGGCCTCCGTCAAGACCCGCGTGGTCTCCTGGAAGCTGGCCGCCGAGATAAAGCTATCCGTATTCAACGATGCCTTGGTAATCCCCAACAATACAGGCGTATACTCCGCCGGAGCGCCCCCCGTAATCGACATCGCCTCATTCACCTGCTCGACTTGGTACAGTTCCACCAACTCACCCGGCAACATTGTCGTATCGCCGCCATCATCAATCCGAGCTTTAGAGGTCATCTGACGTACCACGACCTCAATATGCTTATCCGAAATATCAATCCCCTGAGATTGATACACCGATTGCACCTCATTCACCAGGAAGGACTGCACTTCTTGCAAACTGACCAAAGCCGCCGCATGAACCCCGGCAGATTCACGATTCGCCCGGAACAGCACCTCCAACAACTCATGAGGATTGGCAGGCCCATCGGTCAACCGTTCGCCCGCATTCACCTGTTGGCCATCGGAAATGATGACGTTCTGCCCCGGATTGATTTGATACTCCCGCAGATTGCCATCCGCTTCAACCACTTTGACTTCAACCGAGTCATCCTCACCATAAACCACTTGCGCGGTTCCCGGACGCTCAACCAACACACAGGCTTCCCGTGGTTTCCGAGCTTCCAATAGTTCCTCAATTCTCGGTAGACCCTGGATAATGTCTCCCGTCTTGGTGCGCTCGAAGACCAGCAGTACCAGGTGATCACCCCGCTGTACCAGGTCGCCATCGTCAATGTGGAGCACCGCACCGGGCGAAACCCGATAAGGCCGTGCCGCCCGCAATACGACTTCATCATCGCTCACTTGCACGACCTGACCCGACTCATCCAGGACTAAGTCATCCGCGATCGCCGAACCTGCCACGACCAGGTTATTGACCTTCACCGTAGGCTTTTTCCCATTCGTCGGCACCGTCCGCAAATCCGCCTCACGTACGACCAGAATCCGGCGCACAGCTTCCGCCCCTTCCCGAATCCCGCGCACTTCCCCAGCCTCTTTACACTGGATCTCCGTCCGCGCGACTACAGCCCCCGGCGTAATTTGATCGCCATCATTCACCAACAGACGAGTCAACGTACTCCCCTGAGTTTGGTCAGCCGCGATGTCTCGGCGAATCACCAACGATTCCAAAATCACCATCTGCAACCGCAGCGACTCTGGATCATTCTCGTCAGGCACCAATTCAATATCTGCCGCCAACTGGGGTGCATCCTGGTCGATCTCCAAGACCAACTGGATTTTGAGTAACTCCAGCCCTTCAACAGATTTCACCCGCTCCCCGTCTTTGTAAGGCAAGCGTTGCACAGCCCGTAAGCGAATGGCGCGACCCGTCTCACTGCTCGACTCCTGACTGGGCACCGATGGCTCATCCGGCACTGGAAACTCAATCACTTCCCGCAGCAAAATCGCTGGCCCTTCTGGGGTTTCTACATATTCTGCGTACTTCAGTTCCTCCACCATTAACCCCGGCATCACCAATTGGCCAGGATTAACCAGCACAGCTTCCCGCGTGATGATGTCATTCGGATCATCAATCATGTGCAAATCACCAGGTTTGATGACGATTTCCCGCAAAATGTCATTTTTCTGAGTGACTTCGACAATCCCGCCGCTTTGGCAGAAAATATCTTTCACCACTTCAGTACCGGCCTCAACATATTGCCCGTCTTCCACCAACAACAGCGAAATATCTTTGTTGACTTCGTGGGCTTCTTCGGGAATCCAGAGCAGGGTTCCCCCCTTCACCACTTCATAGCCTTGTTTGGCTTTGCCGCGCTTAGCCACCTCCACTCCAGAGTATTTAATGATGCCACCTGTATTGGTGTGGTAGCTATCATCAAGCAGCTCGGCAACAACTTGGTTATTGGTCACTTTGGTGTTGGGAGTGGCTTTAAGCGAGAATAGCTGATTGTTTGTGGTTTCAATCAAATAGTGATCCCGCCCTTGATAGCTTTCGACCCGCACCCGCGCTTGGTCGAGCAGGACAGAAGCGGTGATGATCTCGACTTCCCGCGCCCCTTTGCTGCCTTCTGTCTCTTGGGGCAAGCGCACGATCCCGCCATGCTCTGTGACTAGCTTCGTTTCGGCAATCACGCCACCGGCGGTAATACTGTCGCCATTTTTGACCACTGGCTCAGCCCCAGGCGGCAGGTTATACACTTCGCCGGATAGCACCCACAGCAAACCACCCCGTTGGGCAATGCGTGTGGTATTACCCTGGCGGTCTTTTTTCTCCTCTGGCACCAGGTCGGCAAAGAGCACTTCGCCCGCAATATCAGAGGCCACGTCTTTGGTTGCTTTTTCGGTGGTTTTCCGCGATCGCCCCGTCAAGGGAACCTCAGCCAAAATTTGACCCTGTTTCACCTTCTCGCCATCGCGCACCAAAAGGGTCGCCCCTTGCGCTACCGTAAACACTTGCTGTTGGCCATTCTCGCCTTCAAGGGTCAGCTTCGAGTTGGCATCCACCGCATCCACAACAAAGGCATCTTCCCCGTGGCGAGTCCGGAAGGGCCGTACCCGTAGCCGCTTGGGCAATCGAAGTACACCATTAAAGTTAGCCCGTTCCTGCCGTGCCATTTCGCCAGTAAATACACCACCCGTGTGGAATGTCCGCATGGTGAGCTGGGTACCCGGTTCCCCAATCGACTGGGCCGCAATAATACCAACCGCCTCCCCAATGTCCACCATTTTGGCATGGGCCAAGCTCCAGCCATAGCAATGCTGACACACGGAGCGAGTCGCCTCACAGGTCAGGGGCGATCGCACCACAATGTCATCCACTTTGGCCCTCGCCACCTCTTCCGCCATCTCATCAGAAATCGGCTGATTCTTGGGAATAATGACCTCGCCCGTCTCCGGATGCACCACATCCTCACCAGTGACCCGGCCTAGCAAACGATTCTTCAAGGGAATCAAGACGCGATCGCCATCCCGCATACTCGTCAACGGAATCCCCCGCGTCGTCCCACAATCAATCTCGCGGATAATCACATCCTGCGACACATCCACCAAACGCCGAGTCAAGTAGCCAGAGTCCGCCGTCCGCAACGCCGTATCGACCAACCCCTTCCGCGCCCCATAAGACGAAATAATATACTCCGTAACCGTCAACCCCTCACGGAAATTCGTCTTAATCGGCAAGTCAATAATTTCCCCCTGCGGATTCGCCATCAGCCCCCGCATCCCAACCAACTGCCGCACCTGCGAGATATTACCCCGTGCCCCCGAAAAGGCCATCATGTAAACCGAGTTCAGCGGACTATTATTCTCAAAGTTACGAACAACCTCATCTTTCAGTTCTTCGTTCGTCCCGTTCCAAGTATCAATCACCTTCTGGAACCGCTCAACTTCGGTAATCTCGCCACGAATATAGCGTTCCTCAGTTTCCCGAATCGTCTCTTCTGCCGCCTCCAGCAAATTCCGCTTCGTCTCCGGCACCTGCAAATCATCTACACTGATGGAGACCCCCGCCCGCGTCGCAAACCGGAAGCCCAAATCCTTCAACCTGTCAGCCAGTTGAGCCGTACGCGCCGTTCCATAATTCGTGAACGACCAAGCAATCATCCGGGTGAGTTGCTTCTTATTAATCACCTGGTTCCGAAAATTGGGTTGGTTGTTACGCTCTGCCATGTTGCTAACCGCCTCTGCCATGAACTAAATACTGCTGCCCTGCCCAAACACCCGACCTTGAATCAGCGATAACCCCAATTCAAAGCCGGGATAACTTGCTTCAAATCCCTTAACCAGCCAACACATCCTGCACAGTCTTGTTGTAGATAATGCGCCCCGGTGTGGTTCTGATGTACTGCGAAATGAGATTCCCCTCCGCATCACGCCGCTCCCGCCGGAACTTATAAAACCGCGTGACAACACCATCGGGGCTGGTTTCTTCTTCAATCACTTCGTTGTCCGGCACATCCATTGGATCAATCCCACCATCGAAGCGCACCCAAACATAGGCATGGAGATCAACCAACTGCTGCTCGTAAGCCATAATGGCATCTTCCAAGCTAGCAAAATACTGGCCCACTCCTTTCTCCGCGTCAGGATTCTCCGCCGTTAGGTAGTAACAGCCCAAAACCATATCTTGGCTGGGCGTGATAATGGGTCGTCCCGTGGCTGGCGACAAAATGTTATTAGAGGCCAGCATCAACAAGCGAGCCTCAGCCTGCGCTTCCAAAGACAGCGGTACGTGAACAGCCATCTGGTCGCCGTCAAAGTCAGCATTAAACGCCGGACACACCAACGGATGCAACTGAATCGCGCGACCTTCCACCAAAATGGGTTCAAAGGCTTGAATTCCCAAACGGTGTAGAGTCGGTGCCCGGTTCAGCATGACGGGATGCCCTTCAATCACCTCTTCCAAGACATCCCACACAATTGGATCGTTGCGCTGAATCAGCTTTTTCGCCGCTTTAATGTTGTTCACCAACCCCTGACGAATCAGCCGATGGATCACAAAAGGTTGGAACAGCTCGATCGCCATCTCCCTGGGCAAGCCACACTGATGGATCTTGAGTTTTGGCCCAACGACAATCACAGAACGACCAGAGTAATCAACCCGCTTCCCAAGTAAGTTCTGGCGGAAACGCCCCTGTTTACCCTCAATAATGTCAGAGAGCGACTTGAGTGGGCGGTTGTTTGCCCCCACAACAGTTCGGCCCCGGCGACCATTGTCGATCAGCGCATCCACCGCCTCCTGCAACATCCGTTTTTCGTTACGGACGATGATCTCCGGCGCAAGAATTTCTTGCAAACGAGCCAATCGATTATTCCGATTGATCACCCGCCGATACAGATCATTCAAGTCAGAGGTTGCAAAACGGCCCCCATCTAACTGCACCATTGGCCGCAGATCCGGTGGAATTACCGGAATCACGGTCAACACCATCCAGTCTGGCTGCGACCCGGTAGCAATAAAGTTATCAATCACCCGCAACCGTTTGATCAATTTGGCGCGCTTTTGCCCTTTGGAAGTGGCAATTTCTTCCCGCAGTTTTTCCGCTTCTTCTTCTAAGTTAATGTCCTGCAAAAGTTGCTGTAGAGCTTCCGCGCCAATGCCCACCTCGACTCCTGTGAGTTGAGAGTCTTCGCTGTAAAGCTGGTCTTCGATCTCAATCCACTGGTCTTCCGTCAGCAGTTGCTTGTAACTCAGGTTTTCGGCATTGCCCGGACTGAGGACAACATAAGCGTTGAAGTACACAATTTGCTCAACATCCCGCAGGGGCATATCCAGCAAAATTGCCATGTAACTGGGGATACCTTTGAGATACCAAACGTGGGCGACAGGGGCCGCTAGTTTGATATAGCCCATGCGATGCCGCCGCACACGAGACTCAGTGACTTCTACCCCGCAGCGCTCACAGACAATCCCCCGGTGCCGCACCCGCTTGTATTTGCCACAATGGCATTCCCAATCTTTGGCCGGCCCAAAAATTCGCTCACAGAATAAGCCATCCATTTCGGGCTTAAGCGTTCGATAGTTAATGGTTTCGGGTTTTGTGACCTCGCCAACAGCTTGTCCATTCGGTAAGGTGCGCTCTCCCCACTGCCGAATGCGCTCTGGAGAAGCCAAACCAATCTTCACATAATCAAACCGCTGCTCTAGCTTTGGCATCGTGCGTTTTCCCTTAGTCAAGTTGTAGAAGTCGGGTCTGGAAACTGTGTCCAGCCAAAAGATGTGAATCCGAATCAAGGCTTAAAGCCAATCGCCAGCGATCGCCCAGCAGCTTCCCCTCCACGATTGGCCCTCGGTCTAAAGCCTATTCGTCTCCGTCATCCAGTTCATCGCGCGAAATCGACTCATAAGTAGGACGAGAAGGAGCACGGCGGGTATTCACATCAGCCATGAGGTCTACCTCACTATCCCGGCTCGTACCATCCTCGCGGGTATCTAGCTTATGTACCGCCACATCCAAACAGAGTGACTGCAACTCCCGCATCAGAACCTTAAAGGATTCTGGAGTACCCGGACGGGGGATCGCCTTGCCTTTCACGATCGCATTCAACGCCTCATTCCGACCTTGCATATCGTCCGACTTCACCGTCAACAACTCTTGCAACGTGTAAGCCGCACCAAACGCCTCCAAAGCCCACACTTCCATCTCTCCAAATCGCTGTCCACCTTGTTGCGCTTTCCCGCCCAACGGCTGCTGCGTCACCAAGGAGTATGGGCCAGTTGATCGCGCGTGAATCTTATCGTCCACCAGGTGAACCAGCTTCAGCATGTAGGCAATCCCAACCGTGACCGGGCGATCGAACGGATCACCCGTTCGCCCGTCATAGATCTGAATCTTGCCCGGATCAGCCGGGTTAAACACCCAATCAGCCCCCCGTTCGTCCCGCGCCTGCTGCAACTTGCCATGCACCGTTTCCCGTGATTTCTCTTGCCCGTGCATTTCATCAAACGGGATTACCTTAAACCGAGCATTCAAGTTTTCACCTGCCCAGCCCAGCAAACATTCATAGACCTGGCCGACGTTCATCCGCGAAGGTACACCCAGCGGATTCAGCACAATGTCAACCGGGGTACCGTCCGGCAAATAGGGCATATCTTCAATCGGCAAAATCCGCGAAATAATTCCCTTATTCCCGTGGCGACCCGCCATCTTGTCGCCCACCTGAATTTTCCGCTTTTGGGCGACATAGACCCGAACCACCATGTTGGCCCCCGGTGGCAGCTCGTCCCCTTGTTCCCGCGTGAAGACCCGCACATCCACCACACGCCCCTTTTCACCGTTCGGAACTCGCAGGGAATTGTCCCGAACATCCCGCGCCTTTTCACCAAAGATGGCTCGCAGCAGTTTTTCTTCCGGCGGCTGATCCGATTCCCCTTTCGGAGTCACCTTACCAACCAAAATATCGCCCTGCTCTACCCAAGCACCAATACGAATGATGCCAGTTTCATCCAGTTGGCGGAGCGAGTCCTCACCCACGTTGGGAATTTCGCGAGTAATTTCTTCTGGCCCCAATTTGGTTTGCCGTGCCTCAATCTCGTATTTTTCAACGTGAATTGAGGTGTATACATCGTCGTAAACCAGCCGCTCACTGATCAAAATCGCATCTTCGTAGTTATAGCCTTCCCAAGGCATGTAGGCCACGATAATGTTTTGGCCAAGCGCCAGTTCCCCTTCTTGAGTCGCAGAACCATCAGCCAAGATCTGCCCCGCCTGCACCTGGTCGCCAATAAAGACGATAGGACGTTGGTTAAGGCAAGTGTCCTGGTTTGATCGCTGGTACTTCTGAAGTTGATATTCAATTTCGCGCCCGTTGTTATCCCGCACCCGGATGTAATCAGCAGACACAAAGGTAACTTCCCCATCCGTCCGGCTGACAATGACCATCCCAGAGTCCCGTGCTGCTTGAGCTTCCAACCCGGTACCCACCAGAGGCCGTTCTGGCCGCAGCAAAGGTACCGCTTGCCGTTGCATGTTTGACCCCATCAAGGCCCGGTTTGCGTCGTCATGCTCCAAGAACGGAATCAAGGACGTAGCCACAGAAATAATCTGCACTGGCGACACCGCCACATAATCCACTTCAGTCGGCGAAGTCGTCGTGAAGTCTTGGCGATAGCGCACGGGCACCTGCTCACCTAAAATGTTGCCCTCGGCATCCATCGGGATATCGCCCGGTGCAACGCGCAAATCATCCTCTTCATCCGCCGTCATATAAGCCGGGGCAATGTCTTTGCAGACTTGACCATTTTCGACTTTGTAGAACGGCGTTTCGATAAAGCCGTAAGCATTGACCCGCGCGTGGGTTGCCAGCGAACCGATCAAGCCCGCATTGGGGCCTTCTGGTGTTTCAATTGGGCAAATCCGGCCATAGTGAGAAGGGTGAATATCCCGCACAGCAAAGCCCGCCCGCTCACGAGTCAAACCCCCTGGCCCCAAGGCGCTCAACCGACGCTTGTGGGTCAGTTCTGCGAGGGGGTTGGTTTGATCCATGAACTGGGAAAGCTGAGACGAGCCAAAGAATTCCTTGATGGCTGCGACCAGGGGCTTGGGGTTAACCAAAGAGGCAGGAGTCAAGGAGTCTGCATCAGAAACAGTCATCCGCTCTCGGATAATCCGTTCTAGGCGGTTGAGGCCAACTCTGACCTGATTTTGCAACAATTCACCAACAGAGCGCACTCGGCGGTTGCCCAAGTGGTCGATGTCGTCGATCGCGCCAATATCAAATTCCAGGTTGATGAGGTAATCGATCGCCGCCAGAATATCTTGGGGGGTAAGTACACGAGTCGCTTCAGGCACATTCAGCCGCAATTTACGGTTGAGCTTGTACCGACCCACCTTGCCCAGATCGTAGCGTTTGGGATCAAAGAAGCGTGAATCAAGCAACTGTTGACCACCGGATACGGTCGGCGGTTCTCCCGGACGTAGTTTGCGGTACAGTTCCATCAGGGCTTCTTCTTCGCCGTATTGCCCTTCTTTTTCGATGGTTTTCTGAAAATATTCGGGGTGGCGCAGCGCATCAAAAATTTCGCCATCGGTCAAACCCAAGGCTTTTAACAACACCTGGGCAGAGAGTTTGCGGGTTTTGTCAATCCGCACCCACACCAAATCATTTTTGTCAGTTTCAAACTTCAACCAAGCGCCCCGGTTGGGGATGAGGCTGGCGTTGTAGGTGCGGCGACCGTTTTTGTCGGTTTCGGATTTGTAGTAAACCCCAGGGCTACGCACAATCTGGTTGACGATGACCCGCTCTGCGCCGTTGATGATGAAGGTGCCGCGATCGGTCATAAGCGGCAAATCGCCGATAAAGACCTCTTGCTCTTTGATTTCGCCCGTCTCTTTGTTGATCAATCGGGTTGGAACGTACATTTGAACGGCATAGGTACTATCCCGCCGCTTGGCTTCATCAACGTCGTATTTGGGCCGCTTTAGCTTAAAGTCTTTGCCGATAAAGTGCAGCTCAAGCTTGCCGGTATAGTCAGTAATTGGGGAGAAACTATCCAGTTCTTCGATCAGCCCTTCTTCAAGAAACCAGCGGAAGCTCTCCCGCTGAATTTCAACCAGGTCTGGAAGAGTAAAAGCGGGTGTGGTGAAGTTAGTCATGCGTCGTCTTCAAAAAAGTTACGCCCAGCGCGAGTGTCGGATTATAAAGGATGCAGTTAACCCAGTCAACTACAAAGCCATTGAGCAAGCTGGAAAAATTGCCCAATGCTTACTATTTGTGCCTATGGGGAAGGTTGAGTTGATATCAGAAAGCCAGAAACGTAGGACATTAAGTAAACCAGTCGCGATCGCCCGTCTTTCAGTGAGTCCATAGTGACCATTGCGGTGTTGCCTGTCAAAGCGTGATTAGACCTAGACCGTTGGTGTGTTTGAGCCTGACCAGAAGAGATCTGGGTTGAACTAGCGATAATCCAGTGATTTGCGAAACGCCCCCTCATTATTATGACGCAGATAACACAAAACGCGGGCAAAGTAGCAAATTTTTCTGGTTCAGTCAACTGATTTGGGCTTAAAAACTATGAACACTTTGCCATTTCAGGGGAGTTTAGCCCTCGATCGCCCTCAGATCAGCGATCGCCGATTGTGCGATGAATGGGCAAGCAACCTCAAGCGGCGCAGGCAGTCGGGAGCGACAAGCGAAACAGTTGGCAAGCGTTTTGGGTCGTGAGTTCGGCCAAATCTTCCACGGGCAGATCTCGCAAAGCCGCGACGCATTCAGCCACATGGCGAACGTAGGCCGGCTCATTGCGCTTGCCACGGTTAGGAACTGGCGCGAGGAAAGGGCAATCGGTTTCGATCAAAAGGCGATCGCGGGGCACCACCTGTAAAGCGGCCTGAATTTGGGTTGCTTTTTTGAAGGTAACGGTGCCGCTGAAGCTAATATATAGCCCCAGATCCAGAAACCACTGAGTCTCCTCAGGAGTCCCTCCCCAACAGTGCATGACACCCCGCACAGGGCCATTGGCTTGCCAAAAACGGCGCATCCGCTCGGCAGTGGCACCAGCGGCATCCCGGCAATGAACGATGACGGGCAGATCGAGTTGATGGGCGATCGCAAGGTGAGCATCAAACGCTTCCATTTGCTGCGTGTGATTACTGGCCTTGAAGAAATCCAACCCAGTCTCACCGATCGCGACGACCCGTGCATCCGACTGCGCCAGCTTCAAGACAGTGGCAGCGGTTGCATCCGTCCACTCCCGTTCAACGTCCAAAGGATGTAGCCCGATCGCGAACGACAACTCCGGAAACTGATCAGCCAATCGCTGCAAATGGTCGAATTCCGACGGCTCAACACAAGAATGCACCAACCGGACAACACCAGCTTCTCGCCAACGACGAGCGACGGCATCCAAGTCGCCTGCAAACGAGTCGAAGTTGATATGGACATGAGTGTCAATCAGGCGCATTCCGTTTCCCACGCTATATCAGCTCAGTCAAGGCAACTATAAGGCCCTCTGTTGAGAATCCTGAATTCCAGGCACGCCCTAAACGCACAACGACAGCCCTCCAGCTTCAGGTAGAAGCAATCCGCCCCGCTCAAGAAGCGGCCGACTGAGTTGGCTCAACTCGTCTCAACGCTTTCACTAAACGCGATTTCTTGCGGGCACCATTATTGATATGGAGCACCCCACGCTTGACCGACTTGTCGATTTTGCTGTAGGCCAGCGACATTTGCTGCCGCACCTCTTGCATAGCTTCTGTGCTAGGGTTGGCGGCATAGCGATCAATCGCGCCCAACGTCTTTTTGATTAAAGTTCTCACAGCCGACTTGTAACTTTTGTTCCGAAGCCGGTTCCGTTCAGCAATTTGTACGCGCTTAATGGCAGACTTGATATTAGCCACAGGAAATCCCAAAACTCTACCGATGGACAAACAAACAGTCGGGCGCAACCGCCCAACACCAGATAATAAATATAGCACCTCTGATGGTGCAGAACCCAATCTCTAAGAAATCCAGGTTAAGCTAAGAGTAACAGAACGGGTGCATTAATTCTCTGGACTAGAAAATTACTAGCTACTGTTCTCGATTGGGCAACCCACTAGATTGGCATTTCGAACTCCATGTTGCGAATTATCACTCAGAGGGCTGAGGCGCGAGCTGAACTGCGTCGGATTTGTGACCGCACTCATGATGAGCAGGTGATTCACAAGGAAGCGACTGTCCGTGAAGTGCTGCAAGCCGTCAAACGTCAGGGCGATCGCGCGGTGTTACATTACACAGCGGAATTTGACCGAGTTACGTTGAAACCCGAAGAAATGCGCATCGGCGGCTCCGAATTGGATGCCGCCTATCAGCAAGTCTCTAAGAATCTCCTCGATGCGATTCGGTTAGCCTGTCGGCAAATTGAAGCCTTCCATCGCCAGCGAATTCCCAAAAGTTGGGTGCATTTCGGGGATGACGAAACCGTTTTGGGCAAACGCTACACTCCCGTTGATCGGGCCGGCATTTATGTGCCGGGGGGCTTGGCCGCCTACCCAAGCACAGTCTTGATGAATGCCATTCCCGCCAAGGTCGCCCAGGTGCCGCGTATTGTCATGATGACGCCGCCGGTAGCCGAGAAAGGTGTGAACCCCGCTGTCTTGGTAGCGGCACAGGAAGCAGGCATTGAAGAAATCTATCGCATCGGGGGGTCTCAGGCGATCGCGGCGCTGGCCTTCGGCACCGAAACTATTCCCAAAGTCGATGTCATCACTGGCCCCGGCAATATTTATGTGACCCTGGCAAAAAAACAAGTCTATGGCACCGTGGGGATTGATTCCCTCGCAGGCCCGTCAGAAGTGTTGATCATCGCCGACAAAACCGCCAACCCGGTCTATGTCGCCGCAGATATGCTAGCCCAAGCCGAACACGACCAAATGGCTTCCGCTATTTTGCTGACCGATGATTCAGTCTTGGCGCGGAAAGTTGTAGACGAAGTTGAGCGGCAATTAGTTGACCATCCCCGCCGCCTGTTGACCGAAAAAGCGATCGCCCACTATGGCCTGGTAGTTGTTGTTGAATCCTTAGAAGTTGCCGCCGAATTATCCAACGAATTTGCCCCAGAACACCTGGAGCTAGAAATTGCTGACCCGTGGGACTTGCTGAACAACATTCGCCACGCGGGGGCCATTTTCCTTGGTAGCTCCACCCCTGAAGCCGTCGGCGATTACCTGGCTGGCCCCAACCACACCCTACCCACTTCCGGCGCAGCCCGGTACGCCTCACCGTTGGGCGTAGAAACTTTCATGAAGCATTCCAGTCTGATTCAATATTCCGAATCGGCCTTACAGAAAGTCGCCTCAGCCATCGATACCCTGGCCACGGCTGAAGGGCTACATTCCCATGCCCAATCGGTGCGCCTGCGAACCCAAAACGATCCAGCCGAGTAATCGCGATCGCGCCACCCCGCCAATTGCTAGTTTTAGCCGTCTGGGTTGCCCCCATAGCATTACTACAGAAATCGGATTTCTACACCTGCGATCGCGAACTTAACCGTCGCCGAGTCCAGCACCAGCCAGCCGATTGTTTAAGTGTTTGAACCAACGGTCTTAGTAAAAGCGGGCCAGGACAAGGGGCAACACCTGTAGGAGAACAGGCCAGAGTCGGAATCCCCTGCGACCAGAGCTTGCCCATCCCTCCAGAATCGTCGCCCCCCGTCCATAAATAGACCACCGGGCTTACAGCTACATTTTGGCGGCCTGACGCACAAACTGCTGAAGACGGAAGAGGCTTAAGGTTTGGCCTAGATTGATCGGCAGCAGCGAAACACCCTCAATTCGCGATTGTACCCAGCCATCGCCCCACTGCCAATCATGAAAGCCATCAATCCCCTGACTCAAAATTAACCGCAGATGATTTGGGGCCACCTGTTCAACCTGGTGTTGGATGGCGATTGGGCCAAGCCAACTGGAAAAGGTTGTCCCCACGGCCAATTCCTCTGGCAACCCATTAGAAAATCGCTGGGGTGCTAGCCACGCACGAAAAAACGATGGCTTCACCAGGCAGTTGTAAAGTACCTGTTCCGAAGCCACCATCTCAATGCGAAGACTACTGCGCTGAAAGGTACCTAGCATACTTAAAACTCAAACGAATCTTGTTTTTTCAGTATGCCAGATCTAAGCCAAACCGGGTTTGTTCGCCAAGAGCGTCGGAGGCTCTGCTAATTAAGCACTAACTGGCGATGCCCCGCGGCACCCCTTCTAGGGCTTCTTCCTCCGTATCAAAAATTTCAAACACCGAATCCATCATCGTTACCTCAAACACAAGGCGCGCTTCAGGATGCACGTTACAGATCCGAAAACTGCCCCGCACTTTATCGGCATCGCGCATTCCGGCCACAAGGGAAGTTAGCCCTGAACTATCAATAAAGTTGACTTGACCCAAGTTGACAACAACGTGCCGACTCAGTTTGGAAATACACTCTTGCAACTTCAGGCGAAATTGCCAAGCAGTGGTGATATCCAATCGCCCAGTTGGAGTTAAGACAATAACTGTCGTCCCATCCTGGGTGATGTGAGTCTTCTGCTCCATGTGTATTGATTTCTGCTCCATAGGGATCACATACCCTCTCCTAAACGCCATGGATAACTGGGGTGATACCGAACAAGATCCACAATGAGCCTCAACCGCGCCAGCCTGAGACAAGGGGATTGCTCAACAACGCTTTCAGTTCACCAAATCTCAGCTTACCGCCTCTGATGAACAAGGGCTAGGGAACTTTGTCTGTCATAGTGGGCTTTCGCTGATGCCCAAGCCTAGTTTTGACACAAAGCGACGAAATCACAACATCCCTATCGGAATTTCTTGCTCATTCAAAGTCTAACCTAAATCTCTGAGGGTGTTGGCTGCCAGTTTATCCAATCTTGAGGTTTCAGGAAGGTTGTGTAAAGTTCTGCTTCGCGAGAGTTGGGTTCTGGTTCGTAGCCATATTCCCAGCGCACCAAAGGTGGCAGCGACATCAGAATCGATTCGGTACGGCCATTGGTTTGCAACCCGAAGATGGTGCCCCGGTCATACACCAGGTTGAATTCTACATAGCGGCCCCGGCGATAGAGTTGGAAGTTGCGTTCGCGATCGCTATAGTCAGTATCCCGCCGCCGTTCTGCAATGGGGACATAAGCCGGGAGGAAAGCGTTGCCGCAATCTTGCACGAAAGCAAACAAATCGTCCCACGTCCGCCCCTGCATATCGCCAATAGATTGAGCATACTGGGCAGCGGGCGTATTGGCTTGGGAACCGGGATAGGACAAGGGATACAGCTTGCCTTGATAATCCTGATAGTCAAAAAACAAGCCCCCGACTCCACGGGTTTCTTGGCGATGTTTCAGGTAAAAGTATTCGTCACACCAAAGTTTGAAGGCGGGGTAATAGTGGGGATGATGGCGATCGCATACGGCCTTGAGGGTGGCGTGAAAATGCACAACATCTTCGGCAAAAGGATAATAAGGGGTAAGGTCAATGCCGCCACCAAACCACCACACGGGGCCAGCTTCAAAGTAGCGATAGTTCAAATGCACGGTGGGAATGTAAGGGTTTCGAGGATGCAACACCATCGAAGTACCCGTGGCATAAAACCCGTGCCCTGCGGCTTCTGGCCGTTGCACCAAAATTGAGGGGGGCAAATCTTTCCCCCAAACTTCAGAAAAGTTCACGCCACCTTGCTCAAATACTTTGCCATCGCGAATCACCCGCGATCGCCCACCGCCCCCTTCATCGCGAGTCCAGCTATCTTCCCGAAAAGCTTCCGCTCCATCTAACGTTTCTAGCCCCTGGCAAATACTGTCTTGGAGCGATCGAAGAAACTGACTGACCCGTTGCCGCGAATCACTGGGGGGGAGCGTATTGCTAGCAGTCGTGGTTTCAGAGGATGTGGAAAACGCAGTCATAACCTTGATTCAGTTCCTTTAAGATCGACAAATTATTTAGCCATCCGTCCCAAATAGCGCCCCATTTCTGGCCAGCGATCGCGCCATCTGAGGGTGCAGCAGAGTCGCAGCGTAATTGAATCGGGTGAGAGACAAAGACGCGCCAGATTAGTGTTCTGTTATCGATCTCAACACAGTTGGTCGCGACATTATTTGAAGAAATATTGCAGTTTCTATCCACAACCATCTTTACGGTTTGTTGGTGCAAGCCACCAGAATGCTAGCGCCCCCCGGATTGCAGGGACAACGGTGCAGCGCACGGGCCAACCCCATCGCGATCGCCACAGCCACCTTAAAGCTTAGAATTTTCTGCTGGTCTTAGCCACAAAATCTATCCCATTGCAGAGATCAGCACCCCGCACCGCTGCAACGAGATTTGCAAGATACAATAAAAAGCTAAGTGTTTTTGCGTTGCCTAGGGTGTCTTATGACACGGTTTTCCAAACTGTCCTCCGTCCTGCAAACGGCCAGCCTTCGCTGTTCCCAAAACTTTTTGGTTCAAACCTTTCAGGCAACAACGTCCGCTTCAGTCGAAGAACTTTGGCAAACCATCACGAATCTTGCCGATGTCACCTGGCATCCCATTTTGGCCTCCACCAACGTCCCCCAAGGCTTAGTTGTCAAACCGGGATTGATCTATCAAGCCGTCACCCGCTTTATCCCCATTCCGATCCAGATTTTTGTCGAACGGGTCAAACCCCAAACGATGCTCAGTGTCAGAATTCTGGTCATGCCAGGGCTGGAGGAACAGATTACGTACCAAGTCCAGTCCTCAGTGTGCGGGGCTTCCGTTTCCTACTCCGTTACGTTGCGGGGGTGGTTGTCGCCCATCGTGGGGTCATTTATGCGGCCTTGTGCAGCGAAAGTCGCGCTCAATTTGGTGCAAGCCGTCGAGAAAGCTGCCCTCCTCACCATCCCAGGAGACTGTAAACCCACAAAACACAAGTGTTGGGATTTCTAACCTCCGTTGCTTGGCTCCGCTTGACCCGAATCCGTTTTACCAGAGTTCGTCAGCTTGTCGCGATCGCCCTCGATACACCCACACTACACCAGCCTCAACACCCTCGGTTGGATTGCGCCCATTCAATCCATCGCATCAGCAAAAGGGGCGAGGGACGATCCGCAAATGCCATAGAATGAAACGGTTGCCGGAGTAATGAGCGGGCGATCGCCCATTGCCCAGGCTCCCCGTGCCCAAACGGGTCTGCCCCAGTTGCACTGTAAACTCAGTCATCAAAATCCTCCCCTCAAAATCCAACTTTTCAGTCAAATCAAATTCAAGACTCCACCCATTTAAACCACCATTTCAGCAATGCCAGAGATTACCCCTGCGTCCGTTTTAGAAGTCCTGCGCCCCGTTCAAGATCCCGAACTTCGCAAAAGCCTGGTCGCTCTGAATATGATCCGCAATGTCACCATCGAAGGGCAGGCCGTGCGCTTTACCCTGGTGCTGACCACCCCCGCCTGTCCCCTGCGCCAGTTCATCGTCGAAGATTGCGAACGTGCCGTCAAAACCTTGCCGGGTGTGGAGTCCGTCACCGTCGATGTCACCGCCGAAACCCCGCAACAAGTGGGCCTGCCCGATCGCCAGGGCATTGATGGCGTGAAAAATATCATCGCAATTACCAGCGGCAAAGGCGGCGTGGGCAAAAGCACCGTTTCGGTCAACGTCGCCGTGGCCCTGGCCCAAGCCGGAGCCAAAGTGGGCCTGATTGATGCCGATATCTACGGCCCGAACGCCCCTACCATGCTGGGCTTGGCCGATTCTCAACTAGTAGTCCAACAGGGCGACCAGGGCGAAGTCCTCTCCCCGGCCTTCAACCACGGGGTCAAAATGGTCTCAATGGGCTTTTTGCTGCAAAAAGATCAACCCGTGATCTGGCGCGGCCCCATGCTAAACGGCGTGATCCGCCAATTCCTCTACCAAGTGACCTGGGGCGATCTGGATTACCTCATTGTCGATATGCCCCCTGGAACTGGCGATGCCCAATTGACAATGGCCCAAGCCGTGCCGATGGCGGGAGCCGTGATTGTCACCACCCCCCAAACTGTCGCCTTGCTGGATGCCCGCCGGGGCCTCAAAATGTTCCAGCAGTTGGGCGTACCCGTGTTGGGGATTGTGGAAAATATGAGCTATTTCATCCCACCGGATCTGCCCGACAAGCAGTACGACATTTTTGGCTCTGCGGGGGGTGAAAAAACCGCGACCGAGTTAGGGATTCCGTTACTGGGCTGCATTCCGTTGGAAATCCCCCTGCGGGAAGGGGGCGATCGCGGGTTGCCCATCGTCGTCGCCGACCCAGAATCCGCCTCGGCCAAAGCCCTGGTTGCTGTCGCCCAACAAATCGCCGCGAAGGTTTCCATCGCCGCCCTCAGCGCCCGCTAAACCGTTTGCACTTATTTGCAAAGCGTTGAATTCAGTGACAATTCCCCGAAAACGGCTTTGCACTAAGTAAATAACCATCAAGAATCATTGCAGGCGATCGCCTACCAAAAGTTTTTATTAACACCTGAAACTTAGTTCTTGTAAGGTTTTCAGGTGTTTTTTAGTTTTAAAATTTGAGCGGAGTGCCGCCTCCCCCTGACTTGCTGGTATTCCCAGGTTTGAGACAATCAATAAGCGTTAAACCCACCAGACTTGGGGATGGCAACCTTGCGTTGACCGTGGCTGATGTCGGGAACCGCGATCGCAACGGTTCACCCCCTCCAACCCATCTCCTCAAACCCATTAACAGAGGCATTTTTATGAAATTGGCTTACTGGATGTATGCAGGCCCCGCCCACATTGGCACCCTTCGCATTGCCAGCTCGTTCAAAAACGTCCACGCGATCATGCACGCGCCCCTCGGCGATGATTACTTCAACGTCATGCGATCGATGCTGGAACGGGAGCGAGACTTTACACCAGTCACCGCCAGCGTGGTCGATCGCAACGTCTTAGCCAGAGGCTCCCAAGAAAAAGTCGTCGATAACATCACCCGCAAAGACCAGGAAGAACACCCCGACCTCATCATCCTGACCCCCACCTGCACCTCCAGCATTTTGCAAGAAGACCTGCAAAACTTTGTCGAACGCGCCCAGCTAGAATCCACTGGCGATGTCATGTTGGCCGATGTCAACCACTACCGCGTGAACGAACTCCAGGCCGCCGATCGCACCCTGCAACAAGTCGTGCAGTTTTATATCGACAAAGCCCGGAAAAAAGGCGACCTGGCCACCGAGAAAACCGCCAAACCCTCCGTCAATATCATTGGCATTTCCACCCTCGGCTTCCACAACAACCACGACTGCACCGAACTCAAACGCCTCATGCACGACCTGGGCATTGAAGTGAATACCGTCATCCCCGAAGGCGCTTCCGTCCACGACCTGAAAAAACTGCCCCAAGCCTGGTTCAACCTCGTGCCCTACCGCGAACTTGGCCCCCTCACCGCCACCTACCTGAACCAAGAATTTGGGCTACCCACCGTCGATATCACCCCCATTGGCGTGGTCGAAACCGCCCGTTGCATTCGCGCCATCCAAACCATCCTGAACGCGAACGGAGCCAACGTTAATTACGAAGACTTCATCGACCACCAAACCCTCCACGTTTCCCAGGCGGCCTGGTTTTCCCGCTCCATCGACTGCCAAAACCTGACGGGCAAAAAAGCCGTTGTGTTTGGCGATAGCACCCACGCCGCCGCCATCACCAAAGTCTTGGCCCGCGAAATGGGGATTCATGTGGTGTGGGCAGGCACCTTCTGCAAATACGACGAAGCCTGGTTCCGGGAACAGGTCAGCGAATACTGTGACAACATCTTGATTACCGAAGATCATGGGGCCGTGGGCGACGCGATCGCCAAAGCTGAACCCGCCGCGATTTTTGGCACCCAGATGGAACGGCACGTCGGCAAACGGCTCGACATCCCCTGTGGTGTCATCTCTGCCCCCATCCACATCCAAAACTTCCCCATCGGCTACAAACCCTTTATGGGCTACGAAGGCACCAACCAACTCGTAGACCTGATCTACAACTCCTTCACCCTGGGCATGGAAGATCACCTGTTGGAAATCTTCGGCGGCCACGACACCAAAGAAGTGATTACCAAAACGATTTCTGCCGATTCTGACATGACCTGGAGCAAAGACGGGATCGCCGAACTCAACAAAATCCCCGGTTTCGTCCGGGGCAAAGTCAAGCGCAATACCGAAAAATTTGCCCGCGATCGCCAGATTGAAGTGATCACCGCCGAAGTCCTCTACGCCGCCAAAGAAGCCGTCGGAGCCTAAAGCAAGCTGGGGCCAGCAATCCCAACAGTCGTGAACTCGCGAGATTTCTGGCCCAACCCTATTGATCCCATTACAGTTTTGGGCGCAGGCGATCGCGCAGTTCTGGTCGCAGTTGGGAATGGATCAAGTGAAAGTTGGCCGCGATCGGCTCATCTAACTGCTCAAACCCCGCCGGACAACCCACCTCCTCAGCCGTGAAAAAGTCTGCCGGAAACGGCGGCACCGTGGTGCGAGGGGTTTTGCTCTCGCAAATAAATTGCGCCACCTTTTCTTCCTCTTCGCTCGTCACTTCCACCTCATACACAAACCCCAAATACATCTTGTAGCCCGATCGCTGGGGCACCGCCACCAGCATCACGCCGGGTTGGTCTTCTGGCGCAGGGATAACCTCAAATTGGTACATTTCACTCTCGAAGAAAGAATCCAAGTCCTCGATCGTGCTGGCAAACGTTTGGTTTTCAGAAAAGTAGGTCGATTGGGCAAATAAACCCGTCTGCAATTGCGATACTGCTTGCTTTTGCTGTTGCGCCATTTGAGCCGCCGCCTCGGAAACATAGGTATTCGCCAGATTGGCATTTTTGGCCCCGCGCAGGCTTGTCCCCGCCACGATCGCCCCCACCAACTTCGCCTCCTTCAGTTCCGCCCCATCCAAAATCGCCTGCGTCAAATTGCTCCCACTCAAACACGCCTCTGTCAGCGTGGCATTCCGCAAATTCGCTTGCCGCAAGTTACCATTCGCCACCATCGCCCCAGTCAGATTGGCCCCCGCCAGATTCGCCCCCACCAGATTCGCCAGCGCAAACTCAAAGCCAAACTGCTTGGCAAAGCCCTGATTCATAGCATCTAACGCGCCGGGAGCAAAGCCCGTATTCCCCGTTTCACAAAAAGCCGTCGTAAACCCAGAAACCGCTGATAACAACCCATTGAGCGATCGCTGCCCATTCACCGACCGAATCCCCGTCAACACCGCATAACTCAAATCGGCCCCCTGCAAATCCACCCCTTGCAAATTCACCCCCGCCAGATTCATCCGACTCAGCTTTGCCCCCCGCAAACTCGCCCCACTAAAATCGACAGCCCCCAGCAAAACGCCCTCCTGCAAATCCGCCCCAGCCAACTGGGCTTGGCTCAAATTCGTATCGCCCAAAACCGCCTGCTGCAAATAGGTTTGGCTCAGATTCGCACCAGAAAGATTTGCCTTGGTCAAATTCGCCGACCCCAAGTTACTCCCCGCCAAATTCGCCCCACTCAGATTTGCCTCTGTCAGATTCGCCCCAAACAAATTGCGATTCGACAGATCCGCCCCCCTCAAATCACACTGGGGACACTGATTACTCCTTAACAACCGTTCCACATGGGCCGGATTCGCCGCGATCGCCGCCAGCCCAGGCCACCCCCCGGCCAGCAACAATCCCCCGCCAATAGCCCCCAAACCCAAACGATTCATGGTTGTGCCCCTAATTTCAGAATGAATGAACGAATACATAAACGCCTTGAGGTTAAACGTTTTGAGGTTAAACACCTTGCAGCGCAACACCGTAAGGCTAAACACCGTGAGGTTGACCTCGCTGGGTCATCTAAGCCACCAGTCGCTCCCATCCAGCCCCGCCGTTGCAGCCTGTGAAACGACTCCGCACAGAGTAAAATCTCAATCGCCAGCTTATCGGCAAGTCCATTGGATTTCACCTCACTGCTTAATCATCTGTAATACACAAAACCGCTCGCCCCTGCCGTTTTGAGTCCCTTGCTGCGGTACTGTGGAAAAGGTCATGATTTGAAGCTGTTTTAAGAATTCCCTATGTCCTCAGTTGTTTCGCCCACTACCACTCGCACCATTCGGATTGGTTCCCGCAAAAGTCAACTTGCCCTTGTGCAAACCCATTGGGTTCAGGAACAACTGCAACAGGCATTTCCGGATATCACCTTTGAAGTGCAAACCATGAACACTCAGGGTGACAAAATCCTGGATGTGGCTCTGGCGAAAATTGGTGACAAGGGGCTGTTCACCAAAGAATTAGAAGACGGCATGTTGAATGGTGATGTTGACTTTGCCGTTCATTCCCTCAAAGATTTGCCCACCCGTCTCCCCGAAGGCTTGATGTTGGGCTGCGTGACCGAGCGGGAAAACCCCGCCGATGCCCTGGTCTTACACGCAAAACACCACGGTAAACAACTGGATACCTTACCGGAAGGCGCAGTCATTGGCACCTCTTCCCTGCGGCGGTTGGCCCAGTTGCGCCACCATTTTCCCCACTTCGAGTTCAAAGATGTGCGGGGGAATTTGAACACCCGATTGGCCAAGCTTGATGCTGGGGAATATGATGCCCTGATTTTGGCGGTCGCTGGGTTGCAGCGGTTGGGCATGGGCGATCGCGTCCACCAAGTGATTCCCGCTGAGGTGTCCCTCCACGCCGTCGGCCAGGGAGCCTTGGGGATCGAATGCCGCACCAACGATCCAGAGATTCTAACCCTGCTCAAAGTCTTGGAACACCAGCCCACGGCCTATCGGTGCCATGCCGAACGCGCCTTTTTGCGAGAACTGGAAGGCGGGTGCCAAGTCCCCATTGGCGTAAATACCGAGTTGAGTGGTGAAACCCTGACTCTGACCGGAATTGTCGCCAGCTTAGACGGCCAACGCCTCGCCAAAGATCAGGTCTCCGGGCCAGCCACCGACGCGGAACAATTGGGTACCGAACTTGCCCAAAAACTCCGTCAGCAAGGTGCCCAAGCAATTCTTGACGAAATTTTGGCTACCCTCGATCGCAGCTAGAGCGCAGAGCCATTTGGGGCGATCGCGCCAGGGCTTTTCTGCCCAACCCAAGCAAATAGGTGTCCCTCCCTGGTTTATGATGACAGTGCACGTTTAGATCAAACGCCAAGTTTTTGGCACCGATAGAGACACGGTTAGACCATCGAGGGGGAAGATACGTCGGTATGCGAATCCTGTTTGTGGCAGCAGAAGTAGCGCCGTTGGCCAAAGTGGGCGGCATGGCAGATGTAGTGGGTGCATTGCCAAAAGTATTGAAAAAAATGGGGCATGATGTGCGCGTTTTCATGCCGTACTATGGCTTCCTTCCTGACAAGGTGAAAGTGCCTGCAAAGCCAGTTTGGCAAGGCAACGCCATGTATCAGGACTTTGAGGTGTACGAAACCACCCTCCCCAATTCTGACGTGCCGCTGTATCTCTTTGGCCATCCCGTCTTCACCCCCCGGCGCATTTACTACGGCGAAGACGAAGATTGGCGGTTCACCTTCTTTGCCAACGGAGCCGCCGAGTTTGCCTGGAACTATAGCTGGCGACCCCAAATCCTCCATTGCAACGACTGGCACACCGGGATGATCCCAGTCTGGATGCACGAAACCCCCGACATTCGCACCATCTTCACCATTCACAATTTGGCCTATCAGGGGCCGTGGCGCTGGCGCTTAGAACAAATGACCTGGTGCCCGTGGTACATGCAGGGGCACAACACGATGGCCGCCGCTGTGCAATTCGCCGATCGCGTCACCACCGTTTCCCCCACCTACGCCGAACAAATCAAAACCCCAGAATACGGCGAACAACTCGAAGGGCTAATGTCCTACATCAGCGGCAAGTTGTCCGGCATTCTCAACGGCATCGACGTGAATGCCTACAACCCAGCCACCGACAAAAGCCTGAACCAAATGTTCACAGCCGAGACCCTGGCCGATCGCAAAACCAACAAAATCTCCTTGCAAGAAGAAGTGGGCCTGGAAGTCAACTCTGGCGCTTTCCTGGTGGGCATGGTGTCGCGCCTGGTCGAGCAGAAAGGATTGGATCTCGCCATTCAAATCCTGGATCGGTTCCTGGCTTATTCCGACGCTCAGATGATTTTGTTGGGCACCGGCGATCGCTACTACGAAACCCAAATGTGGCACCTGGCCTCCCGCTATCCGGGGCGGATGTCTGTCTACCTCTTGCATAACGACATTTTGGCGCGGCGGATTTATGCCGGGTGCGATGCCTTCCTCATGCCCTCTCGCTTTGAACCCTGTGGCATCAGCCAAATGCTCGCTATGCGCTATGGTTGTGTGCCCATCGTCCGGCGCACTGGCGGCCTGGTTGATACCGTGAAACACCACGACCCCATGAACCACGAGGGCACGGGCTATTGTTTCGATCGCTACGAACCCCTCGACCTCTACACCTGCATGGTGCGCGCCTGGGAAGGGTTCCACTACAAAGACCGCTGGGTCGAAATGCAACAGCGAGGCATGGCCCAAGACTTTAGCTGGGATAAATCCGCCCTGGCTTACATCCAGCTTTATCGCGATTTGCTTGGCCCCGAAGCCGACATTCCCGATCCCGTGGCCACCCCCGCGATCGCCGATGATACTCTGAAAAAGCCCGAACTCGTTCCCTAACTCAGCCCTAACACCCCGCGATCGCCCCCACCCTTGCCGCCCACCGGAGCGACTGTCTCAGTTCATCCTGACAGACCAAGCTACCCAAACCCAGCGATAGAGGCGCGATCGCGGCCCTCCCCCAACGCAATCAACACCCCCTCAATCAACACAAATATTTGTAGGCAAAGCAGGCCAAACCGCCCGAAGCACGGTATAGTCATGCCGTGAGGCTCGTAAAACAAACAGATCGTGTCTGCCCAAAAATCTTCTCGCTCAGCCAAAGGAACCCAGCGCCCCGCGCCATCCAATTCGCCACCGTCTCCCAAGATTTTGGCCGTGCTGAATGGTAAAGGAGGAGTCGGCAAAACCACAACTGCCATCAACGTCGCAGCCACCCTTGCCGAACACCATCGCGTGCTGTTGGTGGATGCCGACCCGCAGGGATCGGCCAGTTGGTGGGCCAGTCGGGGAACAGCGGCGATCGGGTTCGATCTGACCCAGGAAACCGACCCCAACCAACTCCGGCAGCTCCGGCAAGTAGAAGCCTACGAAATGGTGGTTGTCGATACACCCCCAGCCCTAGACTCAGCAGCATTAACCGCTGTCTTGCCCGCCGCCGACTACGTGGTGCTGCCGACTCCCCCAGCCCCAATGGATTTAGCCGCCCTTATCGAAACCGTCCGCTCAACCATTGCCCCGGCCCAAGTTGCCCATCGGGTGTTGTTGACCAAGGTTGATCCCCGAAGCTTGGCCGAAGCCTTGGAAGCTCAGAACACCCTCATGGAACTTGGCATTCCGGCTTGTAATGCTTTTATCCGAGCTTACAAAGCCCACGAGCGCGCCGCCTTAGACGGGATGACGATCGCCCAATGGCGAGGGCGCAACGCCAGAGAAGCAGAAGCAGACTATCGCCGTGCAACGGATGAGATTCAGCGGGATTGGAGGAACAATGGCTAGGAAACGACTTTCAGATTTATTGCGCGAAGAAGTCCAGAAACCCACAGAAGCCGACACCGCCCCCCCAGAGGCAGTTGACGCTCCCACCATAGAAATAGAAGCAGAAGTAGCCGCAGAACCAGCGACAGACAAGACCACTAAATCGGAACCGGCCAAAGCGACGAAAAAAACACCTGCTAAAACGGCTAAACCCGATGGGGCTAATCCAGCGGCAGAGTCCATCACTGCTCTACAAACAGAAATTGACACCTTGACCACAGCTCTCACCACTTCGGAAAATCGGGTCGGTGAACTCCAGCAAGAAATTGCCGCCTTACAAGCTGAGCTACAAACCAAAACCACAGAAACCCAAACCCTCACCAACCAACTCGACAAGGCCACTCAACAGGCGCGATCGCTGGAACAAGAACTAGCCGAAGCAAAACAAACCATCTTGCAACTGGCGGAAACCAATACCCAACTCCAAGCCAAACAGCAAACCGCGATCGCTCCTGCGGCAGCTCGGCCCACCACCCCGGCCAAACCCGCCCCAACCACCGGAAAACTCACCAACTCGCCCCTTTCCCAACAAGAAATTATCCATCGGCGACAAGCGGAATCCTTGGCCCACCCCATTTTTCCGTCAACGGATAAAACGCCAGGGCAACTCTCAGAACAAGACCTGGGGTGGGTCGATTAATCCACCCGCCGTTGGCTGCGGGGGCGCAGAAACGCTCTACCTGGGCGCACCCCCCAGCCGCCGATTGCCCCCTGAGCCACAAACGGTCTTAATCAGTTCTGCGCCCCATCTGATGGGCCAACCAGACAGATCAGCGGTTAACGGCAATCTCTCCCTTCCCCACCCGCCGTCGCCTTTGATTTGCCCAAACAATAAAAGTTTCTTCAGATTACAGCCCTCACCGCGATCTGCCCAGCATAATCACAACAACAGCAAACGAGCAGGTGAGGCATGGGAAGACGAACTCTTGCAGTTGATATTGGCGGCAGTGGTGTGAAGGTATTGGTGATGGATGAAGAGGGAATGCCCTTGACAGAGCGCGATCGCCTAGATACTCCCCAACCCGCCACGCCAGAAGCCATCCTGGCGATTATTACCAAACTTGCCAGCAACAAAGAATTCGATCGCGTCTCGGTCGGCTTTCCGGGCGTGGTCAAACAGGGCAAAACCGAAACCGCCGTGAACCTCAGCCCGAAATGGATTGGCTTTGACCTGGCAACCTCCCTAGAGCAACTTTTGGGCCAACCCACACGAGTCATCAACGACGCAGATATGCAGGGTTTAGGAGCCATTCGCGGCACTGGAGTCGAACTGGTCATCACCTTGGGCACCGGCTTTGGCTCGGCCCTGTTTTTGAGCGGGGAACTGGTACCCAATTTGGAAATGGGCCATCATCCCTTTCGGAAAGGCGAAACCTACGAAGAACAACTGGGACGCGCCGCCCTCGATCGCCGAGGCAAACGGCGCTGGAACGAACGGGTCAAGCAAGCGATCGCCACCCTCCACCCCCTCTTCAACCTGGATATGCTCTACATCGGTGGCGGCAACGCCAAACACATCAACTTTGACCTCCCGGATAACGTCAAGGTGGTGCCCAATGTCACCGGGCTACTGGGAGGCATTGCCCTCTGGCGGAACGAAGAACTGGAGATTTAAGCCCAACCGCTTAACAATCCAAGCAAGTTGCTCACAGCCCTTGGCGCTAGAGCTTGGTGCTAGAGGCATAGCCCACGACTGCACCACCAGCAAACTTGCCTGGATTTTTGGCATGGCTCGACATCCTTCTTATGGGCGATCGCCCCGCCACCCACAAACCTCCACCTAGGAGGCTTTTGTCATCGCAGCAGCGGGGGCAACCACGGGCGCGATCGGCTCCGCCGTAGCCGTGATCAACCCGTCGTGGGAAATCGACTGGGCCAACAACCGCCGATACAAATTACTTAACTGCGCGGCCACCCCCGTCCAGCTAAAGTTTTGCTGCACCCGGATCGGAGCCTGACGAGCCAACTTTCGCGCCCACAGTTCATCGCTCAAAATCCGGTCAATCGCCTGAGCAAACGCTTCAACATCTTGTGGCGGCACCAACAACCCCGTCTCCTCCGGGATCACCGTAAACTTCAACCCGCCCACCGCAGAAGCCACCACAGGCGTACCACAGGCCATCGCTTCCAAAGCCACCATCCCAAACGGCTCATAATGACTTGGAATCACGCACACATCCGCCGCCGTGTAATACAAAGGCAGAGTCCCCTGGCTCACCTGGCCCACAAACGTCGTTTGGGCCGCCAACCCCAACTCAGCAATCAATGCCTCAATCCGTTGCCGCTCGGAATCATCGGCGTGGTCTGGATCGTGGCCACCGACAATGACTAAGCGCAGTTTGTCTGGGTTGAGGTTATACGCCACAGGGACGCCATCCGGCGTGAGGGGTTGGTGTTCGATCCCCGCTTTCAACTGGGCGCAAGCATGAACCAGGGTTTCCAAGCCTTTCTGGCGATCGAAATGCCCCACATACAGCAAAACCGCTTCATCCTGGGCCAATCCCAACGTCGCACGGGCTTCGGCTTTGGGCATAGTATGAAAAACTTCGGTATCCGTCCCACAGGGGATCACCTCAACCGTCCCCGCCGTCGAGACTAACTCCCGTAACGTCGTTGCTTCCTGGGGACTGGTTGCCACCACACAGGTTGCCGTTTCCAGAATTTGCGTTTCCACTTCTAAACGGATCTCCGCCAGGGCCGGACGCAACGGCAAGGATTGGTATTTCTCGGCCCCCAAAGAATGATAGGTGTGGACGAGTTGGATATTGTGCTGATGGCGCAGTTGCATCCCCACCCAGGCCGACATCCAGTGATTAGTATGCACGAGGGGATAGTTAGTGCCTTCTTTGCTCTGGAACTTTTGAAACGCTGCGACAAATTCCGGCATGTGGCTAAAGACCTGATCACGGGTCAAAAATTCCTGCGGCCCTGCAACTAGGCGAATCGTTCGGCAATGGGGCGCTAATTCCACGATCGCTGGATCTTCCGGGTTCACTTTGCGGGTAAAGATATCCACTTGCCAGCCCAATTTCGCCAACGCCTCCCCGACTCGGCGCACGTAGACCGTTTGCCCATCCACTTCGTCTTTACCAATTTCCCGCGCAGGATCACCATGATCGGAAATGAGGGCGATCGCCTGCCGGGGAGACGGATCTACCGCATCCGACCCGGTGGTTCCAGCGGCGGCAACAGAATCCTGGGGGCTTAACTGAGAACTAATCATGGTTTTAACCTCTTGAATGCTAAACAACGCGGGAGCTAACGTAGGCCCAATCACAAATTAGACAGAAAGCGGGACGGCAGCCAACAGAAACACCCTAAAATCCAGTCCCAAAGCCTTCCAGTCAATACGCCCAAGGAACCGGAGATTTCCACAAACCCAAAGCAAAATTTATCTCCAGTGCTCTGGCTAAACGACATCACCCGAATCTCCTGGGGCTGATCTTTAGCGCAAATGACAGGGCCAGGGGGCACTTGCGCGATCGCGGCAACACGCAAGGTTGAGCCAACACAACAAACTGGTTCCCTGCAACCAAACCGCCCCCAAAGAACCACTGCCCTTGCAAACTACTTTGAAGTGCAAACCAGAACCAACTATCTCCAGAGGGATACGCCCACCGCTTGACCTTGCCACTCATCCGATTTAAATCAGTGAAATTAAGGGGTTTTTCCAAAACACAACCCTACGATTAATCACAACGGGCAACAAACCACCAGGAACAAACTGCCCCGATGCTAAAACATCATAATTTTTTATCTCGACAAAGCAATAATATGGGCCAACCACCGATTTGACTTCATCCCACAAAAAGCTGGCGCAGACCGTGTTGGAGCAGCAATATAACCATCGATAGACATCTCTAATGACTACGATTAGTTTTATCAATGCTGCTGGCGCGAACCAGTACGTTTGCCCATCAGCTCACCAACCCGCCAGCGAACCTTCAGTTCTGGCGCTAGATTGTGGCCTTAGCAGGGGCCTCTAGGTCTGGCCAACGCTCCACCTCCGACCGAGGTTATCAATCGCACCCCCGGTAAATTTGCCAAAATGCCGCCTTGAGGCCAGACACCGGACACCAAGGGCCAGTCTGAACCATCAGCCAGCGATCGCCCCCTTATCACCCTATCCCTGCCCCCACCATTCCCCTTTACCGCACGCCATTCCATCAAGAACTATGAAGACTAGTAAACATTGGCTAAGATAATAGCGAAGAATGGTGGCCCTTCGGGGGGAGGAAAAAGGGTGGAAATCCACACCTGACGCTGGGGGTTCCGGGTCGAAATCTCGTTATCATAAGCCTGAGACTCACGTTATTTTTTGTACGCCAACACGCTCATGGTCGCTGTTTCATCGTTGCCTCAGTGGGCCGACATCCCCCATTTGAGTTGGGAGTGGCGCGGTCTACCCGTCACCTACAAAACGGCCGGAACCCAAGGCCCAGCCGTGGTTTTGATTCATGGGTTTGGGGCTTCGTCGGGGCATTGGCGCAAAAACTTGCCGGTGTTGGCCCAGACTTGCCGGGTCTACGCCTTAGACTTGCTGGGTTTTGGAGGGTCAGCCAAGCCATCGCCCACCGTCACACCCTACACCTTTGAAACCTGGGGCCAGCAGATTACTGATTTTTGTGACCAGGTGGTCGGGGAAAGAGCTTTTTTAGTGGGCAACTCCATTGGGTGTATTGCGGCGATGCAGGCGGCAGTGGATCGGCCAGAGTGCGTTCGCGCGATTGCCCTAATCAATTGCTCGCTGCGGTTATTGCACGATCGCCACCGGGCCACCCAGCCCTGGTTTAAACGACTCGGTACCCCCATCCTGCAACAAGTTCTGCAACAGCGGTGGATCGGTCGCGCCTTTTTTAGCCAGATTGCCAAACCCCAGACCGTCCGCAAAATCTTGCTGCAAGCCTACCATCGCCCCGAAGCCGTCACCGATGAACTGATCGAGTTATTAATGGCCCCCGCCGCCGATCCGGGCGCGGTTGATGTGTTCCTCGCTTTCACCGCCTATTCCCAAGGGCCACTCCCTGAAGATCTGTTGGAGCAACTGCCCTGTCCCGCCCTTTTGCTGTGGGGCAGCGAAGATCCGTGGGAGCCGATCGCCCTGGGCCGCGCCTTTGCCGCCTATTCCTGTGTGCAAGAGTTTATTCCCCTAGAAGGTGTAGGGCACTGTCCCCAGGATGAAGCGCCAGAGCTAGTCAATCCCATCTTGCAGCGTTGGCTGGAAGCTTTTGAGCCAAGCGGATCGCACTGAGGCTGAATCTGGAACCATCCGCGCCGATCGCCCCGGCATCACCGCACCAGAGGGTTTTTCCTAAGCTCAGGCTTGGCCGTCATCCCCCGCCTCAGACCCAGGCCACAGCAACCGCACCGCCATAATGGCAAACCCGATCGCCGCCACAATCTTGACAAACTTGGCTGGCAGTAAATGGGCCGTGCCTTCTCCCAGCAAAACCCCCAACACACTGGCCAGCAAAAGGGCCGCCGTTGCCCCCAAAAAGACCCCCCGTGGCGACTGTGACCCACCACTCAAAGCGATCGCCGCCAGTTGGCTCTTGTCGCCCAGTTCCGACACAAAAACCGTAACAAACGCCAGCCCTAGTAAATTCCAATCCATCCCCAATATCCCTGCAACGCTTCCAACTGTCTTCTCATTCCTGCGCGTTGGCTTGCCGTGGTTGCAGCGATCGCGCCCCATCGCTCTTGCTCAATGCTTGCATTCCCAGTTCCCCGCCCACATTATGCGCCCACCACATCCCACAGCAAGGACAGCGCAATCAAAGCCAACAACACCCCAGCGGCCACATCCAACGTTCTGGGAGCCAAGCGCGTTGACAACCATTGCCCCACCAACACCCCTACCAAAGTCGTGCTGATTAACGCCGTGCCCGCTCCCAAAAAGACTACCCAGGGCTTGTGAAATTCCGCGCTCATCAGCAGCGTTGAAACCTGGGTTTTGTCCCCCAACTCAGCCAAAAAAATCGTGACAAAGGTAGAGAAAAAGACTTGCCAGGTTGACTTATTTGGCCCGGAACCCGCTACTGGCTCATTGGCAATCGACTCCTGGTTGGCTGGCAGTGCCTCCAGCGTGACTGACTCCTGAGTGGTTTGGGCGATCGCTCCGGCATCTTGTTGCAAATCTCGCTCCAATACCGAAGTTGTTCTAGCACCGGAAATTACAAAGTCCTGTTTCACCGCAATCCCCAATCAGTTTTCATATTCCTTTCATTATCCCGAACCAGGCTCAAAAGTGCAATGTCTGCCCAAGGGAGGATTGCCAGCTTACAGACCCACTTCCCGATCAAACCGGAGCATTTCTAAGCTGCGATCGCCATACACCGCCTCAATCTGTTGCCGACAGCAATCGATCGCAAAATCGTTTAGCTCCTCCGGTGCAATCCCAAACAAATCACCAAATACATCCGCCTGCACCCGACAAAACCGAGGGCGATCGGCATAAATCGTACATTGCCGCGCCGCGTGGTCATAGTGAACACACCACCCATCTGGCCCCACCATACTGAGATACAGCGCCAATTCCTCTGGAGTTAGATAGTCCTCCAGATCAGGGCGATCGCTCGGCTCCAGATGGCAACACGCGCCACAGTCCTTTACACATTGCCACACAGCCATAATTTTTTATACTTTTGTTAAGTTTCTGAGGGATGGATACGTCGCCAGCTAATATATTTAACTGTTACAGCACTATTACAAAACTTTGGTGAGCGAGCCATTTGCTCATTGTCGGAGGAAAGATGGGGTTTATCACAGATATCTTTGGTGGAGTTAACTGGGAAGCGATTGTGCAGCTAACAATGGTAGCAGCAATTATGATTTCTGGGCCGGTGGTAATTTTCCTGCTTGCAGCCCGCGGCGGGGATCTGTAAGCCCCATACAACATTGAAACAAGTTATGAGAGAGTAGCGATGAGTCCGGCTTGCCTGGACTCTTTTTTTTGGCCGTGCGTCTGCCGTCCCCCCCGCAGCAACCATCCAGAGCTTAGGAGAATGCGGTAAATGAGGAAACAGGAGCCAGAAGAAATGCCGGATTGTCTGACTCCTGACACTTGCCGCCAATCATGACGCAAACCCACAAACTGGTGTGCCTCGGCGACAAACTCAGCCAAGACAACACGCATTGGGTTACGGCACAAATTGGCAAAACTTAAACTGCGCTAATGGGCTTGGATAGCCCAAGGATGGGGTGAGTAACTTCGCGATCGCCCCTATAATCCCGCTGGAATGCGACTACCCGCAATGACGTTTTGCCTCTCGGCGATCGCGAATGATGCTGGCATCAATCCAGCCCAAATCACGATCCACACCTGCCCAATAAACAACTCCAAACGGCAAGTTTAACCAGGGAAATTGTTAGCTAAAGCCCGACTAAGTAGGATGGTATTAAGCAATTTCAGCGATCGCTTTGTTCATCTTGCAATTAACAATCCACCAGTCATTAGCCACACTTTTGGTGCCCTGGGTTGGCCTTCAATTCAATTCTTTGTTGCCGCTGTAGCCACCCTATCCTCGCCTACGCTTGTATCACAGCGAACAGTCAACGACCAAGCAGAAGCGCAAGGGTTGAGGAGGACCAGACACAGCGATATACACGCTTTAGGGTGGAGTGTCGCCCACTTCGGCCAACACATTAAACCGCCAATTAAACAGGTAAGGACTACCCCGTTTGGCGTGGCGAAATTCTTGACTTAATTTTCTAGCCTTTGCACTAGACATTAATCGTTAATGGCTCAACAAATAACAGCAAATTTAATTGGCTAGCTTGAGTAAGCTCACTTTAGGTCTTTCAATGCATCATGCCACTTTTTGGCACCCTTATCTAAGCTAACAGAAATAAGGCCAAAGACTGTATCACTTTAGTCAGTTTTCCCGCTTCAAGTCATAAAGTTTACAGTTGAAAGCCTGAATAAGTTCAATATCGCCAGCCATAAAAAGCAGTGCCTTAGATTTTTAGGTAAAACTGCGGAGATCGCGCTGCCAAAATAGCGTCGTTGTTGTTTAACTGCGTTACCAAACGTCCTCAATAGTTTCATAGCGGCAACTGCAATCGACCGGCGATCGCACAGCAGTAAGCCGATCGCCCCTCAAGCACTCAACGCCACATCCAAAAACATCATCACCACAAAACCCACCATCACCCCAATCGTCCCCTCTTGCTCGTGGCCCTGCCGATGGGATTCTGGAATAATTTCATCACTAATCACAAACAGCATGGCCCCCGCTGCAAACGCCATCCCCCAGGGCAGCACCAAATTCCCCAAACTCACAACCCCGGCCCCCACCAAGCCCCCCAATGGCTCCACTAAACCCGTCAACAACGACACCCGCAAGGCAAAAGCAGGCGTGTAGTGCTGGGCCACCAAGGCGATCGCCACCACTAAGCCCTCCGGCATATTTTGTAAGCCAATGCCCAAGGCCACAGGCAAGCCCAAATGCACATTGCCCGACCCAAAGCTGACCCCCACCGCCAATCCTTCGGGGAAGTTGTGCAAGGTAATCGCAATAATAAACAGCCAGATCTTAGCCAGATTAGACTTATTTACCCCTTCCGAGCCTTTGAAAAAATGCTCATGGGGAAACCGCGCATGAATAAAATTCAAACTCCACCCACCAAACAAAATCCCAACAACCATGATCAACGCTGCCGCAAAAGGCGCATAACCCTGGGCGATCGCGGCCTCCGTTCCCGGCACAATCAACGAAAACGAGGTCGCCGCCAACATCACCCCGCCCCCAAACCCCAACATAATCCCTTGCAACCGGGATGACACCGACGGCAACGCCAAAATGGGCAACGCCCCGATCGCCGTGCATAAACCTGCCGCCAAACTAGCCCCAAATCCAAGCAAAAGAGAGTTCATCGGCAATATCCAGTAGAAAATAAAACTTGGTTAAGCGTACTCATTATGAGTTTACGCTGTTTTTTGTCCCTAGGATTGTCGCGATCGCGGCCAGACTGCGGCGCGATCGGCCCTCCCCACCCGCACCACCTTCACGGCCACGGCTTCATCGCGGCCAAGGACGGTGGTTCAGCCTGTGTTGCTGCCGCTTGCCGGCAAAGTTGGTTGTAAACGTATTGCAGTTGCAGCGCCGTTGTCACCTGCTTCAGGCCACCATAGAGCAGAGTAATCACGCCAAACCCAACGCCAATAAACACCAGCGATCGCTCAGTCATCAGCTGCGTCGCCATGCGATGCAGAATTGGCCAGGGCTGCGTCACCACATCCCAACTGTTAAAGCGTTCGATCCGCCCCAAGTAAACCCCCAAACTGCTCAAACCATGTAACGCCAGTTCCACGGGAAACACCCACCGCGTCCACTGGTGCTGGTCAAGGTAACGCCCCACATTCAACACCGCCACGACATAGGCTTCAAATCCGAGCAACACAAACAGCGTGTATTTGGGTAACAGCACCAGCGTGTTATACAGCAGCGAGTCGTGCCACTGGATTTCCTGCACTAAGTGAATGAGATCCGTCAGCACATAGGGCGCATTGGGCAAAAAGAGCACTAAGCCCAGGGCGATCGCCCCTTGCACCCCCCACGGCCACTGAGCACTCCGCACCAACCCCTCACTCAGCCCCAACGGGATCGCCGCCAACAACAAATTCCAGGCCATCCAGGGACTCGCAAAGGGCACCAGCGACCACACCATCTTCCAAGACATAGGCAAATTCCAGCCAAATTAGAACAAGTTGAGTGAACAAGCACTACAGCCATGCGGCAAATCCAGATAATTTGGTTATATTCTGGTTTTTATGCCAACAAACAAACGCGGTCGTTGGCACCAGACTGGTTCACAATAGGAAAACGAACGAACGCTTGATTCGTTTGCCTTTCAGTATCTTTTTTATATCCCGTCTTTTCTATCGGTAGAGTTCACCTCGATGAGTCACTCCACTTCCATTTTGGAAGATTTGCTGGCAGCGATCCCGGAACTAAGATCCCAGATTTACTTCAAAGCCTCGCTGACGGCGCTTTCCCATGCAATGGAGGATCAAGTTCTGGCCGGTCGCGATCGCCCCTTGGTCATCGCCAACTTTCAGCGGGAACGCTTTTATCGGCAAGAAGCCCATCGGTATTTGCGGATCGCCGAACTCACCGATCAAGTTTACGTCCTCGCCGCCCCCGAAACCGACTTCACCAACCGCACCGATCACTACGAGATGATCGCCTTCCAGCCCACCGATGCCCTGTCCGAAGAGTGGCATTTAGTCGTCTTTGGGGAAAATTATGCCGCCTGTCTGGTGTGTCGGGAACGCCAGGGCATCGCGATCGATCCCACCTTGCTACTAGCCCCAGATCAAGCGCGGCGCTTTGAAGGCGTGTGGACGTTTGATCGCACCGTCGTCAGCAAAACCGCAGAACTGTTGCTGGCCCGAATTTTGACCTATCGCCCCGAACTCGCCGCCAAAATTGCCCAGGCCAAAGCCCAATTTGCCCTCGATCCGCAAACGCCCCCCTCAACAAAATCGGGCTTTTACAACGTCGATCCTGGCCCCTTTGCCGAGCGCCTAGTGACCTATTTACAAGCGGGGCAATACAAACTCCTGAAAGCCTATCGGTCGATCGCCGCCCAAGAACAAAAAGAACGCCTGCTCAACTCGATTACAACGGCCATCCGGCGATCGCTTGACCCCAACGATATTTTTACCGTCGCCACCAAAGAACTTGGCCAAGCCCTGCACGCCTGCCGATGTTTGATCTATCGGTGCAAAGCGGGCGATCGCAGCGTCACCGTTGAACACGAATATCTTGATGGCCGCGTCGATTCCCTCATCGGCCAAACCTGGAACCTGGCGGATAATCCATTATTCAAAGCCGCCCTCGAACACCAAACCCCCCAATACATCGAAGACGCTCAGGCCAAAGTTTGGCACCTCGGCGAAACCACCGTCCCCGCCCCCTACACCCAAGCCCGCCAGTGGCAAATTGGCACCTGGTTGATGGTGCCCGTGATCAACCAAAATCGGCTCCTGGGCATTGTAGAAGTGCATCATGGCGGCTTGCCCTACGAATGGCCCGCCGACAGCCTGGAACTGATTGAAGCGATCGCCTACCAGATCGGGGTCGCCCTGATCCAAGCCGAAGCCTACGCCCACCTGGAAGACCTCAACCAACAACTCGAAGACCTCGATCGCACCCGCAGCAACCTCATCGCCATCACCGGCCACGAACTCCGCACCCCCCTTTCCACCATCCAAGTCTGCCTCGAAAGTCTGGCCAGCGAACCCGACATGCCCATCGAGCTTAGCCAGGTCATGTTGCAATCCGCCCTCACCGATGCCGAGCGAATGCGTAAACTCGTGCAAGACTTTTTAACCCTCTCCCAACTCGAAAGTGGCCGAGTCAACTGGCACATTGAAGCCCTGCCCATCCAGGAATGCATAGACCTCGCCCTGAGCAGCCTCAAAGCCCGCTTACAAGATGCCACCCTGCCCAAAATTGCCGTCGAAATTCCCGCCCAGTTGCCCCTCATCAAAGCGGATGGGGAATGGGTCGTCGAAGTATTAACCAAACTGCTAGACAACGCCTGCAAGTTTACCGACGCGCAAGGCAAGATCACCATCGCCGCCCAACTCAACGGCAATCAAATGGTGCACCTCACCATCATGGACACCGGCCGCGGCATTGAACCCAACCGCCTGGAAACAGTCTTCGATCGCTTCTACCAAGAAGAAGGCGCACTACGGCGATCGGCAGGCGGCACAGGCTTAGGTCTAGCCATTAGTCGGCAAATCATCACCGGCCTGGGCGGGCAGATTTGGGCCGAATCCGCCGGCAAAGACCAGGGCAGCACCTTTCACCTCACCCTCCCCACCTGCCCCTTAGGCACCGAAACCACCGTGACCGCCCCGCTGCCCAGCACCACCAAACCAACCAAAGCCAGCCGCAGCCGCACAAAAACAGTCAAAACAAAACCCTAGTACACTGAGGCGCAACAACACATACCATTGCCGCTTGTCATTGGTTATAGGTCAATTGCAAATGACCAATGACAAATGACGAATGACCAATAACTGGAGCATTAAAGGGTAAATAAACCTGCGCCATAGGCTACTAGCCCGATCGCCCCTGCCAGCATTCAGGCGACCGCGCCGCCCGCAGAGCCAGGTGCAGTTAAATCGCGATCGCCCCTAGCACCGGATACCCACCAGGTTCCCGGCCAATCCGCATGGCGATCCGCCCCGTAGCACCCCACCACCAGCCCAGCGATCGCCCCGCCTAAAAACCAGCCTTCTGACCAACGCCACCCCAACCCCACCAAGCCCCATCCCGTCACAAAACTACACAATTTCTTATTGCCAATTATTCTAAACTAAGTCTTGCCGAGCTTATTGAGACATAAAGTCAACAAGCCCATGTGCATTGCATCCCATCCGTGTTGCTATCTGGAGAAAATGCATGACTCCTTGTTTATGTTGTGGCAGCAAATTACTCCGTCATACCCGGTTAACTGGGCTGTATTGGTATTGCCCCCATTGCCGCCAAGAAATGCCCAGAGCCGACTACCACCCCCAGCCCGCCGCAGAATCTCGAACCTTCTCCCTCTCCTGTAGGCGCGATCGCCCTTAGCCAGGGTCGCCCCCCGTCGCCAGCAAAATTGCGAACTTATATCAATAGCTTTAACCCATGAGGAGACTCAATCGTGACAATGCCCGCCCCTGATGCCCTCTGGCTCAACGTCAGCCCCAGCTTGCAATATTTCGATCGCCCCTTATTGCGCTGCTTATCCCAGAGCCTAACCGTAGCCCAATGGCAATATGCCCAAACCGATGACGAGGGCAGTTCCTTCGATGAAGCCCTGGCCTTGCTCCACACCCATCTTTGTCGCCACGATCGCCCCCTCCATCTCATCGGCCACGGCCTCAGCGGAGTCCTGGGGTTAATCTACGCCCGGTTCCACCCCGAACGCGTGCGATCGCTCACCCTCCTCGCCGTCGCCGCCCAACCCGCCATCACCTGGCACGCCCACTACTACGTTCAACGCCACCTCCTGCCCTGGAGCCAATCCTATGTCCTCGCCCAGACCGTCCGGAGTTTGTTTGGTTCCCACTTGCCCACCCCCATCGACTGTCTTGTCACAGCCCTGGAGCAAGATCTGGCCACCGCCCCCTCCTTTCATTCCTTACTGCACCTGGAACAACTCCCCCAAGGCGGTATTGCCGCCCCCCTGCTGATCTGTAGCAGCCAAACCGACACCGTAGTGCATCCCCCCCTGGTTCAAGCCTGGAAACCCTGGCTCAAAGCGACAGATCGGCTGTGGGAATGTCCCGTCGGGCGGCATTTTTTCCATTACTTTTGTTCGCGGCTAGTCGCCCAGCAAATTATCGAGTTTACGCGATCGCCAAGCCACCCCACACCCATCCCCCAGTTTGCCCCCCAATGAAGTTCCCCGCCCCCAATCCCACCGGGCGATCGCGGCACAGCTAAAGAACTGTTACAGATCCCTACAAAGTCATGAGCCAAGGACGGCCTCAATGGTACGATTCCGTAAAACACTGAGAGAGAAATCACCAATGACAGAAACGCTTAGTGGACAACCTCCTATATTCGGCGGTAGCACCGGTGGGCTGCTGACCAAAGCACTTGTTGAAGAAAAATATGCAATAACCTGGACTAGCCCCAAACAACAAGTCTTTGAAATGCCGACGGGTGGGGCCGCACTCATGAACGAAGGGGACAACCTGCTGTATTTGGCTCGCAAGGAACAGTGTTTGGCCTTGGGTAGCTATCTCCGCAGCAAAAAGATGGATTACAAAGTCTATCGATGCTTCCCCAACGGCGAAATCCAATACCTGCACCCAGCAGATGGCGTTTACCCTGAAAAAGTAAACGAAGGCCGTGGCCCTGTCAATACTGTCAACCGCAATATTGGCAAAAACCCCGATCCCGCCAAACTCAAGTTCAGCGGTGTTGCCCCTTACAACGCCTAGGTGTTGATCGATCTATCCTTCTTTAACCCTGAAGCTTGCCTTTGGGGTTTATTTTTTGGCCTGAAAGACTATACACCCAAAGCTTTGAGCGTGCCCCATCAGTTTAGGGGCCGAGGCCAACGCCGTTGCTCAAACGTTGTGGTGATCAACAGCGTTCAGCCTAGCATTGGCGCAAGGAGAATGAGCGCCAGGAGCAGCGACACCAGTAGAATCGAAACCATCGGCAGTCAGGAGAACCCGATCATGAGTCCCATTCGCATTCTGCTACAAACAACCATTCCGGCGATCGCCGATGATTGGCACATTGGCCGCTTTGCCCTACTCCAACAGTATTTAAGCGCATTAACCGATGAGGCAGGCCAACCGCTTTGCACCGTTGTAGCCCGCGATCGCGCCCCCACAGCAGATGGCCCTGATCCCGTCCTCTCGCAGCTTGAGCAATCGGAATTTGATGAACTGTGGCTGTTTGCGGTGGATAGTGGCAACGGTCTGAGCGATCGCGACTGTGCCGGAATTCACGCCTTTCGGACACGGGGCGGCGGCGTGCTGATCACCCGTGACCACATGGATTTGGGCTGTTCCGTCTGCGCGCTACCCCAAATTGGGAGTGCCCACTTTTTCCATACCCACAATCCCGATCCCGACCCTACCCGCCACTGCATCGACGATCCCTACACCACCGCAATCCTGTGGCCCAATTACCATTCTGGGCGCAACGGCGATTGTCAAGTCATCACCCCCGTCGCACCGCTCCATCCCCTGCTCAAAAATCCTGCCAACCCGACGGGCCATATTACCTATCTCCCTGCCCATCCCCACGAAGGCGCAGTTGGCGTGCCCAACGGGGTTTCCACTGCCCAAGTCATTGCCACGGGCACCAGCCAAACCACCCAGCGGGCCTTCAATTTAGCCGTTGCGTTTGAGCGCGATCGCACGGCTGAAGGCTATACCCTGGGCCGCGCCGTTGCCGAATCAACCTTCCACCATTTTTGCGATTACAACTGGGATGCGACTCTCCCCTGTCCCAGCTTTGTCGATGAGCCACCGGGCACCACCATGCAAACCGAACCCCAAGCCCTGCCCGACCTCAAAGCCTACGTGCGAAACCTGGCCCTGTGGCTGGCGGGCCGCTTGTAACCACCTCTGATCGTCGCTAAAGTTACCTTACCGCTAAGGAATAAATTCCGTCACCACCCGACCACCGCTGACTACCACCTGCTGATCTTTCAAGGTGCCAGCAGCAGAAGGGCCAGCCAAATTCAGCGGGGGTTTGGCTTGGCGATAGGTGACATTCCCGTCTGCCTGAAACGCTTGGGTCACAATATTCCACACCAGGCGATCGCTCCGGAGTTGCGACTGATTTGGCCCCCCCGCGCCATTCACATTGCCAATCAACGTCAACACTCTCGTTTTGAGGTCAAGATTGCCCTGGTTTCCGGTCAACGTCACGTTGTCTTTAGTATTAATAATCGTCACCGGCTGACTGGACGCAATCAACCGATTTTTAATATTCCACTGCACTAAATTGCCGTTTACCTGCACAGGCGGATCAATAATATTCAACTGAGCATTTTGTTTCAGGGTGACAACTTGAGTTTTCATGTCCATTTCGCCCTTCGCGGCCGTGGCGCGATCGGTCACAGTGGTCTTTTCAAACCGCTCCATTTGTAGAGGTTTCTCGCCGATCAATTTGTCTTTTTCAACCAGCCAAACCAATTGTTCTGTATTAAAGCGAAAGTTGGGATCTTGCGACTCGGCAGTAACCTTTCCGTCCAATTCCAACCGCCTTGCCCGCGTCAGATATTTACCATTTTGCGCCGCCGCCTTCACCTTCTGGCGAGTCCCCGTCATGTTTTTACGAATGAAAATGACATCTTTTTCCGGTTGCCATTCCAATTCGTTGCCCTTCATGACCAGACCATCCCGCACATCCGTAGCGACAATATTGCCACGCAAAAAAATGCGTTTGCCGTCCTGCAATACTTCGCCCCCCTCGGCAGAGACTTTGACGATCGCTTTACCATCTTGATAAAACTCGCCCTTGGGCTTTTTCACTTTGGCCACTTTTTGGTCGCGGCTATAGGTGGCTTGTTCCGCCTTCACCTTCCACCAAAGTTTGCCCTTTTTGTCAAAGTCTTCCAAAGTCACCGAGTTAAAGGTGAGATCCGTATCAAAATTTTCGTTCTCCAACTGCTGGGCATCGTCGGCCAGTTTTTTTTCAGCCCGGTTAAAGTCACACCCGCTGAGACCAAGAGGTACGACGAGCAATACCCCCCCCAAAACGGCGGCACGAAGGAATTGTGGTAGTTGCGATCGCTGGAACACAGGAAAATTCACCAAAACAGCCCAAATTTGTGAAACCTGGGGTATTAGACCCCAAAACAATAGCAAAGTTTCATGCCCTTAGGCCAGTTCCTCAGCGCCCACCCACGGGCCAGCCTTAATCGCCATCCACATCGTCTAACAAACCGATCCCGGATAAGGGCCGATAAGTATAACTGCGGGAAGTTTTTTGGATATCTTCTTTGATGCTATCTAAATCAATGTAGCGATCGGCCACATTGATCAAACTATCACTGGTCATCGATCGCAAGCTCACGACCTCAACCCGCACCCCCCGATAGCTAACGGCATTCACCGCATAGGCCAGATCGCCATCCCCACTGACCAGCACCGCAGTATCATAGGAGCCAACCAGGGACATCATATCTACCGCAATTTCCACATCCAAATTGGCCTTTTTAGAGCCATCGGGCAATTGCACCAAGTCCTTAGAAATCACACGATAGCCATTTCGCCGCATCCAGAGCAAAAACCCTTGTTGCTTCTCATTGGTGCGATCGACCCCAGTATAGAAAAACGAGCGCAACAGCCGCGAACCCGCCGTTAACCGACACAACAATTTGGTGTAGTCGATCTCGATTCCCAGTTGTAATGCCGCATAAAACAAATTAGAACCGTCAATGAAAATGGCGACACGGCCACGATTTTCTAAGACTTGTTGGGGTGTAAAAACAGACTCGTTGCTTTCAGCGTCGAGGTTAGACGAATGGTTCAACATGGCATTACGGCCTCTTTATTTATGAAAAAAAATATTGAATAACAATTTGGATGGAAAGCAAGGAAACAGCCTTAACTCGGACTCACAGTTGCCACTTCTAAGCGTTGGAAGACGGGTTTGGGGTCGCCCAGCGGTTGACCGACGGGCAGAACGCCCCATTGGGCATGGGTGGTAAAGGGAGCAACCTGGGCAATATCGGTTTGGTTCACAAAATCAGCCGCAAAGCCAAGTTGCTGATAGATCGCGGTGCTGACCTGCGGGACAACGGGAGACAATAAGTAGGCCGCTAGCCGCACGGCTTCCAGCACCGTATACAGGGTATAGCCAACGCTTTGGAGTTGGCCCTGTTTATACAGCGTCCAAGGGGCCTGGTCATCAATAAACTTATTGCCAGCCCGGACGAGGGTTAGGATCGCCTCACACGCCTCACTAAACGCTAAAGCGGTGTAGGCTTGCAGGACGCGATCGCCTAGATCATGCCCCAAATCTTTCAGCGGATTTACTGATGAAATAGCCTCAGGGGCGATCGCGGGGACTTGTCCATCACAGTATTTATACGCCATTTTTAGCGTTCGATTCAGTAAATTCCCTAAATCATTGGCCAGATCCGCATTCAGAATGTTGATGAACCGAGTTTGACTAAAATCTCCATCCCGCCCAAACTCAATTTCCTTCAAAAAGTAATAACGCACAGCATCAGCGCCATACTGCGTCACCAAGGCAAACGGATCGAGCACATTCCCCAGAGACTTACCCATCTTCTGGCCATCTTTCGTGAGATAACCATGCCCAAAGACTTTTCCGGGCAAGTCGATCCCCGCTGACATCAGCATCGCGGGCCAATAGACCGCATGAAACCGCAGAATATCCTTCCCAATCAAATGCACATCCACGGGCCACCAATGGGCCAAAGCGGCCTCCAGGGTAGTGGGGGCATCGGCCTCCAGCAGCGCCGTTACATACCCCAACAACGCATCAAACCACACATACAGCGTGTGTTGCGGGTCAGCCGGGACGGGAATCCCCCAACTGACATTGACCCGAGAAATGGAAAAATCTTGCAAGCCCTGGCTGACAAAACTCAGCACTTCATTACGACGACTCTCTGGCTGAATAAATTCAGGGCGATCGGCATAAAGCTGCTCTAAGCGTTCCTGGTAAGCCGACAAGCGGAAAAAGTAGTTTGCTTCGTCGCGCCATTCAGCGGTGGTGTTGGTATGGATAGGGCAACGATGCTCCTCCAACAAATCCCGCTCTTCTTTAAATTCTTCGCAAGCGATGCAATACCACCCTTTTTGCTGACCCAGGTAAATATCCCCCCGATCCCACACCCGTTGAAAAAATTCTTTTACAATACTTTCATGGCGGGGATCGGTTGTACGGATAAAGCGATCGCAGCGAATTCCCAGCAATTGCCAAAGCGACTGGAACTGCTCCACGATTTGATCACAGTGGCTTTGGGGATCGCGCCCAGCCGCTTCTGCCGATCGCTGGATTTTTTGCCCATGTTCATCTGTCCCGGTGACAAATAGCACCGAGCACCCCCGCAAACGGTGGAGCCGACTCAGGACATCAGCGGCGATCGTCGGATAAGCACTGCCCATGTGGGGTAGCGCGTTAACGTAATAAAGCGGCGTTGTAATAACGAACTGGTTTTTCTGAACTATTTGCTTTACATTCATGGATTGGCGATGACCTGCTCCTAGCGTTAGACCAATCAGCAGAAAGGAGCGATTTGCGGTTAAATCGTTGTTTTCTTAAGCTAAGTCACTTCAACAACTGAAGAATTAGAGTATTTGCTGACTGGCAATTCATTCTGCGCTGTTTATCCTAAAACACAGCAATCATAAAAATGATTTGTATTGTGATTACACGATTCTAAACGGAAGCTTGGGGTAACAGCGCCCTATAAATCTTAAGATAACCAATTGTTTCAAGCCCTCGCTTTACAAAGTCATGAAACATTTTCATTAGTAATTTCTATTTTAGCGACCTCCTCTAAATTGTTCTACTAATATATCTTGCGGTTTTTGGTTCGCCTGTCGCCCCCAACAGGGGCGCGATCGCCCAGCCAAATCAGCCCTTTTTCTAGAATTAGACCAGGTTTGGGGCACATTGCCGCTTAGCATAGAGGGCTTCTATCTGTAGCATGAGTCAATCCTATATGAAAAAATGTTAAGCATTAAATAGAAAAAGGACGTTTTCTGGTTTGGCACGTCGTTGACTTATGCTTCCCACTCAGCCGTTAATTGCATCACGCTTGTTGTTATCTTGCTTAGGCACCCAAACGTACACGTATTATCAAGATCGCGTGCCTTTAGGTGGGCCGGTGATTGTAGTCAGTAATCATCGGAGTTTTATGGATGCCCCCGTGTTGATTGCGGCGATGAACCGCTCAGTGCGGTTTGCCTGTCATCACTACATGGGGCAAGTGCCGCTGTTGCGCGATGTGGTGACGCGGTTGGGCGGTTTTCCCCTGGGTGCACCGGAGGAGCGGCAACAGAGCTTTTTTACCGCAGCGGTGCAGGTGTTGCAGCAGCAGCAGGTGGTGGGGATTTTTCCAGAGGGGGCCGAGCCGATGGTGCAGGAGACTGATCCGGCAACTCTGGGTAAGTTTCAGCGGGGTTTTGCCCATTTAGCTTTGCGGGCACCCATTGAAGATCTGGTGGTGCTCCCTGTGGCGATCGCCGCTCAGCAAGAAACCATTAACTCAGCCATGCCCCTGCGGACATTGCGCTGGTTTGATCCGTCGGAGCCGTTGTTTGATCAGGCGGGCTGGCATCCAATGGTGTTCTATCATCGGGTTAACGTGCTGTTTGGGCGACCCCAGTGGATTCGGGCGGCCCAACGGGATGCCTATCAGGGCAAACAGGCGCGATCGCTCGTCGCCGAACTGACTGGCACCTGTCAGGCAGAAATCCAACAATTGCTCCGGCAAGGTCTTCATTAAACCCCGCTGACATCCACCGGGAGCCGATCAGAGCCTCAGGCTAAATGAACGGCGACCAATCCCCTCGCTGACCGAACCCGGACTGACGACCACCACCGCGATCGCCCTAACCGGCATCCTCCTTGCTTTCTGTCGTTTTATTGAATCATTCCAATGGCTGACCTCCAAACTTGCTTGCTTACGCCCGGACGTATCCAACCCCAGTTGCCGTTGTTTGTGTTTCTGCCGGGAATGGATGGCACCGGGCAACTATTGCGCCTACAGACGGACGGCTTGCAGGCAGGGTTTGATGTGCGGTGTTTGGCGCTGTCACCGACCCGTTTACCCAGTTGGGAGGAATTGGCCGCAGAAACCGTGGAACTGATCGAGCAGGAATTACAACAGCGGGGCGATCGCCCAGTTTATCTGTGTGGCGAGTCCTTTGGGGGGTGCTTGGCCCTCAAAATTGCCCTGACAAGACCCAAGTTTTTGACCCGCCTCATCTTGGTTAACCCAGCCTCCTCCTTTCGGCAACGCCAGTGGCTTGGTTGGAGCCGCAACATCACCAGTTTGCTCCCGCCGCCGCTCTATCGCTTGTCAGCGATCGCCCTACTACCGTGGTTGGCCGCCCTCGAACGCATGACCGACACAGAACGCCAAGCCCTCTTACACGCCGTGCAATCCGTCCCCCAAAAAACCTCCATTTGGCGACTCGCGCTATTAAATGAATTTACCGTAGACCCCACCGAACTGCGCCAAATCACCCTACCCACCCTCCTCATTGCGGGCGAAATGGATCGGTTGTTGCCATCTGTAGCCGAAGTGCAACGGCTCGCCCAGGCATTGCCCCAGGCCCAAGTTCTACATTTAGCCCACAGCGGTCATGCATGTTTACTGGAACACGACATCAATCTTCATGACCTGTTGCAACAGCAGCAATTTGGCCCGACTTCTCTTTGCCTAGAGAATGCGATCGCCCCCCGTTAATTCACCCCCAGGAGAGGGAATACTATACAGCAACCTCTGTCACTCACTCGTTTGTGTGAATTGAGACTTTTTGGTGGGCTGGTAGCCAAGGACGATCACGCCCAAGCGAATTACCACGCCCCAATCGTCGCGTTTGTCGTGGTTTTGCCTTAATTCCTGCTGTTTCCAGACTGGCGAGAGTTGCTTTGATGACCGCTTTAGCTCCCCAATTTACGGGCCTTGCTGACCGTGCCCCGCTACCCATCGAGTGCCTAACACAACTGCTGGCAGCGACTCCAGAGCCACTGTTCATTGTGGATCAGCACCAGCATTGGGTGATGGTCAACGCCGCCTTTTGCCGATGGTGCGATCGCGCAGCGGAAACCTTATTCGGCCAAGCCAGCCACGAGCTGTTTACCCCCACCGTCGCCCAAGCCTTTTGCGCCCACAACGCCGCCGTACTGGCCTCCGGGGAAACCACCGAACACATAGAGCACTGGCACACCCCCGACGGGCGATCGCACCCCCTCCGCCTCCAGCGATCGCGCTTTTACGATCACCAGGGCACCCCCTTCATCCTCGGTATTGGTCGCCCCAGCCCTGCCCCCGCCAACCCCAGCCACGCCGCCCTGCTCCGCGCCCTCCCCGATTTGCTCATCCGCATGAGTCGCGACGGCATCTACCTCGACTTCCTCCCCACCCAAGCCTTTCAGGTGTATGGCGATCGCACCCCCATTGGCCTCGCCGTAACCGACACCCTCCCCCCCGACCTGGCAGCCCGCCAACTGCACCACATCCACACCGCCCTGGCCACGGGAGAACTCCAAATCTACGAACAAGAAATTCCAGTAGCGGGAGTCTTGCGGACAGAAGAAGTGCGAATCGTCACCAGCGGCGACAACGAAGTCCTGATCATCGTGCGTGACCTGACCGATCGCACCCAAATCGCCACCGCCCTGGCCCAACTCAACGAAGCCCTCGACTCCCAAATGCAAGAACGAGCCGATGCCCTGCGAGAAAGCGAAGCCCGGTGGCGCACCCTGGTCAACAATCTGCCCTTTGGGTGTTGGGCTTCCGATGTGGAGGGTCGTCACATCATGCAAAACCCCGTATCCATCCGCCAATGGGGCAACGTCATCGGCAAGCGGCCACAAGAGCTAGATTTACCGCCTCACATTTTGGAACATTGGTTAAACAACAATCGGCGGATTTTGGCAGGCGAAACGTTGCATCAGGAAAATCAATACCTTGAAAACGGCCAGGTGGAACACTACCAATCCCTCATGGCCCCGATTTGGGACGAGGGCGAGATTTGTGGCTTTTTGGGCGTAGACATCAACGTCACCCAACAAAAGCAGATCGAAGCCGCAGTTCGGCAACAAGAAGAACAATTGCGCCTGATTTTAGAGCACATGCCCGTGATGATGACGGCCTTTGATGAACAGGGTTTGATCCAGGCATGGAACAGTGAGTGTGAGCGGGTGACGGGGTATACCGCCCAGGAGATGATTGGCAATCCCCAGGCGCTACAGTGGTTGTATCCCGATGAGGGGATGCGGAAACGGTTGAAACAACGCTGGCGCAAGTGGGGCAATCACTTTCGGAATCAGGAATGGCCGATCGCCTGTCGCGATGGCAGCCAACGCACAATTTTGTGGTCAAATCTGTCGGCGCAGTTTCCGGTGCCCGGTTGGACGGGGTGGAGTGTGGGGATTGATATTAGCGATCGCAAACGGGTTGAAGAAGCCCTCCTCGCTAGCGAAGAAAAAACGCGGGCCTTGCTAGAAGTGATCCCCGATATGCTGTTTTGCTTTGATCGCGATGGTGTGCATCTAGACTTTGCGCCCTCCACCGAATTTGAACCAGCCGTTGCGCCCGCCCTGTTCTTGGGCCACTCCATTGTGGATATTTTGCCCGCCAAACCCGCCCAAAAAATTCTGAGCGCAGTGCAACAGGCGCTGGACACCAGAGAGTTGCAACGCATTGAGTACAAACTGCACCTAAAGGGCGAGTGGCACGATTACGAAGCGCGGATTCTGGCGATCGATGATGAACGGGCGTTGTCCATTGTGCGGGATATTACCAAGCTAAAAGCCCGCGATCGCCAACTGCGGGACTCGGAACAACAACTGCGGCAACAAACCCAAGCCCTCACCGCCACATTGCAAGAACTCCAGCGCACCCAAAGCCAACTGATTCAAACCGAAAAAATGTCCAGTTTGGGGCAATTGGTGGCCGGGGTGGCCCACGAAATCAACAATCCTGTCAACTTCATTTTTGGCAATGTGACCTATCTTGATGAGTACCTTCAAAGCCTGTTGCAGATCTTGGCCCTATATCAACAGCACTATCCAGAGCCAGCTCCCGCGATCCAAAGCCTGAGCGCCCAAGTCGATCTAGAGTTTGTGCTTGAGGATTTGCCCAAAACCTTGCAATCCATGCGGGTTGGCTCCGAGCGCATTCAGGCGATCGTGACCTCGTTGCGGACTTTTTCCCGCATGGACGAAGCCGAGATGAAAGCGGTCAACATTCATGATGGGATCGACAGCACCTTGATGATTTTGCAGCATCGGCTCAAAGGGTGCGCCCAACAGCCCGAAATTACGGTGCAGAAGCACTATGCTGAGTTGCCGCTGATCGAGTGCTATGCGGGCCAACTCAATCAGGTGTTTATGAATATTCTGACGAATGCGATCGATGCCCTGACGGAAAACGGTGCAAGGATTCCGGCTCCGGCGATCGCCATCACCACAGAGCTAGTCGCCCCGGATCAGGTCATGATTCGGATTGTCGATAACGGCCCCGGCATGACGACGACGGTACAACGGCGCTTATTTGATCCATTTTTTACCACCAAACCCGTCGGCAAAGGCACAGGCATGGGGCTATCCATTAGCTATCAAATTGTGACCGAGCGCCACGGCGGCCAATTAACGTGTACTTCGCAACTCGGCCAGGGGACACAGTTTTGCATCCAAATTCCCATCGTGCAGCCTGCCGCCAGCTAAGGCCCAAGCAAAAGCGCGATCGCCCCGCCCCATCCATCAGGATTACGTAAATCGGGCAGCGGGACGGGTGGCAAAGTTTTCGTGCAAACTGCGCGTTCCTGCTGATAATGGTCAGGGCAAGGCATTTTCCGCGCTCTTCGACACGGTGATGAGGAGAATCGGGCGTATGGCAACTGGGGCAATGACGGAGGCACAAAGTCAGCGGGGAAGCAGCCAGCGACTCTTGGTGATGGCGCTGTGGCTCCTGTTGATGATTTTGGCCACAAAAGTTTGGATTGGGTGGGCGACGCGATCGCTCAGTTTATTCGCGGCCGCATTACATACCCTGGTCGCGGTTGTGAGTTTATTGTTTAGCTGGTTGGCGATCGCCGCCACCAAACGCGGCACCCGTGAAATTTGGGGCCACGGACGCATCGAAGCCCGTCTTACGGTTTGCCTAGCCACCTTTTTGGGCATGGCCACCTGTATTGTGGTGGGGTTGGTCGGTGCCCAGATGCAGTGGTTTGCGTCGCCGCTCCTGCCCCGTGTCACCATTGACCTGGCCCTGGTGCAGCTTGTCGGCGGCATGACGACCCTGACCCTATTAGTGGGCATGATCGGGCGCTATCTAGCCCAACTGTGGCAAAGTCCCAATCTTAAATTCAGTTTCCGGCAAACGCTGCAAGATGCAGGGGTCATGGTCGGCGTGGGGGGAGGCTTGCTGGGCTGCGCTTGGGGTATTTCCTGGCTTGACCCGTGGCTGGCGTTGCTGGCGTTGGGCATTACGCTTATGGATGCGTGGCAAGTTGTGAATCACCAGTTACCGTCGATGATGCAGCAAGTCGCGATCGCCCCAGAAGCCCTCGCCGCCGTGACCCATCAGGTCGAAGGCATTCTCCATTGCTACGGCATTCAATCACGGGGCATGGTCGGGCGGCTGGTCATGGTGGAATTGCGCCTGATTTTGCATCCCGAATGTAGCGATCTGGCCACGGCGATCGCCCGCCGAGTAGAACGGTTGATCATCCAGCACTACGGCCCCGCCAAAGTCCATATCTATTTTGAGGGGTTGGTGGTGGCCCAGGCCCAGCGCGATCGCATTGTTTCATAACCCCCCAAACTCCATCCCCCAAAACCACCCCAAACCAGCAACTCAGCGCTGCCACAAAACCCGCTCCGCCTCTTTACGGGCACTAATATCCTGCACAGAGGACACCGTAAACAGCGGCTGGTCATTGGCATTCCGCATCACCGACACACTAATCAACGTCCACAGCACCCGCCCCGACTTGTGCACAAACCGTTTCTCAAAATGGCAATACGGAATCTTGTTGGCATACAGTTGCCGCGTAAATTCCAGATCTAACTTGAGGTCATCCGGGTGGGTGAGGTCGCGATAGGTCAACTGCAAAATTTCGGCCTCCTCATAGCCCATCATGCGACAAAAAGCCGGATTCACCTTAATAAACTGGCCCCGGCCCGGTGAGGCCAACGTCATCCCCACTGCCGCCGTATCAAAGGCCGTGCGGAACCGTTCTTCACTCAGTCGCAACTCTTCTTCCGCATGACGGCGCTGGGTCACATCAATTTCTAAACTGTGGCAACCCTTGATCTGGCCAGCGGGGCCAAAATCCGGTTGCAGCGTCACTTCCAGATAGCGCACAGAACCAGCCAGGTCGGGTTGTTCTACGGTGTAAGTCACAAAGTCACCCCGCAAAGCCGCCGCCAAATGGGGGGCAATCGTTGCATAGGTCGTTTCCCCTACAATGCTCCGGATATGCTGCCCATAAAACCACTCACGGGGACGACCAAACCGCTCTTCGTAGGTTTTGTTGACAAACTGGTAGCGTTGCTGGGGGTCGAGGTAGGCAATGTAAACGGGCAACGCATCGGTGATGTGACGCAGGGTGTTTTCGCTCTGCCGCAAGGCTTCTTCCAGTTGCTTGCGCTCAGTGATATCTTTGGCGATCGTTAACAAACATTGCTTCCCCTCCAGTTCAATAATTTCTGAAGAGACAAGCACGGTCAAACGTTGCCCAGATTTCAGCCGCGTCGTTACTTCCTGGTTACTGGCCCGCCCGTAGGTGTTGATCAGGTGCATGAAGGTTTCGCGGTCTTCCAGCCGTTCCCACAGCCCCACCTCCAGGGCGGATTTGCCGAGGACATCGTTTTTGGTCAGGCCAGTGAGGCGCAAAAAGCTCTCGTTCACTTCGAGGTGTACGCCATCGGGGAAGGAGGTGATCAAAATGGGGTCGGGGCTGGTGCGAAAAATGGTAGTGAATTTTTCGGTGGATTCTTGCAACGCCAAACTCACTTGGTCGAAGGAGGCTTGGAGATGCTCAGACATTTCGTTGAAGCTGTAGGCCAACATCGAAATTTCGGTGATGCGGCTGTCTTCGTCGATGGGGCCATCCAGTTTGCCAAGCATTAAATCTTGGCTGGCGCGGCTTAGGCGTAAAATGGGCCGGACGATCTGGCGGGCGGTGAGGAGGGCGATCGCGATCGTCCCCAGCAACGCCGCCAAACATAGCATCAGCATGGAATCGTAGTTACGGTCAATCTGGGCGGAAAAGTCCGCTTCGGGCACCGCCAGCACTAGCCACCACCCCAGGTCTGACTGCGTCCGCCAGGGCCGCACCTGGACGAAATAGTTTTTATCCCGAATGGAGAACCGGAGGGGGGGTTTTTGGTGAAACGATCGCCAACTGATGTCGTTGCGGTTTAGTTGTTCGGCAGTGTGGCGGGTCACGGTATCTTTGCTTTCGGTCGCTTTGATGCGTTGCGGCAGTTTGGGTGGGGCAGCGGCGGCGGCGGCATTGGGGGCAGCGGCGGGGCGCACGAGCAAATCGCCGACGGAACTGGCGACGAGAAAACCCTGAGCATCGACAATAAAGGCTTGGCCGTTGGGGCTAATGTTGGTCGCTTCGAGGGCTTGATTGATGGCCGATAAACTGATGGCTGCGCCGATCATGCCTTTGGGGCGATCGCTAGGGTCATAAAACGGACGCACATAGATTGCGGCAAGGGTAGGGCGATCGCGGGTTTGCAGCGGCGCAATGTGCCACTCCCCATTGGCGACGGGTTGTTTTAACCAGGCTTCACTGTGGGCAGAAAAAAAGCTCTGCTCCGGGAGGTTGCCAGTGCCCCAAATCGTGATCGCAGCAGCGGGGATTGGTTCGGGCGGGGGGGGCGCTTGGAGGACTTCGGCGATCGCTGGGGGTTTGGGTGCTGCCGCCAGAGCTGGGGGCAACGATGGCGCACTGGGTAACACCCACTGACTGAGGTTCGGCAAGGGGGGCGCGATCGCGTTGGTGGGTCGGCTTAACAGAAACAGACCCATCAACGCTTTTTGGCGATCCAGTTCTTGCCCCTGCACACGCCAATAGGCTTCCACCGCACGGGGATCACGCCAATCTAGCAAGCCCGCCCGGATCGCCGCCGCGTTGTGGTCGGTGGTTTGCACCGGCAGTTCCAGTTTTTGTTGGATACTCAGTTCAATGCGATCGCTCGCCTCACTCATCAGTCGATTAGCCAGATCCCGAATCGCCTCTTGCCCATTGCGATACACAAAATAGCCCGTCAGCCCAACGGCAATCATCACTTCCACCACAAACGGCACAACCAAAACCAGGCTGAGCGGAAGACTGCGGGGGTACCAGGAAAACCGAGGCGATAAAAACGATTTATTCACAGGTTTTATAGCCAGTTAAAAAGTGATTAAAAAAGCAAAATTCTTCTCGCCGGATCGCTAGAGCCAAAGCACAGACTCTGAACGGACTTTCAGCCATCACAGCCAACTCAACAGTGAAACTGGAGCGCCATCCCTGGAGTCATGGCCAACCCCATCACGTTGGGGCCAGGTTCCGGCGGCTCCCCATCGGGTCATCGCTGGCCTCTACATCTGGCTCACCCAAAGCAAGGCCAAGCCCTGCCACCCGGTCGTTGGGGTCTGGGTGACGGCAACTGGTGGAGCCAAGTTGCGGGGCCACGATCGCCCCAACCAGGGCCACACTCCAGCTCAACGCTAGCAGCACAGAATCAGTAGCCCGCCGACCAGCAGCCCCATGCGGTTGTAAAAAAAAATTGCCCCTACTGAACCGGGGAAAACCAGCCAGCCATAGTCGGGGGGAGGCGGTTTTCAGCGCCTGGGCAAAACCGGCCAGGTTCGCGATCGCCCTGGCGACAAACCTAGAAGTGCTACCCCAAAGGCTGGGTGCTCGTGCTGCCGTCGTATAGGTCATGACCGGAATGTTGTGCAGAGGTACTGCGCCCGATCATAGCAATCTGGCGGAAGCCACCAAAAGAGCGGAATGTCTTAAATACAAAATTCTTTCTTTAGATAGAGGCAAACCACAATTTTCTATGCATGAGGATTGCCGGGTAGCAGCTTGCGATCGCCCAGAAAGCCAGTACCGCAACGGATTAATCGTTTTCCCCGCCAACATCAGAGCCGCAATTTTTCAGGCAAAATCCCAGGCAAACGGCTCCTTCCCAGCCATAGTCTAGCAAAAGCATAGAGCCAAACACACTAGAAAAGCGATCGCGCATCAGCAAATATGATGATTTTTGCGAAAAATAGATTCCGCAAAATAGCGGGCAAATCTTCAAACATATGAACACCTGTTCAGATATAATAAAAACAAGAATTTGAGCCAGGAGTTAATTCCATGACCACCGAAACCAAAGTTAAATGTGCTTGCGAACCGTGTGGCTGCGTTGTCTCGCCTGCCACCGCCGTAGAAAAAGACGGAAAATACTATTGCAGCGATGCCTGTGCCAATGGCCACCCCGATGGCGCTGGGTGCGGGCATTCGGGCTGTGGCTGCTAGGCGATGCTGAATGGCCCTAGCCAAAGCCAACTGACCAAGTTTGTTCGTCTCGGCAAAGCTTTTTGAGCCGCAGTAGAATTACTACAACGCAAAATCGCCAGAAGGAAAAGTCAAGATTTCCTAACTTCTGGCGATTTCCGTATCGGGTGGTAGGTGTGGGCCATAGGCGACAGAGCGGCCGCGATCGCCGCTGCTGCCCCCCAAAACACGCCCTTATAAACTAGCCATGACCTCGCGGGCTGCGGCCAACGTTTGATCAATATCCGCATCCGTGTGGCTGAGAGACGTGAAACCCGCCTCAAATTGGGATGGAGCCAGATAAACGCCCCGCTCCAACATGCCTCGGTGAAAACGGCTGAACTTGCTCAAATCGCAGGTTTTGGCATCTTCGTAGTTGTGCACTGGGCCAGCGGTGAAGAAGAACCCAAACATCCCGCTGATGTGCCCACCACAAGCAGCATGGCCAGTTTCCTGGGCGATCGCCAGCAAGCCATTGGCCAGCCGTCCCGTCACCTGATCCAAATACTCATAGGTGCCCGGTTGCCGCAACAACTCCAGGGTTTTGATCCCCGCCGTCATCGCCAACGGGTTCCCCGACAACGTGCCCGCCTGGTACATTGGGCCAGCCGGAGCCACCATCGCCATAATGTCCTGCCGCCCGCCGTAAGCCCCAACGGGTAACCCCCCGCCAATAATTTTGCCGAGCGTCGTCAAGTCAGGAGTAATGCCAAATTTCTCTTGGGCACCACCATAGGCAATGCGGAACCCGGTCATCACTTCGTCAAACACAAGTAAGGCTCCGTGCTCACGGGTCAGTTCCCGCAACCCGGCCAAAAACCCACCATCCGGCGGAATAAACCCTGCATTCCCCACGACTGGCTCTAGAATAACCCCCGCAATTTCACCAGGATTCTCGTCAAACAAGGCTTTGACGGCTTCTAGATTGTTAAAAGGCGCAGTGAGAGTGTTGCTGGTCGTCGTCTTGGGCACACCAGGAGAATCGGGCAGGCCCAAGGTCGCAACCCCAGAACCCGCTTTCACCAAAAACATATCGGCGTGGCCGTGGTAGCAGCCCTCGAACTTAATGATTTTGTCCCGTCCGGTAAAGGCCCGCATTAAGCGCAGCACAGACATGCAGGCTTCTGTCCCCGAATTGACAAACCGCACCATTTCAATGCTGGGGACGGCATCAATGACCATTTCCGCCAGGACGTTTTCCAGAGCGCAGGGTGCGCCAAAGCTGGTGCCTTTTTGGGCGGCTTCGCAGATGGCGTTGATCACGTCAGGGTGGGCATGGCCACAGATCGCTGGCCCCCAGGTGCCGATGTAGTCAATATACTTGTTGCCGTCTACATCCCAGGCGTAGGCTCCCTGGACGCGATCGAACACGACGGGTTGCCCACCGACGGATTTAAACGCCCGCACTGGGGAGCTAACACCACCCGGCATCATCTTCTGGGCAGTAGAAAAAATCTCTTCTGATTTGGTTGTTTTAAACGTGCTCGTAATCAAGGCCAACTCCTTCAGGCTTTTTCGTGTGTCCCTCAATGCATTGTGTAACGAGAGTTGTCTCTTGGGTAGGGAATGTCAATCTAACGATACAAACGATCGCAGGGGGGAGGGCGGCAAGGCAAGGCGCGATCGCGCTAGTTTGGCCCACTGGCCCTGGCCCCTAATACGGCTTCTCCCCCGGAACGACTGCTAGCCCTCGTCAAACGGCAACGGCACGAGAGCAAGTTAATCGCCTTAACAGCAGGCTCCTATTCTCGCATAGGATCGTGGCCCCAGTTCATCAGCGAGTAACGCCAGGGCGTGGATTCAATCTCTTTGTCAGGCCGTTGGGCGGCGTGCCGTTTGATATAGCTGACGACCTTTTGCATGTGGTCAAAGTCGCGATCGCCATAGTCCGACTTGTTTTTGCGGAGAATCTCCACAATTTTGCGGCCTGATTGGTGCCCAGTCGATTCGTCGCCCTCCTTTTTCTGGCCGACAGACTGAGATTCTTCGGTTTCTAACCATTGCTCCAGTTGTTTTGGAGTCATGTTGACAGCCTGCCGAAAGTCCTGGATCAACTGTTGCGTGTCGGTGGCCATGCTTAATCCTCCACTTTCTTGAGGGCATCGGGCTTGTGGGCAGCTTCCTTGCCCGTTTTTTCGCTTTTAACGAGATATTGTGGATTGTCTGCCGAGGCGTTGACGTGGTGCCCTTTGATGTCAGTCGGTTTGGAGAGTTTGCGTTGTACGGTGCCTGCGGTTTTGCCGTTGGCGGTGTTCCATTGGACGCGATCGCCCTTATGTAAAGCATCAGACATAGTGTTGCGATGTATTAAGAGTGCTCATCTTCACCATAAGCAAGGGCGATCGCAGCTTCGTCGGTCTTCTGGCAGAAGTCTGGCTCTGTCATCGGATAGGCCGCATAGCCCGGTTTGATCAGCAAGGCTTCGGCGATCGCCCCCCGCCACAGTTCCTTTGCTCCCACATGGTAAAAATGCGCCTGCACCCGGCATTCAGTCGCTGCCCAACAGGCTGCCACATGGGCATTCTGGCGATATTGATTGTGCAACCACATAGAAGCCGCAAAGCCACCGGGCAGAGCTTGGGCCGCTAGGGCCAGGGCTTCTGCGTCGGCCTGCTCCCAGGGTGTGCAATAGTCCGCGTGGCGACCGATGTAGGGCGGATCGAGATAGACAAAATCCGTCGCCGTTGCCTGGGCCAGAGTGACAGGCCAGGGGGCCACCTGAAATTCCCAGTCATGGGTCTGAATTTGCTGGGCTACCCATTGCACCTGGTTCGCAATTTTGGTGATGTAGCTTGGGGAAAAGCGCTGGGGCTTGCGGCAAAACGGGACGTTGAAATGGCCCTGCCGATTAAACCGCATCAAGCCGTTAAAACACGCCCGGTTGAGGAACAAAAAATCGAGGGAGTCCTGGGTTTGGTTAAAGCGATCGCGCACCGTATAGTAGTAATCGGCCCCGATGGTACACAACTGCTGGCCTTCCTGCTGGAGAAAGTGCTGGACGGTAGCACGGGTTATCTGCTGCTGCTGGATCGCCCGATAAAACCGGATGATATGGGGGTTACTGTCCGCCAGGAGGGCGCGGGCCGGAGCCAGGTTAAATGCCACCACTCCCGATCCCAGAAATGGTTCAATCCAACGACTGGGCGATCGCGGCGACCACCGAATCTGGCTGGCAATGAACGGCACCAAGCGGGTTTTGATGCCCTGGCATTTCAGCGGCGGAATGCGAACGGGATGGAGGTGTTGCGGGAACAAGGACATAGGGCAGGGAGGGCAATGAGGGCGATCAGACAGAACAAGGCAGGGGCCGCAAAGGCGTGCAGTCGGCGGGTTGAACGAAAAGTTAGGATAGGTTAGGACTAGCGGCACCCAGGCGGGTCTTGAGGTTTGGGCCTCAACCCACCCAGGCTTGAGGTGGACTGACACCGACCGCTGGCTAGGGGCAGATTGAGGCCGCAATTGAAAACGTAGTGATGAGAATAGGGAACAAAACCGGGATGGAGGCACAACCTTTACAGACAGCGGTGCCCGTTGAGGCTATTAAATACGACGATCGCGGCTTGGTTCCGGCGATCGTGCAAGATTATTTGGATGGCACCGTGTTGATGATGGCCTGGATGAACCAGGAATCGTTGCAGAAGACCCTGGCTACAGGCGAAACCTGGTTCTGGAGTCGATCGCGGCAACAACTGTGGCACAAGGGAGCCAGTTCTGGCCATTTGCAACACGTCAAAGCCATTCGCTACGACTGTGATAGTGATTGTTTGCTGGTGACTGTGGAACAAAGCGGCGACATTGCTTGCCATACAGGGGAACGCAGTTGTTTCCACCAAGTCGAAAGCCAGGTCGTGCCGCCTTTGGCCGATACCTTGTCCCAGGTGTATGCCGTGGTGTGCGATCGCCGCGACCATCCCAACGACAGTTCCTACACCTGCAAGCTGTTGGCGGGGGGCGATAACAAAATCCTCAAGAAAATTGGCGAAGAAAGTGCCGAAGTCGTCATGGCTTGCAAAGATAACCAGCCCGACGCGATCGCCGGAGAAGTCGCCGATTTGTTTTATCACACCCTGGTTGCCCTGGCCTACCATCAAGTTGATCTCAAAGCGGTGTATCGGAAATTGCAAGAGCGCCGCCGCTAGCCAACTGGTTTCGCGCAGATTGCCGAAAAGCGCAACCCATTACTCACGTTGGCCTACATTTGGCGGTATAGTAAACGGCGATCGCGTGTGCTCAGGCATCGGCCAGCGGCGATCGCTGTTCGGCCTACTAAACGCGACGGAGTTTGCCCCCCATGCAAATCATGCGTTTTTTCCGCTTTTTCAAATACCTCAATTGGCCCACCGTCCGCGAGATTATTGCCCGCTCCGGTCGTCAACGGCTATCGGGCTTGGCCGCCGAAATTGCCTACAACACCACCCTGGCCATGTTTCCGGCGATCGTCATGATGTTAACCGTCGTGGGCATGGTCGGGTCATCGCAGGCCACCCTCGAAGCCGTCAGCGTGCAACTGAGCCGTTACGCACCGCAAGAAGTCTTAGATATTATCGCCAGTTTTCTCCAAGAACTCAGCCCCGCCAGTAGCCAAAGTCTCTTTTCCATCAGCTTTGTTGCGGCAGTCTGGGTTGCATCAGCCGCCGTTGGTTCGGCGATGAACGCCCTCGATCAGATCCATCGGGTGCCCCCCCGGCGCAAACGGCCTTTTTGGCGAGCCAAACTGATTGCGATCGGCCTCACTTTTGGCACCATTCTGCTCTTGGTTGCGGCCTCGGTGCTGGTGTTTGTCAGCGATTTTGTGATCAAATTTGTGGCTGTCCAGGGGGACCAATTTGTGCAATCCTTGGGCCGAGAGATTGGGGTGATGGAAACCGGCGTTTTGACCTTTTGGGCCAAGTTGAGCACCCCGATCGCCCTGGGCATGGTCGCTTTAGCCTTTGCCTTCATCTATCGATTTGGGCCAAGCACCCGCCGCCGAGGCACGCCCCTCCTGCCCGGAGCCATCTTAGCCACGATCATCTGGGCCTTAATCTCTGGCGTATTCCGGCTGTATGTGGCAAATTTCGGAAATTACAACCGGATCTATGGCGCAGTCGGCACCATCATTGTGCTGCTGATCTGGCTGCAACTGAGTGCTTTGGCCATGTTGATTGGGGCGCAGTTGAATGTCACGGTGGGGGATGCGATGCACAACCGGAAACGACGGCGATCGCTACCGTATATTGCTCAAGACGGCCAACACGATACAAGCGAAGATCAACCCCCACAGGAACATTCCGGGAATGAAGCCTAACAGCTTGACCCCGCGCAAAATCCAGATCACCATAGTGAGACCAAAGACCACCCAAAACATCAGAGTTGTCGGCTTAAGGCGATTGATCATAACAGCGCAAAACTCCTTCGCTTGAACATTGGCCACTCGATAGTTGTGCGGGCACCGAGCAAGGCAACGCGGGCGATCGCCGCCGCCAGCCCACTAGCAGCATAACCGACGGGTTCCGGCACGGCCACCCAAACCCCACACGACCACCAGCAGCGATCGCCCGCCGCTTACTTTTGGCTACTCCGCAACCCCGCAATAATCCCGATCCCCAGCGCCAACAACACCAAGGCCCAAGCCACATAATCCGGAATCGCAGTCAACCAGCCCAACCCCTTGAGCAAAATTAAAATCGCCATAATCACCAGTAGAATGCCTAGCGTGTAAAGGGCGATGGTCATTACTAGCCGCACAAGTCCACTCACAGCACCTTCCCAACAACGTAAAACTACGGGCATTCTTACTCAAGATTTTTTAGATCTTCACATTCGTCGGCATTCTTACGCAACATTTTTAAGCCCGATCGGAGTAGGCTTTTGAAGAGACCAGCAACCCCGCATCGGCTTTAGTTGCCACTAGGCGCGATCGCGGCGTTGATTCGTCAAGGAGTACCGAACCAGCATGATTTCTTCCGCTGCCCTGCGCGATCGCACCACCGCGATCGCAACTCCCACAGCAGCCCTATTGCGCGGCGACATCACCATCGACACCGAAGCCTACACCGCCTGGGGGGCTGCCGTCACCGCCAAAATGTATCTCCCCCGCGAGCGATCGCACGTCTGGCAGCAAATCACCGATTATCCCCGCTGGGTTCACTACTTCCCTGACATCACCCAAAGCCACCTGCTTCCCACCCCAGCCAATGCTGCGGAAAAACGCCTCTATCAAGCCGCCAGCAAAACATTTCTTTTTTTAACCGCTCAAGTCGAAATCTACTTAAAAGTCCTCGAAATTTCTTCCCACGCGATCGAATTTCGGTTAGAGTCAGGCAGCTTTCGGGACTTTACCGCCCGTCTGCATCTACAAGAGTTTGCCACAGGCACCTTGCTGACTTATTTTGTGCAGGCAACCCCAGCCATTCCAGTCCCCAGCCCTTTTATTCAACAAGCAATTCATTTCGACTTACCCACAAATATGCGGACAATGCGGCAAGCCATTTGTCAATAGCAAGAGTGAGCTTGGCATGACCACATTCGCCCCCGCCCAACCCAGTAAACCAAAGCGAGGATAAGAACGCTCCTCAATCCTGTCGCCAGCCCCCGTTTAGCCTTAATCCATTGCTCACTGGTATGGGTCTAAACTAAGCCCCAAAAGCTACGGGTCTCCGGTGCCCACTGTTACTATCAACGACTATCAGCCTTCTTTTTTCTCCCACTTATTCACCAGCAGAGAGCCACAAACTACCCCCAAGGGGCAACGCATTATCGCTTAAAATCAAGGCCAGAATGTACGAGAGTTAGCTGGACATCGCTCAACGATTCGGCTGTTTGGTCATCACTTTTGTTGGGTCATAACTTTTGGGGATGCTTAACCTTCTCTTTACTGAAGAAAGGTAATGTTGTGATGTCGCATTTTGAGAACACGAGGTTATGGTTTCCTTGTTGAAGGTAAATCGTTGGGTATTTTCTGCTTCCGCCCTAGCTCTGACCGTCAGTTTGGGAGCCTGCGCCCCCAGTTCTAACAATCAAGCGGGTGCTGGCAACGCTGGTGGCGGCGGTGGTACAACTATCACGCTAAACGGTGCTGGAGCTACTGCACCAAACCCTGTCTATCAGCGTTGGTTTGCTGACTACAACAAGGAGAATCCGAACGTCCAAATCAGCTATCAATCCGTTGGGAGCGGTGCTGGTGTTAAGCAGTTTTTGGCCGAAACTATTGATTTTGGGGCAACTGATGCGCCCTTGAAAGACGATGAACGCTCTAAGTATCCAACCGGGCGCGGGGCCACTCCCATCCAAATTCCAACGACTGGCTTGTTTATCGTTTTTGCTTACAATCTCGATGGAGTCGAAGACCTCAAGCTTTCGCGGGAAGTGTACTGCGGGATCGTAGATGGCTCCATCAAAAACTGGAATGATCCGGCGATCGCCGCTGAAAATAAAGACGCAAAATTGCCCGACCTCCCCATTGCCTACGCCTATCGCTCCGACGGCAGTGGCACCACCTCAATCTTTACCAGCCACCTCGACGAAGCCTGCCCCAACTGGAAAGGCGGCTCCGGTAAGTCCGTGGAATGGCCAACTGGGACGGGTGCCAAGGGGAACGAAGGGGTAACCGCCCAAATTAACCAAACCAAAGGCGCAATTGGCTATGTAGAATATTCCTATGCCAAAGAAAATGGCCTGAAAATGGCGACGCTGGAAAACAAGGCGGGCGAATACATTAAGCCCACCCCAGAAGCCGCCGGTAAAGCCCTAGAGGGAGTTGAGCCAGACAGCAAGTTTGTTGTCACGGTAGAAGACCCGGCGGGTAAAGATGCGTACCCCATTGTCAGTCTGACGTACCTGTTGCTGTACAGCGAATACGCCGATGCCGCCAAAGGCGAAGCCATGAAAAATCTGGTGACCTGGATGATGAAGAGTGGCGGAACCGCTGCTGGCGAACTGGGTTACATTCCCTTGCCTGCATCAATGCAAGACAAAGTCATTGCTCAAGTTGGCAATATCAAAGTTGCTTCTGCCAAATAAGTGCTCATGATGCGAACCCCTCCAAGATCTACCCGACTGGAGTGGTTCGCATTTCATCTGGTTCAACGCTCACAGTTTGAAACTTGTCCAAATTATGCCTGGATGCGTCCGGGTTGTTGTAACGGTCTGTAGGTTTTTTCAATATGGCACCCGTAAGTAACCACTCTGAATCCATGACTTGGCGGCGGACTGGCTTGTCTAAGATTTTGGACAAGGGGTTTGCCTGGGGCACTGCTGCGTTTGCTGTGGGTGTAGGCATTACCCTGTTGGCGATCGCCTTCCAAGTCGGCCTACAGGCCATTCCTGCCATCCGTGAGTTTGGTGTGGGCTTTCTGTGGAATAGCCGCTGGAACCCCGTAGAAGACATCTACGGCGCATGGACTCAGATTTACGGCACGATTTTCACATCCCTCATTGCCCTCCTGATTGCTGTGCCCATTGGGTTAGGGGTGGCGATCGTCCTCAGCGAAGACTTTCTTCCCACCCAAGTCCAACGGCCTCTCGTCTTCATGGTAGAACTCCTCGCCGCCATTCCCAGCGTCATCTATGGCTTGTGGGGCATCTTCGTGCTCGCGCCCCTGTTGCAAGGCCCCTCCATGTGGCTCTACCAAAACCTGAAATGGTTTCCCCTCTTCAGCTCAGCCCCAACCGGACGCGGCATCTACATCTCCTCCCTGGTTCTGGCCATCATGATCCTCCCCATCATCGCCGCCATCTCTAGAGATGCCCTCATCGGAGTCGATCCCCAACTACGCCAAGCCGCCTATGGATTGGGCGCAACCCGGTGGGAAACCCTATTTCAAGTCATCATCCCCGCTGGCATTTCCGGCATCATCGGTGGGGTCATGCTAGCCCTCGGACGCGCAATGGGTGAGACAATGGCTGTAACGATGTTGATCGGCAACTCCAGCACCCCCTCAGCCTCCCTCTTTGCTCAGGGTTCAACCATTTCCTCCTTACTCGCCAATCAGTTTGCCGAAGCGTCTGGGCTGCAAGTATCATCGCTGATGTACGCTGCACTGGTCTTGTTTGGGTTGACGCTACTAGTCAACATCCTGGCCGAAGTCTTAGTCCGCAAGGTGTCTTTGCACAAGCCGTAATCGTTTTTCCTGCGTTCAACCCGTTTGTCTGCCGTTTCTCCGTTTGTTGTATTTACCGATCGCCCAAAACCGTTCTCTGCCACCGCTTATGACAACCCCGGACTTTTCCAGTTCTACAATTCCGCGCCGCAGCCTCAAACGAGCAATCACATCCAAAACCATTGTTTCCAGAACAATGACCACATTGGCGTTTGTCTGCACAATTCTGGCACTGATTCCGTTAGTCGCGGTGTTGTATTATGTGCTGATCAACGGGTTACCGCGATTGGGGCCACAGGTATTTTTTGAACTACCACCACCACCCCGGCAACCCACCTCAACCGGGTTTGCCGCCGGAGGCTTTGGAAATGCAGTTGTTGGGACGTTTATGACCGTCGGCTTGGCTTCCTTGTTCAGCATTCCCTTTGGGATCTTGTCGGCCATTTTTCTTTCAGAATTTGCCCGAGGCACCAAAGTCGCCGAGATCATCAACTTTTTGACTAACGTCCTGAGCGGCGTACCGTCGATCGTGATGGGAGTGTTTGCCTACAGTCTGATTGTGTTGGTAACGCGCTCCTATTCGGCAATGGCGGCAGGGATTGCGCTGGCAGTGCTGATGTTGCCAACCATTGTTCGCACGTCAACGGAGGCGCTGGAGGCGGTGCCCAATGAACTGAGACAAGCCTCTGTTGGGTTGGGGGCAACCAACTATCAAACGGTGTTGCAAGTCGTCTTGCCTGCTGCGGTGCCAGCGATTATCACTGGGGTGATTTTGGGCGTGGCACGGGCTGCGGGGGAAACAGCACCCGTCATCTTTACCGCCTTGTTCAACAATTTCTGGAATTTTGATGTCTGGAAACCCACTGCCACCTTATCAGTGTTGACTTATAACTATGCCGTTACGCCTTATGCCAACTGGCAACAACTGGCATGGACGGCTTCATTGGTCTTGGTTGCCATCGTGCTATTGGCTAATATTTTGTCGCGCTGGATTGCCTCCCGCCAGCGTTAGTCTTTGCAGTTTTGTTGCGGCACCGAGGCTAGATTGTAATTAATAGGGAACCGAACGACCAGTTCATCCGCAACCGCCGACCGATTTGAGTGGCCCGCCCTCGTAGGCGCGATCGCCTCCCAACCGACCATTTGTTTCACCAATCATCCAACCATGACTTCCTACCTCCAAGACCACACGACCCAAGCGGAAACGGTATTTCAAACCCAAAATCTCAACATCTACTACGGTGATTTTCTGGCCGTCCGGGATGTCAACATGACCATTCCGAAGAACGCAATTACCGCCTTTATTGGGCCATCTGGTTGTGGTAAGAGTACGGTGATTCGCTGTTTTAACCGCTTAAATGACCTGATCAAGTCTTTTCATATCAACGGCACAATTTACTACCACGGGCAAGATCTCTACGCGGCTGATGTTGACCCGGTGGAAGTGCGGCGACAAATTGGCATGGTGTTCCAAAAACCCAACCCCTTTCCCAAAACCATTTACGACAATATTGCTTTTGGGCCTCGACTATTGGGCTACAAGGGCGACATGGACGAGTTAGTGGAGCGATCGCTCAAGGGAGCGGCCCTTTGGGATGATGTGAAAGACAAACTCAAAGCCCTGGGAACTGACCTCTCTGGCGGCCAACAACAGCGACTTTGCATTGCGCGGGCGATCGCCGTCCAGCCCGAAGTCATCCTTATGGACGAACCCTGCGCTGCCCTCGACCCCATCTCGACCCTCAAAATCGAAGACCTGATGCAGGAACTCAAAGAAAACTACACGATCGTCATCGTGACCCACAACATGCAACAGGCATCTCGCGCTTCCGATTACACCGCCTTCTTCAACGTCCAAGCCAACGAAAAAGGCCATCGCACAGGCTACATCGTCGAGCACGATCGCACCGAAGTCATCTTCCAAAGCCCCAAACATCAATCCACCCAAGAATACGTCAGTGGCCGTTTCGGTTAATCCCTCAAGCCGTCACACCCCTGAGCAACAGGCCCACCCGACCGTCCAGCCACCCCCTATCCAGCGGGATATTTTCCAGGAAAATGTCTGATAAGGCACCAAATCACGTTAGGATAATTGCAGATCTTTCACTTTCGCAAACAAACTTTGCAAATCGAAGTGAAAGTTAAAGAAAGCTGCCGTTATTTGTGGAAAAATATGAAGCGCTACTGGTCACGCCTACTCGCACTGGTTCTGGTTGTTTGTATCGGGTTAATGGGCTGTGCCGCACCAGAAGGAACAATTGGCCTGACAGGCAACTACAGTCAAGATACGTTGACCGTCATTGAGAGCCTCCGAGGCGCGCTTCAGGCTCCTGATAACACACCGGAACAGGTGGCAGCCCAGGCGCAGGCACGGAAGCTAATTAGTGATTTTTCCGCCCGCTATCGGCGTGACACTTCTTTGGTCAAGCTGCCTTCGTTTACCACCATGCAAACGGCGCTGAACTCCCTGGCTGGCCACTACAGTTCCTATCCCAACCGTCCGGTGCCTGCCAAGTTGAAGGCACGCTTGGAGACAGAATTCAAACAGGCAGAGCTTTCGATCAACCGGGGCGCATAAGTCCTCCGGCTCTCAAGTTGTAGCCTTCACCGGAGTTGGTGACTTGGGGCGAAAACCCATAACGCGGAGCAAAGTCAGTCTAACTCCAGTTTGATATTGAGCCAGTTCATGGCCCACAAAAGTCCCGAACTCTACCAATGGTGATTTCGGGACTTTTTGCGGCGATCGCAGGCGGTTTTCCGCTCACTCTTGGGATTCCCGTTGCAAGCTAACAGCGGCGCGATCGCAGCCTGGGGCCAACAATACAGCTATCCGAACAGGTTAACCAAGCACACCAGAGGTTTCCAGCGCCGATTCTGCATCCGCCGTCGGCTTCAGCAATCCATTCAACAGAGAAGCCGGACGCTGCCGATAGGGCCATGCAAACGCATGACGAAACGCCGCATCCTGACAAGCCTGTAACTCTTCAAACCCAATAATGTCGTAAGTCAACACATTTTCATACTCAAACGGCAACCGCACATTATGCAAACCAGCATTATCCGTGCAGATCGCAATGTCCACCCCCGCATCAAAGCATTGAGCAAACACCGTTTTGAGCTGAGTAATATCATCCAACGTGCCCGTTTTCAGATAAGTCGTTGGGCAAACCTCCAAACACTGGTTCCGCTCAGCGACTTGCTTGAGCAGATGGGGGTGACGGAGCGGAATCTGAATCCCATGGCCAATCCGCATCAGGTAGGGCAACAAAGCTTCATGGCACCCCTCCCGCGTTTCGTATAGATGGCCCGTTGTTTTCAAGCCTAGCGATCGCGCATAGGCATACAACTCAACAAACTCATCCAGGCGATCGCCATAATGATTATCGCCACCCGCCACATCCACCGCACACACATACTCACGAAACTGCGCCGCCAACTCCACAATCGCCCGATTCACCGCATAGGGCAACTTAGAATGCATACACAGAATTTGGCTCGTCACAATCGGATACTCCGACTGCTGACTCGTTTGCCCCACAATTTGGACAATCTCCGCCATCGCATCAATCCGCTGATTCTGCGTCAACGTTTCCGGCGTGCGGAGATAGGGAGTGTACCGCAGTTCCAGGTACGCCAAATTTTCAAAAATGTACGCCCCGCGAATCAACCGATAAATAAAATACGGCAGCGCCTCTGCGGTTTGCACACTTTCCACCAACGTGTGCAACTCCAAATATTCATCCAACGTGTTACGGGGGCGAGTGTAAAAATCCTCAAACTGTAAATACTCAGAAAATCGTTGCACCAGCTCCGGTTGGTGTTTTTGGAGATAACGCCACAACACACGCGGGACAACCGATCCACCTAAATGCCGATGTAGTTCTGCATATAAAGCCACGACAACCTCTTTTGACGAGAAACAACAAGTTGATGGACTGAGCCAAGCCACCGAGCGACGAGGCTGCACGCTATCTCCTCAGCGTTGCCCCCACTAGCGCACAAATCCTTGGGAGCACGCGAAACGGGTTGAACATACTCGCCAACCAGCCCACAGCGATCGCTGACCCACACACAAAAAACCACGTTCCAACAGGGGATTAAGACCAAACCGTAAAGTTGTTTGAAGTATCTTACTTCAATGATAGGAAGTCTTTATGAAATCTGCCGCACATCTTGAGCTAATACAATCGACATTTGGGCCTAAACTGGCATTCCGGCCCGCGCGGGCGATCGCCCCCGCCAGCAACCTCACAAAAACCAATTGACACATTTACAACAAAGCCAGGATAATAAACGTTTGTGCAAACTCTCAAGTTTTTAAAAAACCTTGGCTAACGTTATCGTCATTGGTGCCCAGTGGGGCGATGAAGGGAAAGGCAAGATAACAGATCTGCTTAGTAAGTCCGCAGATGTCGTCGTTCGCTACCAGGGCGGCGTTAACGCAGGGCATACCGTTGTCGTTCAAGATCAAACCTTTAAGCTGCATCTCATTCCCTCCGGCATTCTCTACCCCGAAACCGAATGCATTATCGGCGGCGGCACAGTTATTGACCCCAAAGTGTTGATCGGCGAACTCGAACAAATTGAATCCCTCGGCGTTGCCACGAATAACCTCATCATTTCCGAAACTGCCCACGTCACGATGCCCTACCACCGCATCATCGACCAGGCATCCGAAGAGCGACGCGGCGAACACAAAATCGGCACCACTAAGCGGGGCATTGGCCCCACCTATGCCGACAAGTCAGAGCGGACAGGCATCCGCATGATCGACCTCATGGATCCCGACACCCTGCGGAAAAAACTGCGGTGGACGGTCGAATACAAGAACGTCATCCTCGAAAAACTTTACGACGTAGCCCCCCTCGATCCCCAAGTGGTCATCGATGAATATCTGGTCTACGCCGATCGCCTCCGGCGGCACGTTGCCGATTCCTCCCTGCGGATTTACGAAGCCATTCGGAGCAAGCGCAACATCCTCTTTGAAGGCGCACAGGGCACCCTGCTGGATCTGGATCACGGCACCTATCCCTACGTCACCTCCTCCAACCCAGTCGCGGGGGGAGCTTGCGTAGGCACGGGCGTTGGCCCCACCGTCATCGATCGCGTCATCGGCGTGGCCAAAGCTTACACCACCCGTGTTGGGGAAGGGCCATTCCCGACCGAGTTACATGGTGATGTCGGAGAAGCCTTGTGCGATCGCGGCGCAGAATTTGGCACCACCACCGGGCGACGGCGACGCTGTGGCTGGTTTGATGCCGTCATTGGCCGCTATGCCGTGCGGATCAACGGTCTAGATTGTCTGGCCATCACCAAACTAGATGTCCTAGACGAAATGGACGAAATCAAAGTCTGCGTAGCCTACGAAGTCGATGGCGAACAAAGCCAGGACTTCCCCAGCAACTCCCGCAAGTTTGCCCGCTGCCAACCAGTCTACAAAACGGTACCCGGTTGGCAACAATCGACCGCCAACTGCCGCAGCCTGGAAGACTTGCCCGAACGTGCACTAGACTACCTCAAGCTGCTCGCAGAGCTAATGGAAGTGCCGATCGCGATCGTCTCCTTGGGAGCCAGCCGGGATCAGACAATTATTGTCGAAGATCCCATCCACGGGCCAAAACGAGCACTGTTGTATTCCAACGGTTCTCCCCATCCGGCCCCTTCCAACCAAACACTGCAAGCGTCTTGAGCCATCTTTGGGCCAATCGCTATGCAAAGGTTTGAATTTTGTTTGACTTGTTTCAACTCACCTAACCAGTTTTACTTCTGACGCGCGAACTACTATGGAACTCACGATTGAATGCAAACAACGCCCCACCGGCAGCAAGCCCAATGGCCTCCGCCGCGAAGGGTTACTTCCAGCAGTTTTATACGGCCATAAAGGCACCGAATCCCTTTCCCTGGTCATGGAAGCAAAAGCCGCCGAAATCCTCCTTCGGTCTGCCTCCATCAACAACACCCTCGTCCAAGTCAAGGTGCCAGAACTCTCCTGGCAAGGCCAAGCCCTAATTCGCGAAGTCCAAACCCATCCTTGGCGGGGCTACCCCTACCACGTCAGCTTTTTTGCCGTCGCCGATCATGGCAGCTTAGAAGTAGACGTGCCCTTGAACTTTATCGGAACGCCCAAAGGGGTACGGGAATCCGGGGGTTCCTTTGATCCCTCAATGGCCTCCCTCCACGTTAAATGTATCGCCGCCCAAATCCCAGAAAGCATTGATATCGATGTATCAAACTTGGGTAGTGGCGAATCGTTGACCGTGAACCAAATCGCTCTGCCCCCCGGTGTAGAAGCTCAAGATGATGGCGATCGCGTTGTTGCCACAGTCTTGTCGGGCAAAGGCGGCGGCACCGCAGAGGACGAAGCAGCCTCATAATTCCCCCAAGCCGGGACAATGCTCCACCTGGCTTGAGCATACAACACGAATACAGCAACCAATGCACCACAAGCCAGGGCCTAGTTCCCTGGCTTTGTCGTACCGGAATTTGGCTTTGGTGCAGTCACCCACAACACCGACTTGACCGCCCGCTCAACAGGTGCCCCAGCCTCATTCACCTGACCAAAAAAGAGTTCCCCCTGGTAATACATCGCCGCCGAACTGCCCCCATCCAGATTCATCGCTTTGGTCGCGCCCTGTTGCCGCAAAATGGCCGCCAACTCTGGTAACGAAACCCCAGAATCCCGTCCTTGCCCCGGCACTTGGGCCGCCAGCACAAACAACACATCCCCACTGGGTAAAATGCCCACCGCCGATCGCGCATTAGGTCGCTGATAGCCCAGCGCATCCCGCACCAAACGACCATTCTGCACCTCAACAAAGCCCTCGATCGCCGCCGTATCCGTGGGCAACAGTTGTGGCCCCCCCCCGATCGCCGCCTCCACCTGACACGCTGCGGGGGGTAACGCTTGCCGCAACGCAATGTCATACACCACCCTAGCCCCACACCGCAGTTGCCGAAATTCGCTCCGGTTCAAAATCTTATCCAGATACGGCACCACATCCGGATTGCCCATCAACCGCTCATTTGCTTCAGGCTGCGCCACCGACTGACCATCAATCGTGATCGGCGACGTTGTTTTTTGGTTCGCCGGATCAAAAAATCCCCCATTGATCACCGCCACCGCCCCCGTCTTAGCCGCAAACTGTTCGACTGTTTGCAATTGGGGAGCCATCGCCACCCTGACCACAAATTCACTTTGGGTCGGTATCCGCAAAACATGGACGATCGCCCCCGGCGATCGCACCAGCGAATACTTCAGCGTTGCCGGCGTTGGGGTTGGCGTTGGCGGCGGAGTCGCGGCCCCCGAAGTTGGCCCCCCTGGCCCACCCGCCCCGCATCCCGTCAGCACAACACCCAGCCCCACCCCCAAAAACCAACCGCACCGAGCCATCGCCCCACACCCGTCTAAAAGAACCATATTTACAATAAAAAACCCTGCCAGTCAGCAGGGCAAGTCCAGTCGAGAAAATCAGTTGCCCTTGGGGGGCATAAGCTCGTTAAAAACCCAATCAACCCCTGGCCAGTCAAAACTTCTAGGCCCACCAGCGCCCCAAAGCCGAGCATCGCCAAGCGCCTATTCAGCCGTTCAGCCTAAGGATTAAGCCCAAACTGCGACTTACCGGATACATCCATTTGCGGCAAGTCGCATCAATATTCTGCCGCCTTTGCGCTTCCGTAACCACCTGCTTTTCATCCCAAATTTTCCTGGCCAGATTTTTTCACATTAAGAATTGCGATCGAATCACACCAAGTTGTCAGGTTCGCCTCAAGCTTGAGTGGTTGCCAGCGCGATCGCCCACTCTCTGCTCGCACCAGCAAAAGACCCCGACCCACGGTGCAAAATCAGTTTTCTATGGAACAATAGACAGACTGCTGCTGTATTTTCTTTCACACTGCATCATGAGTCACCTTCTCAAGTTCCTTCTTTTTGCACCAACCATTGCGACCTCTGTTTTCTCAATGGCCGTGTTTGTCCAACCTGCCCACGCCGACGTAGAAAAGTGGGTGCCCGTTTCCGAGAACCTGACCTGTGTCCGCACCTTTACCCGCGAACCCAAGAAGTTGACCTGTAAGCGCCTCAATGGAGGGACAGAAAGCTTACCGCAAGTCATTGATCTCCAAGCAGAGCGCGAAAAAGCAGCCTACGAAGACGATCGCCTCCCGAACGGAGAATTCCCCACCACCTTTGAGATGAGCGATGACGAGAGCAACGCCGCCGTTGCCTTATTCGGTTGTGACTGTCCGACCTGTATCCGGGCTATCCGGCAGTTGCGATCGCTCTCCGCCTAGAGCCTAAGCCGCATCCTGAGTTTTGGGCGCAGTGCGATCGGCTTCCATCTCTAACAACGTTTGCAACACAAACCGTTTTGCTTGCAACTTCCAGCCATACCGTTGCAGGGCGATCGCGATCGCGCCCCCGCCCACCGTCGCAATCAAATCCAACGGCTGCAACATCGAAATGCCCAATAACAGCCCCAACCCCGCAATTCCCCAAAACGGCAAAGCCACCGTCTGCCGTTGATCCGCAATCAGTTTATTAATCGGATCCGTCGGAATTTCCGCCAACAATTGCTCTTTCACTTGATTTTGTTCCGCCACCGAAACCGACAGCCCAATCTTCTGGCGCAACTTCTGAATTTTGCGAGCATCGGTACTGTATTGGGTCAGTTCATCCTCTGCCATCATGATGAGTCGTTCGTACTGTCCCACGGTGCAACCCTCGCCCCACTTGTGCTGATCGTTGTCTCCATTATCCCACTCCTGGAACCCTGACTCCCAGGCATTTTCCAGCCAAGGCGCGATCGCCCCCAAACCGCCATCAGCCCAGCCCCTGCACCCACAAATTGGCGCTGACAGATCCCCAAAATGGACACAAGCACAAACATCCAAGCCAGTCAAAGCAAACCGCATGACTGAGCGCCTAAACCGCCTAGAAGCACTGGCAGAAACCATCCTCTTGGCCGTGCAATACTAACCAACCCAGATTGGCGATCTCACGACACAAGTCGGCGATCTGCGCGAAAGTGTTGCTGATACCGTTGGCATCATCGGCAGTCTCGCCCAAGAAATGCACACCATGCAGAACGAAATTTGCGGTCTCCAAACCGAAAATCGCCCCATTTTGGAACGCCTCGAAGCCCACTGCTCAGATGGGCACGGAGCCACTTAAACGCGATCGCAATCCGTTTACAGGCAGAGTGCGATCGCATTGTACATTCTCAGCAACAATCAAACCAGATAAAGAAACTGTTACGAGTAGCCGGAAAAAGGGCACACTAACCAGCGTAGTGGTTAAGCTTGGATCGACCATGCGAACAATTTGCCCTAACTTGGAATGCCTACAGGATTATCAAGTTAAGTCGGAAGCTTTGGGAAAATTAACCCAATGCAAACAGTGCAATACCGTTTTTCGAGTCGAAGAATCCCCTGAAGTAAATATTTCAGATTTCATCAATAGCTTTGATGATACTGAAAATGGCTTTGACGACACCGAAGAAGAAAGCCTTGAATCTATACCTAATAACAGTACGTCGTCTCCCAGAAAACGAAGAACCAAAGAGATTATTGCAGACAAAATTCGTCAAATTACCCAATCAATTCATGCAATTCAGCCTGAAATCATTAAAGCCTACGAGAGAGGCGATAACGAAAGTGATACGCGTGCTTTGATTGATCGAATCTTAAAGGAAGCATTAGGTTATTCCGAGGATGAAATCAAGCGAGAATGTAAAGTCTATGCTAATCGCATTGACTACGTTATTTCGATTAAAGGTCAAGAAAGTTTAGTTATTGAAGCAAAAGCCATTGGTAAATCCTTGGGTAAAACCGCTGTAGAACAAGCAACTAGCTACGGTGTTTTAGCTGGAATTCGGTGGGTTTTATTAACGAATGGAGTAGTTTGGAAGCTATATCGCACAAGCGATAATTCTAATCCTCCTCATGACTTAATTTTCGTCATTGAGCTATTAGATGGCCTCGACTCTGAGGAAGCGGAACAGTTTTATCTTATTTCTAAGCACGGCTTAGGTCGAAGCCATTTACTAGAAAAACGATGGCAAAAAATTGCCGCTCTTAGTCCCGAAAATATTACAGAAGCATTGTTGAGCGATGATGTGGTTAATAAAGTGAGATTAACGCTAACCAAGCAAACTGGCTATCACGTTACCAACGAAGAGATCGCTCATGCTTTGCGTTCTCAGATTTGCTGAATAGGCTTTTCTTAACTCAATATCAACGCATTACGGCAATTACTCATCTCTAAATAAACGCCAACCTATCAGTTGGATGAAGTTAAGAAAAGTCAGATCCGCTTCACAAAAAAATTACGATCGCGACCTTTGCCTTAATTTTTTATCCCGGCGATCGCAATCCGTTTACAGCAGAGTGCGATCGCCATAATGCAGCCTTACCCCTTCGCCAAATTCCATACATTCAAACCCGTTTTGTATTGATATACAGCCAGCGTTTTGCCATCACGGCTCATGGCGATCGGGCCAAACCCCGTGGTTGAAGTCATTGTTTTCACGGGTTTACCCGTTTGCGGATTCCAGAGAGTCGCGGTTTGCTCACCAATCGACATCGTTGTGCTAGCAGTAAAAATCCCCGCCTCTGTCCAATACAACTTTTCCACCGGAGCGCCACTCGCCACCGTTTTCACGAGTTTCCTTTCCTGCCAATTCCAAATCTGAATATTCTCATTCTCCATCGTGGTCACAATTTGTCGCCCATCAGGAGCAAAGGCGATCGCCCGCACCATGCCCCCCGTATTGCCGCCGAACTGGCCAACTCGCTTCCCCGTCGTGATATCCCACACTTCGACCAGAGAATCGCCCGGTTTTGGGGGAAAGGTAATTAACCGCTGGTCAGCACTAGCAGCGATCGGTAACGCCGCATAGGCACCCGTGGAAATATCGGCTGGAATGGTTTGCAGGAGCTTCCCACTGGTGATATCCCAGACTTTGAGCGTACCCACAATGTCAGGCGGATTTTTCCAAGGATCAAGCACTGCAAGGGTGACTAACTTATTCCGCTGCATTGGCAAACCAAACTCACCGCCAGCAAACCGCTGTTGCACGTTGCCATTCAAGTCCCGGAGTTGCACCTCTTGGGTAGCAGCGGTAATCAGCTGTTGCGCATCCTGGCTAAACGACACAGAATTCAGAATATTTTTGAGGGTGCGCGACCCTTGGTCACCTTTAAGCGTGCGGACTAACTTTTGCTCCGTTAAGTCCCAGATATCAACCCTATCGTTATTCCGTTCAATCGTCGAAACCGCCAGCATTTTGCCATCAGCACTCAAGGCAAGATCCTTGGGAATATCGTCATAGCCTTTGATCTGGGCAACTACTGGAAACGGCGTACTGGCTTGGGCCGTTGTCAGCACCAGGGGTGGCCCCGCTAACCCCATAAACAAGATGATCGCGCAGAGGGTATAGGCGATGGTCACAAGCAATCCGGCCAGTTTGCGTTGCCGGAGGCGGGCAGGCAAAACGGCACCCATAATCGAGCCACCGATGGAGCCAATCAGGGACCCACTCGGCAAAATCATCATATAGAACACCATCGCCGCCAGCCCCCCATAGGGGCCACCCACCAGACTACCGGGGTTTGCTTCCCAAATCAGCAGACCGAGGAGGGTACAAATAAAGGCAGTAAAAATTGCCATCGGAATTAGTGAGTGGCCGGGAAGGGGCGGCACTTGCTTTCGTCGCGATCGCTTCCAAATTTGGGTCGCGATCGCACCCACTACTGCACCGACCACACTGGCCACCACAAAGCTAACGAGGGTCATAAAGATAAGTTTGGGGAGAATGACTTCTGGAATGATATCGAAATCAATGTTAGGCATAAATGTTTAACAAACCCTATGGTTCCGATGCTGTTTGAGCGTGGTAAGGTATCCCCTGCTAAAACCCAGCAGATTTTGTCTGAGTTGTTACTTTGCCTTGGCATATTGCATCTCTTTGCAGCCTAGGGCAACTTTTTAGGTTTAGCTAATAAATTCAGCTTTTCTACTGCTGCTCTTGGCCGCGATCGCCATTTCCGTCAAGAATGCTTTGATCAAACTGCGCGATCGCCCTACTAAAAATATTGGGTAATATCACACTTAAGCTGACCCAAAAAAGAGTGAGCTAGCCCTCTTGTTAAAAGCACTAGGCATTCTCAAAATTGTCTACCAATTCATCCCTTATAACCTTCTCATTCAGCAGTTATTGATAACCTTTACAAACCCACAAGCGACTTTTGCCAGTCTGCTGCAACAGGATTGTTAGGCATTTCTCACCTCTAGCGTGGCCACCTCTTTCTTTTTAGATTATGTTTCCGATCTACACCAAGCATAACGTAGTATTCATGAACAAAAGGTACTACAGGTGTCTCTAAGCCTTGCTTTAAGCATTTTTCATGAGTAAGATCTGCTACAGCAAACTGTACTTTATTGATTTCCTGTACGATTTCAATGATGTGACAAACTGCATATGGTGCAGCAGCTTCAATCACCATAGGGAGCATCATAACTCCATCTACACCCAGCGAATTCCACTCAAGATCATGATAAATTACCACCGATATATCTCGAAGTTCATTCGCAAGAGTTTGAGCTTGTAACGCTGTTTTATTCTTCTTACTGACTGGCACTTCATTGTTGTATATCTTCGTCACAATGCCGTTCCAAATGCTTAATGGATCTCTACGATTAGACCTTCCAGTAAGAGCATCAAGATTGTAATAGCGAAGCCCCTTTGAGTAGTCATTGAGTAAGCAAAGAATTTCCCACTTCATTGCTGAACTTGAAAAATCTAGGTCACAAAATATATTTATTGTATTTGCACGACGCTGACATTCCTCAAGAAGACGGAGTAAATCGTGCCCTAAGCTACGAATACCGTCTGATGTAGGACAACTAAGATTGTTGGCCTGCATGTAGTCAATGATCAGAGTGAGCTTTAGCAGACGTTCGAGACCAATTGCAAGGTTGTAAAAAGCTGTGTAGAAGAGTCCACCGTTATCGATATTAGCTTTACGAAGATCCGTAAGACCTTGGTAGATACATGATGATACAAGACTTGATTCTTGATGAACAAGATGCCACTCGGGGGGGAATGAAGGTGAAAACATCCTACATCCTCGTTATGTCAGTTTTGATTCTAATGCTTAGCGCGATCGCAGAGCTTGTAGGGTGCGTTTACTTGGCAGCAACGCACCCTACAGAATCTACTCCACAGTGAGGGGATGAGTCATAGCTTCGGGTTTGACCCAGGCATCAAATTCTTCGGCGGTGACGTGGCCGAGTTTCAGGGCGGCATCCTTCAGGCTGATTTCTTCGCGGTAGGCGGTGAGGGCAATCTTCGCAGCTTTTTCGTAGCCAATGTGAGGGTTCAAAGCGGTGACAAGCATTAAGCAATTGTCGAGATTGGCTTGAATCCGGGTGGGGTTGGGTTCGATGCCCACAGCGCAGAAATCGTTAAACGCCTGACAGCCATCGGCCAGCAATTGCATCGACTCCAGCACATTGTGGAGCATGACGGGTTTGAAGACATTGAGTTGAAAGTTACCCTGGGAACCCGCAAAGGCCACCGCATGATCGTTGCCAAAGACCTGCACTGCAATCATGGTGAGGGCTTCGCATTGGGTAGGGTTGATTTTTCCGGGCATGATGGACGAGCCAGGTTCATTTTCTGGAATTTTGATTTCCCCGATGCCCGCGCGGGGGCCAGAGGCATACCAACGGACATCGTTGGCAATTTTCATCAAGGCTCCGGCCAGGGTGCGGAGAGCGGCGCTGAGGTTCACCATGCCATCGTGGGCGGAAAGGGCGGCAAATTTGTTGGGGGCAGAGATAAAAGGATAGCCAGTTTCGGCGGCAATTTTTTGGGCGGCAACTTCGCCAAAACGGGGATGGGCATTGAGGCCGGTGCCAACGGCAGTGCCCCCGATCGCCAGCTCATAGACTCCAGGTAAGGCGCGGCGGATGGTGGCGATCGCGTCGTCCAATTGCGCGACCCAACTGGAAATCGCTTGGCCCAACGTAATCGGCGTGGCATCTTGCAAATGGGTGCGTCCGACCATGACGACCGCTTGAAATTGCACCGCTTTATGATCCAGGGTATTGCGGAGTTGAATAACGGCGGGCAACAGTTGGGTTTCGGCTTGGGCCACTGCCGCAATGTGCATCGCCGTGGGAAAGGTGTCATTGGAGGATTGGCTGCGGTTGACGTGATCGTTGGGATGCACCGGAGCTTTGGAGCCGACCACGCCCCCCGCCAGTTGAATCGCCCGGTTGGCAATGACTTCGTTGGCGTTCATGTTCGACTGGGTGCCCGATCCGGTTTGAAAAACCACCAGCGGAAATTCTTCATCCCACTGGCCCGCAATGACTTCATCCGCCGCCCGTGTAATCAAATTCACAATTTCCGGGGAGAGTTGGCCCAGTTCCCCATTGGCCAGGGCCGCGCATTTTTTCAAGATCCCCAGCGCCCGGATAACTGGACGGCCCCACACAAACCGCTCGACCCCGATCGCAAAGTTGAGCCGCGATCGCTGGGTTTGTGCCCCCCAGAGGCGATCGGCAGGAACGGCAACTTCCCCTAAACTGTCGCTTTCTCGGCGGATGTTGGTAGAGCCTTCGGTCATAGTGCTGCTCGACGATTGACATTTTATTTCCCCATAGTATGCAGCAAAGCCGAGGCGACGCACGGAGTCTTTGGCAAGAATCCTGATTGTGAACCAAAGGGCTGTATTGGGTGGGTGGATGGGTCAATGGAAGAGGCTGCAATGGAAACCAGAGAAGTTCTAACCGCAGTGGCGTTGTGTTCGATGTCGGGGGCTGCGTTTTGGTTCGGGATGCGGGATGCCAAACCCCCCGCCCGCGATCGCCTGCCACCAGACAACGATGGGCCAAAACAGCCCCAGGCCAAAGCTCCGGCTCCAACGAACCCCGCGATCGCCAAACCTGAACGGCTAACAGTGACCGTCAAAGGGCGATCGCCCGTCCCTGTAGCCCCTAGCAGCCCAACAACCGGGATTCCCGCCGATCGCCCAACGGATTATGAAGCCCAGTTGCGGCAATTGGTGGCCGCTAATCAACTGAGCGATCGCCCCCCAGACCCAGCGGCGATCGTCGCCCCCGCCCCGCCCCCCAGTGCCCCCAGTCCCCGCATTGCGCCCATCACAGCCTTTTCCGATATTCAGGGCCATTGGGCCGAGTCATCCATTGACTATCTCCTCGCGCGGCAAATGCTCCAGGGTTTTCCCGATGGCACCTTCCGGCCCGAACAACCCATCACCGAGCAAGACCTTGCCGCCCTGACCGCCAAAGCCGCCGAACAATCGGGCCAGACTGCCGTCACTGCCGCCGTGCGATCGCGCCTGCCCAACCAACGGATTACCCGCGCCCAGGCCGCCGTCATTGTGTATCAAGCCTTGGTCACGACCGAACCCGCCCCCATTGTCACCAGCGTCCACGTCAAGGGAGCCGTTGCCCGTCCCGGCGATTATTCCCTCGCGGCCCTCAGCAGTGCCCCCACCAGCGATCGCGCTCCGGTGGGCGGCTCCTTGCCTACGGTTTCCCGCGCTATCCAACAAGCCGGTGGCAGTCTGGCCCAAGCGGATCTAGAACGGGTCAAAGTGCAACGCAAAACGGAAGCGGGCCAAACCAAGACCCTGGAAGTCTCCGTCGGGCGATCGCCCAGCGCCGCAACCTTGACCCCCGATACCGTCCTGCAACAAAACGACACGGTGATTATTCCCGAAAGCCTGACCACCGAGGCACCCGCCACGCCACCAAGCCAGGAGCAAGCCCAAACTCCCCAGCCCAGTCCGCCGCCCCGCGATCGCCCCAGTCTCGTCGTGGCCCCATCGCCCCTGCCCATCCCGCCTGCTTGGTCAGACACCGTGCCCTAAGCGATCATAGATTCAATCCAAATCTGATGTGGCTAGTCGCCCTCGCCCCCGGCCCCGCTCCTTAGGGAGAGGGGTGCCGTAGGCGGGGTGAGGGTTGCAATTGACGGAGTTGTTTAATTTTCGTTCCTCAGCGATCGCCGTTTGCCGCCGTTTACTTGTGGCGAATGTGGTCGTAGATATTCACATAATCTTGGCCGGGATTGTTCCAGGAATAGTCATATTCCATGCCTTGCAGCCGCAGTTTATCGAACTCTTCCGGGTAGTGATACCACAGGCCGATCGCTCGATCCAGCGCCGACTCCAGCGCCTGATTATCCATCTGGTAGAAGACGTAGCCATTGCGTTCCTCTGGGGGATGGGTTTGGTCATAGTCGCGATCGAAGACCGTGTTCACCAAGCCGCCAACTCCCCGCACCACAGGCACCGCCCCATACTTCAGCCCGATCATTTGGGTCAGGCCGCAGGGTTCAAAGTTACTGGGCACCACGATGATATCCGCAGCCGCATAAATCAGGTGCGACAGTTCCTCATTAAAGCCCAACTCAAGATGCACATCGGGATTGTTGTTCAAGAAATTCTTTTCATGCCAGAACCAGGCCGCGATCGCGGGTTCTGTCGGCGAACCCAACAACACAAATTGCGCCTCACGATGCAGCGCGTAGTATATCGCATGGTGCACCAGATGCATCCCTTTCTGGTCATCCAATCGCCCAATATAGGCAACAATCGGTTTATTAGCCTGCCGTAACCAGAGCCGTTCCCGCAGGGCTTTTTGGTTCAGCAGTTTGGGCTTCAGGTCGTCCTTCGAGAAATGGTAGGGGATGTAGGCATCGACTTCCGGATTCCACACGTTGTAGTCGATCCCGTTGAGCACGCCGCCAAATTTGTGTTGATGTTGGTGCAGCGTATGCCCTAATCCATAGCCAAACTCGCCCATGTGCGCTTCCCAGGCGTGGTGGGGGGAAACGGTGGTGACATGATTTGAGTAAACAATCCCGCCTTTCATAAAGTTGAGGGCAAAGGGATTGAAGTTGTCTTGCAGGCGATCGTAGTCAAAATAGTATGCTTCCTGATTCAGCCCCGTCGCCCAAAGGACATCGGTTCCCGCGATCCCCTGGTGCTTAAAGTTGTGAATGGTGTAGCACACACGCTGATTCCACATCCCGTGCCATTTGTAGATTTCGTAGAGCATCACAGGCACCAGACCTGTTTGCCAATCATGGCAGTGGATCACATCCGGGCGTTTTCCAGTTTTTTGCAGAAACTCCAGGGCCGCCTTGCTGAAAAAGGCAAAGCGCATTTGGTCATCTTTCGCGCCGTAGTAAATCCCGCGATTGAAGAAGTGATCCTGGGAATTGGGCTGAATGAAGAAACACAGTAGCCCATGCACCCAACCACAGTAGACTGTGCAGTGAACGGCGGCACCGTACCAGGGCACCCATAAGTCGTTGTAGGCTTCGTGCAACCCCCAAATGTGGTCGTAGCGCATACAGTCGTATTTGGGCAGGATAATCTCTACGCCGTGCCCCCGGAGGCCAATTTCCCGCGCCAACCCATAGACAACATCGCCTAAGCCACCGGCTTTAATGACGGGGGCACACTCAGAGGCAATGTGTACGATGTACATCCCTACTCCTCGCGCAAACTGCAATGCTTGGACAACTTCACAAAAGTATAGGGATCTTTGGGTATTTAAAGCTAGTGAGCTAGGGTGTTTTTCCAGTCTGCCGCAAGAGAGAGGAGGCTGGGGGCAAAGAGCGTGGAACGGCGACGGTCGTTAGGATAACTCCGACGGTTTGGCCCTGGGTGATCGCCCCAAACTGCCTTTCTAGCGCACTAATTAAAAATCTTTATCAATCGGTCGAGGGCTACCGTCAATAGCCATCAAGTTCAATTCGCCCCGCTATTCCACGGAGTCGGGGTCGGCCCCAGGAGTGGCGGGGGCTTCGGGTTGCACAATGGTTTTTAGCTTATCGTGGAAATCCGATGGTGGAGCGATCGCCCGATAAGAGTCAATCTGAGCCTGAGTCGTGCAAAACCTGGCCCAATCCCACGGCCACACTTGATGCACGACCCATCGCAGTTGGGGCGACAAACCGGGACTTGCTAACCCACTGCTTAAGGCAAACACCACACCTTGCTTAAATTCTTTGAACTCGGCCTCTGGTTCGGTGCAGGGGGGTACGGGGGCCGGGGCCGGCACAGGAGTAGCTTGCGGCGCGGGGAACGAGGCAGCGGCAGCGGGCAAATCGACACTAAGCCGAGGGCGGGCCACCGTATGGGAGGGGGCGATCGCCGGGGGAATCGTCGCACTAGAAGTAGTTAACGGCGGTTGGGGCGGGTTGGGCGGAATGATGGGGAGTTGCACTTTCGCCAGTTTGGCCGCAATGGGATTCACGTAGCCCTGGACTTGCAAAGGCGCGATCGCAGCGGGCGGAGAATTGCCGGTAGTAGCCCCGCGCTGGGGGTCGAGCAATGTCACCGAGTCGGCCCGTTCCCCCTCTGGCAAGGGTGGCTCCGGTGGGGAATGACTAGATGCAGTCACCGGCTCAACCGCCTGGAGTTTGGCCTCTGGCGAGGTGGGGGTGGGCGGTGGGCCAACCGCAGAGTTCGCACCGTTCATTGCCGTGCCATTGCGATCGCCCCCAGGCATTCCCGCGCCCCCATTCAAGCCCTCAGCCCCCTGCGTCGCTGGTGGCATTGCCCCATTTTGATGCGGTGTAGCAACCCCGTTCTCCACCTGGGTCAGTTGCCCCAAAACCTCCACCGGATCAGTCAACAAGCTCTGAAGATCCGTCGCGGCCAAGGCTTCTTTTAAGGACGGAATCGAGGGAATTCTATTCAGGCGCTCCAACTTCGAGGCAGCTTGCAAACTGGGCAGTTCCAGCAACATCCGACGATAGGATAGGGGCGGTTGGGGCGTTGGGACGGGCGCAGCGATCGCCGTTGGAGCCACCGGACTGGCCACATCCCGTGGCAACTTGCTGCATACCAACCGTTCAAATTCCCCATTAAAATGACAAATAGGCTGATCACGGCGTTTCCAGAGGTTCAAAATCTGCTCCACGGAAATCGCCTTATAGCGGCCTTGATACAGCGCTTCCGTAATCGCTAAAGTTAACCACGCTTCAGGATAATTCGCTTGCCAACGGTGCACTTGCTCCTCGACGGTTTGACCGGCCAGTTCAAAACTGTAGTAGCGCAACAAAGCGGCTGCAATCGCTGCAGAGCTGGGGGGGACGGTGTAAAGAGCCTCCACGGGTTCGGTCATAGGACGCTGTTGCAGCAGGCGAGTGCTGAGTTGGTCGCTTTGCAATGGTTACGAAACCTCACTTCATAGCTTCATGGTAATCGAAGATTTGGTAGCCTACCTAATGTTCATCCAATGCACTTTGGTCAACCATCAATTTGGCCGTCTTCCTTATCATGACTTATTCTGATCTTTCCCGTTCTAAATTTGCGGTTCACCAACCCATCAATTTTGTCTGCTGAATTCGTCCTCACCGATCGCACCGCTGGCCAGATTAGGCAGTGCTTCGCGCGATCGCCCCGTTTTGTTATTTAACGATAGTGGCCGCGATCAGGGCTGATTCGGGCGATCGCCCACCCCATTTTTTAGCGTTGTTAATGTAATGGTTTAACGATTTATGACTTCTTCAACCTCATCCTTGCACGAGCAATTACACCCCGCAATTCGCACCTTAGCCACTGTGATTGAAACATCCTGGCACCAATATTTAGATCTCCAACCCTATGTCTTACCGCGCGATTTAGGCTATGTCGAAGGGCGCTTAGAAGGCGAACGCTTAACCATTGAAAATCGGTGTTATCAAACCCGTGAATTTCGCAAATTACACCTGGAAATGGCCAAAGTTGGCGTGGGTTTAGATATTTTGCATTGCGTCATGTTTCCCCGCCCCGACTACGCTCTGCCCATGTTTGGCACAGATTTAGTGGGAGGACGAGGCCAAATTAGCGCCGCGATCGCCGACCTTTCCCCCACCAATGCCGATGCCTCCTTACCCCCGGCCTACCAAACCGCCTTAGCAGAATTGCCCGCCCTCACCTTTGCCCAACCCCGCGAACTCCCACAATGGGGTTCCATTTTTTCCTCCTTTTGTCTATTCGTGCGCCCCGGTGATGCCGCCGAAGAAACCCAATTTGTCGAGCGAGTTGCCGCCTTTCTAAAAATTCATTGCCAAGCCGCGATCGCCACCGCCCCTACCCCCGATCGCCAAGCCGAAATTTTAGCCGGACAACACCGTTATTGCACCAACCAACTGCAAAACGACAAAACCCGGCGCGTCCTCGAAAAAGCCTTTGGGCAAGACTGGGCCGATTTCTACATGAGCAACGTCCTGTTTGACTTGCCAAACCCAGCCTAGCCCGCCCCCCTGTTATCCCAGCCACCAGTTTGGGCATAACTGAAAAAATAACCCTTCAGTTGCTCAAGCCTGGTGCGTCTATGACCTACAGCCTCAAAATTGCTGATATGCCAGCCTGCGAACGGCCCCGCGAACGCCTCGCCACCCACGGGCCACGCAATCTCGCCACCGCAGAACTCATTGCCATCTTGCTGGGCACAGGCCAGGGGCCAGGAAAACTTTCGGCCGTCGGCTTGGGGCACTACATTTTGCAAGAAATTGGTCGCGACCATCACGATCCCCTCTCTGCCCTGCGGGAAACTGGCATCGGCGAACTAACCCAAATTCCTGGCATCGGCCCCGCCAAAGCCACCACCATTTTGGCCGCGATCGAATTAGGGAAACGGGTCTTTCAATCTCGGCCAGCAGAAAAAACCATCATTGATGATCCCGCCGTGGCCGCCGCCGCCCTCAGCCATGACCTCATGTGGCAAGCCCAAGAACGCTTTGCCGTGTTGTTTCTGGATGTCAAACATCGGCTCCTGGGCACCCGCGTCATCACCGTTGGCACCGCCACAGAAACCCTGGCCCACCCCCGCGAGATTTTTCGGGAAGTCTTGAAACATGGAGCAACCCGGCTGATCGTCGCCCACAATCACCCATCAGGCAACACCGAACCCAGCGCCGAAGACATTACCCTCACCCGGCAACTCCTCGTTGGGGCACAGTATTTAGGGATACCCCTGTTGGATCATTTGATTTTGGGCAATGGCGACTTTCTCAGTCTGCGCCAGACCACAAATCTTTGGCATGAAACCCCGCAAGGCGATTGATAATAGCGAAACAGCAGGCAGCGATCGCGCCCTTCACCGCGTCCCCAGCCCTTGCTCCCCCCCCTGCAAAAAGGATCATGCTATGACCAACCCCGAACCGAGTTCCGACCGTCGTGGAATTCGCCTCCCCCTATATCTCCAGATTTTGATCGCCCTCGTATTTGCCGTTGGAGTCGGAATTTGGTTTGGGGCCGGAACCTACGATCCCGCCCACGAAGCCCTCATCAACAACCTCGCCATCCCCTGCGAGCTAGTGCTCAAAGCCCTCCGCGCCCTCGCCACCCCCCTCATTCTCCTAGCCGTTCTCCATGCCTTTCTGACCACCGACATCCCCGGCACCGCCGGACGCAAACTGACCTGGCTGTTGCTGACCAATACCCTCATGGCGATCCTCATCGGCTTGCTCGTCGCCAACGTCCTGCAACCGGGCACCTGGGGCCAAGTCACCCTCACCTCCAGCAGCGCCGAAGCCACAACCAAATCCTTCGACCCGTGGCAACTGTTGCGCGATACCGTGCCCGAATCGGTCTTGAAACCCCTGGTCAACAACGATGTCATTCAGCTCATTTTTGTCGCCTTGGCCTTTGGCATTGCGCTACGGGCCATCAAATCCACCCAAATCGCCCGTGGTCATGCCGACTATCTTTCCATCCAGCACATCATCACCACCCTGTTTGAAGCCGTCATCCGAATTTTGCATTGGATCATTCTGCTCGTCCCCATCGCCGTCTTTGGCATTGTCGCGAGAACTATTGCCCTGAAAGGATTTGCGCCATTTCAGGCGTTGGGTGGTCTGGTGGTTGCGGTGTTGGTCGCTTTATGCCTGCAAGCCCTGTACTATTTGCTGCGGGTGCGCTTGGGGTCTTGGGTTTCGCCCGGACGCTTTTTGCGGGGTGGGTCAGATGCCCTATTCACCGCGTTTTCCACCGCCTCCTCTACCGTCACCATGCCCATCACCTTCGAGGCATTGCTAGAAAAAGTCGGCCTCCGGGAATCCTCGGCCTCGCTGGGGGCGTTGGTGGGCAGCAACTTTAACAACGATGGAACGGCGCTGTATGAAGCAATGGCCGCTTTGTTTGTCGCCCAAATTCTGGGTATTAAACTGGCCCTACCGCAGCAGTTGCTCGTGGTGTTAACGTCAATTTTTGCCTCCGTCGGGGCAGCGGGGATTCCCGAAGCAGGGCTAGTCACCATGACCCTGGTGTTTTCCTCCGTTGGGTTGCCCACAGAATATATTGCGTTGTTGATTACGGTGGATTGGTTCCTCGATCGCTGCCGCACGGCGATTAATGTCATGGGGGATATGACCGTCAGTTGCCTACTGGATGGGAAACAGCCCAAACTCGCAGCAGAACCCTTCATTGAGGAAGCATTGGCACCGGAAACCGAGGTTTAGGATCGGGATTCATTTGCCCTGGCCAGCACAGCGATCGCAATGGCCACAGCGCCACCCTTCCGCCTCGGCAGGCACGCCAAACGCCTGCAAAATAAATTGCCAGCGACAGGCACGGGTGTAAATGTACTGGCGCATTTCCTGGGCGGCGTGGGCATTGGTTTCGCCCCAATGGCGAGGAATTTGGCGCTGGTGAATCCGGTAATGGAACGGGTCGAGCCACTCCAAACACCCAGCACTGTGCAATAACGACAGAGCGATCGCCCCCTGAGGAAATTGCCGCTGCACCGCCGCCACCGTGCCCTCTAGGGGGATTTTGGGCATGAGAGATCGGGCCAAGCGATATTGCTCTTGGTTTTGCTGCGTGAAAAAGGCGTGGCGTTGTTTATCTTCCGAATCCAGCCAGCCTGTTGGTTCACTCACCAGCATGAGGGCGATCGCCGGGTTGCCATCGCGCCCCGCCCGCCCCACTTCTTGCACATATTCCGTCAGCACCGTCGGCGCGTGGTAATGCACAATCCAGCGCACATCGGCCTTATTCACCCCCATTCCAAAGGCGTTGGTACACACCACAAAGGGCAACTGCCCCTGCAACCAACCCTGCTCAATGCGGCGGCGATCGCTCGGCCCCAGGCCCGCATGGTAAGCTGCCGTTGTCTGCCCCTGCGCCTGGAACCAGGCCACCAAATCTTCTGCGGCCCGCCGCGTTCGCACATACACCAAGCCCGTTTGGCGAAGATGTTGTCCCAGAAAGTGCTGGAGTTGCTGTTTTCGCTGGCGGGGTGTCCAGGCGATCTGCACCCTTAACTCTAAGTTGGGGCGGTGGGGATTGCCCCGAAACACTGCCGGGGCAGCCAGTTGCAACACCCGCTGGATAGTCGCCTGGGTTTGGGGGTTGGCCGTAGCGGTGAAGGCCGCGATCGCCAGTTGGGCACCGGGGGGCTTGGTTGCCAGGAGCGATCGCCGCACGGCCCCCAGGCGATAGTAGGCCGGACGGAAAGTTTCCCCCCACTGGGCCAAACAATGCGCCTCATCAATCACTAGGGTACAAACGGGCAACGATGGCTCACCTAGAATCGCCCACAGTTTTGGACTCAACAGCGTCTCCGGCGCAACATAGAGCAATCGCAACTGGTGCGCGGCCAGAGCTTGCAAGGTTTGGCGAAATTGGTGGGGCGGCAATCCACTGTGCAACAGGGCCGCAGGCAAGCGGCGATCGCGCAACTCCTGCACCTGGTTTTCCATCAACGCCACCAACGGCGACACTACCACCGTTAACCCCGGTTGCAACAGCGCCGGAATCTGGAAACACAATGACTTGCCGCCCCCCGTTGGCAACACCACCAGTGCATCCCGGCGTTGCCACAAGCTGGTAATCACCTCTAATTGAGGCGAGCGAAAGTCTGAGTAGCCCCAATAGGTTTGTAACACTTGGCGCGATCGCTGCTGGCAAAGGGCCACTTGCGACTGCGCCGCCGGATCAACATCCCGCGAATGGCGAAAAGACATAGAGAAACAGGCACCCTGGACTTTCTCAGAATGCCCACAAGGCCGCCTTAAGCCACAGACGATCGCGAACTATTCATAGGCGATCGCAAGCGATCGGGTGCGAGCTTCTTAACACTGTTCAACCCAGCACTTTTGGCGCGGTGCACCGGAATTTCAATCACAAACTCCGTTCCCTGCCCCGGTTCCGACTGGCACCGAAACGCCCCATTGTGGCGTTCCACAATTTGATAGCTGATGAACAAACCCAGTCCCGTCCCTTTGCCCACCGGCTTGGTGGTGTAAAACGGATCAAAGATTTTTTGTAGCGTTTGGGTCGCCATCCCCGCTCCATTGTCCGCAATGCGAACCTGGATCAGCCCCTGCCCTGGCAGCGATCGCGTTTGCACCCAAATTTGGGGCACAGTAGCCGCCCCCGCCGCCCCCGCGAAAAATCCCGTTTTCCAGGCATCATCCAGCGCATCGATCGCATTACTGAGAACATTCATAAACACTTGATTCAACTGGCCCGCATAGCACTCCGTCAACGGCAAATGCTCATACTCCTTATGCACCTGAATCGCAGGGCGATCGGGAGCCGCTTTCAGCCGATGACCCAAAATCATTAACGTGCTATCAATCCCCTCGTGCAAATTCACCGCCTTCACCGCCGCTTCATCCAACCGCGAAAAATTACGCAAAGACGAAACAATCTCCCGGATGCGATCGGCCCCAATTTGCATCGACCGAAAGAGCTTGGGCAAATCTTCCAACACAAAATCTAAATCGATCGCCGCCATCTCATGCCTAATATCTGGGGTGAGTAATTCTGGATGCAGTTGAAACAACCGCAGCAAACTCACCAACTCCTGCATGTAGTGATCAGCATGGGTCAAATTGCTATAAATAAACGTCACCGGATTGTTAATTTCGTGGGCAATCCCCGCCACCATTTGACCCAAACTAGACATTTTTTCTTGGTGCACAATTTGGCTTTGGGCCTGTTGCAACTCTTCCAGCGCCAAACTCAACTCGCGGCTTTTGGCCTGCGCCAGTTCCACCAGAGCACGGTTTTTGGCCTCGCTATGTTTGAGGGCTTGCTCGGCCTGCTTCAGATCCGTGACATCACTAAAGGTACACACCGTTTTCTGTTCTCGCCCTTGCAAGCTGCATTCCGGCACCGCATTAACCAATAGCCAGCGTTTATGCCGGGACTTTGCCCCTTCACATTCCAGCACGGTATTTTGCAAGCATTGCTGACGGGCGATCGCCTGCAAAATACTCGTCACGTCCCCAGATCCCCCGGAAGCCGCCATCGCGATGCCCTCAGGGTCTATGCTCTCCTGCCATAGCTGCTGGAGTTCCGCCTTTGTCACCCCTAATAAATCCAACACCGCATGGTTCAGCATCTGAATTTCCAGGTTGGCCCCAATCACCAACACCCCAACCCGCACCCCATGCAAAATCGACTGCAATTCATCTTGGTGCCCCTGTAAAACCTGGGTGGCCGCCGTTTGGGCAAACAAGCGCCGATCTAAAAACGAAATTAACAACGTCAGACTAATAATGATCAACGTCCCCAGGCCCACAGCACTGGCCAACAGCAGCTCATCCCGGCTCGTCAGGGGTACCGCCTGCCCCAGGGGCACTGCCGTGTGCAGTTGCACCGCTGCCATCCCCAGGTAGTGAGTCATGGGCACCGCCGCCCCCATCAACACCGCACTACCGATTTTTTTCCATTGCTGAAAGGCTTGATTTTCCGTCCGAAACCGGAACGCAATGGACAACGCCACAAAGGCCGCCGCGATCGCGATCGCCACCGAAACCGCCACCAACAGCCGATTGTAGGTCAGGGTTGCCGCCGGAATCGCCAGCGCCAGCATCCCCACATAATGCATCGTCGCAATACCACCCCCCAGCAACACACTCCCCCCCAGCAACCGGAGCGTATTGACCTGGGGCCGACTGATCACAAACAACGCCAACCCCGCCGCCCCCACTGCTGGCACCAGCGCCACCAGCATCCAGCCCGTGTGGTAAGCCACAGGCAGCGGCACCTGGTAAGCCAGCATCCCAATAAAATGCATGGCCCAAATTCCCGTGCCCATCACCACAGCCCCGCCTGTCAGCCAGACCCAGCGCATTGTCCCCTGGCTCGTGGTGACTCGTTCGGCCAGATCCAACATGACGTAGGAGGCAAAAATCGCGATCGCGATGGACACCGTAACCAGGCTGCCATCATAGCTACACGCAAGGGGATAATTCATGAGGGATTTTTTGCTATTAATGTAAAATGATATACATTTTATGTATCTCTTAATTCTTACTAAAGAATGAGTTCAGTGCCAGCAAACGCCAAAATTTTTATCAACTTTTCAGCAATCCTGCGTAAGAAAAAATCCGCTTTCTGTGCAAACAGCAGCCAAGCGTTGATCCCAGCTATCTTTCGGCAATTCGGGTAATCTTGCGCTGTCAAAAATAATTCCAATGGTGTATTTGCTTTTCCATACGGATGAGCTAAGTAAGCGATCGTAAAATCCGCCACCATACCCTAAGCGATATCCCTGATGGTCGCAGGCGATCGCTGGCACCAGAATCAGATCCACTTGGTCAGCGGAAATAGGGGGAGCTGTGGGCTGGGGTTCCGGGATGCCGTAGCGGTTGGGTAGCAAGGGCAACGCCTGAAGCACCGACCACTGATGCCAAGCCAAGTCCTGGCCCACACACCGAGGAAACCCCCAGGTTTTGTCGAGACTAAACAATGCCGACAGATCGGGTTCCCGCCGAATACTGAAGTAAGCCAGGACGGTTTGGGCCGCTGCAAACAGGGGAGACTGCTGCAAATGCTGGCACAGTTGCCCGCTTTTCTGCTCCCAGTCGGCGATCGCCAGGGCTTGGCGCTCTTGCAACAACGCTCGCCGGAGCGCCACTTTTGAAGATGAAGACATTGCACGATTCCCGTAGGCGGGTGAACTCAACCGGAGCTAATTTTGGGCGATCGCCCGCTGCCTTTCCCGCCGGGATGAAGGGCTACCAATGGCAATGGGTGGCCACCAACGGAGCAGTTGAATGGGCTTCCTAAATAGGCGCGAACGAAAGCTATCTAAATAGGCGCAAACGGATCATCTAAGTCCGCCTCTGGGGCCATTGGGGGCGCAATAGGCAAGGTGAAATAAAAGCGGCTTCCTTGCCCGTGGGTCGATTCAAACCCCATCTGCCCACCTTGATTTTCGACCAGACATTTGCAGAGGGAGAGGCCCAGACCCGTGCCGCTGATATTGGCGCGATCGCGATGCTTCACCCGATAAAACCGTTCAAAGACATGGGGTTGATCCGCCGCCGGAATGCCCAGTCCCTCATCTTTGACCCACACTTCGATCAGGCCATCCCATTGGCGTTTGGCCCCCAGTTGGATCGTCCGTCCCGGTGGCGAATACTTGATCGCGTTAGAAATGAGATTCACCAACACTTGGGCAATTTGCCAGCGATCGCCCCAAACAGCAGGCAAATCCGCCTCTACCTGAGACTCAAACCCTTGGGTGGGATAGTCCGCCACCAACTCCTGGAGCAACGCCGCCACCCCAAAGCGCGATCGCCGGGTTTCCAGCTTGCCCGTTTCCAAATCCCGCAGCGCCAATAGATCGGCCAACAAATCCTGGAGTCGCCCAATTTGTTGCCGCACCATCCCCAAAAATTCCTGGCGATCGCTCTGCTCCAAGTCGGGTTCCGCCAACAGATGCACCGACCCACTCAACGAGGTTAAGGGAGTCGCCAACTGATGGGTCAACAATTGCAGCAACTGATTGTGATGGGCGATTTGCGCCCGCAGGGTTTGGTTATCTTGAAACAACGCTTGCACCAGCCCCGAATCAACACTACCCACGGCTTCAGCCCCGGCTTGACTCGGCAGCGACGGCACAGATCGTTCGTTAGGAGCAGGAAACATGGGAGCCACGATTTATCAAAGTTGTTATTTTTATTCACATATCTTAACAAAAACCCTCAGGATTTGACTTGAAAGTCTTTTATCTCACAGCCAAGGGCTAGTAATGCTTGCCTCGCTCGATTGTCGCCTGATTCCTCTTCGCCTGCGCTGAAACACCGTAATTTCTTTGGGCTTCGTCGCGCTTCTTCACAAAACCGTTGCCTCAGTTCATCCCCATTCTGGCCCACCCGGCGATCGCCCCACCACTCCCCGCCCTTTGGCGGGAATTACAGGAAAAAGCAACGGATTCGACCAGGGAAGAGAGAAAATGATAATAGCCTTTCACAGCCTCCCTGGTGGTACGGAACCCAATGTTTGCGACTCACGAGCGAATTCTCACCGCGATCGATGTTGGTACAAACTCGATTCACATGGTGGTCGTCAAGATTCAGCCGACCCTCCCGGCCTTTACAATCATCGGTCGCGAAAAAAATACGGTGCGCTTGGGGGAACGGTGTCAAAAAACCGGGTACTTAACCGAAGAAGCGATGACACGGGCGATCGCCGCCCTCAAACGCTGCCAGGAAATCTCCAAAAGCCTCAACGCCGAACAAATCATTGCCGTTGCCACCAGTGCCGTCCGGGAAGCCCCCAATGGGCGCGAGTTTTTGGAACGAGTCGAAACCGAAGTGGGGTTATGGATCAACTTAATTTCTGGGGTTGAAGAAGCCCGTCGAATTTATCTTGGTGTGTTGTCGGGCCTTGAATTCAACAGCCAACCCCATATCGTGATCGACATTGGCGGCGGCTCCACGGAATTAATTTTGGGCGATGGGCAAGAACCCCGCACCCTCAGCAGCACCAAAATTGGGGCCGTCCGCCTGACCAACGACTATATCAGCACCGATCCCATCAGCAATATCGAGTTTCAAACCCTGCAAGCCTTCGTCCGAGGGATGCTGGAACGGCCGGTCGAAGAGTTGCAAGCCCATCTCCGCCCCAACGAGCGACCCCGACTGGTGGGCACATCGGGCACCATCGAAACCCTGGCCGCCTTGCACGCGCGGGAACAGTTGGGTGTGGTACCGGAGCCATTGCAGGGCTATAGCTTGAGCTTGCAGGATTTGCGGGAATTGGTGCAGCGGTTTCGGCAGTTGAGCTACGCCGATCGCGTCAAGTTACCGGGTTTAAATGATCGGCGGGCGGAAATTATTCTGGCCGGGGCATTGGTGTTGCAAGAAGCGATGACGCTGCTGAATATTGAGTCCATTAGCATTTGTGAGCGATCGCTGCGGGAAGGCGTAATTGTTGATTGGATGCTCACCCACGGCTTGATTGAAGATCATCTACGCTACCAAAGTTCCGTGCGGCAACGCAGCGTGCTGAAAATCGCCCAAAAGTATCATGTAAACTTCCCCTACAGCGAACGGGTCGCCAAATTTGCCCTCAGCCTGTTTGACCAAACCCAAGGGATTTTGCACCATTGGGGCGACCAGGCACGGGAACTGTTGTGGGCCGCAGCCTTCCTGCACAATGCGGGCCATTTTGTCAGCCATTCTGCCCACCACAAACACTCTTACTACCTGATTCGGAACGGAGAACTGTTGGGCTATACCGAAACGGAAATTGAGACGATCGCGAATTTAGCCCGCTATCACCGCCGCAGCACCCCCAAGAAAAAACACGAGAATTATCGCAATTTAACCAGCAAGCACCATCGCCAAGTGGTCGATCAACTCAGTGCCCTGTTACGATTAGCTGTCGCCCTCGATCGCCGCCAAATTGGGGCCGTGGCCGCAGTAACGTGCCAGGTGTTGCCCGCCCAAAAAGAATGCCGCTTGTACTTACACCCCGCCCATCCCGGCGATGAATGTGCGCTGGAATTATGGAGTTTGGGCGACAAAAAGGCCAGTTTTGAAGATCAGTTTGGCCTGAAGTTGGTAGCCACTCTGGAACCCGCGATCGCCAATGCCTGAGCCGTCCACCGCGCTGCCCCGTTGCGCCAACTCCTTTGTTATGCTCGAAGCATGGGCACAGCATTAGTCAGCATCACAAATAAACGGGCGATCGTCAGTCTGGTATTAGCTTGGGCGCTCCCTTGGCTGGGCGGCTGTCAGTTCTTCGCTCTTGAGCCGACTATCCGGGAACAGCCCCAAAAGACAACTCCCCTAGTCACCCTCGACCAAAAACTCAAACAAGCAATCAACCAAGGGGACAGTGCCACCGTTAAACGGTTACTCCGGGAGCAGGTTTCTCCCCAGTCTGAGCTGGCCAGCAGTGGCTTGGTGCAAGCGATCGCCCAAAACCGCACCACCCTGATCCCCATTTTCCTTCAAGCCGGGGTCAACCCCAACACACCAACCTATGGTGGCCTCCCCTTGCGGCAAGCCCTGCGGTACAACCAACCCGCCGCCGTCCAAGCACTCCTCGCGGCCGGGGCTAACCCCAACGCCCAAGACGGCAACACCGACTCCATCTTGCAAGAAGCCTTGTTCATGAATCAATACATTAGCTTTTTGGATGGGGGTAAATCCGTCGAGCACTTTGCCACCTTGCTGCCAACGCGGGTCACAATCATCCGTCAATTGCTACAGGCAGGGGCCAATCCCAACGATCGCGATCGCGGCAATGGCACCACCCCCTTCATGCTCGCCGCCGCCCACGGCAACGTTGAACTCATGCAACTCTTGCGGCAAAAAGGAGCCTCGGTGAACACCCCCAATGCCTATGGCGAAACCGCCCTGATGTATGCAGCATGGCGGGGCGAACCAACCGCTGTAGAGTTCTTGCTCCAAGCGGGGGCCAAAGTCAATGCAGCCAATCATCTGGGACGCACCGCCCTGATCTTTGCCGTCCGGCGAGAATCCCTTCCCGTTACGCGCTTACTTCTGGCCAAGGGGGCCAACCGCAACGCCGCCAGTCGGGAAACCTTCACAATACCCACCCGCATTGACTATCGCCAGCAAACCGTCCTCGACCACGCTAAAGCAACGGGCAATCCAGAGTTAATTGCATTGATCGCGCGATCGCCCACCTAAAATAGCCATTACAGCATTAATTGCTCCAGTGCGTGGGTGTCAGGAATGCACAGCACATCGCGATCGCGGGCAATCAACTCCTTCCGCTCCAACTTGCTCAACACCCGCGTCACCGTTTCCCGCGCCAGCCCGCTCAAACTGCTCAGTTCCCGGTGCGGCAAATTCGGAATCTCTGTCCCCTGTTTACTTTCCTTCCCCTGCCCTTCTGCCAAAAACAGCAAAATATCCGCCACCCGCGACACACTATCCGATTCCCGCAGGCGTAACCGTCGGTTCACTTGCCGCAGTCGCCGCGCCATCAACTTCGCCAACCGAATCCCCGATTGTGGTTCCGTATTCAGCAGGCGCACAAAATCCTGGGACGGCATATTCCCAATCATCGTCGGAGCCAGCGTAATGACATCCGTTGACCGGGGCACCTCATCCAGCGGAGCCATTTCGCCGAAGAGTTCCCCCTTGCCTAAAATATTCAGCGTTACTTCCCGCCCATCTAGGTTGTACGTGCGGATTTTGACCCAGCCGCTCAGAATAAAGTAGACCGAGCTACCCCAATCATTTTCCAAGAGAATAACCTGGTTAGGCGGATGATTCCGCGTCACAACGTTCGCCGTTGCCTGTTCGACGGCATCCTCAGGTAAGCCCTCAAAAAATGGAGCGGAACGAATTAGAGAGTTAGCATCCTTGTCTCGAGGACTGAACCGATCTTCCATCGAGCGATTCCATCAGAAAGTTTTCATGTTGAATAAATGATAGTTTACTCGTTGTCTGGCGGTTGGAAAACTCCAACTTTTATCGGATTGTTACAAAGGGCAACTGGCCTGAGAGGGAAATCTCCTGGCGATCGCGCCGCACCCACTGATCCCCACCCCAGCCCCGCAAATTAACTTTCCAGTATTCTTTCCGATAAAGTGTTACTTTTCGAGCGTCCTGGCGTACACTGCTTGCAACAGGTGCGGGTCGAACTGGATTGGGGCAAACCGTCGCCGCCCATTCACGCTTGGCCCCAGGCCAGAATAGCGGCTTTCACTTTTTATTATGGATGCCCGTTCTAGCTTCTTAGTAAACTAGATTTATTTGGGGTAGGTTTTGCTTGTCTGCTACATTTGTCTGCGCTGTATGGCGTGACTGCGGCAAGGGCAGCGACATCACAATTTCTCTGCACCCAACGTTCGTTAGGGGTTAGGCTGTGACTGCTCAGAAGGAACAAATCCAAGCTCTCATCACTGAAATTGACAGCGTGTTGCAGCGGACAACGCCTCGGTTGCCGTGGGTCATGTCGGGAGAAGTCGCCCAGCAGCGGCAAGTGTTGGAACGAGTCCGGAACTATTTAGTTGCCTTGCAGCAAAGCGATAGTCGCCCAGCGGAGTTTCCGTGGTTGACTGGTGGCGGTGCCTTCGAGGGGCCAGCAGAGCAATCCTCCCAGCAATTAATGCAAGCCTTGTTGCAAGAAATGGGCTATCTGCGGGCTAACTTGTCCCAATTTGCGCCCAACCAGCAACAGTTTACCGCTGAACTGGTTCAGGTCTTGTTGGGGCGGTTGCAGGACAGTGTGGCCCAGCAGATCGCGCAGGCATTGAACACCGCAGGCAATCCAGCTCTGGGGTATGGCCACAATCCGGCTCTGGGCGGCGGGGCGCTGGTGAATGGAGAAGGGCAGGGTCTCCCGGTGCGGCGATCGCGATCGGATCAGATGATGGTCAATCTCGACGCAACGCTGAACATTGTCTTTGAATCCTTGCAGCGGAATATTCAAGCCTATCAAGAATCCCTAGAGCGCGGGATCGAGCGGATGCACAGCCTGGGGCAACAAGGCGAAATGACCCTGAAGGTACTGCTAAACCAACTCACCCAACAACTCAAAGCTGACATCATCGCGCAGTTGCAGCAAGCCCAATTGCCCTCAGCGCCAATGGCCCCCCCGGCGATCGCCAACCCACCAGAACCGCCCCCGCCCGCCCCCAGCTTTCCCTATGCTGGCGCAGAAGTATCAGCCCCAGCCCCAGCCAGTGTGGTGAGCACGCCGCCCCCGACCAGTGCCGCGCCCAGCCCATTGGATGACCAAATTGAAGCCTGGATTCAGTCAGTTAGCAGCATCAACTGGGCCACAGCAGACCAAGCCCCCACCGAAGCAGAATCCTTTGACTTACCGACAGTCGATTTGAGCCAGATAGAATTGGCCCCAGTCGAATCGGCTCCGGCAGAACTAGCGGCCCCAGCGGCAACCCCGCCCACCCCAACCGCCGATCAGCCCCGCCTTGCAGCGCCAAAACCAGAGGCGACTGAGCCAGCCAACACCAACACAACGACCACCGATCCAGCGACCGACGAAACCGCCAGCATTGACGCAGCCCTGAAGTTGTTGGAAGACTTGAGTGCCGAGCTAGAAGAATCGGCTACAGCCTCCTTAACCGAAGCAGAAGCCCAGCTCGACCAGCTTTTGGCCGAGGATGCCCCCCCAGCGGTGAGCGATCGCACAACCAGTGCCGCCCCCGCCAGTGGGCCAGAATCGGTGACTGAAACCGATCAGCAAGACGAACTGAATGAGTTTTATGAACTGTTTAGCGGCTACAACGATGCCCAGCCCCAAGAGGCCCAGCCCGTCGCTAAATTAAACCCAGAATTAAACCCAGCCCCCGTCGCCCCTGAACCGTTTGAACCGCAAGCCGCACCGCCCCCCGAAGAGGCCATTGATTGGACAGCGGTTTTTGCTGCCGAGGAAGTCGCCGCGATCGCCGAGGCCAGCCCAGAATTCTCCGTCACCGAAGCGCGGAGTTTAGACGAGTTCTTTGGAGAACCAGCCCCCCCGCCGACCAGTGTGCCCCCCGCGCCACCGATCGCCGAAGCGCCACTGGATGAATTCTTCCAGCCAGAACCCAGCGAGGGTGCAGCCCCACCCCCAGCCCCCACCCTTGACCCAGAGCTATTCGACAGTCTGAGCGATTTTGCCCAAAGCCTAGAAGCTCCAACCGCCGATCGCCCCCAGCCTACTCCCACGGTTGAGACTGGCCCACCAGAACCCGTCATTCTAGAATTACCGGAAGAGTTATTTCTTCCCGGCCCACCCACTTCGCCCCAGAGCGCACCACCCGCCGCACCACCCGATGAATTTGCGGCCCTGGCAACTGAGGAACTCTCCTTTGCGCTGGAAACCGGGGACTCCCTGGAAGATTTGTTTGCCGATATCGACCCAGCCGCGACCCGCACCCAACCCGCCGCACCACCCGCCCCCCCAGAGCCAGCGATCGCCCCCACCGACACCAACCTGCTAGAAGTAGAGCAATTTTTTAGCCCCAACACTCTCTTTCAGGAAGAACCCAGCGAACTCGACTCCCAGCGGCGCACAGACGAAGACTATATTCGGGCCGCGCCTGAGGAAAATCTCCTCCCCGATGCCCCCGTCGAAACGATTGACCTCAACGTTGAGCTGGATGACTTGACGTTGAATAGCCTCAGCGAAGATCTATCTCAGCTCGAAAACTCGATCGCCGTCGAAACCATCGAACTGGGTGATTTGGCGATCGCAGGCTTTGAAGCCGAATCAGACTTTACCCTAGAGGGTTTGGCCGATGACATCACTCCGGCTGCCGCCCCCACCTCACCGGAGGAATGGCCCAACCTCGACCTCAGCCAACTGGCCCAAAGCCAGCCAGCAGATAATGGCGATCGCGACCTGTCAGCCGCCGCACCGCCACCCCTGGCCGATGATTTGAACCCAAGTTCCGGCCTGGATTTGGGGTTTTTGGGCACCACCCAAACCACCCTGAGCCAGACCAACTACGCCACCCCAACCGATTCCCTCGAAGAGTTTGCCGCTGGCTTTGCTGAACCAAATCTGGCCGAACCAAATCTGGCCGAACCGAATCTGGCCGAACCGAATCTGCCTGCATCCAGGCTGGATGAAGCCAGTCTGGGTGAACTCGATCGCACCGCCGCCAACAATCCCCCTGCCCTCGATACAGTCCCCTTCTATCAAGCCTCAGCGGATATTGGCGACCTCACCATCGAAGGGTTGAGCAGTTTCCTGGGTGACGACGAGTTAACCCTTGACCCACCGCCGCGATCGGAATCGGCCTTTACCCTGGACGATACGGCCCAGTTTTTTGGAGAAGCCCCCGCAGTTCCACCAACCGCAGCTCCGGCAGCGCCCCTTGCCAGTGATGGCGTAACCTTGAGCGACGAAGACTGGTTTGGTGATGCCCCCCCGATCGCCCCCCAACCCAGCCCGACCGAAACAGCCGCCGATACCCCCTTTACCTTAGAGGGCGACGATCTGTTTGCAGAGACCCCCGCGATCGCGCGCCCCTCTACCCCGTCTGTCACCCCAGCCAATCCCCTCGCTCTGGACACAGAAGCAGCCACCGTGCCCTTCACCCTGGAAGGCATGGATGATCTATTTGGTGATGCCCCCCCAACCACTGCCCCCTCAACCACTACACCCCCTGTGCCTCCCCCCGACGACACCATTGGCAATCTCTTTGCCGAGGCTCAGCAGGTCGATTGGTCGCCCTCTCCAGCAGTCGAATCGCGGGAAATTCCACCTTTTCGGCCTGACCTATATGTGACGGATGACACCGAAGCCGCGCCGCCCTTTCACCTGGAACAACTCGACAATCTGTTTACCGAACCCATTGCCACCCCCTCTGGCCCCAGCACCTCTGGCAACACGCCGCCCAGTGCCCGATCGCGCGATCGCCAAAACCCAACGTCAGCAAAACTGAACGAAGCCTTTGAAAGCCTGTTGGGTCGCCCTGGCCCCGATGCTGACCCCACACAGCCCTTTTCGCAAAAAAAAAAGTATCTAATCTAGCCCCAACGGCTCCCCCCCCAACGATCGGGGGGTCGGGCTGGTACCTGGGGATTGACATTGGCACAACGGCGATCGCGGCCATGCTGTTCGAGGCCAACCTGGGACGGTTGCGCCCCCTCTATTGGGCCAAACCCAGCAGCGAAAATTTTCGAGCCTATCGCCTGCCCTCCGTTGCCTATGTGCCATCGGGGTTAGACGACGAAAGCCTGTTTATGACCGAGGTGTTTGAGCAGATTTTGCACCAGCGCGATCGCCCCTCCGGTGCCCCCGCCAACAACAACACCTTGCTCCGCAGTTTCAAGCCTTACTTCAACAGTGGCCTCCCCTTCAAATCCACCCAAACCCAACAGTGGGAACCCCACCTGCGCCAGTCAGAAACCCAAACCATTCCCCTGATTGATGTGCAGCACATCTTGACCCAACTGTTGACCCTGCTAAAACCGGGCGATCGCCCCTGGTTACACTGCGGAGCCGAAGGACTCACCACCGCAGAATTCCGCGATCGCCTCGCCCAGTTAGATGGCGTAATTGTGAACCATCCCTCCGGTTCCTCCGACACTTACCGCTTTACCCTGCGGGAGACTGTGTTAGCCGCTGGGTTGGTGCCTCAACCGGATCAAATTTTCTTTGTCGATGAAGTCGTCGCCGCCTTATTGGGGAGCGGTGGGGGCGATCGCCTGGGCACTGGAGATGCCGTTGGCACGGCGATCGCTGGCCCCTGCCTCGTACTCAGCGCCGGAGCCTCCACCACCGAAATCCTCGTCATCGGTGCAGCCAAACCCCTCACCCAACTCACCCCCCAAGATCGGTACATTCGCCGCCTTGCCTACGCAGGCAACTCCCTAGACCAGGACATCATTTGTCACTTGCTGTATCCCATCGCGCGGGGGTGGGAAAGTCTGGATTTGCCCGGTCTAAATCTCCCCTTACCCGGCGAACCCGACCTGGAAGCCCGATATCGCTTGCAGCAACGCCTCGAAAGTGTCCCTCTGGGCCAACGGTTGCTCAACAGCGTCCGCAAGATTAAGCCCATTTTGTGCCAGCAAGATGTATCCTTCGCCGCTGATGGTCGCCAGTGGACTATTCGCCAACAGGATCTACAAAACTGGATCATTGCGCCGTACTTGCAACAGCTTAACCGCGAAATTAACGGCCTGTTGCCACAAATCGGGCTAACCAGCGACCAGATCCAACAGGTGATTTGCGCCGGGGAAACCACGATGATTCCCGCGATCGCCACCTGGCTCCAAGAAAAATTTCCCCAGGCTCGGTTCATTGCCCAAGATGGCACCGCCGAAAACCTGGGGCCGTCTGTTGCGGCAGGTTTGGCGCTCTTTCCCTGTTTCCCGGCCCTCCTGGAAGCCGATCGCCATCAATTCAGCGATTATTTCCTGCTGCATATCTTGCTCCAGCACTTGCAACAAGACAATAAAACCCGCTTTGGGCTGGGGGATTTGCAACAGCGACTGAGTCAAAGTGGAGTGCCCAGTGAGGTCAGTCGTACCTTTTTGGCGAATTTGCTGGAAGGGCGATTGCCGTCGGGCCTTGCGATTACCCCCGCCAGTGCCGTGTTATTTGCGGAGTCGTCGGTGCAGTGCCCCGATTATCAACGGCTGGGAGCCGCGCCCTTGTTTCAATCCCTGGCCAACGATCGCTACGAGCTAAACTCCCAACAGTGCGATCGCCTCTGGGCACATTTGCAAACGATCTTGGCCCACACCCACCAAACCCTCCAAACGCCCCTCTCCCTCGCGGCCCTAGCTTCAACCCAGCCCCAGGCATAGCCCCAGAGCGATCGCGCGAGTTCCCTTGCTACAGTAAAAACAGCGATTTATCGGGATGGTATGAAAATTTGGCAACGAGTCGGTTGTAGTATCGCGATCGCGCTATGGGTCGTGGGCAGTTGGGTACAGCCCGTGGGGGCCATCGAAGCGGAAGCCCCGCCGCTGCCCAAAACCGTAGCCCCCGGCGTGTCCAGTTCCATTTTGGAAAAACTCAGCCGCATTCAGGCCGACCGGGAACTGCAAGAACTGGTCGAAAAAGACTTGGAGCGGAGTTTTACCATTCGTGCCCAAATTCAAAATGAGGTCGATCGCGCCTTTGAGCATACCACCACGTTATTAAACGTCATGCTGGCGATTTTGACCTGTTTGCCTGTACTCGCCGCGATCGCCATTTGGTTTATGCGGCGGAGCATCGTCAACCAAATCTTGGCGGAAACCAAACGGGAACTGCGGGAGGAAGTGGAAAAGCAACTGGAAGCCGAAGTGGCCGCCGAAGTGAAGGAGCAAGCCGAAGCCTTTCAGAAGAAACTCGAAGCCCTGGAAGCCGAATTTCAGAGCCAACTCGACCAAATGCAAACCCTCTTCTCCGACACCCAAAAAGCCAAAGATCAGGTTATTCAGGAACTATCCCAGGTCATGCCCTCCGTCTTTCGGGACAGCACCCCGCCGGAAGTTCACCAAAAAATTCAGGCGCTCACCCAACAACTCGATCGCCTGAAGTCGGCCAATGCCCAGTTGTCCTTCAGCGCCAGTGACTATATCGAGCAGGGCAAAGCGTTATATTTCGAGAATCGGTTTGAGGAGGCGATCGCCTGTTATGACAAAGCCCTCGCCGCCGAACCCGACAATCCCAAAGCCTGGGCAGGGCGCGGTGTCACCCTGGTAAAGTTGCAACAATTTGACGACGCACTCACCGCCTACGACAAAGCCACCCGCTTCAAACCTGATTTTGCCGAAGCCTGGTTTGGGCAGGGCACGATCTTGGCCAAACAACAAAAACTTGAGGCGGCGATCGCCGCCTATGACAAAGCCACCCACCTGAAGCCCGATCTGTTTCCCGCCTGGTTTGGCAAAGCCCGGTGCCATGCTTTGCACAATCAGCCCGATCTCGCCCTTGAAAGTTTGGCATCGGCCCTGCACCTGAACCCCGATCGCACCAGGGAAGCCGCCAAAACCGACAGCGCCTTTGACCAACTCCGCCAGCAAGACCCCTTTCAAGCATTGCTCAACGACGTGGGCGATCGCGACAACAGCAACGAGTAGCGCCATTGGCCAGGAAGAAAACGGCGGCGATCGCCCAGAGAATTCCGGGTGCGATCGCCGCCGCTACGCCCAAACTTTGGCCCGAAAAAATCCGGTATTACCGATAATCCGGGCTTTGCACATCCCGTAACCGCGCCTCAGGCCGCAAAAACCGATCCATCTGGGCTTCAAAAAACTTGCGATTTGCCATCAGATGCTTCGGGTTCGGATCATCCAGCGGATACAGCAACGCCTGCCGCAACGCCTGAATTACCGCCGAAGTCACGTTATACATCGATCGCTGGAAGGTAATCGCCAACTGGTTCAACATATCGTCTTCGCCCCGGCAGTGCTGCTGGTAATACTCCTTCAGGTAGGGCGGCAAGAAATGCAACATATCCTGGGCCAACAGCGTCGGCGGAATCCCCGCAGTCCCCACCGGAAACTTGTCCGCATACAACACGCCATAGTGGAAATCCTGCTGATCTTCCGGCACTTGCTTGGCCTGGGCATTGTAGGACTTGGTACCCCGGAACGGAGCCGTCCGATAAAAGACCGCTTCCACGTAGGGCAACGCCGCCTCATACAACCAGGTAAACCCCTTGGACTTGGGAATGATTTCGTAGCACTCGTCGCCAATGTAGACATGGTGATAGATGGGCCGACCCGCCACCGCAAAAATCCCATTGACCAGGAAGTTCATGGCATCGGGCACCCCTTTGAAGCCGCCTTCATCGTAAATGTCGGACATCTCGAAGAAAACGGGGGCCATCACTTCCCAGAACAAGCCCAAGTTCGCATAGTAAGAGGCTTGCCGACATTGCTCCAAGAACATATCGGGGAAGAGTTTGTATAAGCCCGACATCACTGGATTTTTCTTGAAGTAAGCCCGGATGGCGCGATCGGCGTTGGCTTTGTACTCGTCGCTATCGAGATAGGCATCAAATTTGTTCACCGGGGCATACATGTGACGGTGCCAGAGCATCGCCCGCATACAGGCTTCGGCAAATTCCATATTGACGCGATCGTGCCAGAAATGGTGCATCCACGTCGGCAAATTCCGGTTGAGTTCGCCCTTTTTGATGAACTCCTCCAGTTCGGGATGGACGTTGGCCCGTCCGCGCCAAATCCGCAAATCAGCATCATCTCCCGCGTAGTGGTTGTGCCGTTGCAGATATTCGTCGGAGATGACGTACTTAAAAATGGGCAGCGGATCAAGGAAGACCTTTTCGCCGATGTAGAGCAGGTCGCGCCAGTAGAAATCCATCGGCACGGCGTAGGCTTTATAAATACCGATGATCTGCATCAAATTTTCGGGGGTGTCGGGTAGCATGGAGCCGCCCGCTTCGAGCCGATGGATGATCTCCGCGTGGGGATGCTGGGAAGGAGAAATGATGGGTTTGGGTGCTGGTAAATTCATGGGTTTTGGCAATGAGGTGAGGGGTTGATGAAAAGAGGCAGGGGGAGGCGATCGCGCCGTGGTTGAAAATCTTCCTAAATCCCTCCAAGCCAGGGATGTTGATTCGGTTAGTTCCTGAGAAGTTTAGGAAGGATTCGGGAAAATCACGCGCTTGCAAGCACGGCCTAGTTTTGACTCACAACGGGTAGCACTGGCGCGATCGCTCCATTTGCAGAGATCACCTGAGCAGACCCGACCGTAGCCAAGCTGCCACGGGCCACAGTTTGCGCCACAAGGGGCCGCTCCACCGGAATTCGCTTCACAATCGCCGTGGTGGTCGGTTCACTCCAGCGTACCAACCAACTGGGTTGCAAACCTAGCCAGATAATCAATGCCGTGAGGCCCAGAGCAGGTAATTGCTCCAACAACGAGACTCTGGGGTAATAGGCGGTTTTGGCATCCAACCGACCGAAGCACGTCCGGTTCAGCATGATGACAAAGTAAACAGCGGTTAAGCCCGTGCCCACAACACACAGCAACGTCGGTAGCGGAAAGACCGGAAAACTCCCCTGAAAGACAAGAAATTCCGATACAAACCCAACCATCCCCGGAATTCCGGCGCTGGCCATCCCCGCCAAGACCAACAGACTGCTGGTGAGGGGTAAACCCCGGATCGGGTTCAAGAGGCCATTCAACACATCCAGTTCGCGGGTGCCAACTTTGGTTTCAATCACCCCGACAATGTAGAACAACAGGGCCAGAATAAAACCGTGGCTGACCATTTGCGACACGGCACCCACCATGCTGAGGGGAGTCAACGCCGCCAGCCCCAGCATGACATAGCCCATGTGACCGATGGAACTGTAGGCCACCATGCGCTTGATGTCTTTTTGGGCGATCGCAGCCATTGCCCCATACATCACACAAATTGCCGCAATCAGCGCCACACCGGGCGTAACCAGCGACCAGGTTTCGGGAAATAAACCAATCCCAAAGCGAGTAAGACCGTAAGTTCCCAACTTGGCCAAGACCCCACCCAGCAAAATGGCAGTAGGAGTCGAAGCTTCCACGTAGGCATCGGGCAACCAGGTATGCAGGGGCACCAGGGGAATTTTGATCCCAAAACCCACCAACAAGAGCGTCAACAAAATGAGCTGCGTGCGTTGGGGCAGTTCGCTCAGGGAAATGTCTGCATAGTCAAAGCTGCCAGACCCACTGAGCCAAACCAGGGCCAAAAAGGCGGCCAGGATCAACACCCCAGACACGGCGGTATAAATCAGAAATTTTATTCCCGCATAGTCACGCTTTTGACCGCCCCAAATAACGATGAGTAGGTAGAACGGGATGAGTTCTAGCTCGTAAAACAGGAAGAACAGCAATAGGTTTTGGGCCAGCAAAGCACCGGCCATCCCCGCGCCAATCAACAGCACCAAGGCATAGAATAACCGGGGCCGCTTGAGGGGTTCTTTGCTAATGGCTCCGGTATCTGTCCCAAAGACAACCAGGAGAATCAGCAAGTTGCTGAGGCCCACCAACGGCAAGGAGAGGCCATCGGTGGCGAGGGAGTAGTGAATCCCCAGGGTAGGAATCCAGGAGAAATACTCCGCCATCTGCATTCCGCTCTGGGTCAGGTCAAATTGGGTGAACAAAAAGAGTGTCCACAGGAGGGGCAAACTGGCGATCGCGATCGCGCCATAGCGAAGCCATTTAGAGGTAAAGTTCCCCGGTGCAAACCCCAGAGCGAGCGCTCCGACTAGGGGGAGCCAAATCAAGGTACTTAGCATAGTTCGTCAGGAATTGAGGGATGAATGACAACAGCGGGATGAATCTGTGGCAATGAAGCCCTTAACCCAACGGCGTAAGGGATAAACCACCCGCAAAGACGACTGACAATTGGGAGAGCAAGGGGAAACACAACAGCGCCCCGAAGATCGCAATGCCCAGCAAAATCGTGAGGGCATAGGCTTGGGATTGCCCGGAGGTGCTGTAGCGCAGGCTTTGCCCACCAAACAACGTGGCCAGCCCAAAGAAATTCACCACACCATCGACCAAATATTGATCAATCCAGGCGACTAACCGCGACACAATATCCACACTGCCCACAATGCTCATGCGATACAACTTGGGAGTGTAAAAGTCGTAGGCGACCAGATTTTGCAAACCTTTGAGGGGGAGTTGCACGGGTTTCGCGATCGCCGCACTGCGGTAAATCACCGCACTGATGACAATGCCAAACAAAGTTGACCAGATGAGCAACAAGGCCAAATCCTTATCTAACACGGCCCAGCTTGGCAGCAACTCAGCCGCCTGCAACACCAACGGCAGATGCAGCACCACCCCTGCCAATAGGGTGATCGGCAGCATCATCGGCCAGTGAACTTCTGGCGATCGCTGAGCCATCGGCTTGGCCTCCCCGGTAAAGACCAGGCAGAACACACGCGTCAGCCCAAAGGCCGTCAACGCATTCACCACCACCAGCACCCCGATCAACCAGGGATGGGTGGTTTGCAACTCAGTCACCAATTCCAGCAAGGCCCAGAACGTCCCGAAGGGAGGCAAAGCCGTAATCCCCGCCAACCCCACCAGGAAAGTCAACCCGGAAATGGGTCGCCGCGACCACAAGCCCCCCAACTGGGTGAGATCTTGGGTAATACTGTTCCAGACAACGGCCCCTGTATTCATGACCAACAGCGCCATTGCCACGGCATGGGTCAGCACCATCAGCAACGCGGCATGGGTTTGGCCGGTGCCCACGGCAATGAAGATAATGCCCATGTAAGCACTGACCAGGTAAGACAACGCCCGTTTGATGTCGATTTGGGCGAGGGCAATCAACGACCCACCAATAGCAGTGACCGCCCCGATCGCGATCGCCGCTGTTTGCACCGTCGGCGATAAGGCCAGCACCGGCTCCAACTTCACCAAAATCCAGGCTCCCGTGGCCACAACCACCGAGTTCCGCAACACCGTTGAAGGCACCGGGCCTTCCATCGCCTCATCCAACCACAAATGCAAGGGAAACTGGGCGCACTTGCCCATTGGCCCTGCCAACAACCCCAACCCAATCAGCGTAATCACCGTCGGATTGACGTTGGCTGTTTGTGCCCACGCGGCCAACTCCGTAAAGTCCCAGGTGCCCGCGAGGGGATAAATCGCAATCACGGCCATGAGCAAGAACAAGTCCCCAATCCGCTTAGTCAGGAAGGCATCCCGTGCCCCCGTGACCACCAGAGATTGGTTGAACCAGAACCCCACCAACAAGTAGGTGCCCAAGGTCAAAATTTCGAGCAGAATGTAGCTAAAAAACAGCGAGTCACACAGGGCAAGGGCAGTCATCCCTGCTTCAAACAGCGCCAACAGGGAGTAGAACCGCGCCCAGCCCCAATCCATTTCCATGTAGCCGATCGCGTAGACTTGCGCCATCAGGTTTAACCCCGTGACCAGGGCGATCGCCCCCACCGTTAGGGACGACACCAAAATGGGAATCGAAAAATTTACCCCCGCCACATCCAGCCAGGTAATCGAAGTAGTATAGGGCGGTTGATTCCAGACTGACGGCAACGCCAGCACCGCATGGACAAACGACAACAAGGTCATACACGCATTGATATACCCGGAAGGCCGGGGGCCAGTCCGCCGCGTGATCGACGGGAACCAGAGCGCCGATAGGGTCGCCCCGATCAGCGAATAGATTGGGATGAGCCAGATGCTCTGCAAGAACAACGGAGCCATTGCAATACCTCAAGTTTGGGCGTAGGAAAAGCTGCTAGAACAAGCCCAGGCGATTAGCGTCTGAGCAATGAGATAATTCGAGTTTTGCCAATGATTTTCTTATTAAGTATTTAGCATAATCAATACAGAATTGCATGGATTGAGGATTCTAAATTTGATTGATCGGCAATTAAGAAAGCTAATTGCTCTGTCATGGGTCGAACAATGATCTGGAGCGGCTTCGAGGGAGTTCCCCACCAGCTTCAAGCCAAGTCTAGGATGACAATTGAATAAGCTCTATAGGTTCATCGCAGCAACTCCTGGTTGCACCGAGACCATACAAAAAACTCTCCCTTTCAGGCCAACCGAAAGCGAGAGTAGTGCAGCAATCCAGAGTTAGACCAGGCCGCTTGCAAGGGGCAGACCCGCGATCGCGATCGGGCCAGATCACCCCATCAAAATCACATTGTCAAGCACATGAATAATGCCGTTGTCTGCTTCAATATCGGCGGCCACAACCGTTGCATTTTTCACCTCGAACCCATCCGAGCAATCAATGGGAATGGTGGAACCTTCTACCGAAGTGACCGTTCCTAATTGCGCCAAATCCGCCTGGGTGAGTTTACCGGGCACCACATGAAACGTCAAAATGCGCGTTAATTGCGGAATATTCTGCACCAAAGTCTGTACCGTCCCCGGCGGCAACTTGGCAAACGCCTCATCGTTGGGGGCGAACACGGTAAACGGGCCAGGACTTTTCAAGGTTTCCACCAGCCCAGCGGCTTGCACAGCGGCCACCAGGGTACTGAAAGAACCAGCGCTGACTGCAATATCGACTATATCTGCCATAACCAGGAGCACCAATCGCTTCAATCAAAAGAGGACAAACGGGCTAAAAGCAACATCAATACGCGCACCACTGCCAGACAAATTCTGTCTAAACCAGCGCCGCGATCGCGAGAGTTAAACTCCACTATAAATTGCCGTTGTAACGCCTTGAAACCGTATCTGGTGTAGAAAGCATTCAAGGCTCAATCTCACTAAAATGCTGTCTTTCCGTTGGGGCAATGGTCAACCCCGCCAATCTACTCCCATCGTTCAAGTAAAAGGGCGTTGCATTCAAGTCAGGAGCAGCAGCCCAACTTCAGAGCGCGCCTGAACTTAGACCAGTATCATCCCGACTAGATAAACACAACGCCTGAATTGGAAGGGAGTATAGACTCTTGCTTATGATATTAACGTCGAAATCCATAACAAAAAATCATTGTTTCCGATTAGGATAATAGAAGAAGGTCTATGAATTTGTGCAAAAGAGGATTTTCCCTTGAGGCAAGCTACACTGCATCAACTAAAAGTCTTTGAGGCCGTCGCACGCCACAACAGTTTTACCCGTGCGGCAGAGGAATTGTATCTTACCCAGCCCACGGTTTCTATGCAGGTCAAGCAACTTTCTAAGGCCGTGGGGATGCCCTTGTTTGAGCAGGTGGGCAAGCGGCTGTATCTCACGGAAGCTGGCAAAGAACTTTACACGACTTGCAGCGAAATTTTTGATCGGTTGACTGAGTTTGAAAGCGCGATCGCCAACATGAAAGGGCTAAAACAAGGCTCGTTGCGCTTGGCCGTTGTCACCACGGCCAAATACGTCATTCCCCGTTTACTTGGCCCCTTCTGCCAAAAGTATCCCGGCATTGATGTCTCGCTGACCGTCACCAACCACGAATACATGGTTGAGAGTTTGGCGCACAATCGGCATGATTTATATATTCTCAGCCATCCGCCGGAAGAATTAGACGTGGCGATGCATCCGTTTCTAGAAAATCCCCTGGTGGTGATTGCATGGCGCGACCATCCGCTGGCCAAGGAGGCCAACATTTCCACCAAGCGGATTGCAGAAGAGCCGTTTATTATGCGGGAACCCGGTTCGGGCACGCGCACTGCTGTCCAAGAAAAGTTTGAGCAACAGGGGCTAGACCCAAAGGTGAAGCTTGACTTGGGGAGTAATGAGGCCATTAAGCAGGCGATCGCTGGGGGTTTGGGCGTATCGGTGCTGTCTCTCCATACCCTCGCCCTCGAAGGCAGCGAAAGCCCCCTCACCGTGTTAGATGTAGAAGGCTTTCCGATTCAGCGCTATTGGTACATTGTGTATCCATCGGGCAAACAACTTTCGATTATTGCCCAAACCTTTTTTGAGTATTTAATGACTGAAGGCCGAGAAATTGCCGAAAAGGCCGCTTTTCAAGGGTTCTTTGGCAAGGAACATAAACGCGATCCGTATCTGCAAACGCAACCCCTAGTCAATGCTTAATTGCGTGCTTCCGGTTACACTCCCGACGCTTGGAATTGACTGCGGATTGCTTCGATTCGTTGCCGATTTACGCCCAAATCAGACTTGCCCAACCGGGAAGCCGATCGCACATGGATGGTTTGAGTCGCGGCATCGGCATAAAACTCAACATCATCCACAAAGCCCATCAATTTACTGGTGAATTCCGCATACAGATAATCGGCGGATTCAGTCACGATGGCGGTGCGTTCCATGCCGGTAATAATCTGCTTGAGTTGCGCGATCGCGGCGGCTGAGGTGGATTGGAAAGTCAACGGGGCGATCGCGTGGCCAGCGTCTTTGTCATCGCTGCACACACAGTTTGGCGTGCCAGGACAGGGGGCCAAGCGCCCATTTTGTACACCCAGATTAGTCGGACGTTTGCCAGCAAACATAGTGTTCGATGTGAATAGGGATAGAGATCAAAGTCATCTCAGTGTAAGCCAAAATGGTAATTTTTTCAGAGGTGGCCAAAGCAAGCACTAAGAATTAGGCGTTTGCTCAGGGCGATCGCGCCGCCGAGAGGAAAGATTTTTGCAGTAAAGCCAAAAAAATCGGACTTTTAGGCAAAAACCTGCACCAAAAATCCGATTCGCGGGCTTCAAATGATCCCATTGATTGCATTGAAGCCGTCTAAATTAACACTCACTCAGAACACAACATTTATCCAGAACTTATTCCGGATCAGCGACTTCGCAAGCAGCTTCTTTTTGTAGCATTTCGCTCAGTTTAGTTTTGGTAACTTGCTCAGCCTTGGCCGCATTGGTACCTGCTTTCGCAAAGCGATCGCTCAACTCAGTTTGCAGTTTGGTGACGGGATCAGTCCCGCCATTGTTCACTTCAGTTCTGGCCTTTTCATACCAAACTTTTACCGTTTCCCAATACTTTTCTAGTTGTTGTTTGACCTGCTCATAGCGATCGCCATACCGTTCCGCCAATTTTTCATCCAAAGAATGAAGTTGCCCCTTCAACTTGGCATATTGATCTTGCAGGGTAGCAAACTGACGAGTCTCTTTAATTGCATCGAGCAAAGACGCAAACAAAGCTTTGAAATCCGGGGAAGTGTCTGATTCTTTAGCAGTCGTTTCAATCGCCACTAATGCCGTTGCCACATCAGCATCAAGCTGCGCTGCTTCTTGATCTAGTTGAGTTTGCAGGTGTTCAACTTGACCTTGCGTTTGAGTCAACGTGCTTTGTCTAGAGGCTTTCACCCCATCGATAATCCCTTCAACTGAAGCCGCAACATCAGCTTTTGCTGCTTGGCCTTTATCTTTCACTAAATCAATGACAGCCGCGATCGCATCGGCGGCAACTGTCCGCACTTCGCCCGAACCACCCTTGATTTCATTAATGGACAAAGACACCGCTTCTTTGACAATATCGCGAATTCGTTCCGCCCGTAACGTGCCTTCTTCTTTTACTTTTTGAAAATTAGTATTGATGCGTTCTTTAACAGCAGTAGCCATGAGCATTCTCCTTCATTCACTACAAAGATTAGAACAGTTAGAAATCAATGGGGCAAAAATCTAGTAGCCAGCTTGCATTGAATTCATTGCTAAGAACTCAATGACATTGTGGCCGTGCAGCAGGCACTAAACTCGACTCGCCTGCACTTCAATGGTAGGTGGTACTTCCGCAGTCATATTTGTTACAGAGCCAGGTTGGGATTTGCGGCGATCGCGAATAACCTGTGCCACTTCCGCTACCAAGATGGATGCTAACAAGCCATCATCAACCAACCCCACAATCGGCAGCACATCCGGCAAAATATCAAACGGATTGAGTAAATAGATCAACGAACCCAGCACAATCCACCAGCGATATTGCGGATGGCGAATCACCTCGCGATACCAATTCACTAACCCATTTGCGATTGTTTTTGTGGCAAAGTTCCGTTTCATTAAGTTCGTTTGCTCCTCCGTTGTCTATGCTTATGTTCACAAATTCCACGTCAAAATTCTGGTGTGGAAAACCCATCAATTGGTCGTGACAATCACACTCTGGGAGGGGCAACCGATCCGGCTTTGGCGGTTATCCGAAAGTTAGATTTTATTATTTACTCAGCAATTTTTTCCAGCAAGACCTGGTAGCCCTGATGCAGCAATTTCACCTTATGCTGAAAGATAGTTTTGAAGGCATCGATCGCAGGCTGGGGCGGTTGTTCCGCAATTCCTTCGGGAAACCGAAAACCATAATCATCAAAAATAATTACTCCCCCAACTTTCACCAATCGCCACGTCAGCAAGGCATCTTCCAACACATCACAGGCCACATGGGAACCATCGATATAAACCAGGTGATAGGAATTGGGAATCAGCGATCGCAACACAGTTTGCGACGCACCAATCATTTTGCGAACTTGCTCTGTCTTACCCGTTTTAGCGATGTTGGCATCAAAACGTTGTTCAATCGTTTGCACGGTTCCATCTGCACACATCACATCATGCTCCACACTGCCCGCAAAAGTATCGACACAGGTAATGCGAGCAGTCGGCTGCGTCAAAATATTATCCAATAGCCAACAGGTCGATCGCCCTTCCCAACTGCCAATCTCTAACACGCGCAGATCCGATTGATTGATAAAACGAGGTAAGTGCTGCTGCCAGACGGGAATATTAATACTGAACCAATCATGAGTAAATTCATAGCCCCGTTGCGCCACATGAGCATGATATTTCAGGCTAACTAGCTCGGCAATGGCCTCAGCGAGTGTAGGTTCTAAGGCAATCGCTTTTTGGGTATAACTTAAAGCCAATTCATATTCTTTTTGTTCTTTTAAACTAGCCGCCAAGTTTAAGTGAACCCGTGCCAGATCAGTTTGAGAGAAGGTGGGATTTAGCTCTAGCGATCGCTGGTAATAAGCCGTTGCCTGCTCAGATTGCTTGTGGTTACGAAGAGCAGAGCCAAAATTGTTGTAAGCCGCTGCCAACAAATTACGGGTCGTTTCATGATGAGCATCAACCGACAAACCATACTCAAAAAAGGAAATCGCCGCTTCAAAATTATTTTGATTCATATACTCAGTGCCCAACTGTTGCCAGTTCATGAGGGATATAAATTCTGGCGTTTTGTCATAGCGTTTGAGCTTTTCAAATAAATAGGCAATGTGGTTTTGCTCAATTTGGTGCCGCAAGACATGCAGTTCGCGCTTTTCCGGGGCTAATTCTTCGTGATATTGCTCTGGCGGCGTTTGAAATTTTTGCAATTGCTGATCAAACATATTGCCGGGATAGCGAATATATTCAACCGTTTCCAGGTTAATTTTAAGCACTTTGAAGAATTTAGTCAGCCAAAGTTGATAGCTGATATCTTCGCAAGTCACTTCGTTGTAAGGGGTGCGTTCTTCGGGGAAGCCTTCAATAAAGTTATGACATTCTCGCCGCACACAAATATTTTGGGGTACGGAATTTTCGATCGCCAGTTTCCAATGAGGATGGACATAATCGGCCATGTGTACCCCAGTCCGCACCACGCCAATGGGTTGATTGGGTAAATCAATCGTTAATTCGCCCGTTTTTGTTAATAACTTAAAGTTTGTTTCTGTTGCCTGGGCCGGGTCATGATTGAGGAGGCGATAGCAGAGATAAATGTGCTCTGGATAATACAAATCGTCGCCATCACAAAAGAACAATAAATCGCCCTGAGCAATTTTTGCGCCCGTATTTCGCGCGGATCCTGCCGAAATGCGATGGAAATGACTAATTATTTTGCAATGGGGTTTGTCCTGACCAAAAGTTTCAACTCGCTCCAAGGTGCGATCGCTCGACCCTTCATTCACCACCACAATTTCTGGTGTAACGGGTGGCCCGCTGTGGTGCGCCAAAAAATATTGAATGCTGGCTTCGACACTTTCCAATGTGCGAACAATGGCAGCTTCTTTGTTCAGAACGGGGACGATCACCGAAAACGACTTAAGCATAGGGGTTGCACCTCATGAGGGCCAGCAGTCACCGAGAGCAACGCCAGCAAGTCTCAGCCGATGAGCATCACCTGCACGGAGTCTCCCGCCGCGACGATTGTTTCCCCCAACGGTACAACCGCCAACCCATTTGTGCCCGCCAAATTAATCAAATTTCCAGAACTGTGGCCGCCTCCCGCCAGAGAAAACTCATATTGGCCATTCACCAAACAGAGATGCCCCCACAGATACGCTTCCCGCTTGCCTGCGCCTTTGAGGGGGTGGCGGGTGGTGGCCAGCACAACGGGGGGCGACCAGGGCTGGGGGTGGCCCATGAGCTTTTGCAGAGCGGGCTGGACAAAGCGCCAAAACGTGACCAGGGCCGAGACGGGGTTGCCGGGTAAGCCGAAATACAGCACTGGCCGGGGCGATCGCGCAAAGGTGGCCACCGTCAGGGGTTTACCAGGACGGATAGCCACAGAACGGAGATGGATCGTTGCCCCCAGTTCTGCCAAAATCTCGTCTACATAGTCATAATCGCCCACAGAAACGCCCCCCGAAGACAGCACCATATCGGCAGTCTCAACGGCCTGGGCGATCGCCTGCCGCAACGCTTCCGGGCGATCGGGCACAATGCCCATCGGCACAGGCTCCACCCCCAGGGCTAACAACTGCGCCATCAAGGCATAGCGGTTAGAATCCACAATTTGGCCCGGTTGCAAGGGTTGCTCCAGTCCCACGAGTTCATCGCCAGTCGATAAAATCGCCACGCGAGGCCGCCGATACACCAAGACGCGATCGCACTGGGCCGCCGCCAACACCGCAATTTCCGGTGCCTGTAGCCGCAACCCCGCTGGCAACAACGGCCCACCCGCTTGATAAAACGCCCCCCGTTGGCGCACAAATTCCTGGCGTTCTGGCGCAACCAAAATTTTTACCTGGGAGCCATCCCGCTCGGTGTTTTCCTGCATGACCACCGTATCCGCCCCGGCTGGCAACATCGACCCCGTGAGAATCCGCGCCGCCTGTCCGGGTTGAATGGCCTTCTGAGGCACCGTGCCCGCCGGAATTTCTTCCACCACCTCCAGGGCGATCGCCCCCTCCCGCGTGGCCCCCTGCACATCCGCAAACCGCACCGCATAGCCATCCATCGCCGAATTATCCCAATGGGGAAAATCGAGCGCACTGGTCACTGGGGCCGCTAGCGTTCGGCCCACCGCCGCCATTAACTCAAGCTGCTCCCCATCTGGCCCCGGCTCCAACGGTTGCACCAAGTCCAAAATCAATTGTTCTGCTTGCCCCACCGGAATCATCGGCTGTGCTCCCTTGTCATCACGTTGCCTGCCTCTGGTCACTGGTTAGCCTGAACTGGTTTTCTGCGGTGTGGCGCAATGAGGGCGGTTGCGGCTGGTGCCATTACCGTTTATCCCCCCAGAGCGCCATCCCCGAACTCTTTGCCGCCTCTACCATAGAACCAGACTCACCAGAGCACTATTATGCATGGAGAATTAATCCTCACCGATCGCTATCCTCGTGTACCGATGGAACGCCGAGTGGCAGCTTTTGCCCTTGACTTTGTGGTGGCAGCCCTGCCGAGCCTGCTGTTTGGGAGCGCCGCGATCGCAGTATTCTTGCTGGTGTGGTTCGCCAATCGGGTGGTGTGGGCCACGGTCAACGGAGGACAAAGCTTGGGCCGGTGGGCCGTTGATACCAAAGTGGTCAATCCTCGGTTTCACATTTTGCCAGGGCTGGTAACGCTGCTCAAACGCGAGGCGCTGACGGGGTGCGAGGCGATGCTCGTGCTGATCGGCTTAATCAACCTTAGCCCCACCAATGGCTTTTTGTTGGTCGCGCCACTGCCGCTGCTGGTGGATTGTGGACAGGCGTTTGTCGATCGCGAGGGGCGGCGGGCGTTCCATGATCGAGTGGCCCAGACAATGGTGACTCAGACCCAGCGGGGCGCGTCCCTGGATATTAAAGTCAAACAAATCATTGCCGTAGTTCGACGGCGTATGAAATAATAGACGATTGTGTGAATTTTTTTTCAATTAGGCTTGTAGGACTATGGCTAAGGCTAAAGACGTTCGTCTCATCATTACGCTGGAATGTACGGAGTGCCGGACAAACCCGGACAAGCGATCGCCCGGTGTGTCCCGGTACACCACCAAGAAAAACCGCCGCAACACCACCGCTCGGTTGGAGCTGAAAAAGCACTGTCCCCATTGCAACAAACACACGGTTCACAAAGAGATTAAGTAATCTCTGCCGAGCCATTCCTGGCGATCGCCCGTGCCCGCGTCTCCTTGACCTGTGCCCCTGGCGTAGCCCCTGCTAAACCATTGTTTCATTTCACTAAATTCAAGCTATGACTTACTTGCGTCGCCGTGTTTCTCCCATCAAACCTGACGAACCCATCGACTACAAAGATGTGGATCTGCTACGGAAATTTATCACCGAGCGCGGCAAAATTCTCCCCCGTCGCATCACTGGCCTCACCGCCAAACAACAGCGGGATCTGACCGAAGCCATCAAACGCGCACGGATTTTGGCACTGTTGCCGTTCATCAATCGGGAAGGCTAAGGGTTCCCGGCTCTTTAAAGTTGGGGCATTGTCATGAGCTTGGAGAAGGGGACATTAGTCGAATTTCGGGCGGGGAGCGATCGCCGTCTGGCTGTCGTGGAGCGGCCAGAGGGAAAAAAACATTGGGTCGCGATCGACGAACGGGGCCAATCCCATACGCTGCATCCTCGGCAAATCGAATATCAGGTCTCTGGAGCCACCTACAAGCCTTCCCAGATTCCTGACTTTTTGACGCAGGTGCAGCCCTACCTTGATCCCAGTAGCCTGGAAGTGGCCTGGGAAATTTTGGTAGAAGATGGCGCATCTGTCAGTCCGGCCGAAATGGCGTTGCTGCTCTTTTCCGATGATGGCCCTGCCCTGGCCTATGCCGCCCACCTGCTCCTGGCCGACGATAAGCTGTATTTCAAGCTCAAGGGCGATCGCTACGAACCGCGATCGCGCAACCAAGTCGAAGAACTCAAGCACCAAATCGAAGTTGCCGCCCAACGGCAGCAGGAAATCGCCGGGTATTGGGCACGCTTAGAGCAAGCCTTGGCCCAAGAAGCGGTGGCATGGCAGAGCAGCGATCGCCCCCGCCTAGAAGCCCTAGAACGCTTCGCCACTCTGGGTGAGGAGGCGGCCCATCGTTCCCTCGCCCTCGAAACCTTGGTACACTTAAAGCGATCGGAGACTCCGCAAGCGGCTTTCCAACTCCTGGTCGATCTGGGAATTTGGAGTCCCCACGAAAATCTGTTTTTGCGCCGCAGCCAGATCCCCGTTCAGTTCCCCAACAAGGTAGTGGAAGTGGCGCATCATCGGATTGAATCTCCTCCCCCTGATCTCGACACAGACCGGGTAGACCTCACTCATCTCAAGGTCTACACCATTGATGATGAAAGCACCCGCGAGATTGACGACGGCCTCAGTCTGGAATATCTCCCCGACGGCCAACACCGCATCTGGATTCATATCGCCGACCCCACCCGCTGGGTCATCCCCGGTGATGAGCTGGATTTAGAAGCCCGTCGCCGCAGCACAACGATTTATTTGCCCACAGGCATGATCCCCATGTTCCCCTCCGAGCTGGCCACTGGCCCCATGAGCTTGGTGCAGGGCAAAGTCTGCTGTGCCCTCAGTTTTGGGGTCATCCTGGATACGGCTGGCGAAGTCCAAGATTACACCATTTGCGCCAGTTCCATTAAAACTACCTACCGCCTCACCTACGAAGATGTAGACGAGATGCTAGAGCTAGGCGGTGTCCAAGAAGAATCGGAACTAGAGGCGATCGCGCTATGGGCCAAACGCCGCAAAGAATGGCGGCAAACCCAGGGAGCCATCAGCATCCACATGCCCGAATCCTCCATCAAAGTCCAAGACGACGAGATCACCATCGAAGTCCTCAACGACTCCCAAGCACGGCAATTAGTCGCGGAAATGATGATCCTGGCGGGAGAAGTCGCCGCCCGCTATGGCCAAACCCATAGTATTCCGATTCCCTTCCGCAACCAACCCCAGCCCGAACTGCCCTCCGAAGAAGAATTGATTTTGCTGCCCGCTGGGCCTGTCCGCTTTTGTGCCATTCGGCGCTGTATGCCCCGCAGCGAACTCAGCATCACCCCCGCTGGCCACGCCAGTTTAGGGCTGGGCACCTATACCCAAGTCACCTCCCCTATTCGGCGCTACACCGACCTGTTGACCCACTTCCAGCTCAAAGCCCACTTGCGCGGCAGCGATCCCCCCTTCTCGGCCCAAGAAGTTCAGGATTTAACCATGAGCATCAGTTCCACGGTGCAAGAGGCCGTCTTAGTCGAGCGACAAACCAATCGCTATTGGGGTCTGGAATATCTCCGCCGCCTCCCCAACGAAGTCTGGGATGCCTTGATGCTGCGCTGGTTGCGGGAACACGAAAACTTGGGGCTGGTCTTGCTCGAAGATTTGGGCCTGGAATTGGCCATGCGCTTTAACCGGGATGTGACACCGGGCGATCGCCTCAATCTCCGCGTCAGCCACGCCGACCCCCGCCAAGATATCATCCACTTTGAGGAAGTCATGGCCTACTAACAGCATGGCAAGATAAGTGGGCCGTACAACACCTGAGTCTATCTACGCCCCTTTGCCCTGGGCCAACCGTTCCGGCGGAAATAGCACCCCCTCAGAAGCAGTGCCGATCGCGATCGCCTCGCATTAATTCACTCAAACCAGGGTGGGTAATTTTGGCAATGGGATTAAAGTAGAAGGGGCGATCGCCCCAAATTGCCCAGCATGGCGACTCCAATCCCCCCCCCCGCGATCGCAAAGTGGCTCCCTGCCCCAACGTATTGCCCGAATGCTGCCCTGAACCTTAGCCCTTCTCTATGCTTGAGCGCATCCTGATTTCCGCCGCCTCCCTCACCATTGGCTCCATTTGTAGCCGCATTTTGTGTGACGGCGGGGGCAAGTTTTTCAACTGGGTGCAAGCACAGGGTTCTAACCCCGAAGTCATTATCAATCGCGCCGCCGAACAGTATGCCTGGAACTACGCCAAACGCCACGGAATGCTGAAAGTGCTGGGAATGCGAGAACCCGTCCCCCTGGAATCGGTCTACACGGCGGTGCAATTTCTCGATCGCGACAGCCTCAGTCGGTTTCAGTCCATCGAAGACCTGGAAAAAGCCTTTCGGGAACAGCCCGGACGCAGTTTTCAGCGCAAAAACTCCAAAAAAATTGACGGCCTCAAAGTCGCCAACGAAAAACAATACTTGATGGTATTGGGTGGGCCAGGAGCGGGCAAATCCACCTTCTTGCGTCGCATGGGTTTGGAAGCCCTCAAAGGTGATGCGGGCCAAGGCACTTACATTCACGAGTGCATCCCCGTCTTGCTGGAACTCAAAAATTTTGCCACCGGAGAACTGGATATCGCCGCCGCGATCGCCCAAGAATTCCGCATTTGCGGCTTTCCCTCGCCCGAAGCCGTCACCGAAAAATTGCTCGAACAGGGCAAACTGTTACTCCTGCTGGATGGCTTAGACGAAGTGCCCACCAAAAACATGGATGTCGCCATTCATCAAATTCAAGATTTTGTCGATCAGCACGATCGCAACCGCTTCATTGCCTCCTGCCGCATCGCCGCCTACCAACACAACTTTCGGCGCTTTACCGATGTGGGCATGGCCGACTTTGGCCTAGAACAAATTCAACAATTTATCACCCGCTGGTTTCAGTCCGAAGAAGACATCAAACTCCGCACCGCCCAACGCTGCTGGAACCTGTTACAACAACCGGAATACGCCTCCACCAAAGAACTCGCCCAAACCCCCCTCTTGCTGACCTTGCTCTGTTTGGTCTTCGACGATTCCCAGACCTTCCCCAAAAATCGGGCTGTGCTTTATGGCGAAGCAATGGACGTAATGTTGAAAAAATGGGCTTCGGAAAAACGGATTCAGCGCGACCCCATTTATCAAGATTTGAGCGTCGCCCTGGAAGAAATGATGTTAGCCGAAATTGCCTATGTGAACTTTCAGGCCAATCGGCTATTTTTCTCCCAGCGGGAAGTTGTCGGCCAAATTCGGAGTTTTCTGGCCGATAACCTGAACGCGCCAAAGCACCTGGATGGAGAAGCCATTCTAGAGGCGATCGCCATTCAACAAGGCATTCTCGTCGAGCGGGCGCAGGATGTCTACTCCTTCTCTCACCTGACGCTGCAAGAATATCTCACCGCCCAATATATCGACGATCAGCAACTCATCCCCCAATTGGTCAGCGAACATCTAGTACACGAACGCTGGCAAGAAGTCTTTTTGCTCGTGGCCGGAGTCACACGGGGCGGAGCCGATCACCTGCTGTTAGCAATGGCAGCCCAGGCCAAAACCTTCATCAACACCCCCAAACTACGGGCCTTGTTGCAATGGGCCGATACCATGACCCAAGACACCGCCTCTGACCTTTCTGCGGCCGCCAAACGCACAACCGCCCTCTTCCTCGCTCTCGTGAGCGATCGCACCTTAAACCTGGCCCGCATTCTCGTCCCCAGTTTAGCCAACACCCTAGAACTGGCGCTGACCCTAGCCAACACCCGCACCCCGAACTTTTTGTATCAGCCCAACACCCCCGCCCGTGCCGCCCTGCCCACCCGCGCCCTGGCGATCGCCCTCACCCAATCCACCCCAGCCCGCCTCATGGGCAAAGCCCTCGCCCAAACCTTCACCCAAACCTTCACCGCAGAACTCACCCGCCTCGGAGCCTTCCACGATCTCACCATCAACGTTCTCGTCACCCGCTTGCGCGAACTACAACAACAAGCCCCCGATGTCCGCCATCCCCCCACCGCCCACCAACACTTTCACAGCCAGATTTTTACCACCTGGTTCACCACCCTCAAGCTCGACCCCACCTGGATCAGCCTTTCCCCCAAAGAACACCTGAACCTCGATCGCTACCTCTATGCCAACTGGCTCATCGTGCGCTGCAAACAAGCCGCCGTCCGGGTTTCACCCAAAACCTGGCAAGCGATCGAAACCCGGATGCTCAAACCCTAGGCCCGGTCTTTCAGCAAGTGGTGAATATTTTGGAGTTCCGTCAAAATCGCTTCTAAAATTTCTTGGGTGTCCGTTTTAATCGGCTCCCGGATTTCGATCGTCACTTCCTTAATCCGCAACACATCCCGCGCAAACCGCGCCACCTCGTTGGGATGAAACTGCAAAATATCGTCTTTGCTATTACGAAATTCCGGATTCAGACGCTTGGGATTATACGGCGGATTCAGTTGGGCCGCGTCCGTATTGGCATATCGATAGACCGAAGCCCGCGATCGCCGGAGCACCCGTTGCACCGCCTCCACATCCATCAAGCCATTTGGCCCGATCGCCCCCTCAAATTCCATAGATCGCTAGTATCATTTTTGGACTCGACAATCTTAGCACCGAGCACCAAAAATGAATGAAAATCTCTCCAGCCGCCCCGCAGCCCGCTATCCCAGTCCCCTGGGCGATCGCCCCCGTCCCAGCATTTACCCACGCCCAACCCCCAAAGCGGACAGAGCCTTACCCAAACAGCCACTCCTGCACAATATCAATGGCCAGCACCACCCCCAACGTCCCAAACAGGAAAAACAGCATACTATACAGCGGACTGACCTGGAGCAACAAACCAGCCAACCAGCAGAAAACGCAAGTCAGACAAAACAGTAAAAGCGCGACGATCGCAATTCGCAAGTATTTCATTCCCACGTACCCGAAATACGGACAAACCAAGGCCAGGTATTGTGGCGATTAGTAACGAAACCCGGCCGGTCTTATCCAAGATAATTTACACACAAAGCCAGTCACATCATCCCCTGGGATACTTGACAATTAACCAATAGCTGCTATCCAGGTTCATTCGTGCCATGAGACCGGCCCCCAGTGTACCGTACAAACAGTCCTGCTGGAGCGGCAATGACCAGTTGCATCACCGCTCCAGACTACCAAGCAGGTTGGCAGTATTAAATTCATTCCAAAGGCTAATAACTGTCTTCGCCGGGGATGCGATCGCCCTCAGATTCCGCCGTCATCAATTCCAGGGAAGCCGCTCGAATCGCCTGCCAGTGACTAAACAACGCCATTCCTTGCAAATCACTGGTGACATAGTGTTGTACCGCGTGATCCAGATCTTGCGGGGTTTTGATGACAGGGGTTGCGATCGTCCGGTGTTGCATGGGCTAAGCTCCGTAGCGCGTGATAGATTTCAGCAAGCTTGTTACCGATGCTCCCAAGCTAGCAAACAAAAATCAGTTAATGTATTGGGAAATACAGAAAATATGATTTCTTTGCACATCTTTGCGTGTCATGAAATCTTGATTAAGGTCAATCAGGAGAAGCTGTAATTTGCTTTTCTGCCATTGAATTGACCAGGCCAACTCCGTATTTTCTCTGGACAACGCTAGCGATCGCAAGCAACAAAACTCATTGCGCGGCCCGAATAGCGGTAGGATGAGGAATGCAAATTTAACGTCTCAACAATTCGCTGTAAATCTATGCCCAGAGCTTGTGTGGTCGGGTTGGGAAAGTCGGGAGTCGCAGCGGCGCGATTACTCAAGCGGGAAGGTTGGCAGGTGACGATTAGCGATCGCGGCACGGGCGCAGCCTTGACCCAACAGCAGGCCACCCTCGCCGCAGAAGACATCACCGTTGAATTGGGCGCAGTCCTTGATCCAGAAGCCCAGAAACCGGAGTTGGTGGTTGTCAGTCCGGGGGTGCCGTGGGATGCGCCGAGTTTGCTGCGGTGTCGCGAGTTGGGCATTGAAACCATCGGCGAGATGGAACTGGCATGGCGTTATTTGCAGGATGTCCCCTGGGTGGGGATTACGGGCACCAATGGCAAAACTACCACCACAGCATTGACGGCGGCGATTTTTCAGGCAGCGGGGTTTGTGGCTCCGGCCTTTGGGAATATTGGTTATGCTGCGTGCGAAGTGGCCTTGTTGGAGCGCCAACCGGATTGGGCGATCGCCGAACTCAGCAGCTACCAAATTGAAGCCTCCCCCGCGATCGCGCCCCACATCGCCCTTTGGACCACCTTCACCCCCGATCACCTCAGCCGGCACAAAACCCTCGATCGCTATTACACCATCAAAGCCCACCTGCTCAAACAGGCCAAGTACCAGGTCTTTAACGGCGATGACCCCTACCTGCGGAATGTGGGGAAGTTAATGGCAGACCCCGTGCGGCCCGATGCCTGCTGGGTCAGCACCCAAGGAGCCGCAATGGTGCTGGGCAATGGGGACTTGGGGGTCTATCTCGAAGATGGATGGGTGCGAACGCAGCGAGAACTGGTGATGCCCGTGAGCCTGCTCAAAATGCCAGGGAAGCACAACCAACAAAATTTATTGATGGCAGTGGCCGCCGCTCTGTTAGCCAAAATCGATAAAGCGGCGATCGCCCAGGCCGTTTCGACCTTTCCCGGTGTGCCCCATCGGCTGGAGCAGATTTGTGTCTGGGCGGGCACTGAATTTATCAACGATAGCAAAGCCACCAACTACGACGCGGCAGAAGTCGGCTTAGCGTCCATGCGTGGCCCCACCATTTTGATCGCAGGCGGCGACCCCAAGGAAGGAAACGATACCGCATGGCTGGCTACGATTCAACAAAAAGCTGCCGCCGTGTTGCTGATTGGGGATGCCGCTCCAGCGTTTGCCGCCCGCCTGGATGCCATTGGCTATGCCACCTACGAAATCGCCGAGACGATGGAGAAGGCCGTGGCGCGATCGGCAGTCTTGGCGCAACAACTGGGGGTTCAGCTTGTGCTGCTTTCCCCAGCCTGCGCCAGTTTTGACCAATACAACAACTTTGAGGAGCGGGGTGATCACTTCCGGCAGTTGTGCCTGGAGCACTTTGGGGGGTAGGGCCGGGGCGATCGCTCAACTCGCGGGCGGTTTGGTCACACCCATACGAATTTCCGAGAAAAAGGAGGCCATGCTAAATCCCCCGGCCTGTTTCAGCAAACTGGTACGAAAGCGCAGATTTTCACTGGCAAACCACAGCCGCTCTTCCGAGTAAAAGCCATCCGCTTCGGCAATCAGAGTCAGCGCCTGATCAGCCCCCAAAACATAGCGGCTAGTCACGACAGCCTGATCCGCCGTTGCCCCGCGCAATAACTGGCCTGTGTTGGGTTGATCGCGATCGCCTACTGGCACCAACACCGTCGTAGTCGATTGGGGCTTACCTTGCAGCGCCGTCCCATTGGACACGATCCGCGCCCCACACAAGGCTTGAGCCGGATCAACATGGTGCTGCTCACAGAGTTGAATCACCGCCGCATCACCCTGCTCAAGTAGTTCGATCACCAGATCCGCTTTGCCCACATCAGATTGCTTCGAGGCCAGGTAATAGCTGGTGCGCTGGGAAAACCACTTACCACCACACTGGGCAAAAAATTCTACAATATCCATCCGCTCTAATATGTCCTGCAATCCGCATTACTACTGGGTCATCTTTTCATTATTACCCCTTTCCGGGAACGAACGCTAAAGCCACCCGTGCCAAGTCTAGCCTGGAGGTAAAAGCCCCAGCCCAAAGGCCGCGATCGCGCTGAAGGCCACCACCGTCACCCCCATCGACACCGCAATCCACCACAACGGCAGCCCCAAGTCGGACTGCACTTTCAATTGGCCCGCAGGCAAAAAACTCACCGCCAACCGGGCTAACGGTTCCACCCCATTCCACTGGTGCTGATCCGCCATCACCAGAGCGGGCAGAGGAATTTGGTCAATGTGCTCCAACGCCACGGCATCCGTGGGTTGCACTAGGGCGATCGCCCCCTGCCGCGTCACCCCCACCCAATAGCTCAACGGCATTGGATTCTGGTATTCCCCCGCCCAAGCCGCCTGCAACCGAGCGCGTAGCTGCTGGCCCAATTTTTGCACCTGACTATAATTTTCCAGGGTAGGAGCGGTACTCAAGGGACTCAGGCGATCGCCCTCACCATCATGCGCCCCCCGCCGCGCCAAGCCACACAACGCGATCGCCTGAGTCGTTCCCAAAATTCCCGCCGCCAACACCGTCACCTCCAGCGGCAGCACAATCCCCAACCCCGATAATCGCTCCACCAACGCCGATACCGTCGCCGACAACAACACCGCGATCGGGGGCACCCAGATCCAACCGCCACAGGGCCGCGCAAACTGGCGCAAAAATAGCCATTGGGCCAACCCCAACCAAATCGCCGCGATCGCCGTTAATAGCGTCCGGGCCATCAACGACAGACTGGCAAACATCAGCGGCGACCACCCGGCCAGCCCCTGGGCCACCGCTGGCAGCAGCAACACCTGGTTAAATGCGCCCCACCACGCCTCCAACGTCAGCATCAACAAGACATAGCCCGTCGCCCCTGCCAAAATCCAGAGCCAATCCGCCAGATGCCGCCGCAACACCAACCATTGCACCGCACTAACCACCAACCCCGACACCAGCCCAATCACAAAGGTCGAAAGCAAGCCCGGTTGGGCGATCGCCGTCGGTGCCAGCGGCCCCCGTGGCAGTTGCAAAATGCCCCACGTCAAAAACCAGCCCACCCCCGTCGCCAACACAAACAAGACCACAAATGGAAAGCGATCGCCCGGAGGAATCAGCCAACGATGGCTGGGCCGCGCAAACGTCAGGGGAGGCGCAGCAACAGAACTCAAAGGTGTGCTCATAGGAAGAGTGTCCAGCAAGGAAAAGATAACGGCAAACGCACAGGGAATTGATCTTAGGGCTTTGCTGAAGAGAAACTGTACACCATTCACTCTTCTTGATAAAGGGTGAGCCAGACCCACACAAACTCCCCCAGGACAGGCTTACCCACCCCGATCGCCTTTAGCTTTTCTTCCAAATTTCCAGCCCAGACTGGCCTACTGCCCAGACTTTAAAATTGCCCGAACCTCTTGCAGCAACTCGTCCTGCTCCCGCCGAATCGCTTCCAGGCGATCGAGCAGCATCGCCAACCGCTGATGTTGAGTCGGAGCCGGAGGTTCCGCCAGAGCCGTCATGGGCCGCTGGAACCACCCGGTTCCCACCCCCAGCAACCACTTGCCCAGCCACAGCGGCGATCGCACAATCGCCAATAACAACCGTTCCGTCCCCTGCACCACCAGCCCCACTAACCTCCGCACAATCACCAACGCCACCAACCCCAGCCCAACCGTAATCAACGGATGGGTAAAGCACCAGGCCCACACCGGATGCTCAGCCATCCAACTTTGCACCATCGCCGCCAAGGCCCCCTGAGGAGACACCGTGAAACTTTGGCCAAATTGGGTGGCCGTGGTTTTGGTTTGTTCCGCAGTCTGGGCGATCGCCCCCGTCACCTGCCCAGCCCAACTCCCCACCGTGCCCGTTGCCTGCCCAGCCCACTCCGCCAACCGTTGAGGCGGCTCAGCGATCGCCCCCCGCAGCCACTCAGCCCCCCAGATCCAACCCCGTACCAGCGGATCTGCCACTGCCCTTGCCCCATCCTGGGCCGCTCCCAACTCGCCCATCAGCCTGATTTACACCTTCCCCATCAACATAATTGCCCCATTGTAAGCAACCTCGCCCCCCAGCCACAGCATTTAACCCAGCACCCCGCATTCAGGTCTTCACCAACACCGCATCCCCCTCAATCTTCGCCATGTACACCTGCAAAGGCTCCGTCGCTGGCCCCTCCAACACCTTGCCATCCGGGCCAAAATCCGAATCATGACAGGGACACACAAACTCCTTCTTCTCCCCCTTCCATTCCACAATGCAACCCTTGTGAGGACACGCCGGATTCACCGCCACCAACGATTGCGAATCTGCCGGATCGCGAATAACCACCAACTCCCCCGCCCCAAACGGTTTGACCACCAGTTGCCCATTTTTGTCCAAATCCGCGATCGCCCCCACCGATTGAAACCCATCGGCCCTCGCCGCCGGACTCGGAGGCACTGCCCCCATTGGACTGGGAGAACCGCCGCTAGTCGCTCCCTGTTCCGAGGAACAAGCCACCAACGCGATCGGCAAAGAACTAGCAACCCAGCCCAACCCCACCCAACTCATAAACCTACGCCGATCCATACCCTAATACGTCCTGTCGTTTGGAATACTCTCGCCAAATCCTAGCAAAAGTTCTAGAAATCCTAGGCAACCCCTACCGCTTCAAAAAATCTGTGTTATCTTAAGCTACAGATGGCAGCAAAGCGCTACATCGAAACTCCAAACTCTTGAAAAACACCGTTTAGGGATAAGGAGGTGATGCCCATGCAAGATAGTAGTAAATGCTTGGGTCATCAGACCGGAGTAAGCCAACTGCGCGCCGGAGCTGTTCTCTAAACAGTTCATGTTACGGAAGGCAAAAGTCTTTTTTAACTGGACTCAATAGAGTTCCTTCCGGCAGTTAGGTTCTGATCTGAAGACCCGACTAGACCGCTTCCACTCCTCGTGTTATTGGTTTTCCAGTTTCACATTGGTGGAAGCGGATAGTTTTTTAAACCCTGCTCAAAACACTTTGATCGCCCCGTGAAAGAAGCGATCAACCGCGAAGCGCCAGCAATAAATCGATTCTACAATTGCCCCTAGCGCTGAACTCTTTCGCCTCAAAATCTCGCAGATTTCAGCCAAAGCTTTAGCGCCTTCATCTAACTTTTGCCCACCCCGAATGTGGCCTTCGTCCTAGCCTATTGCTACGCTTGCAACGCCCGATTGAACAGATAGTTATCCTTCGATTCGTTGACCGCAAAATGCATTGCAACGCAACAGGTTATGGCAAGAGCATTGAACGTAAAAAACTTGAATCCTCGGATAGCTTCAGCACAAAAGCGAAGGCATTGATCCCAGCTACACCAATTAAGTTGAGGGCACACAACACCGCAGCCGACGTTATACCAGGGCGATCGCTACTGCCATCTAACTTCGGGGCTGGGGGTTGGGTAATCTGGTATTTGACGTGTCAGCCAGCTTGTGAAAGAGTGTCTAGAATTGGATCAGAGCAATTCGGTTGAAACGACATGGATAGTTGGACGCGCAGTTGGAAGGCAATCTACCGACGGGAACCTGTCTTGAGCTTGGTCGCAACGGCAGGAGCGGTCAATATTGCCATTGGCGGCTTGGGTGCCCACTGGTCGTTGATGACCGTGGGGCTTGGGGTGGTTGGTGGGGCGATCGCACTGGGCCTGAGGCGACAACACCGCCAACATCAACGACGAGAACAGGGGTTTGCGCCAACCCGCCGACCCGCCGCCTATGTTTTACCGCCGGCCCGCAATGCTGGGTTGCCCCTGCTATCAATTCCCAAAAAACAGCCCCCCAGCCGTTAGCGATCTCCTCTAGTCAGAGCGGGCGCGATCGCAAAGAAACCGAGCAGACAAGCAATTGGAAATCTATGGTAGGCAGCATCCCAGCGCAACAGTCAACCGGGCAACGTCTGAAGATTGGGGAGGTGGCCACGGCGAGCCATTTACCCGTCAAGACAATTCGCTACTACGAGGAAATTGGGCTGCTGGTGCCCACGGTGTTGCGGTCGGAGGCGGGCTATCGGTTGTTTGAGGCCACAGTGCTCAATCGGTTGGCGTTTATTAAGCGATCGCAAGCCCTGGGCCTGAGCCTGACCGAAATCAAAACCATTCTGGCCGTGCATGACGAGGGGGCGCTGCCCTGTGGCGAAGTGAAGCAACATCTACAGGAAAAAGTAGACGCAATTAATCGCCAAATTGAATCGCTGTTGACGTTGCGATCAGAGTTACAAGGGCTGCTATCCGGTTGGCAGGATCAGCCCGACAGCGCCTCGCAATCCACGATTTGTCCAAATCTTCATGTTTAGAGTGCCTTGAATGCGCGTCAGGGCGATCGCCACCAGCGACAATAGATGAGACCGCAGTCTGGTATTCAGTCGGGAGACTCCGGTCATTGCTGGTGATTGTTGTTGGATGCATTGCCCCATGCTTTCTCGTCGTGTTGTTGCGCTGTGCCGATTTGCGCTGCTCTTTGGGCTGACCTTGGCCCTGTTGGTCGCCTGTCGGGGCGATCGCGCCTTGCCCAAAACCACCGATTGGGACGTAGGCCAGCTAGATAACCAACTTCAGGTTGAGACCATTGCCAACGCGCCGCCCTTCCTCTGGTGGGAAGCCGAACAACCCGCCCAGACCAATTTTCCGCCGAGCGATCGCCATCCCTTTGCCCCCGCCAACCCCACAGAAGCCGCTGTCCTCTCTGGGGAAGCCTGGATCGGCGTTGAGGGAAAGTACACACAACCCCCATTTTTGACCTACACCGTCACCGTTCCGACCCCCGATGAATACACCCTCTATGCCCGGAAGTTCTGGCAACACGGCCCCTTTCGCTGGCGGTGGGATGACCAACCCTGGCAAACCGTGAGCAAATCGGTGTACTTGCTCGATCGCGTCCCGGTGCGATCGCTAGTCGAAGTCAACTGGGTCAACCTGGGCACAGTGCCCCTGACCGCTGGCCCCCATACCCTCCGCCTCGAACTCACCGCCACCGAGGGGCCTGCCGCTTTTGACTGCTTTTTGCTCACCGCCCGCCCGTTTCACCCCCTGGGCAAACTCAAGCCCAACCAACGCTACACCGCCAAAATTCCCGATGGCTTCCTGTTCAATCCCCCTGCCGATGCCTTTGCCCCCAGCCCCATCGATCTGCGGTTTTTGAATGAAGCGGTGGCGGGAGAAAAGGGCTTTGTCCAAGTCCAGGGCGACACCTTCACCCTGGGGACTGGTCAACCCGTGCGCTTTTGGGCGGTGAATGCAGGCAACTCCGCCATGTCTCCCGAACTTTTGGCCCGCACAGCCCGATTTTTGGCCAAGCAAGGTGTAAACATGGCGCGGGTGCACATGCCGTTTTGGGGAGAGGATTTGCGATCGCTGAATCCCGATAAACTGACCTACCTCTTCAACTTTGTCGAGGCCATGAAGCGCGAGGGCATCTACACCTGCCTCTCTATCTACTTTCCCGTGTGGTTAGATATGCAGGCAAACTACGGCTTTGAGGGCTATTCCGGCCAAAAACCCTTTGCGCTGCTGTTTTTTAATCCCGACTTTCAGCAAATTTATCGGGACTGGTGGAAAACGCTACTCACCACACCCAATCCCAAAACGGGCAAAGCCTTGCGAGATGAACCCGCCCTGGCAATGGTGGAATTGCTGAATGAAGACTCTTACTTTTTCTGGACGTTTCAGCCCTACGAAACCGTGCCCGCGCCCCAAATGGCCTTACTAGAGCAGCAGTTTGGCACCTGGCTGACCCGCAAATATGGCGCGATCGCCCCCGCCCTCCAAACGTGGGGCAAGGGGACTCCTGTGCGCGGCGACGATCCAGCCAAACAGCGGGTCGGCATCCTGCCCTGGGCCGAGCTACTCAAACAGCGGCAATCCCAACGAGCCAAGGATACCGCCGCCTTTTTAGCCGCGAGTCAGCAGGACTTTTTTACCGGGGCGATCGCCCATTTGCGCCAAACCCTGAACTACAAAGGCTTAATCTACGCCTCCAACTGGATCACCGCCGACCCCCAAATCCTCGGCCCCCTGGACAAATACACCAACACCGTCGGCGACTTCATGGATCGGCACGGCTACTTCAGCCCACCCCACGCGGGCAGCGCCAGCACCGCCTACGCCATCAATCCCGGCGAAACCTACCAAGACCAATCGGCCCTGTTGTTCCGCAATCCCCAAACCCCCAAAAAGCCCGATTTCAGTTTGCCGATTATGGATATTCAGTACGCGGGGCAGCCCTCTACCATCACGGAGATTAACTGGACGTTGCCCAATCGCTTTCGGGCCGATTTTCCCGTGCTGGCCGCCGCCTATGGCGCATTGCAGGGCACGGACGGGATTTTCTTTTTTGCCACAGGAAATGATGACTGGGATACGCTGTTGGGTAAATTTGCGATCGCTACCCCCACCATCCTGGGCCAATTTCCCGCCACCGCCTTAATCTACCGCCAGGGCTTAGTCAAGCTGGGCGATTCCGTTGTAGACATCACCCTCAAGCCCGACGACCTCTTGAACTTGCAAGGTGCCCCCGTGAGTGCGCCCCAAAATTTGGATGAGTTACGGGCCAAAGACCTGCCACCGGGCCAAGCATTGGAGAGCGATCGCGCCGAAAGCATCGATCCGTTGGCGTTTTTGGTGGGTCAGGTCAAGCTCAACTTTGGGCCAACCGCCATAGCCAAGCAACTGCCCCTGACGGATTACATCGATCGCAACGCCCAAACCGTGCAAAGTTCAACCAAGGAACTGCAATGGGACTATGCCAAAGGCATCGCCACGGTCAACGCCCCCAAAGCCCAGGGTATCACCGGATTTTTGCAGGCGAACGGTACTGTCCAACTGGCCACTGTCACCATTAATCCGGCGATCGACTATGGCACCGTCTTGTTGGTGCCCCTGGACAATCAACCCCTGGCCCAGTCCCAGCGGATGTTGCTGCAAGTCATGTCAGAAGAACAAAATCTGGGCTGGCAAACTACGGGCAGTCCAGAGAAAACCATCAAATCTGTCGGGCAAGCCCCCCTGGCCGTACGGAATCTGGGGGGGACGGTGCAATTGCGGCGTGGGGATGCCAAGGCGCTGAAGGTCACGGCCCTGGATTTTAATGGCTATCCCACCGCCAAAACCCAGACAGCCGCAGAGATTACGCTGCAACCGGATGTTTTTTATTACTTGATCGAGGCAACCTAATCCGACGTGGTGTTAAGCCACGACCTCCTGCCCCTAGCCCATTAAAAAAGGGAAGCCAATTGACTTCCCCGGAAAGGTTTGGGCGATCGCCCGGATTGTGTTGTTTACCGTTATTGGGTTCGTGGCCCTGGTCTTTGAGTTTTTGCCGGAGAGCTTGGAACTGTTTGCGGCGTTGGCGTTGGCGGGCAGACCCCCCTCGGCCTTTATCATTGCGCCCTTCGCGACGGGGCGATTCCCAACGTTTGAGTCGTGGCATAGTTGCCTCCTTCAATCAAGTTTTGCGGTCTGGCCTCCGTGGCCCATTGAGTCACCGATGTAACTACACTGCTCCCACAGCCAATTCCTGAAACCGCGATCGCAACCTCATGCCCCTGGATTGCATCAGGGAGGGTGCCCTTTTCGTCTAAAATGAGCCAGGAATCCTGATGTAAGATGCGCGATCGCCTATGAATTCGGTTTGGCAGACTATCACGCTGTCTACGTTCCCGCTCCAGCAGTGGCTCGGTACCAGCTACCTCCACGCCATTGTGGGGCCACTTCGGACGTGGCGACAGGGCAGCAAACTGATGCAATGGGCCGACTGGATTGGGGCTGCCCTGGCGATGCTGGTCTTTGTGCTGGCTCCCTTTGTCAATAATGTGTTGACGGGGGTATTGATGGCTGCCTGCGGTGCGTACTGGTTGCTGCTCACTATTTCTGAGGAAGCACCCTCTCCCCTCTCGACTCGCGCCCCCCTGGCCACGCCGATTCACCTCCTCGTGGGGCTGTATTGGAGCATTGCGGTGATTGCCACGGCGATGTCCCCGGTCAAAAAATTTGCCCTGGCCGGCCTGGAAAAACTAACGCTGTATCTGGTGTTTTTTGCCCTACTGGCCCATGTGTTGCGATCGCCCCGCATTCGTTCCTGCCTGATCAGCATTTTGTTATTGACCAGCTTAGTTGTCAGTGTCTATGGCTTGCAGCAGTGGTTTTCTGGAGCCGAAGCCCTCGCCACCTGGGTCGATCCCGAATCGCCCCTGTCCAAAACCACCCGCGTTTACAGCTATCTCGGCAATCCTAATTTATTGGCGGGCTATTTGCTGCCATTGTTCGTGTTCAGTATCGTCGCCTTTTTTGCCTGGGAACGGTGGATGTGCAAAGCACTGGCGGTGCTGATGGTGGCGGTGAATGGAGCCTGTCTGCTGCTCACCTTTAGTCGCGGCGGTTGGATTGGGCTAGTGTTTTCTCTCTTTGTGCTGCTGCTGCTGCTGACCCACTGGTGGAGCATTTATCTGCCGCGCTTCTGGCAAATCTGGGCCTTGCCGATCATTTTGGGGACTGCCGTAACCGTGGTCATGGCGGCGTTGCTCGTCGTGGCACCCCTGCGCGATCGCGTGAGTAGCATCTTTGCCGGACGGGGCGACAGCAGCAACAACTTCCGCATTAATGTGTGGATGGCGGTGATTGAAATGATCAAAGATCGCCCGATCTTGGGTATTGGCCCTGGCAATGCCGCCTTCAACAAGATTTATCCCATCTACCAACGGCCCCGCTTTTCGGCCCTGAGTGCCTACTCCATCTTTTTAGAAGTGTTGGTCGAAACGGGCATCATTGGTTTTACCTGTTTTCTCTGGCTGTTGCTGGTCACATTCGCCCAAGGTTGGCGCTCCTTGCAGCACTTACGCATCCTGAAAAGTCGCGAAGGTTTTTGGCTCATGGGGGCGATCGCGTCTCTCATCGGCATGATGGGCCACGGTGCCGTGGATACCGTGCTTTACCGCCCCGAAGTCAACACCATTTGGTGGCTCATGTTTGCCCTCATCACCAGTTACTACCTCCCCCGCCAACCCGTCTACGACCAGCCCTAACCTAAAACTGTGGCGGCGCAACTCGGCCCAAAAAATTTCCCACTAAATACAGTGAACCGCAAAGTATCACACTGCCGCTCGTCCCGGCGATCGCCGCCGCCAACGCCGTATCCACATCCCCATAGGTCGCGCAAGCTGCCAGATTAGGACAAATCGCCTGGGCCAACACCGCCAATTTCTCTGGGCCAGCCGTCAAATGGTCGGGGACGGGCACTACATACAGGCGATCGCCCGGTCGGAGGATCGCCTGCAAAATCCCTTGTTGATCCTTATTTGCCAAGATCCCCGCCACCCAATGCAGCGGAGCAGACAGTTTCCCTTGGGCCAATTGCTCATCCACAAACGCCCGCAACACTTCAGCACTCGGCGGATTGTGGGCACCATCCACCAACACGGGGCGATCGCGCCACTGCACCCATTGCAACCGCCCCGGCCAGCGGGTTTTGGCAATCCCTTCCACGATCGCCTCATCAATAATCTCCCAGCCCTGTTCCCGCAAGACCTGCACCGCCGCGATCGCCAAAGCCGAATTTTGCCGCTGCACCGCCCCCGCTAAGGGCACCCGATACCGCAAAGCCGTCAGCATATGTACCAGGCCAATTTCATCTGGTTCGGCCTCATCCGGCTCCGGCTCAAACTCATACTCCTCAATGCCGCGATATTCCAGCCAACCATCGGCCAATTCCTGGGGCACTTCTGGATACACCGTGCTACAGCCCAAAGCCGCCGCCCGCCGATACACCACCGCATTGGCCTCTGGCGGCAACGGCCCGATCACCGCCGGACATCCCGCTTTCAAAATGCCAGCCTTTTCCCCAGCAATCGCCCCCAGGGTATCCCCCAACACCTGGCAATGGTCGTACCCAATCGACGTAATCACACTCACCAAGGGCTGCTCGCACACATTCGTCGAATCCAACCGCCCCCCCAGGCCCACTTCAACCACCGCCAAATCAACTTCCTGCTGGGCAAAATACAGAAACGCCGCTGCGGTCATAATTTCAAACTGGGTGGGCACCGGAGTTTGCGATCGCGCCACCACCGTAATTCGCTGCAACAAAGTCGCTAAAGCCTCCGGGGCGATCGGCACGCCATCCACACAAATCCGCTCCGTCCAATCCACCAAATGCGGCGACGTATACCGCCCCACCCGATAGCCCGCTGTTTGCACAATCGAGGCAATGTAAGCACAAACCGAGCCTTTGCCATTCGTCCCCGCTACATGCACCACAGGCACCTGCGCCTGGGGATTGCCCAGATTTTCGAGCAACGCTTGAATGGCTTCTAAACCCAACCGCACCCCAAAATGGGCAAACGGTTCTAACAGAGAATCAATAGTCAACGTGAATCCGCGCTCAACCCTATAGACCTTAGGGTACAGTTTTTTGGGAATTCCATCATGCCATGCCCCCGCAAAAATCAGCTTTAACCGCCGCTGGCCTTGGCTTTGTAGCCCTGCTTCACCAAAAACTCCACTATCTTCTGTTTATGATCGCCCTGAATTTCGATTTCACCATCCTTCACGGTGCCCCCCGCCCCACACTGGGCCTTAAGCTGTTTCAGCAACGCCGCCAGCTTCTCGGCACTCAGTTGTAAGCCATGAATGATTGTTACCGTTTTGCCTTTGCGGCCTTTGCGGGAAGCCTCTACGCGCACATTTTGCTGATTTGGTGGCAGATCCGGCACACCCCGCTCCAGGGCTTCCGGCTCACTGGTGGAGCCAAATTCTCGATAGACGACCCGTTTCGTCGCTTTGGCAGAATCAGAATCACGGTGGTTGGCGGCCATAGACAAACCTCGGTTCAACAATGGGAGCTTGAGGGAGCAGACTCCACCCCTTATTTTACGCTTGGGGCAACGGTTGCGGCTTCCCCTGATACAGATCCAGGCCAACTTCGATCGCCCCCACCAACGTCACCAGACCAATCACCTGCAACGGCAATAACGGTTGCCCCGCGATCGCCACCAGCAACAACACCCCCGCCGCCGCCAGACGGTGTTTCGTTCGCGCCTTGCACTTAAAAATCACCCCAGTTCGATGCAAAACCGCCAAGGCTGTATAGGTGCAGGCCAGCGCCCCACACAACAACCAGCGATCGCCCCCCGCCAGCGGGCCAGACTGCGCCGCAACGATCACATGCTCCACCCCAACCCCCATCGCCGTCAGCCCCATCACTAGGGGTAAATGCACATATAGCCAAAGCTGGAACACCCAAATTTTCCCCGTTTCTTTGACCAGCCGCAGCGTGGAACCGTCCACATTTTCAAAATAGACCCACCACAGGCAAAACGCCGTCCCAAAGCCCAACCCCGCACACAGCACACTGCTCCAATTCCAGGTGATTTCCGCAATGCCATTGACCACGGCAATAATGGCTTCCCCCAGCACAATGATGACAAACAAACCAAACCGTTCGGGCAGATGTTCCGTATCCGGTAAAAGCCGCGCCTGGTGGTGTTGGGCGGTCAGAGGGGTCGCAAAGTCGATCGCCAACCCCGCCGCCCATAACCCCAGACGATAGGGCAACGGCACAAAAATGGACAGCAGCCACAGCCCTGCCGCGATCGCAAAACCAACCGCATAGTGCGTGGTCAAACCCCGCGCCACAGGAATGCAGTAGCCCGCCCACAGATATTCCAGCACCAGGAGAAAACGGGCGATCGCATAAGCCAACGCAAAGCCCGCCGAAGACTCGGCCAACCCATGATGCACATTCACTGCTAAGGCCGCGATCGCCACCATTTGCACCCCCATCAACCCGCGCCGTACCCCCGTATCCGTATCAAACCGATTGGCATAAAACGTCGTCCCAATCCAGGCCCACCACACCGGAACAAACAGCACCACAAATTCCACCACTCCGGCGAGAGACACCGTTTTGCTGAGCTGATGAGCGAGTTGGGAAACCGTGACCACAAACACAAGGTCATAAAACAGTTCCAGCCAGGTGACGCGACGGGCCGTGGGTTCATCGGCACCAATGCGTAAACGAGGAGACTGAGGCCAGGGTGTCATAGGTTTAAGCAAAATAGAAAGTAAGGGGAACACCAACCGAACCAAAGCTAACTGGAGCCAGGGAGCATCTCCGCGATCGCTGGACTAGCTAGCAAAACTATCATTGAGTCCCGTTCAATCAAAATCAGGGAGGGCTTCCGAGATCTCCTTTGCTGCCTACTTTCTTTTGAAAGCAACTTAACAGTTAGAAATCTCAATTGTTCCTCAATTATTATTGTCTAGCCCCCAAACTCTTCTAGCAAGACTTACTAACATTTCTTGCCTTTTGTCTATAGATGATGAATCCCACTTTTCAAAATATACCAAGCCCAGTGACCTAACTGCTCGATTAATCTGAGTATTGCTACCAACTCTACTACTTTCAATTAATGATCGAACTAGAAGAAACTGAGATTGGCTATAACCAGTTTTTTTATCTTCAAATATTGAATTCCCAACGGAACTATTGATTGACTTTTCTAGCAACAGTAAATTACCTAGCTTGCTAGCATAGAAGTTGTATTCAGAAAACTTATCAAAATTTGGCTGTGTTTCTGGCTTGAAAGATTTTGGAAGGATATGCTCTATGGTCAAAGATTTGTCTAAATACACATCAAGCTGCTTCGGCGTACCATAAGCCTGCTCATCTACAAATTGGGTCATTTTCGCAAGAATGTACCTAATGCGAAATTTCGCAATTTTAGAGTCAGTCAAGTCACGAAAGGCTAGATCAAAATCACTGCTTAGAGAATTGATTTCTTTTTGAAGATAATTGTTCACAAAATCATCAAACTCATTCCTTCCAGTTATGTTTCGGATATTTTTGCTCCACTGTGAAAAAAGGCGTATCATGTTTACATCCTTACGAGTAGAGCGTGTAATAGTGTAGATAAATAATAAGTTTTCAACCCAGTAGCATAGCTTGACAAACAAATCTTTTGACAAATACCGTCCTGCAAGGAGAAGTATAAAGTGCTGCCTATATCTTCCTTGTAATTTTGTAATATTCCTCAAATACGTGTTGGATGAGCCATCCACGTTTTGCCCACTAATAAAAGAAGAGTAATGTTCACTAGCTTTAATTAAGCCATCTACAAAAGACAGAGGACTTTTACTTATTTGATGTTGTTCATCTTTTTCTGTGAACCAATCATATATATCTTCTTCAGGAAAGTTATTTTGTAAATCAACCTCATAATGTGACATAATATAATAACGAAGAAACCTCATTGGGTCTTCATTGCATTTATGCAAAATTTTGATTAATTTATCCCATCTACTTTTTAGACTTTGCCAATGCGACTTTATATCATCAGGCAAATTAGAGTTTGCAGTATTTATAAATAAGTAGTTCTTGAGTAAGTCCATAGAATTCAAACCTATTCCACGGTCATTGATAGTCTCAAAAACCTTAAGGGCATTTTTAAAGTTTGGTGTCTCAATTCTAATTAGCTTTACTCTGTTTGCAAAAATAGTTGAAAACTGTAAGATCCGATCTGGACTTTCTATAAATCTTTCTGAGATTAATTCTTTTATTATTTCGTAAGCATCTGTCAAATGCTTAACAGAACTCAAAATTCCTCTATCAATACTTGTAACTTGCTCTTCTTCGCTCGCAATAATCGATAGAGCTGTTGCCCCGGCTCCATATTGGAGAGTAACTCTAAATCGAGGAATATCTAAACCTGTTTTAAGGTCTTGTGCAACTCCTGAAATTGAACTCTCAATCGATCGAGATTGTTGTCCAAGCTCTTTAAGTAAATCTCTGATAGCACAGAAAGTGATGTAGATAGTGGTTAAACGTTGCTGCCCATCTATAAGCTGAAACGTCCCTGATTCATCGCGAAAGACAACTATAGAACCTAGAAAATATTCAGCATTATTGACCGGTTCGTTATCATCATAAAGTTCTTCTATAACATCTTGAAGTAACTTCTCGACGTTGTCTCGTTTCCATACATATTCTCTCTGAAAATCTGGTACCGAATAGAAGTCTCTGAAAAGTTCAGCAACACTAAGATTATGTGATTCTATTCTAGGTGCAGTAGCCATCTATTTTCTCTTAATGGTTCCAAGGGCTTACACTAGTATATGCGCTCTAAGAGATGAAGCTCGTAGTACATTTTAATCATGTATTTATTGTAGTCTGTTAAAACACCTTTTATTAAGTGTGATCGCGGATATTGTGGCGATGCAGCACAGCCAAAATTCGTTCCAGGTCGCCATACCCCTGCAAATAGTCGTGCACCAGGGCTACTCGCATCGGCTCGCCTGCTCACAATGGAAGAACAGGGGCAAAAAGCTGTCGTTTGGAACCGGGAACAGTCGGCGGAAAACGGATAGAAACACCAGAAGAAATGGCATAGGCGCGATCGCACAGGCCCCAATCTAGGCCAGGTCAAGGTCAACATCGAGCCAAGGGTGAATTCCGCGATCGAACCCACCCTTGGCAATGTTGATTATTATCGCGCACTTATCATACCCCTAGGCCGCCTTCCGCTCCCGGTCAAAACCATGCAAAATCGGGGGGGGCGCAGCTTGGGAAGTCACCCAATGCAGTTTCGGGATTTTGGCACTGTTGTAAACGCGGAACTCGCTTTGTACCGTAGCCTCGGCATAGCGCACCGCCTGATTGATCACTAACGACCCATCGGGATCGGACACCGACCGATGAAACGTCCCCGGTGGAATCCGCAAAATCTGGCCCCCGGCTTCTAACCGCACAATATGGAAAGGCTGCTCCCAGGCAAAGTTCACCAGGTAAAATGTCCGCCCCCCGGATAAGGCCAGCAAGTTATCTTCCTGCCGGGGATGGAGATAAAACTGCCAAGCGCCTTCAGGGGTATTGTGGGGACTGATGGCAGGGCCGTCATGAAACACTAGGTCGCGGGCGTTGGAGTTGGGGACGGTGATGTCAAAAAACTGGACTTTGGGCGTATCGCGAAACTTGTGATACGAGAGGAGTTCAAATTTGGATGATTTAGCCATGATTCGAGGATTGCGTTTTGATTGGAGGATGAGGTAGAAGCGTTGCCAACGACATCAAGAGGGGCGTTATTGATTACGTTAACTGTTATAAAGTTTTCCCAACAAATACGATGTCGATTACCATCTATGCAAAAAGTGAATAGATGAATATTTCGCACTTACAAATCCTGCTGATGGTGGTGGAATGTGGCAGTTTTTCGGAGGCGGCGCTCCGGCTGGAAACCTCGCAATCAGCGGTGAGTCGGGCGATCGCGGCCTTAGAGGCGGAATTGGGTATTACCGTACTTTCACGGGGACATTTCGGCGCGCGCCCCACTCCAATCGGGGAAAGAATCCTGGTTCACGTCCGCCAAATGTTGCAATCTCGTGACAATATTGACCACGAAATTAATCTAGAGAAAAATCTGAATGGTAGCCGGATTCGGGTTGCGTCTTTTCGTAGTGCGGCCACCCATTTGTTACCGCCGCTCATTGCCCGGTTTTGCCAGCGGTTCCCGAACGTAGAGGTGACGTTGACGGAAGACGAACCCACCGGAGTGGAGCAAGCGTTGCGGGAAGGACGAGTTGATTTGGGCTTGGTTGCATTGCCCCGTGGCTCCGAAGAATTGGAAACCTGGGAACTCGCGCGGGATGAGTTTGTGGTGTTGTTGCCGCCGAGTGCTAAGCCAGTGCCAGAGTGCCTCACCTGGGAAGATTTGGCGGATTACGCCTTTATTCTCTACAACTACGCGGAATGTACCTCTGCCGTGCGGGAACACTGGGCCAAATGGGGGCAAGCGATCCGGGTGGCCCACGAAATTAAGCAGGATTCTACCATCGTCAGCATGGTGTCTCAGGGTTTGGGGGCGGCCGTGCTCCCCCGTTTAGCGGCGCTGCCCATCCCTCCGACCGTGCAGGTGCGATCGCTCCCTGAACCCCTCGATCGCGTTATTGGGGTCGCCGTCTTGGCCAACGTGCTCCACGCCCCAGCGGTGTTCGCCTTTTTGGACTTATTGCGAGGCCAGGGAATTTTTGCTGACGCACCCGTGAGTTTTGACCAATACCCCGGTTTAAAGCGGCCACTGCCTCAGCCCAAGCCCTGATCGGCCAGGTAAATTGCCCTCAGCCCCAATGCGCTGGTTGCAATGCGGGAAGACCGACAACCCACAAGTCTCTATAATTGCGATCGCGTCTAGTGCAATAGATGCGGCTGATGATCCAACACAGCGAGGAGGAAAAATGGAACGGCTCAAAGCACAAGCCAATCAAGTGTGGCAGTTGTTGACCAGTGCCCAAACCTATGGCACCTACCGCAACGCCATCACCGTCACCTGGAACCTTTTACGAGAAGCGGGCATTTTGCTGGGGTTGTGCTTCTTCCTCTTCGTGGTAGTGTTCAACTGGTACTACACCACCGCCACCCCTGCCGGACGCAACTTTCGGGTTTGGTTTGACAACTTGGGTTCGGGGGATCAAGTCGCCAACGAGGCAAGCAAAGCGTTACTCGCCGCTGGCAAAACTAGCCTGGATTACACCCTGACCACCGCCAAAACGCAGCTCGGTTTACCCGTAGAAAAAACAAAGTAAAACGCGATGTGCAACTAACTTCCTCTCATCCCAACCCTTCTCCCCAAGGAGAAGGACTTTCGGCTATTGCTGGTTCCCTCTCCCGTTGGGAGCGGGCTAGGGTGAGGGCAATCTTGGCAACGGTTTTGGCAAAGTCGCACATCGCGTAAGTAAAACAGAGGGCAAACCTCGGAGGGGGAAAAGACAGTCACCATCCCACCTGCCGAGGTTGCGGATGTGCTTTACCCGGTATCAGGTGATCACCGTGGGCTTGTCCATGCCCGTGAACTCGCGAATTTGGGCAATGTCCTGGGCGATATCAATCAAGCCTTTGAGGGCGACTTGGGGATCAAGACCGTGCTTGGCCGAGTCCGGTTCATAGCTCTCTAGATACACCCGCAGGGTTGCGCCCTGGGTTCCCGTGCCGGAAAGCCGCAGCACAATCCGGGAACCGTCTGTAAACCCGATCCGAATGCCCTGGTTGCGGCTGATGCTGCCATCCACGGGATCGGTATAGCTAAAGTCGTCGCAGTATTCTACTTGGTAGGTTCCAAAGGTTTTGCCCTTTAGCGTGGGCATTTGAGCGTGAACATGGGCCACCAGTTCATTGGCGCGATCGCTGGCTACCCCTTCGTAGTCATGGCGCGAGTAGTAGTTCCGCCCGTAGGTTTGCCAGTGTTCCTGCACGATCGCCTCAACGGATTGTTGCCGCACCGCCAGAATATTCAGCCAGAACAGCACCGCCCACAGGCCATCTTTTTCCCGCACATGGTCAGACCCAGTGCCAAAGCTCTCTTCGCCGCAGAGGGTCACTTTCCCCGCATCCAGCAAATTCCCAAAGAACTTCCAGCCCGTGGGGGTTTCATAGCACTCAATGCCTAGCTTCTTCGCGACGCGATCGGGGGCTTGGCTCGTGGGCATTGACCGGGCGATCCCTGCTAACCCATTGCGATAGGCAGGCACCAGGTGAGCATTCGCCGCTAACACCGCCAAACTGTCGCTGGGGGTGACGAAGAAGTGCCGACCCAAAATCATGTTGCGATCGCCATCCCCATCAGACGCAGCCCCAAAATCCGGCGCATTGTCACCAAACAAAATCTCAACCAGATCATGGGCATAGACCAGGTTAGGGTCGGGGTGGCCGCCGCCAAAGTCTTCCAGGGGTTCGCCATTGGTGACGGTTCCCGCCGGGGCACCGAGTTGCTGTTCAAACAACCGCTTGGCATAGGGGCCAGTCACCGCATGGAGGGAATCCATACACATCCGAAAATGGCCGTTGGTCAGCAGTTCCCGGATGCGATCGAAATCAAACAAGGACTCCATCAATTGGGCGTAATCATTCACCGAATCGATGACCTCGATCGCCATCTCGCCCAGGTGCGATCGCCCCGGTTTATCCAGATCTACATCCGGCGCTTCCAAAATCTTGTAAGACTGAATCGCCTTGCTACAGGCATAAATCGCATCCGTCACTTTTTCTGGCGCAGGGCCACCATTGCCAATGTTGTACTTGATGCCAAAGTCTTCCTGGGGGCCACCAGGGTTGTGGCTGGCCGACAGCACAATGCCCCCAAAGGCTTGATTTTTCCGAATGACGCAGGAGGCCGCAGGCGTTGAGAGAATCCCACCGCGCCCCACCAAAACTCGCCCAAACCCGTTGGCTGCGGCCATTTTCAAAATTGTCTGGATTGCTTGGCGGTTGTAATAGCGCCCATCGCCGCCGACCACCAGGGTTTGGCCTTGGTAATCGGTGAGGCTATCGAAAATGGACTGGACAAAATTTTCTAGATAGTGGGGTTGTTGGAAGACGGGCACTTTTTTCCGCAAGCCCGATGTTCCTGGCTTCTGGTCGGCGAAGGGTTGGGTTGGAATGGTTTTAATCGTCATTGGCAACTTAGGATTCTGAAGGACAGGAATGGAGCCAAGACACTGCTCCTGAGGGTTCAAATGGGCCAAAGCAGCCCCAGGCAGGGGATCGGGCGATCGCTATCAAACAGAGGCGGCACCAGAGGCACTTGCACCATCTTGATAATCGCCTGATTTGCCCCCAGTTTTACGGAGAAGTCGAATATCTTCAATGCAAATTGACTTTTCCAAGGCTTTGGCCATGTCATACAGGGTCAGGGCCGCCACGGAAACCGCAGTCAAGGCTTCCATTTCCACGCCCGTCTCTGCCTTTGTTTTTACGGTTGCCTCAATTCGGTAGCCCGGTGTATCGGGTTCGGGGAAAATCTCCACCGCCACTTTTTGTAAGGGCAGGGGATGACACAGGGGAATTAAGTTGGCCGTTTGTTTGGCCGCCATGATACCCGCCAGTCGCGCCGTTCCCAGAACATCTCCTTTAGGCGTATCCCCCGCTGCGATCGCCGCAAACGTGGTCGCCAACATTCGTACTCGGCCCACCGCCGTCGCTGTTCGCACGGTCGCCAGTTTCGGGGAAACATCCACCATTTGGGCCTGCCCCTGAGCATCCAGGTGGGTCAACGGCGGGATGGCCGGGTCAGCAGAAAAGTTTTGTGTCATTGCGAAAGAGTGTGATATGATAACGAAGCTGATTAAGGGCGTGTAGCTCAGTGGACTAGAGCACGTGGCTACGGACCACGGTGTCGGGGGTTCGAATCCCTCCTCGCCCGTTTTACAATAAACAATACAAACCAGCGGAAATGCAACCTGAGGGCGTTGGCCTTGATGGGCGATCGCCTCCAGCCGTGCACCCTGAGCCGTAGTTTTCGCAACGGCAGCGGGCTAGATTTTTCTCTCACCTCCCCGCACTGGCGATCGCGGGTTGCTGCGGTTTGTGATTGGCCCAGTTGTCTCTGGGGACTATTCCTGGCAGCAAGGAATTTGATTGATCTATGCAGTGCTCAGTCCATGCACCGACTCCGTTTTTACTACGCCACACCCGGCAACTCCTCCCCGATTGGCCCAGCCCCATCGCCTCAGTTTTAATCGTTCTCCAACACGCCCGCCAGCCCCTTACCAGCGTTACCCCAGGCAGCAGAGCCGAAAAAAATCGGTTGCGATCGCGGTTTTTTGAGTTTGCCCAACCCCTCTGCGATCGCCTCGAAAGCCGGGGCTATGCCACAGATTTTTTTGATCCTAAAACCGGCTTTCCGCTGCGATCGGCCAGAGGATCGCTGTGGTTGGATGATGTGGCCGTCGTTTGCGCCTGTTTGCCCTACCCCAAAATTCAGATTCAAGACTGCCTGACCTTGCACCATCCCGTTTGGGGCCATGCGGTTTATCCCTCAATTTTGCTGTCTACTGCGCCGCCGCCGCTGTTGGAGGTGGTAACTAGCATGGCTGGCTGTGAAGCAATCGCTAGGGGTGCATCGTGTTCAGACGGCAGCGGGTGGGGCGGCACAGGGGAAAGTTCCCCCTTCGATTTCACTCGGTCAGAATACCACCATTCACTCATCAGCGGAGACAGCTTGGCCCAATAAAGCGTCAACAGATGGGGTTCGGCCAAGGGGTCGCGATCGCGGCGAGAGTGGCCCGGTTCCAAAAATTCGACGCTGTAGGTCGGATGCCCTCGCGTCGCCATATCCAACACAAACTGCCGCCCAATTCGCCGCCAACTGGGTTCCTTCCCGCGCCACTGTAAGCGACAGCACGGCCAGGGCAGTTGTGCGCGATCGAACAACCGACAACACGGCCCAATCACCCGATACCGAAAGTGACAGCCGGGGCTTGCAATAATCTCACCAGAACGCAGGGGATGCATCATGGCAAAGATTTTGCCATAGTTTGGCGGCGATAAAGTTAAGAATTGCGCGATCGCCCCCATGAGCCAGCAAGCCCCTACCCAAAGCGATAATGCTTACGCACAGGCTGCACAATTTCCCAGGTACACGCCATCCCCGCCGGAAACGTCACCAAATCCCCCGCGCCAAACCGCACCGCATCGCCCCCTTCTGGAGTCACAAGGACTTCTCCTGCCAGCAGATAGCAAGTTTCGGTTTCGTCGTAATACCAGGGAAACGTCGAAATTTCTTTCGTCCAAATCGGCCACTGTTTCACCCCCAACTGGGTTAGCTGCACCTCACTAGGCTGGGTTTGAACTTGGATTACCGTTGCCATTGTCATGGGAATTCTGCCTTAACGCCTGCACTCAACCTGATCATTGCCCCATTATCCCCACATTTTGGCCGTTGCCTTCCGCTCAATATGCGCCAGCCTCGCCAACCTGGGGGATGTCTCGACAATCTGGCCCGTGTTTGAATAGGCGAGATCTAGGGCTACATCAGCATACGTTCTGGTTTTCTGCCCCCCTTTAACCATCGGCTATGTCCATTCACCTCGCCCAAACCCCCACCGCGATCGCCCAATGTTTTCCTGTGATGGTGCAACTACGGCCCCATCTCACCGAGCCAGAGTTTATCGAGCAAGTGCTCCGGCAACAAACCGCAGGCTATCGCCTCGCTTACCTTGAAACCCCCGTCCCCCCGCCCCAAATTGTTGCTGTTGCGGGCTTTCGCATTGCTGAAAACCTAGCCTGGGGCCAATTTCTTTATGTGGATGACCTTGTAACGCTCGAAACCACGCGATCGCAGGGCTATGGCCACCAACTCCTCACCTGGCTCATGGCCTATGCCCAGGAACACCACTGCACCCAAATTCACCTCGACTCCGGCGTAATGCGCCACCAGGCCCACAAGTTTTACCTGAATCAAGGGCTAATCATCACCGGCTATCACTTTGCCGCCAGCACCCCGCCCCCCCAGCCTTGATTCCGCCTTGACCCACTACCCACCAGTAAGTATGACCGCGCTCAAACTGATTATTGGCAACAAAAACTATTCCTCCTGGTCGCTGCGCCCCTGGTTGGCCCTGCGCCAAATGGGCCTAGACTTTGAGGAAATTCGCATTCCCCTCTACCAGGAAGGAGCCGCCGCCCAACTCCGCCGCTATTCACCAGCGGGGAAAGTGCCCATTTTGCAACATGGGGCTGTGACTGTTTGGGATTCCCTCGCGATCCTGGAATACCTGGCCGAGCAATTTCCCGATCGCCCCTGGTGGCCAGAGGAACCAACCGCCCGCGCGATCGCCCGTTCCATTGCCGCCGAAATGCATTCCGGGTTTCTCCAAGTCCGCCAACACCTACCCATGAATATTCGGGCCAGCTACCCCAATCGCGAATTCACCGCCGAAACCCACGCCGAAATTGAGCGGATTCTCACCATCTGGCGCGACTGCCGCCAAACCTATGGCTCCGCTGGCGACTTTCTCTTTGGGCCATTTGCGATCGCCGATGCCATGTATGCCCCCGTCGTCTTCCGGTTCCGCACCTATGGCATTGCGCTCGACCCCATCTGCCAAGCCTACGCAGACACCATCCTCGCCTTGCCCGCCCTGCAACCCTGGATTACCGCCAGCCACGCAGAAACCGAAAGCTTACCCCAGTACGAATTTGCGTAGCCCCTAAACCATCGCCGCGATCGCCCCCCCGCAAAAGCATAATGCCTGCTTCCGCAGATTTTGTGAGTCCAGCATGATTCATGGATGCAGCCTGGGGTGAATACTGGGTAATGTCCTTTTCCATTCCCCTGCCCTATGTCCGTGTCTGCTGATTCCGTCAATTTCCCTGCCAGCCGGGGCGATCGCCCCGAAGTCATCGGCCTGTTGCCCTGCGGAGGCCAAGCCACGCGCATCTCTCCCTTGCCCCTCAGCAAAGAACTGTTTCCTTTGGGCTTTCGGGCCACCGCCCCAGGCCGCACCTGCCCCAAAGTCGTCTCCCACTATTTATTAGAGAAAATGCGCCGCGCCGGGATGACCAAAGCCTATTTCATCCTGCGGCCCGGTAAGTGGGATATTCCGGCTTACTTTAATGACGGAGAAATGGTGGATATGCACCTGGGGTATCTCATGATGCGATCGCCCCACGGCGTTCCCTACACCCTCGACCAAGCCTATCCCTTCGTCCAAAACGCCCTAGTCGTGCTGGGCTTCCCCGATATTTTGCTCCAACCGGATGATATGTATGTCCACATGCTGGCCTACTGGCAGCAGCACCAACCCGATGTCGTCCTGGGGCTGTTTCCCTGCGATCGCCCCGAAAAAGCTGGCATGGTCGATTTCAACCCCGACGGCAGCATCAACGCCATCATCGAAAAACCCCAAACCACCCACCTGCAATATATGTGGGGCACCGCCCTGTGGACTCCCCGCTTCACCCACTACCTGCATCAGTACATCGCCGACACCGAAATCAAACTCGCCCAGAGCGATCGCGCCAACGCCCCCCGCCGCGAAATCCCCATCGGCGATGTCATCCAGGCCGCCATGCAAACCGGATTTCGGGTAACTGGAGTCCCTTTTCCCAATGGCACTTATCTCGATATCGGCACCCCCGACGACCTCCAAACCGCCATTTTGGCGCAAACTGCCCCCTGATGACCCCTCACTTCTCCAGCCGCACCGCATACCACTGCAACCGTTCCCCCAAGGCCAGTTCAAATTCGCAGGCGTTCTCTAATAAATAGGTTGCCTGTTCCTCCACCGTGGCCAACCGTTGCAAATCCCGTGGCAAATCGTCCTGGCGCGTGTCCAGCAGCGATCGCAACCGCGCCAACAACTCCGCCGTGGTCAAAAACTCCTCCGCCTGCCCTGGGGCCAACACCACATAGGTATCACTCTCATATAAACGCGGATCAACCATCCCCTGCACCTCTCCTATGTTTTACTAACGGTTTATATCCTTCCTGGCTTGATTGTCCCAGTTTCCTCGCCCCTTGGAATCTCCCGTGCAGAAATCCACCCCACCCTGCCCCATCAAGCATGCTCGAAAAGATCCGATTTGCGATCGCCAAAAACGTCCGGATCAGCCCCTCCCACAAGTGAAAAAAGAAGCCAACCCCAGCACCAATCAAGCCACCGATCGCGACTTCATCGAGTTGGAATCAGGTGTGGAACTACTTTTGTGCCAGTTGGCAAAGAGGCTCAGCAAAAGCAAGCAAAATCAGCCAATCCGCTAAGTTTTCAAATAGTCCGGTAGGCGCAGGAGCAATCGCCAGAAATCCCGCCGCGATCGCCCCCGCCACACCCCCAGCCCCAACGATCCAACGGCTGCAAGTCGCCAGTAATCAAGGCACTCCGGGCGATCGCGTTGCCCCCAGCAAGTACCGACTCACCCACGAGCAATATTTGGAGATATTCTGCTCACAGGGGCGAAATAGGAGTACAGTATAGCTGTATCCACTATTATTAATTCCAAATATTTCTTGCGCCCAGAAGCGACAAATACTGACAAACTTCCGCACAATTTCAGGAACTTTTCCTTTCCCGCCTCCGACATTATATCTGTCACGCACACAGCAAACAAAAAAGTAATCGAGGGACAATTAACTATGCAACTCTCTCTCAAAGGTTCTCAAACTATCGCTGCAATTTCTGTACTCTCCGTCGCATCGATTCTGGTGGGCAGTGGGGCGGCTTTCGCTCAAGATGTCAACTCCACCACCAACGTCAACGTGGTTGTGGTAGACACCAAACCTGTTAAAGGCTTCCAGGGTGCTTACGTTGGGGCTGGCCCGTCCTTCGGCATCACCAATGGCGGCCAACAAGAAGACGCAGCCCTCGCCGGTGGTAACATCCAAGGCCGGATCGCCCCGATCAACAACGTGCCCGTTTCCGCCCGTGGTGCCATCCTCTTTGGCCCCAACAACACCGCCATCATCCCCACCATCACCTACGATATCCCCGTCGCGAAAAACACCAACGTCTATGTCGGCGGTGGCTACTCCTTCGTTGAGAAAGATGGGAAGAACGCCATCCTCGGTAACAAGGATGCCCCAGTCGTCACCGTTGGCGCAGAATCCAGCATCACCCGCGATATCGTCGTCTATGGCGATGCCAAATTGGGGATCAAAGCCTACGAAAACAGCGATGCCAGTGCCCTGAGCTTGCAAGGTGGCGTTGGTTACCGCTTCTAAAGCTTCTCAGGCTCCAGATCACAACCCTGACCTAAACTGTTTGCCATAAAACAGCCGGATAGTTCGGTCTAAGATGAAAGAGGCGCTAAGAGTTTATCTGGAGCCTCTTTCTTCATGGGGTGCGGGCGCTGGGGGGGGCAGTTCCCGTCGGGGTGAGGAGTCGCCGCTCCCTGGCGAGTCGTCTAAAAGTGGCCAGTTGTGAAAATCGTCTTAAGCCCAAGGCATAATTTTCCGCAAGGCGCTAGGGTGCAAATGGACAGTGTTAGGATAAGAAAGATCTGGCCAATCCCGATCGATTTACTGGGATTTCTGTTGCTCAGTTCAGATTCTGAAGCGTGGGAGGCGTAATTCTCCGGAGTTAGGTCAGCCTACACCTCGCCTTAGCCAATCATTTCCATACTCACTCCTTACTTGTTGTGCAGTTCCGATGGTCAATACTTCCGCACCTCCAGCCCCTCAGAAAGTTTCCAAAGTTGAAGGGATTAAAGAACGTAGCAATTTCTTGCGTGAACCTGTCGCCTCTGAGTTGCTGCTAGACACGACCCATTTTTCCGAAGATGCCATCCAGATTCTGAAGTTTCATGGCTCTTATCAGCAAGATAATCGCGACAACCGGGTGAAAGGCCAGGAGAAGGATTATCAGTTTATGCTGCGGACGCGCAACCCAGGGGGGTTTATTCCGCCAGAACTGTATCTGACCCTCGATCGCCTGTCCGATGAGTATGGCAACCACACCCTCCGAGCCACTACCCGGCAGGGATTTCAGCTTCACGGCATTGTCAAGAAAAACCTGAAGGCGGCGATCGCCGCGATCGTCAACAGCATGGGGTCTACCCTGGGAGCCTGCGGCGATCTGAACCGCAACGTCATGGCCCCGCCTGCGCCCTACAAAAATCGGCCAGAGTATTTGTATGCCTGGGAATATGCCAATAATATCGCGGACTTGCTAACGCCCCAAACCGGAGCCTACTACGAGATTTGGCTGGATGGGGAAAAAGCGATTTCGGCAGAAGAGAATCCTGAAGTTGTCGCCGCCCGCCAGCGCAACGGCAACGGCACTGTGGTTCACGACAGCCCAGAGCCGATTTATGGCACCCACTATATGCCCCGGAAGTTTAAGTGTGCGGTGACCGTGCCGGGGGATAATTCCGTCGATCTCTTTTCCCAGGATGTCAGCCTGGTGGTGATTACGGACGCGAGCGGCGCGTTACAAGGCTTCAATGTGTATGCTGGGGGCGGTCTGGGCCGGACGCACAATAAGGAAGAAACCTTTGCGCGGATTGCTGACCCCATTGGTTACGTGGACAAGGCCGATGTCTACGATCTGATCAAGGCGATTGTTGCCACGCAACGGGATTATGGCGATCGCGGCGATCGTCGCCACGCCCGCATGAAGTACCTGTTGAACGACTGGGGCGTTGAAAAATTCCGCACCCAACTCGAAACCTACTTTGGTAAGCCAGTCCAGCCCCTGAAGCCCACTCCCGAATTCAAGTTTTTGAACTTCCTCGGTTGGCAAGAACAAGGGGACGGCAAACTGTTCCTGGGGATCTCCATCGACAATGGCCGCGTCAAAGACGAAGGCAGCTTTCAGCTCAAAACGGCGCTGAAAGAAATTGTGGCCACCTATCAATTGCCCATGCGGCTGACCCCCAGCCAAAACGTCCTGCTGTACGATATTGACCCGGCGAACCAAGCCGCCATTCAAGCCATTCTCGATCGCTGTGGGATTCTCTCCCCCGAACGCATTGATTCCCTCGTGCGGGATGCGATGGCCTGTCCGGCCCTGCCCACCTGTGGCTTGGCCACCACAGAATCGGAACGGATTATCCCCAGCGTCTTGGCGCGGATTCGTTCCCTCCTCGATCGCGTGGGCCTCCCAGAAGAGCATTTCATCGTGCGGATGACAGGGTGCCCCAACGGTTGTGCGCGGCCCTATCTGGCGGAATTAGCCTTTGTGGGCAACGGGCCAAATACTTACCAAGTCTGGCTGGGCGCATCCCCCGACCAAACGCGCCTCTCCCAGGTCTATCTAGAAAAAATGCACCTGGATGACCTGGAAGCCAAGCTGGAACCCGTGTTTGTGTATTTCCAGCAAGACCGCACCCCCGGCGAAAGTTTGGGTGATTTCTGCGATCGCGTGGGCCTCGAAGCCATTCAGGGTTTTGCCGCCGCCTACCGAATCGATGATGCCGATAAACCTTTGGTTTCCAAAGCGGGCAACAAGATTCGGCACCGAGTGACGGTTTTGCCCGAAACTTTTGAACGGCTCAAGGATGCGGCTGCCAGCCAGGGTCGCCCGGTGAGCCATATCGCGTCTGAAGCGATCGAAGCCTACCTCAAAACTCTCGGTTAAGCTGGCAATCCTGTGCAACGGCTTGTCCTCGACCCGGTTCAGATTCAGCCCCCGATGGTGCATTTATTGGAGCATCAGGTGCATTATCTGAGCCGGGTTTTGCGTTTGGGCGTGGGCGATCGCTTCATTGCCCTGGATGGTCGCGGGGCCGCCTGGAGTGTGCAACTCACCGCACGGGATAGGGGCAAAATCCTTGAGGCGGTGGCACTGCAAGCCGAATTACCCGTCGCCCTCCATCTGGTCATAGCCTTACCCAAAACCGGGTTTGATGATGTGGTGCGCCAAGCGACCGAGTTAGGAGTGAGCCACATTGTTCCGGTATTGAGCGATCGCACCCTCCTCCACCCCAGTCCCCAAAAACTCATCCGCTGGCAACGGATCATCGCCGAAGCGGCCGAACAATCCGAGCGGCAAATCGTGCCCACCCTGGCCACCCCCATCGCCTGGACAGCACACCTGGCCGACTGGCGCGATCGCACCCAACCCCACCATCACTACCTCTGTGTCACCCGCAGGGCCGCCCCCCACCTATTGGCCTGTTCCACTCCACCAGCCACAACGCCCCACCCCATCACCCTTGCCATCGGCTCAGAAGGTGGGTGGACAGAACCCGAAATCCAAGCCGCGATCGCCATTGGCTATCAACCCGTTTCCCTCGGCGATCGCATCCTCCGCACCGTCACCGCCCCCTTAGTTGCCCTGGCCCTGTGCGCTGCCATTTATGAACAGGGTACTGTAAAGGAATAGATGGAGAGGGGTCTCTATGCTGGATAAAATCGTCGCCGCCTTAAACCGCCAAGACCATCGGGCCGCCGCCGACCTATTGCGCGAACAACTCAAACAAACACCAGACGATCCTTGGGTCAAGCTCTACCTGGGCCGTTTGCAAGAAATTTCAGGCAAGCCCAAAGCCGCTGAAGGCATCTACCGCCAACTCCTGCGGGATAGTCGCAATGCCAAACTCATCGACCAAGCCCGCCAAGGGTTGCACCGCCTTGAAACCCACGCCAAGCAACAACGGGAACAGGCGATCGCCCAGGCCACCTCCACCGATCAAGCCCCCGGCTTCCTGATCCTAGAAGCGATCGCCAACGACCAGCGCCTCGACCTCAGCAAACGCTTTGCCCAAGTCATGCAAACCGATCCCTACACCGCCCGCAGCATCCTACCCAGCAAAGGGTGGCGGCTCTATCGCGCAGGGCCAATCGGCGAACTCAGCTTTCATGGCACCGAACTCAAAAAAGTAGACATTCCAGCCTTTTGGGCCACCCTCAGCGACCTTAAACAAATCTCAGTGTTTCACGTCAATCACTTTCAAACCATCCGCCCCAAAGTCACCGTCCTGTGCCGCAACCCCAACAAACAACAAGGCATCGTCCAGTTCAATTGGACAGAAGTCAGCCAGCGCGTTACAGGCTACCTGCCCCTCTTTAGCCAGGTCATTGATTTGGGCTATCGCGATCGCCTGGAATGGAAAGAACACATCGAAGACTACACCCACATTTGCGACCTCCATCTGCCCCAACGCCGCTGCATTCTCCGCATTCACGACAACAGCTATGACTTTCACCAAGGCATGACCGCCATCTCCCAACACGACACCATCCGCCTCCGCTGGAACGAACTCATGGCCAACCTCACCGCCCACCTCCCCCACGCCCCCACCTGGGCAGACTTCACCACCTTTGCCGAAACCACCACCGACTTCCAAACCCCCATGAGCCGCCTCCCCGCCCACATGCCCATCCCCCGCGCCAGTGACTACTACTACGATGCCGCCTTCCACCTATACAGCAGTCTTGCCCTCCTCCGTAGCCATCGCGCTGGCCTGCCCCAATAACTCCAAACCAAAAAGGCAACAAAAAAGGCGCTCCGCAGAACGCCCCACAATTTGCAACAGTAGTCAATGTCACCCTAACTAGGCACCCGCTGTTAACTCGCCTTGACCTGACGCGCCATCGACAGGTAAGAAGTCATGTTCGCCCCCGGACGACGGCGAGCCGTTGTATTTTCAGGCACCAAATACTTGGTCGCAAAATTCACTTCTGTCGGCACGGGCTTCTTCGGAGCAACTGGGGCGGGAGCGGGAGCAGGAGCCGCTGGGGCCGGAGCAGCCGCTGAGGCCGCATTGTTGGCCAACGCTGCCAACTTCTCTTGACGGGGCGACGCTTTTGGGGCGGCGGTGGCTGCCGCTGGAGCGGGGTTCGCTGCCGGAGCTGCTGTCGTGGCCGCTGGAGCCGCTGCCTCCTGGCCCTTCGTATCATCTAGTTCCAGGAAATACCCCTTACTTTTCTTAGCCTTGGTCGCCCCATCTTTTTTGCCGCCAAAGACACCAAAAATGGCTGAGAAAATACCCTTAATGAAATTAATCAAACCGCTCATTCCAGTTGCTCCTGAAGAGTAAACCAACACTCAAAGGCAAGATTCGTTAACAATCTTCGATTATCTAAATTTGCGATGCGCCCATAGACCAAATGATAAAATCACCAAAGCTGCTTAACGCAGGGCGCAGAGGCGATCGCGTAACTGCCTCGTTCATTCAATGATTATGAGAGTTAATCCCCGCCACAAGCAAGATTAATCTACATTTCTTTACCAAAGTTTACCGACCTGCTCATTTAGCCCCAGCGCAACCGCAACGCAAGCGGTCAAGTCCTTAAATCCAAGGCTTCCGGGCGCAGCCCTCAGCGTAACAGGGGCGACGTTTGAGCCGCCTGGATCGATTGCGCCACGGTTAAATTATCGCCCGTGCGCCGTGCTTCCCAGGGGCCAGAAGCAGAACCGAGATACCAGACTCCCGCCATAAATGACTCGTCTTCGGTAATGGTTCCGGTATAGGCGATCGCCCCCTGCGCCACCGTTAAATAGGTCTTGGTAAACCGCACACTCCGGCCCATGACCTCCCCCGCCACCTGGGCTTCGCCCAAGCGACCATCATCCAGAATCCGGCCAGTCACCGTATTGCCCCCCTGCACCAAGGTCGATTCAAACCGAGTCGGCAGCCCCTCCTGCCAATACGTCCCCAACCAAACTCCGCTGATATCTGCCATTTGGCCCTCCTGCACACTCCTGCATTGGTGTCCGGCCGTGCGATCGCCGCCAGCTTGGCCCCATTCCGCCTTATCCCTTAACCAGCATCGCCCACCTGAGTAAACGATCGCTCACCAAAAATTGCCGCCGCCTGGGCATAAAACTTAAACTCCAGCAAATTGTGAAACGGATCTTCCAAGAAAAAGGTGCGGTGTTCCAGCGGTGTTCCTACAAACCGCCGCTTGGCCCCCTGGTAAAACAGTAAATTGTGCTGGGTCGCGCGATCGCACAATGCCTCCCAATCCGCTTCCTGGCTAAAAACCAGGCCAAAATGGCGTGGATAAATCCCCCGTTGCCGCTCCAGGTCTTCCTGAGTGACATGGGCCACCAGTTGATGACCATACAAATTCAAAATCAGCGAAGTCGGATTTTCGCGCCCCGCCTCGCACCCCAACCCCTCCACATAGAACGTTTTAGTGTCAGCAATATTGCTCACCGGAAACGACAAATGAAACAAAGTGGGTGCAGTTGATTGAGTCATAAGCTTTGGTTCAAGCACTATCTTGAAGTTGGTATCCGGCGATCGCGGTTTAGTCTTTAGCCATTGCCAACGTCCCGTCACCAAGGGCCAGGGTTTGGCGGCCAGGATTTGATTATGCAATCAGGGCAAGCGCCGATTCTGTACCTTCAATATCACCCCATCGCGGCAATTCCTGCGGGGCAAACCGTCCACTACAATAAATGGGACGAAGGCCACTCAACCCCAACCTCACCCAACCTCACGAGGAGAAGCCTCTGGTGATCGCCCCCCTTGCCCTTTTTAGCCCATCCGTTTCCCTGCAACAATGGCTCGTTGCCATCGGCCTTAATACGGTGCTGTGCGCGATCGCCTACTTTGCGCCCAAAAAATTGCTGACCCCAGCGGGTTGGCTCCATGCCTGGATTTTGGGGATTTTGCTGTGGGGCAGTTTGGGGTGGCAGGGCTACCTGGTTGTCCTAGTCTATTTTGGCATCGGCACTGCTGTCACCAAAGTCGGCATGGCCCAAAAAGAGGCCGCAGGCATCGCCGAGAAACGCTCCGGCGCACGGGGGCCAGAAAATGTATGGGGTTCGGCAGCGATCGGTGCCCTGTGTGCGATCGCCATTGCGCTCCTGGCCCTGCAACTGCCCCAAACACCAACCACCAGCCCCCTGATCAACCTCCTCGCGCTGGGGTATGTGGCCAGCTTTAGCACCAAACTTGCCGATACCTGCGCCAGCGAAATTGGCAAAGCCTATGGCCAACGCACTTTTTTAATTACCACGTTGCAAGCTGTGCCCCGTGGCACCGAAGGCGCGGTCAGTTTAGAGGGAACCCTGGCTGGAATTGTGGGTTCGATCGCGATCGCCGTCGTCGGGTGGGGCGTAGGCTTGATCTCGCCGCTGGGCATTGGCATTTGCATGGTTGCGGCTTTTGTCGCCACCAACCTCGAAAGCCTGATCGGTGCCACCCTGCAAACCCGGTGGACTTGGCTCACCAATGAACTCGTCAATGTGATCAATACGTTGATTGGGGCCGTAGTCGCCATCGCGATCGCCATTTTGCTCCAAGGTTTACCCAGCGGTCTATCCTGACAGCCCCCGCAGCTTTTACATCGGTAACACCCCATTCAGCGTCACCATTGGCTCCAGGGGATACCACTCCTCGGCTGCAAACTCCTCCTGCGCCTGGGGCACAGCTCCATGCTCCTCAAAGGTTGGCGGGGGATTCGTCGGAAAGCCTTCTCGATGTTGCGGCGGATTCAAACCGGGGGGTTGAGGTTGAGTTTCCGTCGAAGCGGGCGCAGGCGGGGTGGGTGCAGTGCCCCCCAAAGGCCGCTCAAAGTCTTGCCGCACGGGGGCCGGGTTCCTTGGGGCCGTATCCATCGGGGGGGCGGTCATCGGGGCCGTGTCCATTGGAGGGGCGGTCATCGGGGCCGTATCCATTGGAGGCGCGTTCATTGGAGCCGGATTCATTGAGGGTGCATCCATTGGGGCGGTATCCACTGGGGCCGAATCCGTTGGCGCAAGGCTGGGTTGGCTGACGGGTGGCGGTTCGATCGCGTTCGGGGGCGGAGCGATCGCCTCTGGTGGTGCCGGGGTTGGTGCGAGGGCCGGATTTTCCCCTGTGGCTCCGCTATCAGGCAGCGGCCCCTCTGGCGAAGTCAAGGGATGGGTGGGTTGGGTGCCAGCAGCAGGCTGAGATTTAGCCCACTCTGCTTGCTTTTCCATCAATTCAGGAATAGTCACAAACTGATACCCCTGACTGCGGAGACTGGCAATGATTTGCGGCAGAGCTTCCACCGTGGCCTTGCGATCGCCCCCGCCATCGTGCATGAGCGCCACCCCACCGGGTTTAATGTTGCTCAAAATATTGTCAATAATCAGCGGCGTAGACACATAGTAATCGCTGGAATCCGCCGACCACATCGACACCTGATACCCCTGCTGCTTGGCATAATTCGCCAACTCCCCATCCAAATTGCCCCCTGGTGGCCGCATCAGATACGTCCGCACGCCCCCCGTCGCTTCGTAGATCAACCGGGCCGCATTGCCTAATTCTTGGGCCGCAGTCGCCGCGTCCAAATTGCTCATCGGGTGCTGCCAGGTATGGTTGCCGATCGCGTGGCCCGCATCTGCCACCTTTTTCGCGATCTCCGGATTCTCCTGCACCGCCTGACCCACCATATAAAACGTGGCCTTAATGTTGTTCTGCTTCAGAATATCTAAAACTTGCTCGGTCGTCTCTTTCCACGGCCCATCGTCGAAGGTTAGGGCCACCACTTTCTCTCCGGCGGGCGGTGTGGCTTCGTAAAACACCTGGCCCTGAAATTGGGGCGGCACAGTAAAGACCTTTTGGGGTTCGGGGCGGGGAGTCCGCGCAATCTCCGTTTTCTCCGAGGGTTGCGCCGCTTGGCCTTCCGAGGGCTGCACTTGTTCCTGGGCCGGAGGGGCCGCCACAGAGGGTTGATTGGCCGTGTGTGACCCGGTGGACTCTAAATACAGCAACCAATAACAAAAGACAAAGCCCGCGATCGCCAGCCGATTGACCAACAGCGATCGCAACAACCGAAAGCGTTCCGTTTCCAGGCTGTTGGCGCTCCGAGCCGTCCGCGATCGCCGCACCCCTTGCCCATTGGCCGGAGTCGCAATCCGCGCCGACTGCCGCCAGACAATTTCCCGCGTTCCTGCCACCCGCGCCATGATGCGTAAATCCCGAATTGGCCCCGCATTCAGCGTCCACAAGCGGTAACAAATCTGCCGGATCAAATGGCGTTGGGCCTGGAGACAGGCATTAGGCGAGGTGTGGCGCGGAAAATTCACCATAATCTTCAAGCGCCCCTTGTTGCCCGGTTGCACTTGAATATGCACTCCCTGCATCACCAAGACACTGTTCAGCCAGTAGGCGATCGCCCGCACATTCCCCCGGCGTGCCAGTTCCAAAATCGAAGGCTGGTAGTAGGGATTCATACGCTGGCCAGGTTTACGGGGCGCAGATCGGCGCTGCAAAGCACCAGCATTAGAGGATGCAGCGCGAGGATCATAAGTCGGTGAATAGGTCATGCCTGTCTCAAAGCCTCAAGACCATTGATCTTGCCTAAATTACGCACACTAGACTACTCGAAGAGTTTCAACTTGAAGCAAGAATTTTCAGCCCTACAGAGATCTTAATCACTTGTGTTGCGTCCTCCAACCCTTTAGCCGCAGTCTGCCCGCCTCCAACGCCCCACCTTTGCCCCAAAAAGCCACAGGTCGGCACCAGCACCCTGGCCCGACCCGGTAGACAATAGACTGGAGGCGATCGCGCGGCTTGGCTCAACGTCGCCCTAATGTTACAGAGCAAAGACCAGATCAGGACGATTTGGCAAGGCGTTCTTTGGCTTTGCGGTGGACATACTTGATCTCTTTGACCAGGCCCACGGGTAACTGCGCTTCTTTTTTCAACGCCTGCTCCAAATAGGGAATACTCGCCTGGTCTTGCTTTTGCTTGATTAAAATCTTGGCTTTGAGATAGGCCAACTCCGGATTTCCTGGCGTTTGCGCGATCGCCCGATCTACCGCCGCGATCGCCTGGTCATACTTCTCCATTTCCAAATAACCCATCGCCAAGCCCCGCTCCGCCAAGTAACTGGGGCCAGCAAACTTCTTCAGGCGGTCAATGCCCTTCGTCGAATCGGAAAACGGCAGATAAATCCCCGAATACACATCAATATAGCCCCGCAACAGATTCAGTTCTGGGTCATCCGGGGCTTGGGCTTCCGCCGCATTCAGATACTTAATAATTTGCTGCAACTCACCCAAGACTTTCGTGGTGCCCTTCAGCGACCCTTCCTTGGTAAAGGCATACATCCCATCGAGAAAATGACTCACCGCCAGGTACAAGTTACCCCGCAAAGGATCTTTGGCCAACAAACTTTGGGCGGCGCTCCGGGTTTGCCCTGCGTAGCCCTGAAATTCGGTCAACATCGCCGCTTGTTTGGCCTTATCCTTTTCGCTGAGCAGATTGGTGTAAGTCAACGATGCTTTCATTGCCAACGCCAGAGGCTCCTTGGGGTCAGCCTTAGCCAAAGCCTGGGCCGCAGCCGGATAGTTCCCCTCTTTGAAAAACGCCTCAAAGGCCGCTTGGGTTTCGGCGCTGATGTCGCGGGGGTTGGCCGTGCGGAAGGGATCTTTGGCGAAGACAGCCCCCCCCCAAAGACTCGCTGCCACGATCGCAGTGCCAAGAAGACGAGAAAAACGAGTCAAAGTAGGGCGAGAGAAACGTTGTTTTACCATGAGTTTCGTTTAACAGTGATTCAGGGTGAGTAGAATTTGGGCCATGAGCCAGATCTGGCCCCCAGCCCCAGTGCCCAAAGGCCGTTATCCAGCGCGATCGCTCCTGAACTTTGGGCCTAAGCGCCGCCGAGAGCAGCAAGAATTTGGTTTCTATCCTAGCGAGCCGATTGGCCATTGCCCATAGTCACAAAATCCGTGGGTTGGGCATAATGAGGGAACACAGTCTGTTGGCCAAGGGTGTTGACGCTCCGGTTGGGGTTAAGTTCCGTTGAGTAGCAGGCTGCGATCGCCCAGTTTTTCGTGGTTGAATGCTATATCTCCGCAACGTGTCCTATCACCCTCCGGCCACCCCGACCCCCATCTTGCGCCAGATCAATCTGCAAGTCGCGCCGCACCAACTGACCCTCATCATCGGGCCAAGCGGTTCGGGGAAAAGTACCCTCCTCGAAATTTTGTCTGGTTTGGCCGAACGCACCAAAGGCGAAATTCTGTGGCGCGAACAATCCTTGACGGCCCTGCACCTGCAACAGCTCAGCGGCCTGGTGTTTCAGTTTCCTGAACGGCATTTTTGTGGGGCCACCGTGCTAGAAGAATTGCGCCTGGGCCACCCCGAATTGATGAGCGATCGCATCCACGAGGCCCTGGCCGAAGTCGGGTTAGAACACCTCCCCCTCAGCACCTCCCCCCAAGCCCTCAGCGGGGGGCAACAACGGCGATTGGCCTTTGCCGTGCAGCTCATCCGGCAGCCCCATTTATTATTGCTGGATGAACCCACCGCCGGGTTGGATTGGTCAATGCGGCGACAACTGGTGAGCCTGCTGGCCAAGCTGAAACAACACTGGAGCCTGGTGGTTGTCTCCCACGATGCGGGAGAAATGATCGCGATCGCCGACCAATGCTATACCCTGCATCACGGCGAACTCACCCCAGTCACCCCGGCAGATCTGGCCACCCAGCGCGATCGCGCCTCGGCAGTTCCCACCAACGCCAACCCCCTCTGACCGCCCCCGTTGTTCCTTGTTTGACCTTATGCTTTCTTCGTCTTCCGAGTCTGATTCGTCGCCGCAGTCCCCGCTCCCCCAGGCCGCTGATCTCTGGCGTGATACCTTTCACTGGCAACCCACCCTCCAACAAACCCAGCAATTTCAGCAATTGTACGAACTGGTGCTTGCGGGCAATCGACAATTCAACCTCACCCGGATCACCAACCCGCCCGAATTTTTGGAAAAGCACCTGTGGGATTCCCTCAGCGGGATCAAACCCTGGCTAATTTCAGCCCCAGCGATCGCCCCAAACGCCCAAAGTCCTAATCCTTTCCGCGTTTTGGATATTGGCACCGGGGCAGGCTTTCCCGGCCTCCCCATCGCGATCGCCCGCCCCGACTGGCACCTCACCCTGGCCGATTCCACCCGCAAAAAAATTGCCTTCCTGGAACACAGTATTGCCCTGTTGCACCTCGCCCAGGTCGATGCCCTCTGGGGCCGCGCTGAAGAATTGGGCCAACAAGCCACCCATCGCCACCGCTACAACCTGGTCACAATCCGGGCCGTCGCCGCCGCCACAATCTGCGCCGAATACGCCCTGCCCTTCCTGGCACCCAATGGCCAAGCTGTGCTCTACCGGGGCCACTGGTCTGCCGCCGAGGAAACCGCCCTTGCCCAAGCAGCCCAAATCCTGGGGGGCGAAATCGAGACGATCGCCGCCTTCCAAACGCCCCTCACCCACAGCGATCGCCACTGCATTTATCTCCGAAAAACTGGCCCCACCCCGCCCGACTATCCCCGCGCGATCGGCATCCCCACCCAACAGCCCCTGCCCTAGCGGCCTAACTGGTAAATTTCCTCCGCCACCCGTTTTAGGCGACGCAATTGCGCTTGCATATCGGCCTGGGTCAACTGCGCCGCAAAAGTTTCAAACCCAAACCGCACAATGGGATTAGGAATCGTAAACGTAAACCGATTGACCAGGCGCGTCCCTTCCAGTTCTGGGTTACATTCCCAGCGATCGCGCCCCTCAAAAAACCCCCGAAACTGCCAAACAATCAGCCCCGGCTCCCGCTCCACCACCACACTTTTGAGCGTCGGTCGCCACAGGGGCACCTGGATCACAAACCGACTTTGCCCGCCCACGTCCGTATCCCAGTCGCCAATGGGTTCACACCGCAAGGCCGGATTCAGCCACCGATGCATCAAGTGCAAATCCGTAATACAGGTTTCTACCGCCGTCGCACTGGCGCGAATTTGAATACTATTTTCAATGGTTTGAGCAACAGACATGAACCCAATCTAAAGCCGTCAATAACACGAATAACAGGCGCGATCGCACTCGACCCACGCATCCATCTGCGCCCAGTCCAGCCAACGCGGCCTCTTCCTATTGTCGCGTGCTTCCTAGTTCTTGGGCAGCCTACTGAGGCTGAAAATTCGCACAGTCCAGAAACTCCTGGGCCTCCGTGTGGGCCAGCGGCACCTGCAACAAGCTCACCCGTACCGTCGTCCCGCCATTGGGCTGGCTTTTCACCAAAATCCGCCCCTGCCAGAGTTCCACCAACCGCTTCGCGATCGCAAACCCCAAGCCAACCCCATATTGTTCATAAATCCGGCGGTCAAACTGGATATAGGCCCCCAACAGCGCAATATGTTCCTCCGTCATCCCTCGGCCTATATCAGTAATTTCCACCCCATAAAACGGTTCTTCGACCCAGCTTTTGACATAAACTACCGTGCCCGCCCCAGAAAACTTAAACGCATTGTCGATTAACTCGCTCAGAATCTTTTCGAGATCCGCCCCCGTACACCGAATCCGCTGGGAGATCGCATCCGCCGCCAAATCCAACAACAAATCTCCCCCGCGATCGTACTGCTGGGCCACCTGTGCCGCCACCGTCGCCACGATGTGATTTGGCTGGCTCATGGCCCCTTGCTGAAACGTCGCTAGCAAGGCCGGATCGTGACTCGTCACCTCCAACTTGGCATAGAGCAAATAGTTTTGAATCAGCCGATAAAGCTTTTGCGAAGAGCTTTGAATCGTATCCGCAATTTCCAGCAAATCCTCCTTCGTTGGCGCATCGGCCAGCAACCGCAGCAACTCCACCGAAGTCACAATCCCGGTTAATGGAGTCCGCAACTCGTGCGGGAGAGCCAGCGTAATGCTACTGCGGAGATTCTCCAGTTCTTGTTGCGTTTGGGACTGAAGGGCATCATGCTTGGACAAGCGACTGTTGATGGCTTCGAGCAAATCCGCCGCACTACACGGTTTCGTGAGATAATCATCCGCCCCCAAGTTCATGCCCAACCGGAGATCCGTTTTAGCGGCGCGGGCTGAGAGGAAAATAAACGGAATCGCTTGGGTCAAATGGTTTTGGCGCAACCGTTTGAGGAGATCATAGCCATCTAAATCAGGAATTTGGACATCGCACAAAATGAGGTCTGGCTGATGCTCGATCGCAAGCTGTAGCCCGGTTGTCCCCTTATCCGCAGTCAGGGTTTGAAACCCTTCTAACAGGAGCAGGTCACAAATCGAATCGCGAACAAAATGATCGTCGTCAATAATTAAAACCGTGGTCATTGTCTCAGTGGCTTGCAGTAAGGGGCTGTTTATCGGTGAAAAGGGAACTGGGATCAAAGGCCGCGTTACATACGCTACAAAAGGATATAAAGCCAGCATTGAATAACGGGCCGAGGCCACAGGCCATTGCACTAAATCATTCAATGACGTGCAGTTGACTGAGTACACTATGGAGGTCTTACCTTCAGAATGCCCGGAGCCAGAACAATGCACTCATTCCAGATTGCTTTTTTCCTGAGTTGAATTTTTTGTCTATCAAATCATATTGACCGACTATGCATCATGCCCCTGAAGAATGGTTTTTGTCCCGTCGTGTCGCAGCAGAGGCGATCGCCACCATCACTCACCTACAAAACCATATTCAAGCGCTAGAACAACAACTCCGGGCCTATGAACAGAATCTACAGGGTGGGCTGGGTTGCGCCGAGACAAAGCCCCAATCTGATATAAATCTTATGATTCAGCCCGTGCCTCCGGTTGCCGCCCCAAGCACGGGGGGCGCAAGCCTGGAGGCGGCAATATTGGACTCGGCGATCGCGGCCATTTCCCAAGTCCGGGTTGGGGGCGATCACCCGTGGCAGTGGCTCTATCGGTCGGCTGGGGGCGCGGCGCTATGTGGGTTCGATGCCCCGCAATTAATGGCCCACCCCCACCTGTGGCAAGCCCGGATCGACCCAGAAGACTGGGCCACCCACTGGCAAACCTTGCCCACGGCGATCGCGGCCTCGGCTGAGTTGGCGGGCGATCGCCTCCCCGATCAACGGCAATGGGTCTATCGGTTTCACCACCCCGATGGCACGCGCCGCTGGTTTGCCACCACGGCCAATGCTCAGTATGAAGCCGCCACTGCGACCTGGTTAATCACGCTGGTAGAACTCGATATCACGCCCCAACAACAGGCCGCCCAAGGGTGGCAACGGCGAGAGGAAAAATTACGGTTGGCGATCGAACTCAATCAGTTCGGCATTTGGGATTGGCATATTCCAACAGGCAAAGTGACCTGGAATGAGACGAATTATCGCTTGTTGGGCGTGGAACCGGGCAGTTGCGAGCCGAGCTATGAGGCGTGGCTCCGGTGCATTCACCCCGACGATATTCCCGCCGCCGAAGCGGCTGTCCAGGCCGCACTCCAAACCGGTGAATGCTTTACGTTTGAGCACCGTGTTTTGCAGCCCGCCGGGGGCGATCGCTGGTTGATGGGCAAAGGCCGCATTCTCACCGACGAGGCTGGCAATCCGCTCCGCATGATGGGAATTGTCACCGATATTACCCAACGGAAACAAGCCGAACTGGCCCTAGCCGACTTTAACCAAAATCTGAATCAACTGGTCATCGCCCGTTCCAATGCCCTGGCCGCCTCCCAGGCGATCGTCCGACAAAACAAGCGGCGGCTACGGCACCTCGCGGCCAACATGCCGGGAGTTATTTTTCAATTTAAAGTTAGCGCCGAGGGCATACGCAGCTTTCCCTATCTCAGCAACGCCGCCGCGACATTGTATGGCCTCACCGTCGCCACCCTACAAAAAAATCCAACAGCCGTGTTTGAAGCCTGCCATCCGAGCGATCGCCCCAGTTTAGAACAGTCCTTGCAAACCGCCCTCGCCGCCCTCTCCTCTTGGCAATGGGAAGGACGCTTTCGCAAACCATCGGGAACCCTCGTCTGGGTGCAATGGATCGCCAAACCCACCCGCCTCGCCAATGGGGATACCCTCTGGGATGGCTTGGCCTTAGATGTGAGCGATCGCAAACAGGCCGAAGTCACCATCAGCCAAAGCGAAGCCACCTTTCGCAAACTCTTTGAAGCTGCCCCCATGCCCATTGGCATCATCCGCACCGACACCCTCCAAATTGTCAAAGTCAATCCGGCCTATGTTGCCATGATGGGCTACAGCTCAGAAGAACTCCAACACATGACCCTGACCGACTACTCTGACCCAGAGGATTTGGCGGCTGACCTCACCCAAGTCCAAGCCCTCGCGGCGGGTGAACTCTCCAGCTTTTGCATCGAGAAACGATATATCCACAAAACCGGGAACATCATTTGGGGCAAACTCACCGCCACCCTCGTTCACGGCTGGGGCATAGCGGCCCCCTGTTGCATGGGCATGATTGAAGACATCACCGCATCCAAAAACCTCCAGGCCCAGCGCGCCGCCGCCGAACTCGCCCTCCAGCAACAAGTGCAACGGGAACAGGTACTCCGCCGCATCACCCAACATATTCACCAAAGTCTGGATGCTGCCGAGGTTTTGCAAGCCGCAGTCCACGAAGTGCGATCGCTCCTCCAGGCCGAACGAGTCGCCATTTACCGCTTTCACCCCGACTGGAGCGGTTCCTTTATCACCGAATCCGTCAACCCCGGCTGGACACCCCTGGTTGGCTTTGACGAACGGCAAAAAGTCTGGCGCGATACCTACCTCCAAGAAACCCAGGGCGGACGTTATCGCCAGCGGGAATGGTTCGCCGTCCAAGATATTTACACCGTTGGGCATCGCACCTGCCACATCGCCCTACTAGAGCAATTCCAGGCCCGCGCCTACGTGATCGCCCCCATCTTCAAAGGCGACGAGTTGTGGGGGCTATTGGCCGCCTACCAAAATTCAGCCCCCCGCCAGTGGCAAGACTGGGAAATTGAATTACTGGTACAAATTGCTGACCAAATCGCGATCGCCATCCAACAAGCCGACCTCTATCAACAAGTCCAGACCCAACTCACCGAACAAATCCAGGCCCAAGACCAACTCACCTGCTCCCTCCGCGAAAAAGATATCTTGCTCAAAGAACTGCATCATCGGGTCAAAAACAACCTGCAAATTGTCTCCAGCCTCCTGCGAATGCAAGCCCGCCAAACCGCCCATCCCCACACCGCCATCCTGTTCCAAGAAGCCCAAAACCGCGTACAGTCGATGGCCAGCATCCACGAACAGTTTTACCAATCCCCCGACCTGGCCAAAATCGACTTTAACCATTACATCCACACCCTGGCTAACCATTTATTTCAGTCCTACGGAATCAGCCAGAGCCAGGTTCAACTGCTGATCGACGTACAAGAAGTGAGCTTATCCCTGGATCTCGCGGTGCCGTGCGGTTTAATGATCAACGAACTGATTTCCAATGCTCTAAAATATGCCTTTCCCGATCAGCGCCCCGGTTGCTTAACCATTCGGCTCCAGCCTACCCCACCCGATGCCCCATCCACCCCCGCTCAGGCTGGCCTACCCACGAGCTACTGTTGCCTGGTGGTGCAAGATGATGGCATTGGCCTCCCGGCCTCCCTCGACTGGTCAACAGCCCCTTCTCTGGGTTTACGGATTGTCCGCAACTTGGCCGAACAAATTAAAGGACACTGCCAGATTCGTAGCGATCGCGGCTTCACCTTTCAACTCACCTTCCCCCTGGCCCCATCTTCCTAACTTTTGTATCAAATTTGTCTCATACTGCCTACACTAATTTAAGGATTAGTTAATAAGACTAACCAAAATCTAACCGTGCTGTCATTTAATCACAGCCCCATCGCGGGAACCCATCGCCCCATGCCCCGCCTACTCAGTGCTCCATGATACCTGTGTTACCCCACTGTCTGCGTTCCAATGCCACAAACCAAAATCGTCGTTGTCGAAGATGAAAAACTAGTTGCAGAGGATTTGCGGGAAACTCTGGAATTGTTGGGCTATGCCGTTGTAGACTCCGTGGCCACCGGAGAAGCCGCGATTTTGGCTGCCAGCGTCACCCAACCCGACCTGGTATTGATGGATATTCGCCTGGGGGGCGCGATGGATGGGATTGAGGCCGCCAGCACCATCCAGGCCCAAATGGATTTGCCCGTTGTCTATCTCACCGCCAACGCCGATCTCCCCACCCTGGAGCGGGTGAAAGCCTCAGAACCCTATGGCTATGTCTTAAAGCCATTTAATGAAAAAAGTCTGGCGACCACCATTGAAATTGCCCTATCCCGGCACAAAGCAGAAACCGCTGTCCGCGAAAATCTTCAAACCCTCCACCAAGAGCAGACGGCCATTCAAACGCAACTGCAAAACCAATCGGATTACTTATCGCTGGTGGCCCACGAACTTCGCAACCCATTAACCGCGATCGCCTTTGCTGCCGACGTTTTGCACCGAGAAGAAAACAACCTCAGCGCCTCCAAGCGCCAAAAATTCATTGAACGCATTCAAGCCGCTGCCCAAAGCCTCAACGCCCTGCTAGAAGATATTTTGGTGCTAGAACGGGCCTCGACCAACCGATTAGAATACACCCCCACCCCCCTCGACCTGGTGACATTCTGCACCGAAATGGTCGAAACCTTTCAGTTCACATCGACTCAGGCCCATCAATTTACCTTACAAGTCGATGGCCCTGTGCAAACGGTAGAAAGCGACGAAAAGTTACTGTGGCATTTACTCAATAACCTTTTATCGAACGCGACAAAGTATTCGCCCCACGGCGGGGAGATTTTGCTAAGGCTGCACTTCGGAGCCGACCATATTCAAATTCAGGTTGAGGACAAGGGCATCGGTATTCCTGACTACGCCCTTACAGAGTTATTTGTGCCCTTTCGCCGGGCCGGTAACGTTGGCACGATTCCAGGCACAGGGCTGGGTTTATCCATCGTCAAACAGTGCGTTGATTTGCACCACGGCACAGTGGACGTTAACAGCCAAGAGGGCAGAGGCACCGTGGTCACAGTGTCGCTGCCCTACCACCAACCGCCCAATACGGCTGATGCGGGGACGTGCTAGCCCCAGTATTGTGCTTCGTCGGTGCCAACTAGATTGCCTTGAACCGCTAGCCCAACCTAGCGACCGATTCCGTCTTTCACGGTTCCCAGCAAACACGCGCCAGCCAAGTTGACCGCATTCAGGTCAGTATTATCCAGATCCGCACAAAGCAGATTCGCGCCCGTTAGGTTCGCGCCCGCCAGGTTGGCTCCCTGGAGATTGGCCTCTTCCAAATTGGCTTCATTCAAGAGTGCGCCCTGGAGATCCGCCTGGGTCAAGTTAGCCCCTTGCAAATTGGCATTACTGAGGTTGGCCCCGCGCAGATCGGCCCCGCGCAGATCGGCTCCTTGCAGGTTTGTGCCCAAGAGATTGGCTCCACTCAAAAAAGCCCCCGCAAGTATCGCACGGTTCAGGCGCGATCGCATGAGATTAGCCCCCCGCAAATTGGCCCCCCGGAGGTCGGCCTCAGTTAAGTCAGCCTGCATCAAGGTGGCCCCCATCAAGCTCGCGCGCAAATCCGCCCCAGCCAGTTGCGCCCCGATGAGATTGGCCCCTTCCAGCGCCGCACCACGGAGTTGGGCCTGACTCAGGTTAGCCCCGGTCAATCGGGCACCCACCCAGTTCACTCCTTGCAAGTCGTGGCTAGCCAGTTCAGCTTCTTCCAGATCAGCACCAGGGTTATGTTTAAGGATGGGAGAGCGAGTATCAGTGGTCATAACAGATCAGCCTTAACGGGGTGTGGTTGCAAAGAGATCATCGCCGCAGTGAGAATCAACCAGCCAAAGCCCTGCGGCAATTTTGGGCAAATTCACAGATAAGCTAAATCCTTGTTTGAGGCCACTGACCAACAAGGCCAGCGTTTCAACTAAATGGGGGTCCCACCGTTGCCCTTGAGCTGCTTGGCACTGGGCCAAAGCTTTGTCTAAGGCGGTTTCAGCACTAAGCTCACCCGCTTGGCGGTATTGAGCCAGATGGCCCTGAAAATCAGCCACTAACCCCAGAATCCGAGATTCCAAAGGAATACCTTCCCCCACCAAATAGCCTGGGGTGCCTGTACCGTCCCACCGCTCAGTCAGGTGAGTGATGATGGTGGCGATCGCCCGCATCCGAGGCATCATCCGTAAAACCTGGGCACCGGGCACTAGCGGACAACAGGGAGCTGCTGCGCCGTCACCAGTTTGAGCACCGCCACCAGTCAAGTCAGATGCAGAGGTTTGGAGCGGCGCTAGACGGTGCAGCAGGCTGGCTAGCTTCAACCGATTCACTTGCCATACGGGAAGATCCAGCAGTTGCCCCATTGCTTCGGCCAGAACCGTCACTTCTGCCGCCGCTGAAGGGTTGTTAACATCAGCCTGATCGGTCAGTTGGGCCATGCGGAGAAACGCCTGCACCTCGTTTGAGAGCAAGTTATTATCCAGGCGCACTTGGGGATGCTGTTCGCGGAACGATCGCCGATCGCCCAAGTCCATTTCGCTTTTCTGGAGATAGTCCACAACCCGCGCCACGACGGCTCCCAGATCATCTGCGGGTTCTTCAGCCGCCGCGATCGCCTGGACTTGCTCGGTTAGTTGCGTCGCCAAAGTGGCATCGTATTTCTGAACATGAGCGATCGCCAGTTCCACCGTTTCCTGCACTAAATTGCGCTCAAATGTCCAAAACCCATAAAACTTGCGTTCCAGATCCTCGGCTGGCATCCCCTGCGCTCCATAGTCAGCCTCAGATAACTCTTGACACAGCACCATTGCGGCATAAGTTGGCCCAAAAATCATCAAGTGCCATTCCTGAGCCACCGGATCATCCGGTTGGAGGTCAACAAGTTGCACATTCTCCCGCTGGCTAGTCGGGTGGTCAGCAAAGCCCCCATCAGGAGCCGCCATGATCACGACCTGTCGCGATTTCTGAGCCAATTCCGCGTAACGATCCGCCTCTTGGAGATACCATTTGCCGCGTTGGAACGCCGCCAACACTAAGGGCGCACTCCGACAACTCAAAATGCAATCTTCTAAAGCGTGACACAACGCAACCAGCGTGTTTTTGTAATACACCCCAAAGTTTAAGGGTCGCAAACCGGAGTTTTCTTGCTGGTGCGCCGCTTTCAACTGTTGGAGAATGGAGCCTTCAAGCATAGCGGTGGGTGGGTTCGCTGCAATGACCGTCAGAGAAAATCACAAAATGAGAAATCAGTGCTTTTCTTAACAGAAGTTTACCAGTATCTCACGTTGTCCGCTAGTCCTCAGGTGGTATTTATTACCGCTTGCGTCCTGGAACCCAACAGACTCACAATAGCCGCGCCCCCCTTGGCGGTCATCACAAGCCACCGCCAGCCCAGCGATCGCCACCCATCAACAGCCGACCAGGAAAATCCGGCCTGTAGCTTATGGGTACAGTGACCAAGCGGTGTCCTTGTTTTGGCCGCCATCAGTCTGGGGGCGCAGCCGTTCTGAATTAGCGCGTTGTAACTAACTGTTTGGGGGCAGGGGCGATCGGGGCCGAAAGCGCCTCCTCTAGGGTAGCCCGACCCAGCCGCTCTTCCAAAATCCGCAGGACTTCCCGGCCAAAGTCGTTCGGGTTGCGCCTCCAGGCTTGCAAACAAACTTCCCCAAAAAACGAGCCAAGCGGTTGCGGATTCCACAGTAATTTACGAGTTGTCCACGGCATCAGGCTCATGGGGTTATAGCCCGGTTTCAGAATGTTTTGGTCAAAAGCGTACTCTTCCAGATGGGTATGGGGTTGTAGCCCGATAAAGAAGATGGCCGGTTCAACCTTATCTGCGCCAAAAATCGCTTCTAATTCGCGATGGTAGGCAATGGTTTGCCGGATGGTGTCGAAGGTTTCGCCAATCACGTTAAAGGAGTAATTTACCGAAACCAGATCATTGAACCCGGCGGCTTTGAGGTCGCGGCAATTTTCCAACACCGTCCGGAGGTTGTAGCCCATCCGCATTTTGCGAACCAGTTCTTGAGAACCGCTAGTAATCCCGATTTCAAAGTAATTCATGCCAGTTTGGGCCATGAGCCGAGCGATTTCCGGCGTGATGTTATCGGCGCGAATGTAAGCGGCCCAATGAATATCGGTCATGCCAGAGGCCAGGATTTTCTGGAGCAACTCCACGACATCATCCATGTATTTGCGGGCGGGGATGAATTGCGCGTCGGTGAACCAGAAGTTCCGAATCCCGCGATCGTAGAGTTGCCGCATTTCTGCTACGACTTCATCCGCCGCGTTGACCCGGACTTGTTTGCCTTCGATGACGGTGTAAACGCAGTAGCAGCAGTTGTGGGGGCAGCCCCGCTTGGTTTGGACTCCGACGTAAAAATCTTGGGATTGGAAGTAGTATTCAAATTCGGGCCAGATCGATTCGATGTAGTCGTAGTTGCAAGCGGTTTTTTCGATCGCCGTTGGGGCTTCGTGGATCAGGCGATCGCGGGGCTGGGTTTCGCCAACCACATAACACCGCTCATCGGTAAAATCCTGGCCGCGTAGCAACTTCTCCAGGAGCACTTCGCCTTCGCCCACGGAGACAATGGTGCCTTTGGGTAAGCTCTGTTTCAGTTGTTCATAAAAAACACTGACCGCGCCGCCGCCCACGACTGCACGCGGCTGGTGACGATAACGTGCAGCCCGTTTGAGGCCCCGCCGGATCAACCCTTGGTTACGCCAGAGTTCGCTGTAGTAGGCCACCATCACCCGTAACCCCCCGATCGCGCCGCGCAACTTCAGGAACGGATTTTTGGCATAAAAAACTTCAAAAGCGTGTTGCAGGGGGTTGCCGCCCCGTCCCCCAACTGGCGCATAGATTTGAATATCCCGCCAGGAGTAGACCAATACCGTGGGCTGAAACTCATCAATGCAGGCATCCAGGGCTGTGGCATAGTCCAACGGGGGCACAGTGCCCAAGTCAAAAATCCGTTGTTGCACCGCAGGAAACACCTTGTGGACGTGATCGGCTAAGTACACAACGCCAATCGGGAAGATGGGGTTACACGGAAGGCGCACGTATAAGATTCGACTATCCATAGGTTGTGAAGCTTGAGAGCAGCGTGATAAGGATGGGAATAACCGGGGCTGTGGGGCGGTTCGCCAGCAAGGCTGAACCCTGAGCAAAACCAATATCTGAAAAAATGTCACACAACTTTACGATACCACTCTTCTTGGGTCTGGGGCAGGAATCCGCCGAGGAATGCCACGAGCAGAAAAGAATTGCATTAATAGCCGGAAAAAGAATTGGGTAGGGCGATCGCCGCGCGGCTATAGCGACGAACCAAGGCCCAATCCAGCCCAATTTAGGCCAACACCATCCTAGACAAATCCGCAGTTGGTAATCGGATTTACAGCCCAGGGGATCACGCGATGTTAAGCTCTGAAGGATATACAGACCTTATCGCAACTTTGCAAATCTATGGCCCAAGTCTTTGATCCGTTACCTTCTGGTAATCGCCACTCCATTGTTTGTTGCTATGTCAACGCCACCAGCCGCATTCAAGTCGCGCGGATTACCAATATTCCCAACTGGTATTTTGAGCGGGTTGTCTTTCCGGGGCAACGATTAATTTTTGAAGCTGTGCCCGAAGCGTTGCTAGAAATCCACTGTGGCATGATGGCAAGCGCAATCTTGGCCGATACCATTCCCTGCGATCGCCTCGCGATCGAAGATGCGGTTCTACCCACCTTTGATGCCGAACATGAACAGCGTTTGGAAGAACTCAATGAAGGGCTGGGCTTACCCAGCAGTACCATTGCCACTGAAGCCGTCACTGTTAGCATTCGCGCTTAACTCATTTGCGTTTAACGAGGCAGAGTTTTCTAGTTTGTCCCCCTTAAGGCGTTCACGTTTTTACAAAAACAATTCGATATACCTATTTTTTGCGTATTCCTGGAAGAGTACGCATTTTTAGTCTTTGCCGTTAAAGCTCCTTGGGCCAAGTTCATCGAGTGCAAGCTGAGTCTGGTGCTAGAGCCTCAGGCCCAATCATCCAAACTGGTTGTCCACCGCTCTAGCAACGCATTGACCTGGCTGCGGCGGGCCTCGAAGGTGGCGGCACCCCAGATCAACACGGTACCGAGCAGAATTCCAAAGAGCCACAGCAACAGCGAGTATTCACTGAAGAAGCGCCAGAGTTGCCAAAAAACTTGGATCACAAACGCCCCCGTACCCACATACAAAAAAGCTCGAATTTGGCCCAGGAGACCAGCAAACACAAAGCCTGAGGCGATCGCGATCGCGCCAAATCCCGCCAGCACCGGGGCCACTCCGGCCATTCCCACCTCGGCCTGGTAAAACGCCATCAGACAAATCAGGGCCGTGGCCAAACTCCGGAGCCAATGGCGGCGATCGCGGGCGGTTTGACCTTGCAACGCGGGATCAACCTGGGCTAGATACAGCAACGACCCACCGGCCAACAGGGCGAACCAAAACGGCACCGTTATCTCCATCTGCACCAGGAACCGGGCGATCGCCCAATTGGCGATCGCGACACTCCAATAACTCAGCCGGATCTGCTGGGTACGACTGGCCTGCCATGCATAAAACGCCCCCGCCACCAGCAAACTCTGGAGATTAATCCCCCACAGGGTGAGGGCGATCGCCAGCAGCGGCAACCCCGTGCCCACCTGCTGCCACGGTCGTTCTGGCCAGCCCCAGCGGCCCCAAGGCAGCAAACAAAAGCCACTGGCCAGCGCCACCGCGATCGCCCCGCCCCAATCGATCAGTCCAGCATCAGGAACCCCCAACCGCAGCCCCACCGTCAACGCCGCCAGCCCTTCGAGGATCCCCAGCATTGTCCACCGGGCCGCCGTGGGGCCACCAGGCGATCGCCCTACTACCAGTCCATACCCGGCCAACAGTGCGGCGATCGCCACCCAGAGCCACTGCCCATTGGCACTGATCCCCACCAGCCACGCCCCGCCCAGCAGCCCCGTGCCCAGCAGCCAATGCCCCTGCCCCACCGCTTGCCCTTCGCCCCGCGATAGGTGCAGCCAAGACAGCAGCGATCGCCGCAATAGCGCCAGATCCAGCCATGCCAACAGCGCCCCCAGCCCCGCCAACCACATCAGCCCGACCCCCGGCGCACCTCCCCGCCGTTGCAAAAGCTGATACACCAGCCCTTCGTAGGCTGCCACCGAAAAGCCCACCAACCCCAGAACCGTCAAGGGTTTGAGCGCGGGCGATCGCCGCCCCACCCCCAAGGTCACGCCCGCCCCCACTGCCGTATACAGGCCCGCAATCGCCGTAAATTCAGAGTGCCCAAAGCCAATGCCTAGCGCCGCATAGACCAACGGCACCCCATGCCAACTCAGGGGCACCGCCGCCGCCGAGGCGATATGCCGCTGGCCCCAGCCCCAACTAGCTACCCCCAACCCCAGATTCCCGATCGCGATCGCCGTGAACGCGGGGGCCACTTGTTGCGCCGGAAATCCCATCACCAGGGGCACACTGCTGAGGAGCAAAAATTCCACGCTCAGGGCGATCGCCCACCCCAGCCCCACCGCTGGCCCTTGCCGCCACCGCAAGCCACAGGCCGCCAGCAATCCTCCCGCTGCTGCTGCCGGGTACCCTTGCACCGATTCAAGCTGACCGTAGGTTACAACCTGGTTCAGCGTCAGACTGCCCACCGCCAGCAAGCCTACCAGCACCGCCCAGCCATCTAGCCCCTGACAGTAGTGCTGCATCATGGGCGATCGCCGCCCATGATGCAGCACCGCCCGCAGCCCCCACAAACCCAGCACCGTGCCTGCCGCCACCAACATCACCGTATTGAGTTGCCACTGGCCCAGCACTGTGTCCCAGATGACCCCCCATAGCCCCAGGCCCAGGCCAACCGTCAACCCGGCCACCCAGCGATTTTGGAGTTGGCGCGTATTCACCACCAGTACCAGCGTCCCCACCGCTAGCCCCCCAATCCGACTCGCCACCGCCCCCAACACCAGCGGTTGCCCCAGCAGCACCGCCCCCACGCTCAGCCAACTCGCCACCGAGGGCACAGGCACAGGCCGTTCCCCCTCGCCCCGACCGGGCCGCGCCAACAGCGTTAAACCCAGCGGCACCGCGAACCAGACACCGTTCCAGCCCTCCCTCGATTCCGGGCCACTGACTCCTTGAGCCAGCAACACCAGATAGCTGATCCCCGCCAGCACCAGGCCCCACTGCCACCCACTGCGCCGCCAGCGATCGCGGTTTGGGGTTGTAGCTTGGGCCACCGGAGCCAATTTCACCCCAGCCCACTCGCCCCCCATCAAGCCCAGCAAGATCAGCGCCCAGGCATGTTCAGGTAACAGCGGCCAAAAGCGCCCAATCCAGGCCAGTACCGCCGCCAACCCGATCCCATGCGTCAGGTTAATCAGCCCTAAGCCGGGTTGCGATCGCTGCGCCAGCACCCAGGCCAACGCCCCCACAGAAAGGGTCAAATTGAGCGATCGCGCCGTCGGATTTCCCAAGCTCAACACCGTCAACGCCGCCCCCAGCCCCAAAGCCAGCCATTCTGTGTACTGCGCCAGCTTTGTCGCTTCCCGGTGCCGCAGCCAACCACTCCCGGCCAGGGTCAACATCAAATAGGGAAAATAGGCCACGCCCAACAGCGCCAACGGCATCCCCGCAGGGCCGCACAGCCCTGTCAGCCAATGCACGACACTGGTTTGCCACGGCTCCGGCACCAACCGCCAAAGCAGCCAATTGGCTTGCAGCCCCACCAAAAACCCCAAGGTCAACGGGACGGCACTGCCCGATCGCCCCATTGATTGCAGCATCGATCGCCCCGCCACACTCAGCCCCAAACTACTAATCGCGATCGCCTGCCAGGGTGGTTCAACGGCCACCGTCACCAACCACGCCACCGCCAGCAACCCACTGCCCGCCCGCACCCAACTCCCCCGCTGCCGTTCCCCACGGGCCAACCATGCCACCAGCCAACCACACAACCCCACCGCCAGCCCCACCGACTGAATCGGCACCTGGGCCGCGAAAATTGCCCGCCCCCCCAGCAGCACCGTCGCCAGCGCAATCACTAACGCATCCAACGTGGGTCGCGAAACCGTTTGCCCATCAGAGTTTACCGGAGTGGCCCGATCGCACCGCAACACCACCAACACCGCCCCCACCGTTCCCACATAGGTCGCCACCAGCGGCACCCCCGCCACCCCCCAGCCCCAATGCAGCCAACTCAGAGCGATCGCCGTGACAATGAAGGCCAGCGGACTGGTGAACCGCAGCAATTGCCAGGTCATCCCCGTCAGACCCACACTGGCGATCGCCACCACCCCCAGGCCCAGCGGAGTCTGGCCAACCCGCAACCCATCCATCATCCAAAAATTAACCGGAATCAGCAGCACCGTCGCGATCGTCAACATCCGATGGGTCAACTGCAAATTTGACCGCGATCGACTCCACTCCGCAATCAGCCAAAAAACCACCGTATAGCCCAACAAAATGCCGTATTGACCGACGGAAGGCACGGTGCGCCACTGGGTTGCCGCCAGCACCCCCGACGACACCACCACCAAAAATACCCCCAGAAACAGCAACCAGACGACGCTTACTTCTGCCAAAAATGATTGCACCAGACGACCCAACCAGCTTGGCGATCGCGCCAGAGTCCCAGTAGCGGGTAGCCCCGCCCCCTCGGCAACGGGCCGTCTAAACCGTGGCGGCACCGCCCCAACATCCTCAGTGACAAAATCCGTTGCCCCGACAAAATCCGTCGCGCCGCCCAAAGCCCTCTCCGGCGAAACGGCAGCCCCCGCGATCGCCACAGACGGCAACGCACAGACCAGATTTTCCGCACAGATTTGGCGCACCAACGCTTCAGACAGCAAACCCAGAGCCAGCCACTCCTCCAAACCAGCCAACAGGGTCGGATGCTCACCATCCAGAGACAGTTGAATCACAATGGGGCGATTGGGGCGATTGGAGTTTGTAGCCATCGTGCAGGCTCCAGCGAAAAAACCAGAATAATCCAGAGCATCCCCCTTTTTCCAGGCCAAACCAGGCCCAATCAGGAGACTCTGCCCACCGCGATCGCCCCGTCACATCCATGAAAAAGTTCAACGGCGATCGTGGTCATCGGTTTTTCTACCTTAGCCAGATGCTCCCCGCTGGATTTTCCCCCTAGTTCACTCTGTCAACTGGCAACTAACTGGCCACCCCTTGACTCCACTGCACATAGGGTAAAGCCATCGCCGTGGCCTTCACCGCCTCGGCCTGGGCCACCAACTGGCCACAGGCATCCCAGGTGCCACTCGTCAGCATCGTCCGGGGGCCATCGGCCAACATCACCGGATAGGTTGCTGCCCCCAACTGAATGCTTTGCCCCGCCAAATCCAGCGTCAGCACCCCTTGGGGATCAGCCTGGATGGCTGTTTGCAACGCCTTCGCCGTCTCTGGACTCACCGTGACGCAGGGAATTCCCATCGCCAAACAGTTGCCAAAAAAGATTTCGGCAAAACTTTCCCCCACGATCGCCCGAATGCCCCACTTGGCGATCGCCTGGGGTGCGTGTTCCCGCGAAGACCCACACCCAAAATTGCCATTCACCACCAAAATTTCGGCCCCCTGGTACTGAGGCTGGTCAAACGGATGAGACCCATTTAGTTGCGTGCGATCGTCAGCAAACACCTGGCCACCCAAACCATCAAATGTGACACACCGGAGGAACCGCGCCGGAATGATGCGATCGGTATCAATGTCGTTCCCCAACAAGGGAATGCCACGCCCAGAAACGGTTTTGACTTCGCTGACCATAAATTTTTTACGCTGTGATTTCACGCTATTTTGCATCTTCCCATTGTGCCATTGAATTTTCGCCTCGGCGCAGGCCGTCGCCGTCCCCCCTTTCCCTTACGGCCACCATCCCAAGCAAAAAGATTGCACATTGCGCTGGAATCCAGTTAAATCGGTATCACAGCGTCTCAGCAAGGGTGTCGGTATGGAAATTCAATTTCGCGAATTCGATCCCTTCAACGTGTGGATTTGGATCGAGTTCAGCGTCGTGCCGTCGGAAATGGAAAAACAATACGTCGAGGAAGTGTTTGACTCCTGGTTTTTCCTGGGTAAATTGGGCGGTTTCAACGCTGAAAACCTCCAGGTGCAAGACGTGGGCCTGGAAATTAGCTACATGGATTACAATTCCGACGCGGCGGAAGATAGCCTTTTGGCCCTGATGCATAACATGGGCGAACTGGAGTTTGATGGCATCTGGGCGCGGTGTTGGTTTGACTTGGGCACCAGCGACGCGATCGCCCTTGATGTTTTGCTCAATGCCCTGCGCCAATTTAGCCGCGATTATGTCACCCTGGAACGGGTCATTGTGGGCGGCGAAAATGAAGATTGGCCCACGGGCGACAGCCGCCACCGCTCCGATGTGCTCACCGAAAACAGCCAATATAACTGAGCCACGCAATCCCGGCTCCACGCGAGTCGTTCAGCCAAAGCAGCGGGCCGCGATCGCCCATCAAGCCCTGCCCGACTCGAATTGCAACGCAAGGATGCTGTAGTCAACCAGGCTGTTGAGCGGGAAAACCCACATGGAGCAGACCAGACACATCCGCCCGATCGCCCTCGGCTTGGTACGACACGGCGATCGCTACCTGATGGCCGAAGGCTACGACCCCACGAAGCAAAAAACCTTTTATCGGGCTTTGGGCGGGGGCATCGAATTTGGAGAAAGTAGTCTAGAGGCGCTGAAACGAGAATTTTGGGAAGAACTGCACACAGAATTAAAGAACATCACCTATCTCGGTTGCATCGAAAATCGCTTTACCTTTCTCAACCAACCGGGCCACGAAATCATTCAGCTTTATCAATGCGACTTGGCTGACTTGACGCTGTATCAAGCTGACCCCATCCAGTTTTTTGACGGCACCGAAGTGCCGATAACCGCCCACTGGCTAGAGCGCGATCGCTTCCAGTCCAATGAGCTATGGCTAGTGCCAGAAGCCTGTTTGAGTTATTTATAACCCAGGCCAGTTAGCCTAAAACCAGGGGCGATCGCCAGTCCTCCCAGCGATCGCCCCCAATCCCTCTCGTGACCAGCCGCGCCTTAACGAAACATACTGCTCACCGAGTTATCTTCATGAATCCGCCAAATGGCTTCCCCAATCAGATTGGCCACCGACAACACCGTTAACTGCGGGAAGCGGCGCTCCGGCTCAATGGGAATCGTATTCGTCACAATGACTTCTTCAAAAATGCCACTGGAAAGCCGCTCGATCGCCGGCGGCGAAAACACCGGATGCGTCACACAAGCATAAACTTGCCGCGCCCCCTCTTCCTTCAGCAGCCGCGCCCCTTCCGTAATGGTGCCCGCCGTGTCGATCATGTCATCGACCAAAACAGCAATCTTGCCCCGCACATCCCCCACAACATTCATGACTTCCGCCACATTATGGGCCTGCCGCCGTTTGTCGATAATCGCCAGGGGAGCATCGTTGAGCTTTTTGGCAAAGGCCCGCGCCCGCGCCACACCACCCACGTCGGGCGACACAACCACAATGTCATCTTCAGGAATTTTGCTGGCTAGATAATCGAGAATCACCGGCGAACCATAGACATGATCCATCGGAATATCAAAGTAGCCTTGAATCTGGGCGGAATGTAAATCCATCGCCAGAATCCGGTTGGCCCCGGCCCCAGTCAGCAAATTTGCCACCAGTTTGGCCGTAATCGATTCCCGCCCCGCCGTTTTGCGATCGGCTCTAGCGTAGCCATAGTAAGGCATGACCGCCGTAATTTGTCGAGCCGAAGCCCGCCGACACGCATCAATCATGGTCAAAAGTTCCATGAGATGGTCATTGACCGGACGGCAGGTTGGTTGCAGCAGATAAACATCACAACCCCGAATGGACTCTTGAATTTGGACATAGAGTTCACCATCGGCAAACTGTTTGCGGATCATGGGGCCTAAACCAACGCCCAAATATCGCGCAACTTCTTGGGATAGCTCTAAATTGGCCGATCCCGAAAGCAACCGCAGTCGGTTGTTGTCATTCAGAGAGGGCAGCGTAACCTTAGGAGGAAGGGGTGCAGTGCGGATCACAGGACGACCTCGAATGCAATCACGGCAATATTATCATTAGAGATTTTGAAACAAGGCTCAGGATTTCCCTGAACCGCAACTATCGGGCTGAACGGTGAGAATTCAGTGAATTGCGATCGCCAGAGTACATCAATACCGTACAAATAAGGAGGAAACCGAAGGGAATCGGCAAAAAAGCTGATTTATAAAAACCGTTGATGACAAAGTTGACGACAAAATAATTTTGACGACGAAATTCGCCCGCTTGAATAGAATCCACTTAATATCATTGAGCCGGGATCGAACCAAGGCGATCGCCCCTCAACCATCTTCAGCGGAATAACTTCACAATTCTATCGTGAGGGTTGGTGTCGCAGAATAGCAAACATGCGTAAATCCCAAAGTTTTTTCTGTAGAACACATTGCAATTCACCGCCAACTGGGCAATAAGAGTTATTAAAAATGTTATCTCTTCATCACAACAGCCCAGGCAACCTTGACATTACGCCATGATCGCAGTTGGCAACAGCACCACGGAGGCACACCATGAGTTTGAAAGATGACATTGGCGAAGCAATCAAAGCGGCCATGAAGGCCAAAGATAAATTGCGGCTTGAAACAGTGCGGAGTATTAAAAAGCTCATTATCGAGAAAGAGGCTAGCGTGCGGGCCAATGGCCAAACCGAACTGACCCCGGAACAAGAGCTAGAAATTTTAGTCCAGTTGGCTAAACAGCGGCGGGAGGCGATCGCCCAGTATGAACAGGCGAACCGTCCCGATTTGGCGGCGCAAGAAGCCCAGGAGTTGGCCGTTTTGGAGGAGTATTTGCCGCAACAGTTGAGTGATGCAGAAATCAGCCAAATCCTGGATGACTTAATTGCTCAAGTCGGGGCGACTACACCGAAGGATATGGGGAAGGTCATGGGGCCGGCGATGCAGCAACTCAAAGGCCAAGCCGATGGTAAAAAAGTGCAGGAAATGCTGAAAGCTAAATTAGGGTAAAAAGGAAATCGCGATCGCCCCTGTTCCCTGCCCCCATTTTCACCAACAATTTTTTATAGCCCACCTCACGAGTCCCCACCGTTAATCTATGCGCCCGCCGTTACCTGTTGGCAGTATTCTGCAAAATCGCTACCGTATCCTCAGCCTATTAGGGCAGGGGGGCTTTGGCCGCACCTATCTCAGCGAAGACCAGGGACGCTTCAACGAACGCTGTGCGCTAAAGGAACTCACCCCCGCCCAGGGCGATGCCTACGCCCTCGACAAATCCCGCGAACTTTTCCAGCGCGAAGCCCAAACCCTTTACCAAATTCAGCATCCCCAGATTCCGCAATTTCGGGCCACCTTTGAGCAAGACCAGCGCCTCTTTTTAGTGCAGGATTATGTCGAAGGCCAAACCTATCGCCAATTACTTGACCAGCGCAAAACCCAGGGCCTTGCCTTTTCCGAAGCCGAAGTGCTGCAACTGATGCAGCAGCTTTTGCCCGTGCTGGCCCACATCCACGCCAAAGGCATTGTGCACCGCGACATTGCCCCCGATAACATCATGTTGCGGCAGCAGGATGGCAAACCGATGCTGATCGATTTTGGCGTAGTGAAAGAGTTGGCCTCCCGGTTTCAAACCATGATGACGGGCGTGGCGGAAGCGACCACAGTCGGCAAACCGGGCTATGCCCCCAGCGAACAAATGCAAACGGGCAAAGCTTATCCCAGCAGCGATCTCTATTCCCTAGCGGTGACGGCGGTGGTGCTGCTGACGGGGCGAGAACCGCAGGAGTTATTTGATGATACGACGATGACCTGGTACTGGCAGCGGTGGGTAACGGTGAATCCGCTGTTTGCGCCAGTGTTGAACCGGATGCTGAGTTATCGACCGGGCGATCGCTACCAATCTGTGAGCGAAGTAGCCCAAGCCTTGCAAGCGATCACCAATCCAGGAGCCGCCCCCCCTTCGACCCCTGCGGCCCCAGTCAACAATCCGCCGCCCTCGGCCAGTGCCCCAGCGATCGCCCCGCCCCCAGCCAGTGCCCCAGCGATCGCCCAAAATCCCCCGACCCAATTCTCCCGGATGCAAACCGTTGCCGTGGGGCGGCGGGCAGCCGTAGAACCCGCTCCAGTCAGTGCCCCACCGCACCTTTCTGGCCCCGCGATCGAGGAACCGCGCAGTTCCATTTGGGATGATCCCCTCGCCATCATTGCCGCCGGTATTGCCCTCGTAATCCTAACCGGACTGGGTTCCTGGCTGGTCATGCGGGCAATTTTGGATAACCAGGAAACGCCCACCCCCGCCCCCACGGCCACGGCCACCGTCTCACCCACCCCCAGCCCCACCCCTACAGCCACCGTCTCGCCCACCCCCAGCCCCACCCCCAAACCCCCCGCCCCAGTCAATTACACCAAACGGTTGAACCTGAGTGCGAACAGCGCTGTTGGCCAAAATGGAGTGCTCAAAGCCAACGAAACCATGACTTATATCATTAACGGGCAACAGGGCCAGATCATGGAATCCATCATCAGCGGCGAAGGCGTACTCATGACGGTTTACGCGCCTAACAGCCAACCCGTAGACGACAACGCCCAGCGAGTCTCCTATTGGCAGGGGTCGCTGCCCTACAACGGCGATTATTTTGTCGAACTGAAACCAGTGCAGGGCTTAGACAGTGGCCGTTATGACCTCAACATTAGTTTGCGGAGCGAACCGCAGCCCCCGTCGCCCTCCCCCAGTCCCTCGCCAGAACCGCCCAAAATTAACGAAATCTCTGTTGAGTTTGAACCGGGTGAAACCTCGGAACGCGCCTATTACAGCGATCGCCGCATTACCCCCAACCGCATCGATCGCTACATCATTCCGGCCAAAGCTGGCAATGCCCTGTCCGCCGAAGTCAATAGCCGTCGCGCCACCCTACGGGTCTATGACCCATCCGGGCGGGAAATTACCAAACCGGGGGACATTTCCTGGCAAGTCGATAACGTCCCCTACGCCAGCGGCAACTACCTGGTTGACATTCTGGATCAGTCAGAAGGGCGCGGGAGCCGCTATGATCTATCGTTGACCCGCCGTTAACGCTTGTCCTTTGCGATCGCCAATTATGCAAAACGCCCTTCTCATCACTGGCACAGATACAGATGCAGGGAAAACCATCGTCATGGCGGCCCTCGCAGCCTATTGGCAACGGTACAGTACCGCCCCCCTCGGCCTCCTCAAACCCATTCAAAGCGGCATCGGCGATTGTGAGTTTTACAGCCAGGTCTTTCACCTCGACCCGCAGCAAGTTACCCCCCTTCGCTTCGCCGCCCCCCTCGCCCCGCCCCTCGCCGCCGCCCAAGCCGGACAAACCATTCACTTAGACCAGGCATGGCACGCTTTTAACGAATTGCGCCTGACCCATGAATTTGTCTTGGTCGAAGGGGTCGGGGGCCTGGGTTCTCCAGTTACCTACGAAACCACGGTGGCCGACCTCGCCTGGGATTGGAAATTGCCCAGCCTCCTGGTTGTTCCCGTCAAGCTAGGGGCGATCGGGCAAGCCGTGGCCAACGTCGCCCTTGCCCGCCAAACCCGCGTCCACCTCAAGGGCATCGTGCTGAATTGCAACCAGCCGCGCACAGAACTAGAAATTGAAGAATGGGCCGCGCCCGACTTGATCCAGTCCCTCACCGGCATTCCTGTTTTGGGCACGTTGCCGCATGTTCCCAACCCTAGAAATATCGACGACCTGATCCAAGCCGCAACGCACCTGGATTTAGAACGCATTTTGCCCTTAGCCCAATTGAACTCACGCTTGCCTTAAGGGCAACGCGATCGCGTTCTACTCCTGCCACCCGCAGCCCAAGCGTATGCAAAACAAAAATATTTGCGCTGGGCCACAGTTAATCGCGCCCTTCCTACCGGCGATCGGTCAAATTGCGATCGCGCACATGCGCCATCTGTCACCAATCAACAACTGAAATGGGTGACATTAAAGCTTTATCTCCCATAGTTAATCCACCCCAAACAAGCCCAAAGTTGCTCAAACTTTTCCGCGTCTCTCGGTATAGATCCCATTCCAATCATGAACCTCTCCAGGTCGAGCGATCGCATTGATCAATAGACTTAGGGATGGTTAATCGCAGAAATACTCCGAGTAAGCTAATAAAGTTCTTCCGCCATTGAGATACTTCGTGGATATCTACATTCTCAACCTGTTGGTTATCGGCTTGCTACTCCTATTTGTGACGTTGGGATCAGGCTGGATTGCGCGGCTACCATTTTCCTATGCGCTGATTTATCTAATTGTGGGAATGATTCTAAGTCCTTATGGGTTTAATTTAATTCAATTAAGACCCGAAGCAGAATTTCTACAACGCTTGACCGAATTTGTCGTCATCGTCTCTTTGTTTAGTTGCGGTTTAAAGATGAACCGCCCATTACAAGCAACGGCCTGGAAATCTACTATCCGATTGATTGGATTGCTAATGCCAATCACCATTTTTGCAGTTGCGGCCATTGGTCACTTTTGCCTGAGCTTAAGTTGGGGTGAGGCGATTTTATTAGGCGCAATTTTAGCTCCCACTGACCCGGTATTAGCATCAGAGGTACAACTTTCTGACCCCCGCGACTCTGACGAACTTCGATTTGGTCTAACTTCAGAAGGCGGACTGAACGATGCTTTAGCTTTTCCGTTTGTTTATTTCGGCTTGCGTTGGCTCAAAGATGACCATTGGCAAAATTGGTTCAAGGCATGGGTTGCAATAGATATAATCTGGGCGATCGCGGCGGGTCTGGTCATGGGGTTTGCTGTTGCCAAAGCGATCGTTTGGTTGCATAAACAGCTTCAGAAAACTACAGCGATCGATGAACTAATGGAAGACTTCATTGCGATGGGAGTCATTCTAATTACCTATTCATTGACGGAACTCATTAATGGCTATGGGTTTTTAGCCGTTTTTGTTGCTGGAATTATCACACAACAGAGCTACCGGGATGCAAAAAAGCAATTTTCTCAACTGGAGTTTACTGAAACTATCGAAAAACTGATGGAAGTTGCAACCATCCTACTCCTAGGGTCGTTGCTAAGAGGAGAACAAATAATACAATTTTTCCCACAATCGTTACTCGTCGCCGGATTATTATTTTTTATTATTCGTCCGCTAGGAGCCTGGATTAGTACAATTAGAACACCTAATACTGCGGTTCATCGCTGGCTTTTTGGCTGGTTTGGCATTCGAGGAGTCGGCTCTTTGTACTATTTATTTTATGCTTTGGGCGAAGGGTTAAAAGACAATTTAGGCGAACAAATTGCCTGGATTACTCTGACTACAGTTGCATTTTCTATTGTTTTGCATGGAATCAGTTCTACACCATTAATGCAACGATATAATCGTTACATTAATGCTCGAAGATAAAATATTGTTGTTAGTTTCAAGGCAGGGAAATTCTAACTTAGAATCACGTTTATTGTTGCCGATAAGCCTTTTGAATCCTTGCCTCCATCCAGTTGCCGATTCAGCGATCGCCGATTTTGAGGCTGGCCAACTGTGCCAATGAGGACGCAAACTTGCTGGCGATTGCAGTCGGAACCGTAAAAGTTCTTTATGATGAGGCAGTGTGATTATCATCCAGTTGCCAAACTGATTATGTTGCAGTTTCATCCGTCGGGTATCGGTCAGCGGGTTGTGGCCACGTCTCTGGGCAATATGATGTGCTACGAACCCGTGGGGCATCCCTGGCGATCGCCCGCTCCCGATGCCCCACCGCTCATTTTTTTGCATAACTTTGGCGGGGGTGCCTCGGCCTACGAGTGGTCAAAAGTGTACCCCGCCTTTTGCGATCGCTACCGCGTCATGGCTCCAGATCTGCTGGGGTGGGGCCAATCCGATCATCCCCACCGAGACTATCGCGTTGATGATTATTTGCGAACCCTGACTGAATTTTTGGCGGCCACCTGTACCCAACCGGCAATTGTGGTGGCGGCTTCGCTGACGGGGGCGATCGCCGTGCGGTTAGCCCTTCAAGCCCGCGATCGCATCCAGGCGTTATTCTTAGTTGCGCCATCAGGGTTTGCCGACTTTGGCCAAGATGCAGGCCGCCGCTTGCCCCTCCAACTCATTGGCACTCCCCTAGTCGATCAATTCGTCTATGGCTTAGGCGCAATGAACGCGATCGCCGTTCGCAACTTTTTAGAAAACTTCCTCTTTGCCCAGCGCGATCGGGTATCCCCCGCAATGGTCAACGCTTACCTGGAATCGGCCCAGCAACCCAACGCCCAATACGCCGCCCTGGCCTTTTTGCGGGGTGATTTGTACTTTGATCTGGCCCGCTACCTGCCCCAACTCACCGTGCCCACCGCGATCGCCTGGGGCACCGCCGCCCAATTTACCCCCCTTCCCCTGGGCCAGCGCCTCGCCCAGCTCAACCCCGCTGCCATCAAGCAGTTTATCCCCCTGGAAGACACCGGCATTCTGCCCCACCTGGAATTACCCGCCGAGACGATCGCCGCCCTCGCGCAATTTTTGCAAACCCTGTAGGGCAACCCCGCGATCGCCCTTGCCAAGACACCGCCTGAGCCTGAATTTCTAAATCTTATTGGCACTAAACGTATCACACTGGCGCATATCGCCGGATTGAATGCCCCGCTTAAACCACCGCACCCGCTGGGCCGAACTCCCGTGGGTAAACGCATCAGGCACCACATAGCCCTTCGCCTTCGACTGCAACGTATCATCCCCAATTTGGCTGGCAGCATTCAAGGCTTCTTCTACATCGCCCTGTTCCAAAATCTGGCGCGATCGCTCCGCCCGGTTCGCCCACACCCCTGCTAGACAATCGGCCTGCAATTCCAGCCGTACCGAAAGTTGATTCGCCTCCGTTTTACTCACCCGTTGTTGCAACGCACTGACTTTGCCCGCAATCCCCAACTGATTTTGGACATGGTGGCCAACCTCATGAGCAATCACATAGGCTTGGGCAAAGTCGCCTGGTGCCTGGTGCCGCTGTTTGAGTTCACGGAAAAAGCCTAAATCTAGATACACTTTTTCGTCGCGCGGACAATAAAACGGCCCCATTGCCGATTGGGCATACCCACAAGCCGATTGCACCGCATCCTCAAACAACACCAGTTTCGGCTCTTCGTAGGTGCGGCCCATCTGCCGAAACTGCTCGTTCCACACGTCTTCTGTATCCGCCAAAACCGTTGAAACAAATTGAGCCTCTTGGTCTTGGCCAGGTGGTCGCTGAGTTTGGCTCCTGCTGGGTGGTGCCCCCGATTGCGCTTGCTCCAAGATCACGGCGGGGTTCCCCCCTAACAAGGCCACCACCACCGCCAAAATAATGGTGCCAATGCCGCCACCCACGACGGCTCCCCCCACGCCACTGCCGCGCCGATCCTCTACATTGCTGCTCCGTCGCCCAAATTCCCAACGCACGATGGTTTCTCCTGAATGAAGGACTGTTGAATTCAGAACTTTTGCGATCGCCGTAGTTTAATCGCTATGGTGTCCAGGGTACCGGATCGCTAGTGAACTTTGCTCTATACATAGAAAGGCTTTAGACGGCGAGATTATTCCCCTCCGGCGGGAGGGCGATCGCACCGTGCAGCTAGCCCACCGCAACGTACAATAACAAGCGACAAGCGGGCCACCCCTGGATGACGCTCACCGCTGAAGGCAATTTAAGGAAAACACCATGACTCCCATTCTGATTCAATTGTTGATTATTGGCCTTGTCGCTGGCGTGGCTGGCGGCATGTTTGGGATTGGCGGCGGCGCAATTATGGTTCCGGCGATGGTCTTGCTGTTGGGTATGGATCAAAAGTTTGCTACGGGCACTTCGATCGCCGCCCAAATTTTGCCCATTGGGTTGTTGGGGGCGATTGAATATCACCGCAACGGCAACATGAGTATTCGGAATGCGGTGCTCATTGCGGTCGGCTTGCTCATCGGCAATTATTTCGGAGCCTTGTTTGCCAACCAACCCTATATCAGCGGCGCGTTGATGAAAAAGCTGTATGGCGTTTTTCTGTTTGCGATCGGTGCCCGCTATTTGTTTTGGCGCTGATGGCGTTTTGCTGATTTTGAACACCTTTTAAGCATTGAGGCAACCTTGCAAGGCTTCGCTGAGTTCTTGGGCCGTTTGGTAGCGATCGCTCGGATTTGGCTCCGTCACCCGCCAGATCACCAATTGCAACCGCCGAGGCAACCCAGAAAGCTTTTCCAAATCCAGCCGTTGCATCGCTTCTGTCCGCCGATAAAACCGCAACGCACTCATCCCCGTCAACACATAAATCAAACTTGGCCCAATGGAATACAAATCAGACTGCGTGACCGGGCGACCTTGAATTTGTTCCGGTGCGCTATAGCCTTCTGCGCCAATCCGGGTGCCAGGGGCCATTCCCGCCGCCTTCACCGCCCCAAAATCCAGCAACACAATCCGCTGATCCTGGTGCCGGAGCAGCAAATTTCCCGGTTTCACATCCCGGTGAATCATCGGTTCAGGCCGACTGTGTAAATACGCCAGAATCTCGCAGGTTTGCACCATCCAGGCGATCGCCGTCTCCACACTAACTGGCCCATTTTGCCGCACATACTTCTCTAAATCCTGGCCCTGGATTAACTCCATCACCAAATATTTTTTATTCTTTTCCACAAAAAAGTCGTAATACTTCGGAATACCAGGGTGCTTCAAGTTCTTGAGGGTACGGGCCTCCCGCTCGAATAATTCCTGCGCCTTCGGGATTTGCGCCATGTCCGCGTTCATTTCCTTCAAAACTTGCAACTTCCCCGGAGCCAAACCCTTGGGGCGGGGCACCCCACTCGAATTCCAAACAAGATAGGTGATGCCCATGCCTCCCCGGCCCAACACCCGCAACACCTGATACTGGCGCACGGTTTTCTGCACCTGCACTGGTTGCCCACAGTGGATACAAAACAATGCTTCGGCTGGGTTTCCGGCATGGTCACAGCGCGGCGAATTCAGCCAACGCCGTAAAGGCGATTCCTTTGGGGCCGTCGCAGACGAGGCGCTCTCCAGGTTGGGCTGGGGTAACGCGGCTGGGGTAGCCACTGACTGAGCACCCTTGCGGCGATCGCCCCCCAGTTCAAACCGCAACACTGGCCCCCCTTGGGCAAACTCAATCAACGTTGGCTGGACGAGCTGAATCTGGGCGATCGCCAACCCATTCACATAAGTGCCATTCACACTGTGGTTAATCAACTGCCACCGCGCCCCCGGGTCCAGATCTCCCGGTGCATCCAGACGGCGCAATTCCGCATGAAAGCGAGAAACGATCGCCGCTGGCAACACTACATCATTTTCGGCGGCCCGCCCAATCCGTAAGCGGGTTTCCTGCTCAAACCGCCAGGTATGCAAGGGTTGCTGGGTGTCTGGATGTAACAAGGTCAAGCTGACCATTGGCAAATTGCGCGATAGAGGCAATGAATTATCAACCGCCTGTTGGCCCCACAACATTAACCAGACCACAGACTTGACGCGATCACCCGCCAATTTCCAGCAAGCCGGTGGTCGGGCCGCTACAGTTTAGCAGGTTCAATGGCTCCAGCCTAGAATGGTCTGACCCGGTGCCCCCAGCCATGCCCCACTCACCGCCCCTCACCGCAAATGGTCTAGACTGGGGCGCACCTTAACCCGCACCACGATCGCCGTAATATTATCGTGACCATTGTACCGATTGGCCAGTTCGATTAACTCCGCCACGCCCTTGTCTAAATTCGTTTGGGAACTCAACAACGGATGAATATGACTTTCCCAGTGCTTTTCCAGGAGATTATTATCAGACAACCCATCAGAACACAGCAGCAAGAGCATATCCTCATTTAGCTCCAAATACTGCACATCAGGCTTGACAAAATTTTCATCGCGCGGCCCTAGGGCTTGGGTCAACTGGTAAGCATCCGGGCGGGAATAGGCCACCGCTGGATCAACCCCCCGTTGAATTTCCCGTTGCCCCACCTCGTGATCCACCGTCAATTGCTCCAACCCCCGCTTCCGGGTATAGCGATACACGCGGCTGTCTCCCACATGGGCGATCGCCACCTCCGCATCACTAATCAGCATCGTAATCAACGTGGTCCCCATCCGGGCACTGCCAGACCGTCGATTTTGTTGGTTGACATCATAAATGGCCTGGTTCGCCTGCAACACCGCCGCCGTCATCATGGCCAAATTGGGCAAAGAAGCCGAGCCAGTCTCCGCAATGGGCAATGGTTGCCAATTCTCTTTGAAAAAGCTCCGAATCGTATCCACAGCCAACGCACTGGCCACTTCGCCGCCATCGTGCCCCCCCATGCCATCGCACAGCACGTAGAGATTCCGGGCACGGAGCGTTTTGCCCGATGGACTTTCCAACTTCACGACCTGGGTTTCGATGCCAAAGTAGTCTTCATTATGTACCCGCTGGCGGCCCACATCCGTCCGGCCCACTTCCTCCAGATTGAACAGTTGCATCGGTAAAACGACCGTTGGATCATCGCTATCAAAGCGTGTCTCTTCACCGCCATCGTCTAAATCCATCGGGGGGGCATCGATCGCCGTACCCACCGAGGCGCGATCGCCGCCGTCTTCCCACTCTTCCACCAAACGCGGCAACACAGGTCGGGGAGGCAAAGGCCGCAACACATCTGTCCGCATATCATCATCGCTGCCATACCCTTCGACCTGGCTGATCAGACTCGCCTGGGCCGCCTGGATCGTGTGGGCGATCGCGGCAATCCGCTCCTGCACCAAGTCAACACTGGTCAGCTTCCCCTCCACTAAATCACTCAGCAAAGAAGACAACGCATCCATATGAGTCGTCTGGGACTCCGCAAACAGCAACTGCCAGAGATAGCCCAGCTTTTCCAGCCCCAGCGCTCCCGCCTCAGGATTACGGTACAACCGCTGCAAACAAAGCGTTTGGTCTTCTGGGTCAGTGCGTAAATTCTCCAACACTAGCAAGCTCTGCTCACACTGATAGGTTTCCAAATAACGCCACAACTGACTCATCGCATGGAGCCATTCCAAAATTTGCAGCATCGGCGGCGGCGCTTCCCTGGTTTGCCACAACGACAACATCGAGGGATAGTCAGACCGATCTTCTAGTAGCAAAATAGTCTGCCCGTCGCTCGTCCAGGCATTATGAATCGTCGGAATGACATGATAAAAACGATTGCAAAGCGTAATGTAGGTCTGCGCGATCGCCGGAATCGACAACGTTGCCATCGAATCGGCCAAAAGCTGGTCATCGCGATCGCCGCCTTCTCGGTCTGCCGCAGCAGCTTCCTCCTCCAACCCCTTCAGCACCAAGTCTTCCAACGGCGAGAGCTGAAACGGATTGCAATCCAGCACCTGCCCCTGCAACTCCTGCCCGCCCTCAACCACGCTCAACCGGCCCAACACCCGATAGCGCTGTTGCAAATCCAGATAAGAGTCAAACAGACGCGGGGGCACCAAGGCAGCCTCCACCGCAGCGGCAGACTCCAGCCCAACAATGGCCAACCAGGTAACACCCGAAACCGTGCCACAACTGGGACAGTCCATGTCTTTAAAGGCAACCAGATTCCCACAATCTGGGCAAGTATTATGGGTCAGCGAAACCCCACACTGCTGACAAAACTTGTTGGCGATGGGGTTTTCAAACTGACATTGGGGACAGATCAGCATGATTGCTTTCCTCGATTCCCGGAGGTTCAGACTCGTCCACACTGGATTACTTCAGGATAGTTAACAGCTTCAAAACTCATGGTTCATGAGTGCCACATCACAGCCAGTCGATCCCATCAACCAGCGTTCATGGAAAACTCGCCACCCTGTGCTTGCCCCGAACAGGCAAACCAATCCAGTCAATTCGCAACGATTTTGGCTCTCTTTATCCAACATTCTGACTCAGAATAAGAGATTTGCTCCATGCATCAACTGATGAACTGAGCAATTTCAAACAGGTTCACCCGGCCAAGCAGATTGAACTTGCAATTGAACCCTCGTCACTACAGGGTATGGGAAACTTCTCACAACTGGTACGAAAAGATCGAAAAATTCAACTTCCCGCGATTCAGCCACGAATTGATCAGATTCCTATTGATCATATTTCCAACTGCGAGCGTCTTATCCGGATTTTTTGCCAGAAAAATAATTGTCTCCTCCCGCCCCATCATAGAGCTTGTAGAGCGTGCCGTTCTGGCTCAGTGGCTTCGCGCCATTGGCCGGGGGCTAGCCCGTCGAGGCTGAGGGTTGCAATCTGAGCACGCACTAACCGCAGAGTCGGAAAACCGATCGCGGCGGTCATCCGACGGACTTGGCGATTGCGACCTTCGATTAGGGTCAGTTCTAGCCAGGTGGTGGGGATGTGGCGGCGATCGCGGATGGGCGGATCGCGGGGCGGCAAATCCGGGGCCGTGGGCAACAGGGTCACGGTGGCGGGCAAGGTGCGGTAATCACGAATGGTGACACCGTGGCGCAAGGGGTCGAGATCCGTGTCTTGGGGTGCGCCTTCCACTTGTACCCAATAGGTACGCGGATGCTGAAATTTGGGATGGCTGAGGCGATGCTGCACTGCACCGTTATTCGTCAACAACAGCAAACCTTCGCTGTCTTGATCGAGCCGCCCAACGGGGTACACATCTGGCACGGAAATAAAGTCCTTGAGGGTTTGGCGGGGGGCATCAGCATCGGGTTCCGTGAACTGGCACAGCACGTTATAGGGTTTGTAAAACAGGAGGTAGCGATCGCTGGCCCTGAGTCGTGGGGAACTCCGTCTAGTGGGAGCAGGAGTAGACGAGGCATTACGGGGCTGGCGCGGGGGATTGCGGCTCATGCACAGAGTCTCTGACCGAGAAAAGGAAAACCTTTTTGATTGTGGCGCAGATTAGGGCGTAAAGTTGCCGAGGCACTACCAAAAAATCACCCAAACCAAGCGCCTGGGTGATCCGTTACTAGAGGACACGCTAAAGCCTATGGCTCAATTTGCAAATCCGTTTCCTGAATGATGACTTCAATATCACGGGCATCTTTGTAGATGATTTCGGCGCGGCGATCGCGGGCATAGTCGAGCTTGGAACGGCCCTGAGTGGCGCGATCGAGTTCTCCCGCCGAGCGAATCGTCATCCGTTCGTTGGCAATGCCTTTCCGCAGCAAGTAATCCCGCACGCTCCGCGCCCGCCGTTCGCCCAAAGCCAGGTTGTACGCATTGCTGGCCCGTGGATCGGTATGGCCGACGATTTCTAGAATGATCGTGGGGTTGGCTAACACTGCATCGGCCACCTGATCCAGCACCCGCGCACTCGCTGGGCTGATGTTCGAGCGATCGAGGGCAAAGTGGACATTCCGGGGCACCCGCAAAACGACGGGTTCATCCGGCTTCGGGGGGTCTGCTGGAGGGGGCGCACTCGTCACGCATTGGGGCCGAGAAGAGGGGGGCTGGCTAGTAGGCAAGTCTGCGGCACTGCCATCGGCGGCCCGAATGGTCGCACTGAGCGCGGGTTCCGAGGTGCCGTAATCGGGGTGGGTGGCGATCGCGCTAATCCGTTCCCCCAGCTTCAAATCGCTTAGGCTGGTGGCAAACTCGCCCTTCTCATCCACGTCCACGGTGGCGATCGGCTGGGTCAAATCGCCATAGGCCGAATCTTTACCAGTGACTCGATACAACTCCACCGTAGACCCTGGATCGGCTTTACCGTATACCTGCACGGGCTGGGCGATCGCCGTATCCGCCAGGGATTTACCCAGGGCCACAAATTCCTTCGTCACAAATTCGGGCTTGTTGATCGCCGCGTTCCCGGTTTCCAGCCGCCGAAAATAATTGTTGCGGGCTGGGTTGGGGCCATCGCCCTTCTGATACTCCAACACCCCCGTATTTTGCTGAGCCACCAGGTCAATGCTCAGTCCTTCCAGGCCCACAAAGCGGTTGTTGGTAATCCGTGCCCGGTGACTTTCGGGATAGGCCGCCACCACCACCCCTGGCCCCGCCTGGTAGTTGATTTGGTTATCCTGCACGAGGTTGTTGTTCCCCATCACGTAAACCGCCGCCCGTCGCAACCGTCGCCCGTTGTAAGTAAGCTGGTTTTTCGTAATTTCAACCGCGCCCTCTGGCTTGAACAGGTAGACCCCGCTCCCGTCGTTGCCACACACCAGGTTGCCCGTGATTTTGGCCTCGTCCACGTTGCCCTCTAAGCGAATGGCATCGGGCATTCCCGCCAAACCATTCCCGGTCAAAACGTTTTCAGTGACTTCCATTTTGCCCGCTTCAACGGCGGTGATAATGGCGCTGCCGTCATGGTCGGCGATCCAGTTCCGGCGAATCACCGTACCCTTCCCGTTGAATACCGAAACCCCAAAGGCCGAGCGATCGCCCTGAGTCCGGGCCGAACCATCCTCCGACGGTGGAATCCCTAACCAGTTATTTTCAATGACGGTGCGCCGTTGGGGATAGTCATCATCGTAATAGGGGGAAAAGTTGGCCGGAGTGGGCTGCTTACGAATGTCTGGCGGTGGAAACTGATGAGCGATGAAAATATCCGCTGGTGGGGTGCTGGCGGTGTATTGATGATTCGAGGTGAAGCCATATAGACTCAACCCGCGAATGGTGATGTTATTAGCCGCCACGGTCAATCCCCGAAAGACTTCCTTGCCCTCTGCCGGAGTCAGCGCCACCACCGGAATCGGCATGGGGATTTCGTTAATGGCCGATCGCTCTGCTTTGTATCCCGGTTGGGTTGTCCCATCTAGCCACATCCCCGGTACCGACAAAGGCGGCAAGGCTTCATTCAGGCGAATGGTGGTTTGATCCGGCGGCAAATTGAACTCGATCGCGAACCGACTGGCCGGACTGAGCTGGCCCCGTTCGGCGGCGGAAAGTTGCTCTAGAGGTAAGGCTCCATTCACCACCGCGATCGCTTCCCGCAGCGTCAACCCCTCATCCGCTTGAATCGTATCCGCATTGCTGTTGACCACAAGACGAACCGTTTCAGCCGGGGGAGTCACTACGGGCAAGGCTTCGGCCAGAGCCGGTAAGCCATTCCCCAACACCACCAGGGAAGCAGTGACAAAACACAAGGGTTTAGAGCAGGGCTTGAGTGACACGTCCAAATCCGTAGATGAGTGGATAGAAGAAAGGAATGAAATGGCCAAGAACGACCGGGGGGCCGGGGGCTGGTTCCTTCGGCGATGGCTCATGGGGTCTCCTCCGCGATCGCCTTCTTGGTCGTCTCTGGGGCCGCAGCCGTCGCTCCGGCGGCAGGGGCTTGGGATTCTGTGGTTTGGGTTGCCACGGGTTTAATCACCGATTCTTGCTGTTGCGGCGGGGCAACTTTGGCACCGGGCAGGCGCACCCCAAAGCCAGAAAGCAGTTCATCCAGCTTGAGGGAGAGGGTCACATACACCCCATCTTTCGTCCGGTTGAAGTCGCGATCGTTCGCGCCCCCAAAGTTGTAGCCCAGGGCCGCCCGCAAGTTTGGCGTGAAGTAATAGCCCAACTCTGCCGCCAAACCCACTTCATCAAACCCCACCACCGACTGACTAATCCACCGGACTTCTGCCGTCGCATCCCACCGATAGGCAAACCGATAGGATGTGCGGAATTGGCCCAGCGTCAGCAGGTTGTTATCGGTAAAGTCATCGGCGATATAGGACTTGGTACTCCGCAGCGCAAACTTGCCATAAAACTCCCAGCGATAGTTCGGGGCATAAATCCCTTCCAGGGAAACCAGGTGAATATCTGACCCGGTGCCACTCCCCACGAGGATGGTGTCTGGCGTGGTGCTGGGGTTTTGCCGATATTCGTACTTCAGCAGGGCGTTGAACTTGTCATTGAACGGATTGCGATAGGCCATCCCCACCTTGACGTTAATCGTGTCACCGAGGCCCGCATCCGACAACAGTTGGTTGGCAAAGTTTGCCTGTTGATAGCGCCCCAAAACCGTCAGCGCCGGGGAAAGCTTGCCCGCTGCCGAAGCCGAAATCACCATCGAGTCGTTGCCGTCATCCCCATCGCGATATTCAAACCGCCCGTTGGCTTTGAAATTGGGGTTGTCGGTGTAGTCGAGGCCAACGGAATAGCTGTCATAGGACAACAAACCTAGAGAGGCCGCACTTTGGCCAACGGCAAGGGGCTGGGCAAACTGCTGACCCGCCGCCGTGTAAGCAAACAGGTCAGTGGCCACTCGTTCGTAGCCCAAGTCCAAACGCAGGCCGGGGGCAATCAACAACCGATGATTGAGGCCCATTGCGGACTGGCTTGACCAGCCGTTGACCCCGTTTAGGATGGAGTAGCGACTGGTGAAGGTGGTGTCGTCAGACAACCGTTTATCCGACAAAATATCCAGACTGGTGAAGGAGTTGGCATCAAATTGGTTGGTGCTGCCAATGAACTGTTGGGCCAGTCGGACGGTGACATCCGGGGTAACGCCCCAGTCAATCCCGACGGTGGTGCGGTTGGGATAGAGGGGATCGGAATCGCCTAAGTTCCGCTCGTCCTGCACCCGGAAGACCAGGTTATCCAGGATGGGATAGGTTAAGCGCGACACAATTTGGTTGCCGTCTTCTTCGAGGCGGGTGGGCAAAATGCGATCCTGGCGCGATCGCCGCACCCAATCTAAACCCACTTCCACAGGGCCAATTTTTTGGCTCAGTCCTGCCCGGAAGGTGGTCAAGCTGTTGTCAACTTTGCTACCGGGAATGGGTTCTTGGGTGGGGTTAAACAAATCCCCAAAGCCGACGTTGGCGATCGCGGTTAAGCCCCGAACGGCTGGCGCAATCCCAAAGTTGATTTCGCGATCGAACTGCACCGTCCCTTGAGTCGTTGGCGTAATCCGGGCGGCAACCTCGGCCCCATAGCGCGTTTGACCGGGGGTAAAGCTGGCGGTGGCATTGTTGGTAAATCCAGCTTCCACTGAACGGTAGTAGGCTTTCCCCACCAGGCCAGGGGTAATGGTGCCAAACAGTTCAAACCGATAGGCATAACCACCGATATTGCCCTGGAAAATCGAGTCGTAGTCCGACCGGGCCACCTCCCCAATAAACTGGGCATCCTTCCCCAGAGAAACGAGGATATCCCCGCCGTAGAGGTCAAGGCGCTGATCGCCCTGATCTTCCCGGAGATAGCTAAACCCGGCCCAGGCTTCGCGGCCAATGTCCCGGTTGATGTTGTACTGCACCCGTCCGGCATAGAGTTTGCCCCCATCATCCAGGCTGTCGTACTGGTAAGTTGTGACCAACCGCCGCACCAACGTCCGGCCAAAGGGATCAAAGTCCAGGGCTTTAATGTTGCGTCGCAGGAGAACTGCACCGCGATCGTAGTCAATTTCGTAATCCACGCCGCGATACAAGGGCTTGCGCTCAATCACCGTCCCCGGTCGCAACAGTTCTTCCGATTCCAGAAATATGTTTTCACTCCCCGCAATGACCAACCGCCGCGCGAGATAGTAGTAACCACTGGTGCCATTGAGGGCGATCGTGTCGCGCTGGAAGCCCCGAATGTTGTTGGCATAGGCCATTGTCACCTGGAGATCGCCCAGGTTGTAGTTGGCTTTGAAGCCGTGGAGTTGGCGGGTGGTTGAGGTGTAAAACTGAGAAGCCCGCGCGAATTCCTGGGTGGTGTAGTCGCCCCACATGGCGTAGTCGCTGCCCGCCCCAATGACTGGAGAAGTGCGCTCAATTTTGAAGTACACACTGTCAATTGAGGGGGTGAGGTAGTCTACGGTGGAACTGTCCCCATAGGTGGGATACACCTGGTCACAAAACTGAGGATCGCGGAACAGACGGGTGGCCCCAGAACAATCCTGGTTGAGGGGCCGCTGGTTATTAAAGGCCCCGGTAAAGAGCCATTCGCCGATGCGCCCCTGGGTGAACGCCGCCACCCCAAAATCCACTCGGTAGCCCTGATCGAGTAAGCTAGGCCGCAGAAAATCTTGGTAGCTGTTGTAAAAATCCAGTCCAGCTTGCCCAAAGCGCAGGTTCACGTTCCCGGACAGGATGAAGGGCCGGAGGTTGGTGATAAATTCCGCTTGAGTATAGGCTTCTAGGGTTTTGTCGTTGGGATTATTCGACATCAAGTAAGGCGGCGGATTGAACTGGGAAAGCGGCAGATTAGTAGGCTGCTTTTTCTCAGCTTCCGTCACCAGGGCTGTGCGATCGATCGCACCCCGAATGCGTACCGTTTGGGGATCAAGCCCAGACTGGAGTTGAGCGGTAAATTTGCCACCCCGCGCCAGCACTTGGAACCCGGCTCTGTCCTTGTCGTAATCGGCTCCAACAAATTTCCCGGCAGTCGCGGTTAAGGTCACGACGGTATCTTTGTCGATCGCCTGCCCCGATTCGTTCAGAATTTCCCCTTCGACCGTCAAGGCTGATCGCCCGTCCGCCGGAACTTGGGGCACCTGGAAGGGCAAGAAATTAATCTTCGCCGCCGTTTCCTGCACCGTAACTTTGGCCGTGGCAACCTCAGCCCCCCCCGCTTTGACGAGCACCACGTTCTCGCCCGTTTGCAAAGGAATGCGATACCACACCTGAGTCGTTTCGTTGGTCTGGGGATCGTCCTGGGTTTGGGTGGGCGTATTGGTTGGAAGCGGCTGACCGTTCACGAAGACTTGTACGGCTGTCCCCGTCGGATACTTGACCACAAAATCCGTGCTCTTAACCGCCGTGACGGTTTCCTTCGGGATCAAAATCTGGACTTGATCCGCCCCGATCGCCGCTGGCGCAGTCTCTACCTCCGTCTCTGGGGTCGCCTGGGCCGTCTGAGCTGGGGGAGCAGGAGTCGCGATCGCGGGAGTTTCCTCCTTGGGCATGGGCGATCGCGTCTCCGTCGCCGTCCCATCTCCTGGCGCAAAAGGCGATAGGGCTGGCCCACCCACTTGGTAGGTATACCCCTGGCTACTGCCACGAGCATTTTGCAACGCCTCCCGCAGATGGAGCACAGGCGGCCCCTCTGACCGCTGCACCCCAGGCGGTTGGAATTCGGTGGCTGTAGCCGCAGTGACAATACCGATCGCGCCCAGGAGCGTCGTCAGGAAACTGAGTTGAGCAATTGAATCAAGTCGCATTCTACTGTTGCCCCTCCCTAAAGCTGGGCGTGACTGCAAAGTTCATCCGGGCCAGCCCCCCTGGAGCCAACCGCACCTGCCGCGAGGGCGCATTCGCCTCAATCCGATACAAATTTGGGGCCAGCGTATACCCCGGCAAACTGGTCAAATCCAACGTGCCAGAGCGATAGCCAGACACCGCATAGGGCAACGAGAACAAGCCATTCGCATCCGTCGTAATTCGGTTGCCATCGTCCATAAACACCACCGCATTGGGTACTCCCGGTTCCCCCGGTTGCTGTTCCCCGTCGTAATTCTTGTCCACAAAAACCCGGCCAATGATGGTGCCACAGTCAGACAAAATCCCCGGTCGAATCCGCAACAAATGGCTGGCCTGGTTACTGACCACCCGCCCGCCCGCTGGGTTCGTTGCACTGGCCACCGCCAAGTTCCGCCCAGAACCCCGCACCGAATCTGGCGTTAGGAGTGCACCATACACAATCTTGAGAGTCTGCTTGGGCGCAATGCTGGGATAGGCAAAATTCACGAGTTGGCCGCTGGTGGTCACACTGGTGAGGTTCACAGGAACCTCCGGGCCACCATCCGTACTCAAGGCAGCACGGGCCGAGTTCTCGACATAGCGCAGGCCACGGGGCAACGTATCAGTGACAACCAGACCCGTCAGCGTGCTGCTTCCGGAGTTTTTCACCAATAGCCTGTAAGTTACTGTGTCCCCTGGTTCAGCCGCGCCGCGATCGCCCACCTTGAGAATCTCCAGGCGTTCAGACAACAACGGCACAGTCACCGTGTTCGACCGGACTCCCTGAAACGGGCCATCCGGCGTACTCCGAAAGTTCGCATTCGCAGTGTTAGGAATTAGGGTGACTTGGGCGTAAGCAGCAAGTCCGTGGCAACTCAAAGCGCCCGCAGCCAGCAACACAGCCAACTGCAAAACACCTTTGGGTTCCAACGACGGTGTTGGAAGTCTCATCCAAAAGCTCAGATCTATTCAAGGGTATACAGTGAGGAGCTTTGGTGAATTGAGCACAATGCCTAGCGCAAAGCTAGTAGCAACATTGCCCCAATTGCAACACGGATTGAATCTCATTCGCCAAACGGCAAGCTAGCGATCGCCCACCGTTCTACCAAGGATGTGTGTGTGTGTGAAACCAGCCAAATCAGAGAGGCACCTGATGCGCTACAGACATCCTGCAACAGCATGAGATTTACCTATCTGGCGATGAATATAGACGTTACCGCCCTGAGCGGCAAGAGTCAAGTCTGCCACTCCAAGCCAACAAAACTTTTCATCAAACTAAACGACGCTAAAAATCAATTAACCAACGCCACAAAATACCCACTTAGGAAGCCCAGAAGTCCTCTTGCATCAGCATTTCAGCCTTTTTATTTACCAATTCTAGCGAGAATAATCCAGCGTTCAATCATTGGGCTTCAGCGCTACAAAGTGCCTTATCTACCTTATCTACAAAAATAACCAAAAACTCGATTCACAAGTCAATTTACAGACTTAAACTGCGGGCGAACACCACTGAAAAAAATCAATAGTAGCCCCCGCCCAGGCTCAAAGGCCATCTCGCTGGGTGCCGTTCTCAAAGCAGCCCGTCTGCCAAAGCTCAGGCCCGTGGCGGCTGACCACAGCGATCGCCCTGCCCTGCCCCACTGGCTCAAGTGGGCTGCATCACCGCTTTTAACCGCTGACAAAACTCACGAATATCCTGCAAGCCCTTTTCCGGGGGAGTATCAGCGAGGCGCTTGACGATCGCGCTGCCCACAATCACCGCATCTGCACCCCATTCCATTGTTTGCTGGGCGTGTTCCGGCTGAGAAATCCCAAACCCCACCCCAATGGGCTTATCCGTTACATTGCGTAACTCGACCAACAAATCCTTGACCCGGCTTTGCATTTGGGCACGCATCCCCGTCACCCCCGTCGTACTCACCAGGTAGATAAAACCCTGGGATTTTTGGGCGATCGCCGCAATCCGGTCAGCAGGAGTCGTTGGCGCAACCAGTAACGTTAGCTCAACCCCATATTGCGTTGCGGGGGCCAACAACACTTCGGCCTCTTCCAGTGGCAAATCGGGCACCACCAGCCCCTTCACCCCCGCCGCCGCAATGTCCTGCAAAAATTGCTCCACCCCGCGATTCAGGATCGGATTATAGTACGTGAATAAAATAATCGGCGATCGCAACGTGGGACTGACCTGGCGCACCATCGCCAACACATCATCCAGCCGCGTACCCCCTTGCAAAGCCCGCGTCGCCGCCGCCTGAATCACTGGCCCATCCGCCAACGGGTCAGAATACGGCACCCCCAACTCAATCAGATCCGCCCCCGCCTCATCCAACACCTGAAGCGCCTTAGCCGTCGTCGCCAAATCCGGATCGCCCGCCGTCACAAACGGGATTAAGGCACAGCGAGCGTGGCTCCGTAAGTGCTCAAAGCGTTGAGAAACAGAAGTCATGGAATAACCAACAAAAAAACGATGAGAACAATTGGCACCCCCACAGGCTGACCTAGCCCAAGCTGCAAATGGTGTTCCCTAAAACACCAAAAATCCACAACTCAATCGCCGCTAGTCTGCGCCGCACAATGCCAGTATCGATTGTCGCAGGAATTGCCGCCATCAGTGCAGATCTCGCTGGCCGAATCGCCATAAACCCTGCTCACCTACTGAGGCGACTGCGATCGCGCCGCTTCCTCCGCTGCAATTTCCGCCTGCAACGCCGCCAGTTCCTCCGGAGTCAACTCTTCCAGCCGCTTTTGCAGCACCGCATCCTCATAGTCCCGCCGCTGTTGGTGATAAGTCATAGAACCAGTCGTCGCCCGCACCACATAGGTAGCCAGCCAACCCACCAGCCCGCCAACCAGCAACACCTGAGTCCACAAGCCCGCATTGTTGAGATCTAACCCGCTCACACGAAACCCAGCGAACGCCAAACCACTGACGACGAAGATCCCTAGACCAATCACCAATACATCAATTCGGCGCATTATCCTGCAACTTCGCGGCGCTTAGGACGAAAATTCAAAAACGGAGAGAGCAGCAGCAACCCCGGAAAAAAGAAAAAGACCAAAAAATACATAAATCCCCGCTCCAGGGAGCTAGCCACATACCAACGGGTCTTCAGGTAGAAATACAACATCGCTGGCACTACCACCAAAAAGGCACCGGCCAAAGCTAAATACAGCAGCGCAATTACCATAGTTAGACAAGGGGATGGATAAGGGACTAACAACCAAGCTCGACCCAGCGGCCCAAAGGCACCCGCTGAATCAATGGCCCTATTCTATCGCCTCCCTGTCCCGAAGAAGCGTTAGAAAACTGAATGTTAGCAATTGCCAAAACTTTATTCTCCAGTTCCCGGCGCGATCGCGTACCACACCCACACCCACAAAAAGTTGTACAAAACTCCCATTTGATGGTGGAATAGATAGACAGAGTAGCTGCTTACTGCAATTCGGTATGCACTTATGGGGGCATGGCGGAATGGTAGACGCTACGGACTTAGACAAACTGAGCCTCAGTGAAGAAACTCATTGAGTGACCGCTCTCAAATTCAGGGAAACCTAAGTGGGAGAAGGGCCAAAGCGGCCAGCAGCAACCATCTGCTGTTCGTCCCCCTCCGATAAGGCAATCCTGAGCCAAGCCGCCCAACATCAACCCCAGATTTCTCTAGAGTTGGGTTTCGCGGAAGGTGCAGAGACTCGACGGGAGCTACCCTAGCGCCGCCAGCATGGTCAAGCCATCGCTCTGAGCGCGGGTAAAGGGAGAGTCCAATTCTCAAAGCCACTCCAGACTGGAGTTTGAGCAACAGTGAAAGCTGTGGGAGAATGAAAATCCGTTGACCGCAAGGTCGTGAGGGTTCAAGTCCCTCTGCCCCCATCCAAATGAATGATTGGCGATCGGGCGATCTCATGATTGATGATCGCCACAGCTTCCATCTAGAGCACCTAACTGATTAAAGTCGCGCTATCCACAACACCCCGCGATCGCCGCGCTTCACCCCGCGATCGCCCAAAGCCATTAGCCCCATCCCCATAGCTGGCACACGGTCAGCCGCCATCAACATTAAACAAATATTAAGAAGTAGCAACTTCAACATAAAACTTGAAGTAGATCTAGATAATTTCACGAATACGCATCTAGCGCATTTGCTCATTTCATGAAGCTCATTGTTCCCACTTCCGGGCAACATTATCTGGCCTGATTGCCCCTGTAAACCGCACCAGCGCACACCAACCACCGCCAGCATTACGCTCTAAACACCCTAAATTTCCTACAGCCAACCCGCCCCTCAACCCCTCGTCCATCCGACGGAGGATTTTGCGATTTTTGTAGAATTGTTAGAGAACACCCCTACTTATCCGGAGAAGCACAGAAAATGGAGTAAAAATAAGCTTACCTGAACGGGTGAACCATCGCCCAAAACCGACTCTTATAATCAAGGCGCGTTTCCAGTTTGCCCAACCCCGTCCCTACCGTTCCCTGTCTATGCCACCGCATTCTCCACGATGACCCCAGACCGCAAGCATTCACTCTTGTGTGCCAACGATCGGCTTTTCCCTGTTGACAACGCAGAACGATACACCCATTCAGCCTCGCGTTAGTTTTTATCGGCAGCAGTGAATGCTAGAAAGACAGAGTCCATAATGCCCCTTATCCGACAATTTGCACTTTAGCGAATAGGCTCAGTTTGCCCCAATTACTCCCTTGCCAGAATTAAACTGGGCACGGCTTTCTTGCTTTTGTCTCTTGCTAATTTTCGTCGCCTGAGCGTTGAACTGCTGTCAATATCGCTGCATCAGGTGCGGAACCTGGTTCCCATTCGCTGTTTCAGACCTTATCTTCTCACCCAGTGCTTGCCCATGTCTTCAAGCCAATCTACCATTAACGTTCAATCGTCACTCAGCGTTTTTCCGCCAAAGACCACGCCCAGTGCTCCATGTCACCGTGCCATAGTCAGCATCCCAGCCCCCCAGAGCCGAAACACGCTGTGCCTAGTTCACAGTAGCCATCCGATTCAACTTTTTAAGGCATTGCAGTTAGTTTTCACTAATTATTAACGCCAGAAAAGATAAATCACAAGATAGATCATCCGCTTCGTGGGCATCTGTATTCGAGTTCCTGCACCTGAGTAATGTATAAATGATCGGCGAACCCATTCAAAACTCTCACTCAAATGAGTATAACTATCGGTTTGTTCGGCAAGGCCGCAACATTCAAGAGGCACAGGAACGAATTTATGAATTCCTTCTAGGCATTGTCAGAAAATGGCCTCCCGAAGAAGTTCTCTTAGAGTTCAAACATCTCTTCATTCATCATATTGATTCTGTTAGTTCAAGCTGCATGCAAGCAGTCTATGAGATTGTTTTCTCTAACGATCAAGAAGAGTTTGCCCATACCCTGAAGCGATCTTGCTACATTCTGATTAATAATTGGGATGCTAGTCGTAACTTCAAACCGATTAGCGAGTTAATTCAGCTTTTTTCTGACCCAATTGTCGATCGCTACACGGTATCGCCGACGCTGAAGCGGCTGCGATCGTGGATTCACGATTTTGTGAGTAGTCAGGATTTTGAAGAACTCAAGCTATTCACAGCAAAATATGAAGATCACGACAATGGCCCTTGGGTATCTCGATATACCTCTTATTTGTTGGTGCCCCAATACATTGATCTAAAAAATCCCATTGAGCAGCGGGAGGCTGCAAGGGCTTTATCTAAACAGCTTAAAGATCGCTTTAAGTTTGATCTGGCGATGTATATTGCGCGATCGCAACTCCGCTCAGCTAGTTCCCAGCCCCCCAAAAATCCAACTGCCCTCGGCGACGAAGCCTTACGTTTAATCAAAGTCATCGTGGCGCGGAAAGGCCAGTTTAGCTATGTGAACTTAGCCAATATTTTCCTGCATCAAATCGAGCAACTTACATTCCGTGAATTTAAGATTAGCTTTCAGCAATATTTAACTTTTTCCTTACAAAAGCCAGCGGTCACAGCTTTTATTAAAACTAATTTAACGGCCAAATTAGAAAAGCTATATACCAACCATGACGATGATATGGTTTCGGATGCGCTCATTTTACGTACTTGTAATCGTGCGATCGATTTGTTGACGGTTGAAAAGGTGGCTGAAGATAAGTCTGAACCGACGGCCCTATTTATCCAACTCAATGCCCAGGGAAATCCAATTACATTGGTCGTTTTGTTATTAAAAATAATTTTGATTTGTCGTCATGCGAGAACCCATTTAGAAGCGAAGATTGCAGAACTTATTAAACATTATCAAGATTATCCAGAGACAGAATGTACCTGGGTTGTCAATTTTTTGGAAGTGTTCAATGTAACTTTTGCCATTTATGCGGAGAATGTGCAATACAATCTGGTGCGAATGCAGGAGCCAATGGGCGAACAAACTGTTTTCAATCCAGATACCTATCGAATTTTTTCGCAATTGCGGCCTGAAACTAAAGTTGGTTTGTTTCCCAACCTCAATCTGCCGGATGATTCAGATCCTCCAGATTCCCAGGGCTAGATCATTGGAGCGATCGCCCGCGTTAGCCGTTCTCAGCAACGTATTCTAAATAAAATATTACAGTCGTTCATTCCAGCGTTGGTCTAACCAGGCAAAACCTGCCCCCAAGCCTTCCGTCGTTACACTCACCAGGCGATATAACGCCACAATTCCTAACAGCAAACCGGGCGCAAATTGGTGGCCCAAAAGGGCGATCGCCGTCGCTTCAAAAATCCCCAACCCCCCCGGCGCACCGGGCACCACCAGGCCCAGCAACCAGGCCACACTAAACGCACTGATCAACAAGGGGGCATCGGCCATTGAAAATGAACGAATGGCGGCAAACGTCAACAAAAAACCCACCCCCCGCAACAAGACAAAGCCAAGATTGCCCAAAAGCGCCAGGACGGGATAACGAGTCAACGGTGGCGTGACGGGCACTGGGGGCGAGGCCGCAGCATCCTCACCATCCGGGGACGGCGAGGGCGATCGCTTCAACGCGGTTACTTTTTGCACCACGGGGTTAATCACCTTGGGGTGCAGGCTGCAAAGCACCAAGACCAGGAGGCTCCATTGCCCAATGACCACGGCTAGACCGTGCTGGTTGGCGATCGCATGACTGCTGAATAACGCCAAAAGTAACGCTGCCGCCGCCATCAACAACGGTTCCAGGGCCACCGTCACAGTTGCTGCGGCCAAGGAAGCACCGGCCTGTCGCGCGGCATTAATGCGGCCGTAATAATGCCAGATATTACCGGGGATATACTTAGCGATATTGGTTTGGAGATAGGCTTGCATAATCCAACCGGGCTGGATCGGCTGCTGAAAATCCCGCCGGAGCAACCCACTCCACACCCACGCCGCACAAATATGAGCACCCAGAGTTAGGCCCAGAGCGATCGCGACACAGGCCCAACCCGCCGCATCAATCCGAATGGTCGCCACACTTTGCCAATGCTGCCGCAAAACCGACAGCAAGAAAAAAATGGCCGCCCCCAAAATGCACCACCGCAGGACAGGCTTCAGCCGAGCAACAACAGACTTCATCACACACTTTTTCAGCCATAGACTTGTGCGCCGATCCAGAAACGATCGCGCTAGGGCATCATAGATCAATTCCGGGCCGAGCAATGACGGGCCAGCTTGACCGCCACCCGCCCCAGCCTTAACTCCTGAGCCAACGGCAACGCGATCGCCCCAGCCCGCCAAATTCCCTGCCCTTGGTCGGCTACGAACCCAGGAAAATCCCCAACCGCCGCGCCGTTGTCGCCAAAGTCCCGTGGGGGTTGACTGCCGAATATTTACTGATGGCCTCCTCAATTGGCACGGCAACCACAGAACGGTGTTGCCACGTCACCACATGGTCGAATTTTTCCTTCGCGATTAATTCCACCGCCGCCACGCCAAAACAGGTCGCAATCAGGCGATCGAGATGGGTCGGGCGACCACCCCGTTGAGTATGGCCCAGCACTGTCACCCTGGTTTCACAACTCATGTGGCGACACAACTGCTCCGACAAATATTGCCCAACGCCACCCAACCGACAGCCTTCCGCATTTTGCTCAATGGTAACTAAGCTGCCCGATTCGGTTCGCACGGCTTCTGCCACCACAATCAAACAATAATTTTTTCCCTGCTTCTGGCGTTTTTGGATCGTTTGGCAAATGCCATCAATCGTATAGGGAATTTCCGGCACCAAAATAATATCGGCCCCGCCTGCAATCCCCGCACACATAGCAATGTGCCCCGCATCCCGCCCCATGACTTCGACAATCATGACGCGGCTGTGGCTGGCGGCCGTGAAATGCAGTTGGTCCACCGCTTCTGTGGCCACACTGACCGCCGTATCAAAGCCGATGGAACACTCAGTAACACCGACATCGTTATCAATGGTTTTGGGAATACCAACTAAATTTAGTCCGCCCTGTTGGGCCAGTCGCCGTAGAATCGCAAGGCTACCATCGCCCCCAATGCCAATCAGGGCATCTAACCCCAGTTCGTGATAGCCATCAATAATTTCCTGGGAGCGATCGCGGGTTGCCCCATCGGGCATAGGAAAGGCAAAGGGATTCCCCTTGTTCGTTGTGCCCAACATCGTCCCCCCCCGCGTCAGGTAGGGATCAATGCTTTCCGGCGTGAGGGCGATCGCCTCCGGCGGCCGCACCATCAAGCCGTGGGTCGCTTGCCGAATCCCCAACACTTCCCACCCGTAGGTATCGACCGCGCTATGCACAACCGCCCGAATCGCCGCATTCAGGCCAGCGCAGTCTCCGCCACTGGTCAAAATTCCAATTCGCTTGTGGTGTCCCATACGTGTGTGAAGTCTCCTAGATAACACAGCAATTTCGGGCCAGAGGTCAGCAGCACCGTCCCCCCCTGGATTCCGCAGTCAGCCAACCAGCCCCAGGTTGATGACGCAGCCCTGCCCACCGATTAAGATGGGGGCTTGATTTGATTTTGATTAAGATGGAGGTTGGGTGGAAGGGCAGATTTGATTCTTGGGAAAACGTTGGTCTAAATTGGGTTTTGCTCTAACTTTGTGAGCAGGCTGTTCTTGAATCTATCGGGTTCTGGCGCAAAAAAAGCTTAAGCAGAGTTAAAGGTTATGAGTCAAAAATCGTAATGAATGAGACAGAAAACGCTGAATTAGTGCCCTCCGGAATTAGCTTAATTCCATCGCCGCCCCCCGGATTTAAGTCAGGCTTTGTTGGCATTGTGGGTCGTCCCAATGTGGGCAAATCGACTTTGATGAACCAACTCATTGGCCAGAAGATTGCCATTACTTCCCCCGTCGCCCAAACCACCCGCAATCGGCTCCGGGGCATTTTGACCACCCCCGCCGCCCAAATCATTTTTGTGGACACCCCCGGTATCCATAAACCCCATCATCAACTGGGCGAAGTCTTGGTCAAAAATGCTCAAGTTGCGATGCAATCTGTCGATGTCTTATTGTTTGTGGTGGATGGCTCCGTGCCAGCGGGAGGGGGCGATCGCTTCATTGCAGAACTGGCCCAGCGCAGCCCGATCCCTGTTCTTCTGGGCCTCAACAAAATTGATCAACAACCCGCCGACTCGGCTAACCTTGAGCAAACCTACCAGGCGATCGCCGATCAGCATGGCTGGCCCCTCATCCATTTTTCCGCCCTAAACACCACGGGCCTCCCCGAACTGCTTCAGCACCTCACCGCCCATCTGGCCCCCGGCCCCTACTATTACCCGCCCGATCTCGTCACCGACCAGCCCGAACGATTCATCATGGGCGAACTCATTCGGGAACAAATTTTGCTCCTGACCCGCGAGGAGATCCCCCATTCCACGGCGATCGTGATTGAAAAAGTGCAGGAAGAACCCACCATCACCCGCGTCTTTGCCACGATTCATGTCGAGCGGCCCTCCCAAAAAGGCATTTTGATCGGTAAGCAAGGCAGTATGCTCAAGGCGATCGGCACGGCTTCCCGCGAACAAATTCAGAAATTGATTGCGGGCAAAGTCTATCTAGAACTATTTGTCAAAGTGCAACCCAAATGGCGACAGTCGCGCCCCCGCCTTGCCGAACTGGGCTATCAGGTTGAAAACGAGTAGCAACCGTCTGGTGGGAACTCAGGCACGCAACAGCAATCAACCAGGGTGCCCACCAATTGGGGCGGTTTCCGTGCTCAAGGTTGGCGCGATCGCGGCGATCTCCGCAGTTTTGCCTAAGCCCAGCCCTCCCCGTTGCCCCTTAAGCCGTGGCGATCGGTCTGTTCCGGGCAATCGTGCCTCCACTATTTCAGGCTCCTGGCTATTCAGTCTAGCGGTTAGCGGGTGCCCCCGGCCTCACAGCAATTTTGCCCAACCTGCTCGCCCCCGGCCCAATCCGACAGTTTAAGGAAGGCCACCCTTAGAAAGTGAATCCGTGATTGTGACGATTCGGTTGAAAATTTTCTGTGAAATATTGTTCTGTAGATAGCTTAATTACCCAGCTCTTTCTGCCTAACAGGAACAGGCGCAGCAGGCAAATCACGTTGACTGTACCGAAGGAATTGGCCGAGGAAGCGTTGGCTCTGGTTCTGAGCATTGATGATTGCCGCCTTGGGCGCGATCGCATCTAGGGTTGTTTCTGCTCAATTCGTTCCCATCTCATCCGATGCACAAATTTTCAGTTTCACCAGTTCATGACTTGGGAACAGCCGTTGGCACTGCTCATTTGGCGCATCACCCCCCGCAGCCCCATACCAGTTTGCCCGCGCCTCCCGCCGAACGAGAGTCCTCCCCCGTCCCAAATGCCGTGCTGCCATCCCCTGTATCGTCCCTTGCCGAGCTAATTTTGAGCCAGATGGCCACGCCGATGGTGATTCTGGATGCAGACACCCGTCAACTGGTGGCCACGAATCCGGCGCTGGAACAAGCCTTGGGGTACACCGGGACGGAATGGCCCTGCCTAACTTTGGCGGATTTGGTCGTGCTCCCCGATGCTGTGCTCAGTTGGCACTGGGAGCAAATTTGCTTAATGGGTGCCCATCATTTACCGGGCATTCACCTGCAAACAGCCGATGGCAGCGTCCTCCCGGTAGACAGCCAAGGAAGCCAAATTCGCTTGCAGGAGCAGACCCTGATTTGTCTGTTGTTTACGCAACGGCTGCCAGGGGCAACACCATCAGAACTGGCCCCGGCGGCGATCGCGCCCGCTCCAGCGCCCCGCCGCGACAAGGAACAGTTGGTGGGAGCGATCGCCCAACGGGTACGGCATACCCTGGATTTAGACACGTTAGTGACCGCCGCCGCTCAAGAGATTGGCCAGATCCTCCACGCAGACTGGCTGGCGATCGTGCGCTACAGCCCAGAGGCCGGAGTGTGGCGACATATTGCCGAATATCGCAACGGGGCCGTTATGCCTCAAGCCGACATTACCCTGGAAATTCCCGATGCGGATAATCCCGTCGCCGCCCAGCTTAAACAGCAGCAAGTCGTACAAATTTTGGCTCCCCACGATCGCCAAGATCCCACGAACCAGGCGATCGGCCACACCTTCACCGGCACCTGGTTGCTGGTGCCCCTCGCGATCGACGGCCACGTTTGGGGCAGTTTGAACCTGGGGCAGCACAAGCCCAACGGCTGGCTCCCTGCGGAAATCGACCTGGTACAAGCCGCCGCCGACCAACTAATGATCGCCATTCAGCATTCCCAACTCTACCAACAAGTCCAACAGCTCAACTGGCAACTCGAACAAACCGTTCACCAACGCACCACCCAACTGCGCCAAGCCCTGAGCTGTGAGGCCATGCTCAAACGAATTACCGACAAAGTGCGGGATTCCCTCGACGAAGGCCACATTCTGGAAACCGCCGTCGCAGAATTAGCCATGTTGTTTGGAGTCGATTGTTGCAGCACCGCCCTGTACGATGGGCCACGGCAACGATGCACGATCGCCTACGAATTTGCCGGTCACAACCCATCGGCCCAGGGTACCACCATTCAGATGCATGAACAGTACCCAGAAATCTATGCGCAATTGCTGTGTTGCCAACATGTTCAGTTTTGTACTGTTGACCATGCGACCCGTCCCGGCTTAAAGCACAAAGCAGTGCTGGCCTGTCCCATCTTTGATAATCAGGGGGTGCTGGGGGATCTGTGGCTGTTTCGGCCCGGTGCTGATCGCTTTGACGAGTTGGAAATTCGGCTGATTCATCAAGTCGCGACTCAATGCGCGATCGCCATTCGCCAAGCCCGCCTCTACCAAGCCGCCCAAGCCCAAGTCCAGACGCTAGAACAGATCAACCAACTCAAAGATCGGTTTCTGAGCACCGTCTCCCACGAACTTCGGACCCCCATTGCCACAATCAAAGTCGCCATTCAAATGTTGACCCTGGCGATCGGGCGAGAAGGACTCCTCCCCGACCCAAACAAGCCCGCCCCCAACGCCAAAAAGATCGCCCATTACCTCAAAATTCTCAACGACGAATGTAACCGAGAAATTGGCTTAATCACCGACCTGCTCGACCTCCAACGCCTCGAATCCGGCAACCACACCGTCAACGCCCAACCCATCCAAACCACCGCTTACTTAACCCGCCTTGCCTATCCCTTCCAGGAACAAGCCATTCGGTTACAGCATGAATTCGCGATCGCCTGCGCCGCCAACCTGCCTCCCATTTCGACCGATCCTCAAAGCCTGGAGCGGGTTTTAGTCGAATTACTCAACAACGCCAGCAAATACACCCCAGCCGGTGGCACCATTCGCCTCGAAGCAGCCCCCGTTCACCTCGCCGACGGTAGCCCTGGCCTGCGGTTACAAGTCTCCAATACGGGCATCGAAATCCCCCCGGATCAGGTTAACCAGATTTTTGAGCTATTTTATCGAGTTCCGGGCCGCGACCCCTACGAACACAGCGGCACAGGGCTGGGGTTGGCCCTGGTCAAACGGCTTATTCTACAACTGCATGGGCACATCACCGTGACAACCGGCGACAATCAAACCTGCTTCACGATTGAACTACCGCTGGTGCCGCCTGCATCCGGGCCAAAACAAGCCTGAGCACATCCGTCGGCACTTGGTCAGTCACAGTTGCCGCTCCAATCCGAGTCGGTAACACAAACCGGACTTGCCCTGCCTGCACTTTTTTGTCGCTTTGCAAGGCCACCAAAATCGCGTCGAGATCAACCCCAACCGGAATTTGGGTCGGCAAAGCCGCTTTTTGGATCAAGGCCGTTTGGCGATCGCACTCCGCCTGAGTCCACAAGCCCAACTGCGCCGCCACCTGCCCCGCCGCCACCATCCCGATCGCCACCGCTTCCCCGTGGTTGACCGTGTGGTAGCCCGTCAAACTCTCGACGGCGTGCCCAACCGTGTGACCATAGTTCAAAATCGCCCGTAACCCACCTTCTTTTTCATCCTGGCTCACCACATGGGCCTTCGCTTGGCACGATCGCGTCAAAATCTCCTCCAACAGCCTCGCCCCAATGCTCGCCAGCGTATCCAATCGGGGAGCCTGCTCAAGCTGCTGAAATAACTCCGCATCCCAAATCACCCCATACTTGATCACCTCCGCGATCGCCGCCCGAAATTCCCGTTCTGGCAAAGTTTGCAACACCTGCGGATCGACCAATACCAAGCGCGGTTGATGAAACGCCCCGATCAGATTTTTCCCCCTGAGATGATTCACCCCCGTTTTGCCCCCGATCGCCGCATCCACCATCGCCAACAACGAAGTCGGCACCTGCACCACATTCACCCCCCGCAGCCAGGTCGCCGCCGCAAACCCCGTCATATCCCCAATGACCCCGCCCCCCAGCGCCACAAAGGTAGAAGACCGCTCGATCCGATGCTCCAGAGCCGCATCATAAATTTGTTGGAGCGTAGCTGGTGTTTTGTACTGCTCCCCCGCTGGCAATAGACAGGTCGCCACATCGTAGCCAGCCCCTTCCAGCGCCGCGATCGCCCGTGCCCCATAATGCTCAAAAATCACCGGATTAGACACCAGCAACACCTTTTTACCCACCTTCAGCGAAGTGAACTGGGTGCCGAGCGACTCCAAACTATTGGGCGCAATGACAACGGCATAGGACTGGGTTGGCAACGAAACCGAAATCACAGACATAAGACTCAAAAAAAGCGGCTGTGCGCTGATTCTACTGCACTGGAGGGGACAATTATTTTGTATAGTTTTGTTAGTTGCACAAGGAGAATGAAACCGATGAGTGGAGCTGTTGCTTACGTCATCATTTTGGGTGGCGCTGCGGGCCTAGCGCTGGGCTTGTACTTTGGCTTCAAGGCAGTCAAGCTGCTCTAAAGCCAACCTTGGGGACATTGGCGATCGCCCCAATCCGTCCCCCCCGGCCCTAACTGGCGATCGCGTCCAAATCCGACTTCAGGGGCACCGCGTCCGGTTGAGGTTGAACCACCAACGCCTCAGCCCGTAAATACTCCGCCAATTGCGCCTCAATTTGTTGCCGCACCACCTGGCGATACTCCAAAAAGTGTTCACCCAGCGCACAAATGGACAGGTAATGATCCCAAACGCGGGGATTGTGGCGCAAAATTCCGATCAGATTCAGCCAAAATTTCCAGCGGGTTTGGCGCAACACCCCCTGTCGCCAACACACCGTCGCTAACGCCCGCACACTCGCCCAACTCACTTGCCGCAGCCGACCGGGGTTCCGGGGTGCGCCCAGCTTCAAGAAGTGGCGATAGGTTCGCTCTAAATAATTCAACGGATCATACAAGGCCCAAAAGCCCGCGATATACTCCTGGGCGATCGCCTCAATCGGTCGCGTCGGCACAAAATTCATCAGCGACGTTTGGTTAATATCGCTCGTCTGGTTACGGAGCCGTCCCTCCCGCTCCAATCGTTGCCACAGGGCCGTATCGGGAAGCGCCTGCAACATACTGAAAAACGCCGTCGGGATTGCCGTCTGCTCTACAAACCGCACAATGCGATCGCCCGCCCCCGCCTTTTCCCCATCAAACCCAATAATGAAGCCCGCCATCACCCGTAACCCGCTGGCAATAATGGCATCCACCGACTCGCTCAGAGAATCCCGCGTATTCTGAAACTTTTGCGTCAAGGCCAAACTGCTCTCATCCGGGGTTTCAATGCCCAAAAATACCGCATTAAAATTACACTCCACCATCAACGTCATCAGTTCTGGGTCGTTGGCCAAATCCACCGACGCTTCCGTGTTGAAATGAAACGGATAGTCATGGGCCGCCATCCAGGGTTTCAGCGCCCGGAGGAGGTGTTTGACGTTGCGCTTATTGCCAATAAAGTTGTCATCCACCATAAAAATTGTCCGTCGCCAGCCCAGGTCATAGAGCCGTTGGAGTTCGGCCAAAAGTTGCTCTGGCGCTTTGGTGCGGGGTTTGCGCCCATAGAGCACAATAATGTCGCAAAATTCGCACTGAAACGGACATCCCCGCGAAAACTGAATCGACATATTATCGTAAGCGGCGAAATCTAGCAGGTCGAACCGGGGAATGGGGGTGGCGGTCACATCGGGCTTGGCTCCATCGGCCCGAAAGACACCGCCGCGATCGCCCCGTTCCACCGCCGCCACAAACAATGGCAACGTGATCTCGCCCTCATCCAAAATCAAAAAATCGGCCCCGGCCCCTTCCGCTTCTGCTGGCAGCGCCGTGGGATAGGGGCCACCCACCGCCACCAATTTGCCCCGTCGTTTCGCTTCCCGAATCAGGGCCGCAAAATCCTGTTTTTGCACAATCATGGCGGAGAGAATGACCACATCGGCCCAGGCCCACTCCGCTTCACTTACGGCCCGCACATTGCGATCGACCAGCTTAAACTCCCAGGTTTGGGGCAAAATGGCGGCGACTGTAATTAACCCCAAGGGTGGTAGCAAAGCTTTGCGATCGACCAGTTCCAGGGTTTTTTCAAAGGACCAAAAGCTTTTGGGAAACAGCGGATAAATCAGCAAAATACGCATATCGATACCAGCCTCGTGGGGGAGAAACCATGAACCGTTTGCGCTTTCAGCTTACTCCGCTTGGGTTCAGGTCTAGCGGGGATACAGAATTTTTTTAGCGATCGCCCCAACGTTTGCAGGTACAATCTCCGCCAAACTAAGGCAAAATGCAAGCGTTGTAGCAAGCTGACTTCATGCTGATTTTGACAAATGATGACGGCATCGATGCCCCCGGTCTGGCGGTGCTCCGGGAAGCCGTGCAAGCTCTCGGCCACCGGGCGATCGTCGTGGCTCCCCAGGGGGGGTGGTCGGGGTGTGGGCACCAAGTCACGACCCAAACGCCCATTGCCATTGAGCAGCGATCGCCCACAGAATACGCGATCGGCGGTACCCCCGTTGACTGTGTGCGGATTGCCCTCAACCATCTCCAGCTTGAGGCGGCCTGGGTGCTGGCTGGAGTGAATCAGGGGGGCAATCTCGGCTCTGATGTTTACATTTCTGGCACCGTTGCTGCTGTCCGCGAAGCCGCCCTCCATCGACTCCCTGGAATTGCAATTTCTCAGTATCGTCAGGCTCCCCACGCGATCGACTGGCACCAGACCCAACAACAAACGGCCCGCGTCTTGACCACGCTACTCGCCCAGATCCCTCCTCCCGGCGCATTCTGGAATGTCAACTTGCCCCATCCCGTTCCCCCCAAGGCCAAACCCGATTTGGTATTTTGTGCCCCCTGCACCCAACCTTTGCCCAGCCAATTTCAGCAAATCGGGGATACGCTGCATTATGCCAGTCGCTACCGCGATCGCCAGCGCGATGCAGGAGCCGACGTTGACGTTTGCTTTGGGGGGGCGATCGCCATTACCCAACTCCAGGTTTAACCACCAAACCTCCAGACAAGCCAGGTGTCATTGAGCACATCCTCCGCCACTAATACCGCCTTTACACCAAAGCCTGATGGGGGTTCTACTCCCCGTAAAACCACGATCCAAGGGAATTCAGCCCACCCCAGAAAATCATTACAATCCGTTAAATTTCTGCGCGATCGCCGGAATAGAATTTGACATCCTTGAGTGAAATCACGTAGAGTTAAAAATGTTCCCTGCGATAGTATCCCTTTAGTGTAAGCAAAGCTTAAAAATTGTTATGCACCCAAGGTAGCAATCCTGTATCCATACGAGACAGTGCCAGCTCGGCTAGCAGCCTTGCGTCAGGTTTCTTGGTGGCTTTCATTCAAGTTAGTCAGGGTTCAGCCATGCAATTAATCCGAGAAATAGTTCAAGAAGCGTTCATATCAGGTTGCCTGACCGTTGAAGCCGAAGAGCAACTCCGTCAGCGCCTTCGCACCAAATACGATACGAAAGATTTTCGGGCCTTTATGCTGCTGCAACATGCAGTTATGGCCGGTACAATTCGCCAAGAATCACGGGATTTGGCCCTCAAACAGCAGAGTTTAGTCACAGCCTCGTGAGAACGTTATCCTGTACCAGGATTTTTGGTGCCGGATAGCCGCAAGTCTTGGAGTTGCTCAAGATCATGGGTGAAGTCAGATCTGATTGTGCTGGGTGCCCTTTCCCCTGATCGCGCTCCAGGAAGAACGGGGTGCCAGAGGCACGGTGAGGATTGCAATTGACAGTATTATCATTTAGCTTTCGGGCCTTCCATTTCACTCAGGGTCAACGAATGTTAATCGCCAGGGCGTGCCTGCAACGACTGAACAACTGAAAGCAAGGCAGCGAAGATTTGTTCTCACCTTCCACCAGGCCCGTAAATCCCGTAAAAACTTTGCGCTTCGCCCTCACAAGGCCATGTGAATGTGGCGATCGCTCGATTTAAGCTGCCGTCGGCTTTCGTTTTCAAGCAAATTCACACAGCGATTGGGCCAGGAGCAACTATGTCCTAGCCCAAACTGCTTATGGCATCAGCCAACAGGCCGATCGCCACCCCACTGAGTTAGGAGGCGATCGCCGCTGCCGTCTTTTTAGGGCCTTTCTTCGCCACGGTTTCCGCTGCCACTTCTGCTGTTTGCATCAAGAACACCACCAGCGGCATACTTTGGAAGTCGCGCCGAACCATGCGGATTAGCTCTCGCTCAATTTGCACTTGGAGGCCAGCCCAATCGACTTCGATTTTTTTGCCAAAGGTTTGGGCATAGTCAGACCAGCGATCGCGCAATACGACCTGAATACTCTCCTGCACCTTCGCTCGGATTTGCTCATTACTCACCGCAGTCACAACCCCCCGCAAATGAATTTCCGGCGTTGCCATCAATTCCCCATGCGTGCCAATCGTCGCGGCGATCGTGAGCACTCCTTCCTCCGCCAACTTTTGCCGCTCTTTCAAAACCTGAGCATTCACCACACCAGAGCGTGAGGCATCCACCAGTTCAATCCCCGCAGGCACCTTACCACCCACCCGAATACTGGTTTCGCTGAGTTCGACAACATCACCATTGTCGATAATTACCATGTTTTCTGCCGGAACGCCAACACTCTGTGCCGTCTGAGAATGTTGAACTAACATGCGATGCTCACCGTGAACTGGCAAGAAAAACTTGGGCCGAGTCAACCCAAGCATAAGCTTTTGGTCTTCTTGGCAACCGTGACCCGATACGTGAATTCCTTGATGGCGACCGTAGACCACTTTGGCCCCTTGTTGCATCAACCGATCAATGGTGTTGACCACGGCGATCGTATTACCAGGAATCGGATTTGCCGAAAACACGACTGTATCCCCTTCCCGAACTTTGATTTGCCGATGTTCCCCCCGCGAAATCCGGGTCATAGCCGATAATGGCTCCCCTTGCGATCCCGTCGTCAAGATCAGCACATTGTTATCTGGCAACTTGTGGATCACATTCAACGGTTGCAACAAATCGTCAGGACACTTGATGTAGCCCAACTTACGGGCGTGGGCAATCACATTCAGCATCGATCGCCCCACCACCGACACCACACGACCATGCTTCTGGGCCAAATCCAAAATCATGTTAATGCGATGCACGGAAGAAGCAAAAGTTGTTACCAACAACCGTCCCGATGCTTGCCCAAAGACCCGATCCAGATTGGGATACACCGATCGCTCCGAAGGCGTAAACCCAGGGATTTCAGAATTAGTCGAATCACTAATCAGGCAATGAACCCCTTGTTCGCCATACTCGGCCAACCGTTGAAAATCAAAATATTCACCATCAACGGGGGTATGATCTACCTTAAAGTCGCCAGTATGAATCACTACGCCCACCGGAGTCCGAATCGCCACGGTGAAACTATCCGCGATCGAGTGAGTATTCCGGATAAATTCAACGAAAAAGGATTTGCCAACTCGGACGACTTCACGAGGGCGAACAGTCCGCAATTCTGTGCGATCGCTGACTCCCGCTTCCTCCAATTTATCCTCCAACAGGGCCATCGCCAAACGCGGCCCATAAATCACCGGGATATCAAATTGCTTCAGATGAAAAGGAATACCACCAATGTGATCTTCATGGCCGTGGGTAACAATCATGCCTTTAATTTTGTGGCGATTCTCCCGCAGGTAAGTCATGTCCGGCAACACAATATTGACACCGTGCATTCCATCCGTGGGAAACGCCAAGCCTGCATCAAGGAGCAGAATTTCATCATTCACTTCAAACACGCAAGTGTTCTTCCCAATTTCGTGTAATCCACCGAGCGGAATTACTTTGAGAACAGGCGCTGTTTTGGTTTGGGGCATAGGGTTCCTTCAATTAAATATGTGGATAAGGTAAGAACTTAGGATGGCTCAGAAAGCATAAATATCAGGATCAAATGAGACTTAATCAATCAATATCAAAGTCAAAATACCCATCCTAATGTTTGGAAAAGCAATGGCGAAAATTGATCTGTTCCCTTGCTTTTACGAGGGGGAGAGAAACAGGATAAGCCTGCCAAGGCTTGCACTTGCTTCCATAATCCTGTTAATTCCCTCAGTATTCAGTTGTCAAAAAAACATAGCGACGAATAAGGTCAAATAACGCAACCGAGTGTGGTATTGACTACAGTAAAGCCAACTCAGCCATCACAATTTTGACCTGCTCAATCACCTCATCTGGGGCCGCCGTAAGCGGGAGTCGGGTTGCGCCCACATTCCAACCTTGCAAGTTGAGCGCTGCTTTAATCGGAATTGGATTAGTGGTCACAAAGAGTGCTTTGAATAGAGGAAATAATTGGAGATGAATTTGGGTTGCCCCGACGACATTACCACTAACAAACTTGGTGATCATGTCTTGAAGTTTGTTGCCGACAAGATGACTCGCCACACTGATCACGCCTTGAGCACCGATCGCTAATAACGGTAGGGTCAAAGAATCATCCCCAGAGTAGATGGCGAACTCTGCCGGAGTGGAGCAACGAATTTGGCTGGCCTGATCCAGGCTACCGCTGGCCTCCTTTACTCCAACGATATTGGAGACTTCAGCTAAACGGACGATCGTTTCGGCTTGTAGGGTTTGCCCCGTGCGGCCCGGAACGTTATATAGCAAGATTGGTAGATCGGGCACCGCCGCCGCGATCGCCTTGAAGTGCTCGTACAGTGCCCCCTGGGGTGGCTTGTTGTAATAGGGGACAACCTGCAACGAACCATCTAACCCCAGTTTAGCGGCTTTTTCGGTAGCAGCGATCGCTTCTTGCGTACAGTTTGAGCCAGTGCCCGCAATAATTTTGGCTTTACCGGCGATCGCCTGCTGAATCACACGAAATAACTCGTGCTCCTCATCCCAAGTCAGAGTAGGCGATTCCCCCGTCGTCCCGCAAACAACCAGCGTATCCGTTCCCGTTTCCGCCAAATGAACCGCTAACTTTTCCGCCAAAGAGTAATTCACTGCGCCATCTTCTGTAAATGGCGTGATCATCGCGGTCAAGACTCTTCCAAAATTCACCACACGCTTACTGTCTGTTGAGTTTACCAAAAACGTTTAACATTTTGCGAAGCTGCCATTAGCCCCAATAATACCCATCATCTCGTCAAAGTAGACACCGGCTTGAGCAAATCTTTCTGAGCCAAAAGCTCCGCAATTTGAATGGCATTGAGCGCCGCCCCTTTGCGAATCTGGTCGCCACATAACCATAGCTCCAAATTACACGGACTGGACAAATCTTGCCGCAACCGCCCCACAAGTACCTCGTCTTTGCCGCTGGCATCGATTGGCATGGGGAAATAATTGTTTGCCCAATCTTCCACTAGCTTAACCCCTGGGGCCTGATGAATCACATCCCGCGCTTGGGCGATGCTAAAGGGCGCATCAAACTCTAGGTTAACTGCTTCCGAGTGTGCCCGCAGGACGGGAACCCGAACACAGGTCGGCGTAATTCGCAGATCGGCTACCCCAAAAATCTTGCGGGTTTCATTGACCATTTTCATTTCTTCTTCGCAGTATCCCGCATCATTCAAGGCGGAGTTGTGCGGAAATAAATTAAACGCCAATGGATAGGGGAAGATTTCGGCCACCGGATCTTGCCCCTGCAAAATCGCGATCGCCTGTTGCTTCATCTCTTCCATTGCCCTGGCCCCAGCCCCGCTGGCCGATTGATAGGTCGCCACAACAATCCGCCGAATCGGCTGAATTTTGTGGAGTGGAAAGACTGCCACAGCCAGCAGAATCGTCGTGCAATTGGGGTTAGCGACAATCCCCCGATGGCCCGCCGCCGCTTGGGGATTCACTTCTGGCACTACCAGCGGCACCGTTGGATCCATGCGAAAGGCGCTGGAATTATCCACCACCACGGCCCCAGCCTCCACGGCAACCTGTGCCCATGCCCGCGAAGTCGAAGCCCCTGCCGAAGCCAATACTAGGTCAATCCCCTGAAAGGACTTGGCTTCCACGGCTTCCACCGGCAAGCGATCGCCCTCAAAAGCAATAGTTTGGCCTGCGGAACGGGGCGAGGCTAATAGTTTCAGTTCCGCCAAAGGAAACTGACGCTCTGCCAATAATGCCAACAGTTCCGCCCCGACTGCTCCGGTCGCCCCCAAAATGGCAACTTTATATGTTTTTGTCAATGGTTCCCCCTCATCCAATCAAATCGAAGTTAGTTTTTTCAATACACTTTTGTTTGCTTACTGCCGCCGCGATCGCGCCGTGGCAATCAAGAATCATCAAAATCAGTTGAATCAAAGAAAACGGACAAATTTAGACTTTATTTTATAACACGCTTTTATCATTGCGAAGATTGCAAATCGGACAGAAATATTACACGCTATTCCCAACTCGCGATCGCCATTTCTTCCTTGTTCACCTCGCTCTTTCCCGCATGAGGAAAAGCCGTTTGCATCAGCCTAGAGCCTTCTACTCTCAGGAGATAAGGCATATAACTAAAATCCAGCCAAAGCCGCGATCGCCGTCCCTAGCTCAACCAATTCATTCTCTTTTCAGGCTTATATTTCAACTTAATGAACCCCCAATTTTTGATATTTTTAATTTTTATAGTTTAATTTCAAAGCGTTCAATTCTAGCTTAGTCACCGACGCAACCAGTAGCTTACTTTAAACCGTACCTTTACCAGAATCGCCGACTAGACTGCACGTTCAATAAATCAAAATTTTATCCAAACGGTTTAGCTCAAATGCACTCGTTCGTCCAAAAACCTGAAACCGCCATCTCCTTGACCAAAACCTTTGCGCCCGATCAAGGTAGCAGCCGAGGGACAAAACCCTATCTCCTTCTTTAACCCTTTAGCAATAGTAAACCAAACTATCAGTTAAATAATTCCTGTTTCGTCGTTTTTGCCGATTAGGTTCTCCACTCCAGTCTAAGTCTTTTACCTTGTCCGTGTTTCTACGATTTTTCAAAGGCACACACTAGGGAACGGAGTTACGAGAACTTTTGCTTTGCCTTATTTGGCTAGGGCGCTCATTGTAGCTTGAGTCACCGCAACAAGCAAATCAGCAACACCAATCAAACAAGTCATCAGCGCTCCACTGCCACCCCGGCAGGCATTGACCGTCGTTCTCACGGTGCCCGTTGGCGATCGCAAAACGTCTTAAAACTTAACTTATGCCTCCAAACTCAAGCAAACGGGTTTGTCCTGCGGCCCGTTTTTCCTACCCCTAACCCGGCCCGTCTGCTTACGGTTCATGGTGCCCACGCCCCCTGCGCCACACCGGATAAGTCATTCAAAGCAAGACGGCGCTTAATTTTTAAGAATCCCTGAGGATTATCCACCAACCTGAATCAGAATCCGTTACTATAGCTAATTGCGGTATTCGCTTACGCGAGTGCTGTCGGTGTCACGACTTCAGGAACCCAGCATAGCAGTCTGGAACTAGCCTGCCATGCCCAGCGAGTTTATCTGTTTTCTAGCGCCGACATGAACCATCAACCAGATCCAGGCAGCCTTGCGTTGACGCGCTTAATCCGACGTTTACTGGATTCCTAAGCCCGGTTTGTCATTTGTCAGGGCATCTTGGCTTCAGAGCGACTGGTCGGCGATCGCAACCCCTACTAATCTCAGTTGTAACCGTTCCAAATCCCATGAAAGTTACCCAGGAAAAGCTACCTGCCAGTCAAATCGGCTTGGAAATTGAAATTCCCTCCGAGGTCTCCAAGAAAGTCTATGAACGAGTGGTTCAGGAGTTTACACGCTCAGTTAATATTCCTGGGTTTCGTAAAGGCAAAGTTCCCCGACCCATTCTGATTCAACGGTTAGGAGCAACTCGGATTAAAGCCGCCGCTGTCGAAGAACTCGTTGAAGACAGCCTCAAAGAAGCCGTTAAGCAAGAAAAAATTGACGCATTAGGCAATTTCCAACTGCGGAGCGCCTTTGATGACCTCGTGGCCCAATTTGAGCCAGGTGAACCCTTGATTTTTTCGGCCTCGGTGGATGTGGCCCCAGAAGTCAAGCTGAACCAGGCCAAAGATTTCACGGTTCAAGCCGAGGAAATTAAACCCAACCCCAATCAAGTTGACGAAGTATTGGCAGATTACCAAGAGCGGTTGGCGACGCTAATCCCTGTAGAAGGGCGAGCAGCACAAATGAAAGATGTTGCTGTTGTCGATTTTACGGGCGTTTTGGCCCCCCTTGAACCGGAAGCCGAACCCGAACCCATCCCCGGTGGCGAAGCCCAAGACTTTCAGTTGGAATTGCTAGAAGGTCGGTTCATTGAAGGCTTTATTGATGGCATTGTGGGCATGAACCCCGGTGAAACCAAAGAAATTGAAGCCAAGTTTCCTGATGACTACCCCCAAGAAAGCGTTGCCGGACGGGCCGCCGTTTTTACCGTCACCCTGAAAGAACTGAAAGAAAAAGAGTTACCGGAACTAGACGATGATTTTGCCCAAGAAATCAGTGAATTCGAGACGCTGGCAGAATTACAAGCCTCTTTAAGCGATCGCTACACCAAAGAAGCAGAAGAAAAAACGCAAGAAAACAAAGAACAAGCCATCTTAGAAGAGTTGCTAAAGCACGTCGAAGCCGACATCCCAGAAACCCTCATCGATCGCGAAGTGAGTTTCATGTTGAATCAAACGGCCATGCAACTCCAAAATCAAGGCTTGGATGTCAAGCGGTTGTTTACCCAAGAAACCGTCGGTCGGTTACGGGAACAATCCCGCCCCGATGCGATTAACCGGATCAAACGCACCCTCGCTTTAGGTGAAATTGCTAAACAAGAAGCGATCGCCGTCCAACCCGATGAAATCGCCGCCAGAGTCAGCGAAGTTTTAGAAGGTCTTGGAGAACAATCTCAATCCGTCGATCGCGATCGCCTAGAAAGCGTCGTCTCCGAAGACCTACTCAAAGAAAAAATCCTCGCCTGGGTCATCGAAAACTCCAGCGTTGAACTCGTCCCCGAAGGCACCCTAGCGGCCAAAGCAGAACCGGAAGCCACCGCCGATACGACCGTCCCAGCAGAAGTGCCCGCCGCCGAAGCCACCGTCGAAGCCGAAGTCCTTCCCGCCGAACCAACCCCCGACACCGAAGCCACCCCTGACAGCGAGGCAGCAGACCCATCGGCCCCGAAAAACACCAAATCGCCCAAAGCTGAATCTGACTCCAGCGACACCACAGCCGCCAGCGACTCCAGCCCCAAACGCAAAACAACAGCCAAAAAGAAAAAATCGGAGTAACCCCGCCACCCGCCAAGACACTCAGCCCGCCCTGCCCCACGAGCAGACAACCCTAAACAGGATTTGGCAGAATAAACCCACCTCCTGACCTGCACCGAACATTGACAAGCCAAGGAGAGACACAAACCACCAATGCCCCCTCAACGTTCTCAGTGAGTTAAGGCATAATTAGGGTATCTCTGCACGATTCTCATATCAGTGTGTAAGCCCAGATTAAGTGACGTTTAGGTTCGCTGCCAGTTTATGTTAGTATCTCTATCCAATAACTACTTCGTTACCAGTTCCAGCACCCTGGACATCTGTTCGCTCGATGTGAATGGGGTCATCCCAATGGTGGTCGAGCAAGCTGGTCGCGGTGAGCGGGCTTTCGACATTTATTCTCGATTGTTGAGAGAGCGAATTGTCTTCCTTGGCTCTGCAATTGATGACTCAGTGGCCGACTCAGTTGTCGCTCAAATGCTGTTCCTGGAAGCTGAAGATCCCGAAAAAGATATTCAGCTTTACATCAACTCTCCAGGTGGCTCTGTCACTGCTGGCATGGCAATCTACGACACAATGCAACAAGTCCGCTGTGACGTATCGACAATCTGCTACGGATTAGCTGCCAGCATGGGTGCATTCCTGCTCACAGCCGGGGCACGCGGCAAGCGCATGTCGCTCCCTAGCTCCCGGATTATGATTCACCAACCTCTAGGGGGTGCTCAAGGCCAAGCGGTTGATATTGAAATTCAGGCTAAAGAAATTCTTTATCACAAGCGCACGCTAAATGAGTTACTTTCACATCATACGGGGCAACCCTTCGAGCGAATAGAAGCAGACACAGAGCGCGACTTTTTTATGAGCGCAGCTGAAGCAAAGGAATACGGTCTGATTGACCAAGTCATCTCGAAACAGAATCTGCCCCAAGCGGGTGAGCCTGTTGCTGCAGTGTAATATAAGAGGCCCATATGTCCAAATATGACTCCCATCTCAAATGTTCCTTTTGTGGCAAATCTCAAGAACAGGTTCGCAAGCTAATTGCGGGGCCGGGAGTCTACATTTGCGACGAATGCGTTGACTTGTGCAATGAAATCCTGGATGAGGAGTTGTTCGACTCCAGTGCGACAGCGCCTCAACCAGTGCCTCGGCGAGAACCTTCCACGGAGAAGCGCAAAACCCGGACGGCGCAAATTTCGCTCAACCAAATCCCCAAGCCACGGGAAATTAAGAAATACCTGGATGATCACGTGATCGGCCAGGATGATGCCAAGAAAATTCTCTCCGTTGCTGTTTACAACCACTACAAGCGACTGAGTTTCCTTGAGAGTAAGGGCAGCGGCAAGAATGGGGCCGACGATTTAGTGGAATTGCAAAAGTCCAACATTCTCCTCATTGGGCCAACTGGGTGCGGCAAAACGTTGCTGGCTCAAACCCTGGCTGAAATTCTGGACGTGCCGTTTGCCGTGGCCGATGCGACGACCTTAACTGAAGCGGGCTACGTGGGCGAGGATGTGGAAAACATTCTGTTGCGGTTGCTTCAGGTGGCCGACTTGGATGTCGAAGAGGCCCAACGGGGGATTATCTATATTGATGAAATCGATAAGATTGCCCGCAAGAGCGAAAACCCTTCCATTACACGGGACGTTTCCGGCGAGGGCGTACAACAAGCCTTGTTGAAGATGCTAGAGGGCACGATCGCCAATGTGCCACCGCAGGGAGGGCGCAAACATCCGTACCAGGATTGCATCCAAATTGATACCCGTAATATTTTGTTTGTCTGCGGGGGAGCCTTTGTAGGGCTAGATAAGGCGATCGAACAGCGGATTGGCAAAAAGTCGATTGGGTTTGTGCAGTCGGGAGATGGCCAGACCAAAGACAAACGCACAGCAGACATTTTGAAGCATTTGGAGCCTGATGACCTGGTGAAATTTGGGATGATTCCTGAATTTATCGGGCGGGTACCCGTGATGGCAGTGGTCGATCCACTGGATGAGGGGGCGCTGTCTTCCATCCTCACGGAGCCACAAAACGCCCTGGTGAAGCAGTATCAAAAGCTGCTAAAGATGGACAATGTGATGTTGGAGTTCCGTGGCGATGCGATTCGGGCGATCGCCCAGGAAGCCTACCGCCGCAAAACCGGAGCGCGTGCCCTACGGAGCATCGTCGAAGAACTGATGCTAGATGTTATGTATGAGTTGCCCTCGCGTAAGGACGTGACCCGATGTGTGATTACGCGGGAGATGGTGGAAAAACGCTCAACTGCCGAGCTGCTTCTACACCCATCCTCAATTCCCAAGCCAGAGTCGGCCTGATTGCTTCAGGAGCAGCCCCATTGACATTAACCTAAGTTGAGGTTTTAGGGATTCGGGAAACTGAGTCCCTAAAATGTTTTTGTACAAATCTCATGTCACGCTCATGGCCTACATTCCAATTCAAGGTGTTAATCATTACTACGAGTGGATTACGGCGACCGGCGCAGATGGCCCATCCGGTAAACCCGTAATGGTCTTTGTGCATGGGTGGGGTGGGTCGGCCCGCTATTGGGAGAGCACCGCCCGGTCGATCGCCCCCACCTTCGATTGTTTGCTGTATGACCTGCGGGGGTTTGGCCGCTCCAACCACATTGCCCCCGACATCGCCGCGATCGCCAGCTACGAACTCGAAACCTACGCCACAGACCTAGCCGCCTTACTAGATGCCTTGGGGCTGCAACGGGTTTATCTCAACGCCCACTCCGCCGGAGCCTCCATCGCCGTCTTTTTCCTGAACCTGTATCCAGAGCGAGTCGAACGGGCCATTCTCACCTGTAGTGGCATTTTCGAGTATGACAAACGCGCCTTTGAGACCTTTTATCTCTTTGGGGGCTATGTCGTCAAATTCCGGCCCCGCTGGCTCTATGGCCTACCGTTGATGGATCGCTTATTTATGCAGCGGTTCCTGCATCGGCCTTTGCCCAGCACCATTAGCCGTGCGTTTCTCAATGACTTTTTGATGGCCGATTATGCAGCGGCCCTGGGCACCATTTACACCTGTGTCAGCCAACGCGCCGCCGAAATCATGCCCCAGGAATTTGCGCAAATTACCGTCCCAACCCTCCTCATCGCGGGCGATCGCGACATCATCATTCCCGCCAAACTGGGCCAACGTGCTGCCGCCTTAAACCCGCAAATTGAATATATCGTAATGCCCCAAACCGCCCATTTTCCCATGCTGGAAGACGCAACCACCTACCTCCACCATCTGCAACGGTTCCTGAAAGTCGAATCGTTACAACCCGCTTAACCCCTGCCCCAGGTTGAGCCAGCCGCTCCGGAAATTCTCAGTTGATTCCGCTAAGCTAGAGCCATAGCCCATTGCCAGTGAAGCCAAGCGTTGGCCGCGATCGCGCTGTTGCCTTCACCCCAGCCTATCTGTCAGACCGATCCAGTTCCTCTCCAGCCAACCGACCATGCATAGTCAATCCATACAGCCCAAACCTCCCGCTACCCACTCCGCCCTGAGAGAGCACCACGGTTTCCGGGCGATCGCCGCCAGTTTCATCCTCCTGAGCAGCCTTGCCCTCAGCCTGGGCCACAACAATCCCACCGCGATCGCCCAGACCACCCGACAGCGCCTCGCCACCCCTGACCGCAGCGCCAACCACCTCGGCACCGCGATCGACCTGAGCTATACAGGCTACTGTCAGCCCGAATATCCCCCCATCGAAAAACCAATCTGCTTACTGGGCCTGGGCGACAAATTACCCGACGGCGATGAATTGGCCCCAGAGCCAGACACCACCGAAACCCAAATTCCCACCGTGACTGAAACCCTACCGCCTATCGCCCCCATTCCCTACCAATACGACAAAGCCCAACTCTTCCCACGCTTCTAATTCCCGCACCGTTCAACCGTTATCGCCCAACCCCTTTGCCCCAAACTCAAGGCTTCACCGAACTCGGCCCGTAGGAGGTAATCAGCAACTCCGTAATCTTCCCCCGACGCTGAGCGTTGGAGTTAATCGAGCGGGCGGCGAGCAAAGTGTGAATGTGGAAATCCTGATATAGCTCACGAATAAACTCACAATCCGAATTCGACAGCATCACCTGCACCCCTCGCCGTGCCAACTCCGCAAACGTATCCCGGAGGCGGACTTGATCGGTGGGCTTAAAGGAATATCGACTGTAAGCCGTAAAGTTACTCGTTGCACTCAGGGGGTGATAGGGCGGGTCAAAATAAACAAAATCCTGCTGGCTATGGGCCAGATCCAACACTGCCTCAAAGGAAGCCAGTTGAATCGTTACGCCCCGCAACGCCGCCGCCGCCGCCAGCAACACCTCAGCATCAAAAATTCCTGGGTTTTTGTAGCGTCCCATTGGCACATTAAAGCGCCCCTTGGAGTTCTCGCGATAGAGGCCGTTAAAACAGGTTTTGTTGAGATAAATCAGACGGGCTGCCCGCTCTAAACTCGAATCCGGTGCCCAAGCCCGCATCTGGTAGTAATAATCCTGGCAGTGGCGATCGCGGTGGGTCTGCAACAGCTCAATCAACGGTTCCACCGCATCCCGCACACAGCGATAAACATTAACCAACTCAGGATTAATGTCGATCAAAGTGGCTGGGGTGGGCCGCAGATGAAAAAAAATTGCCCCACCCCCCAAAAAAGGTTCAAAATAAGCCCCATACTTTTTTGGGAAAAAAGGAGTATATTGCGGAATCAGTTGACTTTTTCCGCCTGCCCACTTGAGAAAAGGGCGAGGTTCAACAATAGGGGAAACTTGGGCCTGCATTGCTCCATCATAGAAGTGTTTTCCTAATTGGAAAAAATTTCCCTTGGCAGTGCTCAAACCACAAGCGAACCCGCAGTTCCCCCGGATATCCCCCCTGCCGAACCAGGCCAAGGACGGGAGAATCGGGAGGTAATAGCTGAAGCGCAAGCCCTTGCCTTAAAATCAAAGAGAAATGCAAGTGGTCAGGCCGATCAAACCTTGCTTCCACCGCAGCTAAACCGTTGATAAAGTCAAACAATGAAAAGTTTTTGGGACACGATTTCTAAATATCCAGCCTTTGTGGCGGGGGCCATTTTGGGGGTTTTGCTCTTTGCGGTCAAGCCACTCATGCCGTTGTTGAAAAATCCGGTCACGGCGATCGCCCTAGTTGCCGCCTGTGTCGCCGCCTTCACCTTCCTGACCTTTACTTTACGGGCCATGTTAGGGTTGCAAGGGGTCTAGCTAGCAGTTCCCCACCCTTACGCGGCCTAACTCGCGCTGCCGGAGTTAGGGTTACAGATCTAGGGCAGTGCAGCGTTAGCCTTGCGCGATCGGCCACGATGCCAGCGCATGACTGCCGCCGCCGCCCTCAGTGAGAGAGCACCCATTCAACGTTTGAGTCTAGGCCAGGGAAGCACCGGCACCGTGGCCAGCGTCCAGATAGGAGACTACATCATGGCAACTAGTCGGCGAGTCGCCCGCGTCGCAGAACTGATCAAGCGGGAAGTCAGCAAAATGTTGTTGCAAGATATCAAAGATGACCGCGTCGGGGCGGGAATGGTCAGCGTGACTGAGGTTGAGGCTTCGGGCGATCTCCAACATGCCAAGATTTTTGTCAGTATCTATGGCACCCCAGAGGCCAAAGCCGAGACGATGGCGGGGCTAAAAGCCGCAACGGGATTTGTGCGGAGTGAGTTGGGTCGCCGCATTCGGCTACGGCGCACCCCAGAAGTGATCTTTTTAGAAGATAACTCCCTGGAACGGGGCGATCGCATCCTCACATTGTTGAACCAACTCAGTCAAGAACGCGGCCCTGACCTGGAGCCAACTCCGCTGGAAACCGATATCCCCCCCGCCGAATAATCAGCCCCCCTTGCCTGCCTCCGGCCATCCCAGTGTCATTCCATGAATTTACCCTCCATGTCCGTCCACCTGCCCGATTTGGATACCCTCTCCCTCCGTCACCAGGTCGCGCAGATGGTTGTCGTGCGGGCTTCTGGCTATTTGTTTGATCACCAAATTCGCTATCCGCAATGGGAACCCCCGTTCGCGACGCTAGCCGATTGGCTGACCCATTGGGGCGTGGGCGGGGTCATTTTATTGGGTGGGAGTGCGACTGAGTTGGCCCTGCGGACTCAACAACTTCAGGAATTGGCCTCAATTCCATTGTTGGTTGCCGCCGATGTGGAAGAAGGCGTGGGGCAGCGGTTTCCTGGGGCAACCTGGTTTCCGCCGCCTCTGGCCCTTGGCGCGATCGCCCAAACAGACTTAGAAGCAGCCCGCCACTTCGCTACGGCAATGGGTCGCGTAACCGCCCAGGAAGCGCAGGCAATCGGCCTTAACTGGGTTTTGGCCCCGGTGACAGATGTGAACAACAACCCGGCCAACCCGGTGATTAACGTTCGGGCTTTTGGAGAAACACCCGAAATCGTCAGTGCCTTAGCCTCTGCTTTCATCCGGGGGGCCAAGGAGTACCCGGTTTTAACCGTAGCCAAACATTTTCCGGGCCACGGAGACACGGCGGTCGATTCTCATTTTGATCTCCCCACCCTGCCCCATTCCGTCGAGCGATTACGGCAAATTGAGCTACCGCCCTTTCAAGCTGCGATCGCCGCTGGCGTGGATTCAGTCATGACGGCCCATCTACGGATTCCCGCTCTGGATGCCACTTACCCTGCCACCTTGTCCGATCGCCTGCTAACCAAAGAATTACGGCAACGGTTGGGCTTCACCGGCCTGATTGTGACCGATGCGCTGATTATGGGGGCGATCGCCAAAGCCTATGGCCCGAATGAGGCCGCCGTGCTTGCCGTTGAAGCCGGAGCCGATATTCTGCTTATGCCCGGTGATCCAGTCGGTGCAATCCAAGCTATTTGTCAGGCCGTGGAGACAGGCCGCATTGCCCCCGACCACATTCGCGCCTCCGTTGAGCGGATTTGGCAGGCCAAGCAAACCGTCTGTTATCCCCCGATCATTGGCGCAACCTCCCACACGTGGGAAAGCCTTCCCCCGACCCTTCAGCCCCACCACCTCACGAGCCAACTGGCCCAGCCAACGGCCCACAAAAGTGTCGAAGTCATTCTCCAGCGATCGCTCCGTGCCCATGTACCGCATCCAATCGCGATCGCTCTCGGCTCCACCGGACGCAACTTAATCATCATCGACAATGCGCTGAATAGTAAAGAAGTCGGGCCACAAGCGCCAGCGATCGCCATCCCCGCCCACCACGGCTACCACCTCCAGGTCGTCGATGAAAATACCCCCGCAAGCTGTTTACCATCCCTTACACCCAGCCAGCCAACGCTCCTGCAATTGTTCATTCGTGGCAATCCCTTCCGGGGGCGGGCCGGACTCACCCAAACCGCCCAAGCCTGGTTTGATGAGTTACTCCAATCCCACCAACTGCAAGCCTTGATTATTTATGGTAGCCCCTACGTGCTGGATGCCTTTCTGCCACAGCTACCGCCAGAGTTGCCCTACGTGTTTACCTATGGCCAAATGCCTGCCGCCCAAGCGATCGCCCTCCAAACCCTCTGGGCCGACCAGTGATGGTTCGCCCAATTAAGGTTTACTCCATCGCAATCCCCCAACAGCAAGAGCCAAAGCAACCACAATTGCCTTGGCCCTCATCAGTTTAACTGTTACTGAGGAACGAGAATTAAATCGCTCCGCCCATTACACCCCTCTCCCTAGGGAAAGGGGCTGGGGGTAAAGGCGGCCCGCAAAATCAGTTTTTTTAGTCCACGCTCCTTAATCGCATCAGCTCCAGGCAACAAGCACCTTAGCTCAATGCAACTCCTTCCGGCTTAAAACGCAGGGCGGTGATGAATCAGGTTAAGGAATTCTTCACGAGTTTTTTGATCCTCTTGGAACACACCCACCATAGCGCTAGTGACCGTCCAGGAACCGGGCTTTTGCACCCCGCGCATGACCATGCACATGTGGCTAGCTTCCATGACTACGGCAACACCACGAGGTTCGAGAATGGTCTGGACGGCCTCTGCAACTTGTCGAGTCAACCGTTCCTGGACTTGCAATCGCCGCGAGTACATTTCAACAATCCGCGCGAGTTTGCTCAAACCGACGACTTTTTGATTGGGGATATAAGCGACATGGGCTTTCCCCATGAATGGCAGCATGTGGTGTTCGCACAAGCTAAACACATCAATATCGCGGACTAAGACCATTTCGTTATGGCCTTCATCAAAAATTGCCCCATTCACCAATTCTTCCAAGGATTGCTGGTAGCCGTTGGTCAAAAACCGCATGGCTTCGGCAACTCGCTTGGGCGTTTTAAGCAAACCTTCCCGCTCTGGATCTTCGCCAACGCCAAGCAGCAAAGTCCGCACGGCGTTTGCCATTTCATCGTCGGCATCTCCAGATGGCTTCCGCAAGTTGGGCGAATGCAGCCCATCCAAAGTGTTGCGATCGGGCCGGGTTTGTAGGGTTTTAGGTTTGTCTGATGCAGGCACGCCGCCCTCAGTAGTGGCGATCGCGGCGGCAGGTGTGCCAGTAGAACCGTTGGAAGCGATAGTCATAATAAATCAAACTCAATCATAGTGTGGACAAACAGATTGCATCCCGATGGCGGCTGAAAGGGCCACCCATGCAGGACGGGTGGATAACGCAATAGTCAGAAAGCGCCGCCGCTGGGCATCAACGTCAAAGCTTCGATCACCGCCTCTTGAGGCAACAGGGCTGCCTGAAGCAAAGTTTGGGCGACCAGTTCCGGTGACAACATTTGTGAACGATCAAACTCGGCCTGGACGGTGCCCGTATCCCAAATTGGCGTGTTGACGGCCCCTGGCGATACCGTCACTACCCGAATGCCATGCGATCGCTCTTCGGCAGCCAGGGTTTTGGAAAGGGCGACCAAACCAAACTTACTCACACAATAGGCACCCCACTCCGGAAAGGCTTGATGGCCCGCAATGGAGGCAACGTTAATAATCGTACCCTGGCCCCGCTGCCGCATTCCCGGCAACAGCGCCTGGATGCACTGAAAAACACTGGTCAAATTCAAGTCAAGGACTCGCTGCCAGTCTTCCAGGGGCGTTTCAGCCAGTTTCCCGGTGTAGCCCATACCTGCATTATTGATCAGGATATCAATTTGGCCGAGTTCCTGGGCGATCGCCTCGAACCTGGAACGCACCTGAGCCACCTCGGACAAATCCACGCTGTAGGTCTTAGCATCTACACCCGCTGCGATCGCCAGTTCAGCCACGGCCTGGAGTCGCGTCAAATTACGCCCCACCAAAGCCACATCAAAACCTGCCTGGGCAAAGGCTAGGGCCGTTGCTCGCCCAATTCCGCTGCTTGCGCCAGTGATCAAAGCACGCTGTTTCACCTGTGCTGCCATAAAAAATTACATTCCTTCTGATGGGTGCCCATCAAAGCACCACCGGATACGCTCCGCACCTAACCTCATTAGCCTATTGAAGAAGATGCGCCTCAAGTGTTAAAGCCAAGTTAACGCTGTATGAGATTTTAAGAAGCTTGATGATCGATCTACTCACTCGACAAAACAAAACCACAATTGTTGGTTATGTAACAGGGAGACGCAGCGCAGACCCAGCAATTGTCATAGCCGATCCCAAGAGTGCCGCTGGACGCACAAAGTTTTAAGTTGAATACCCAAAACCTTAACATATCTTATTGTATCACTCATAAACTGGCTTCGGGTACCCAAACCAGGAACTATGCGGGAAATTCCGCAAAGACCCCGATCGCGCGGAACTTTTGGTAGCGCAAGTCTTGGCGTTGTTGGTTCGTCAAGCCCTGACTCGCTTCCAAATGCCGCAGCATAGCCGCTTTAAGGATTTCTGCCGCTTCCAGGGGATTGGCATGGGCACCCCCCACTGGCTCCGGCAAAATTTCATCAATGATGCCCAGGCGCTTGAGGTCGGGAGCGGTCATTTTCAAGGCTTCTGTCGCCTGGGGAGCCTTGGCCGCATCCCGCCAAAGAATAGCAGCACAGGCTTCCGGCGGGGCCACACTATAAACGGCGTGTTCAAACATCAACAGGCGATCGCCTACCCCAATGCCCAACGCCCCACCGGAACCGCCTTCCCCAATCACCACACAAATGATTGGCACCTCAAAGCGGAACATTTCTCGCAGGTTGTAGGCGATCGCCTCGCCCTGCCCAAACTGTTCTGCCTCCAGCCCCGGATAAGCCGCCGGAGTATCAATAAACGTCAAAATCGGCATCCCAAAGCGATCGGCATGTTCCATCAACCGAATCGCCTTCCGATACCCTCCCGGCGAAGCCATCCCAAAGTTACGCGTGATGTTGTCCTTCGTATCCCGGCCTTTTTGGTGGCCCAACATCACCACCGGCTGACCCGCAAACCGCGCCACCCCGCCCACGATCGCCGGATCATCAAACCCAATGCGATCGCCATGCAATTCCATCCACTCGTCACTAATCGCCTGGATATAATCCAGCGTACTCGGCCGACGTGGATGCCGCGCCACCTGCAAACGCTGCGCCGGAGACAAATTACCAAAAATTTCTTGCCGAAGCTGCACAGCCCTAGACTCTAATAGACTGATCTGATCAGAAACATCGACGTCATTTTCTTCCGCAAGTTCACGGATCTGTGCAATTCTAGCCTCTAATTCTGCCAAAGGCTTCTCAAAATCCAGCAGAATTGTCTTGCGTTCAATAGTTGCCATAATTTAGACGTTAGCCAGAGCAAAGCGACAAACTCAAAATCAACTCAAACGTGTCCCAACCCCTCACCCTAGCAACGGCACCAGTCATAGCCAGGATCAACTAGCCCCAACCTTCAGCTAGATATATTCATCGTTTCACAAAGTCAGGAACTTTGCACAATTGATTCCAGTTTTACGTTCCTTCGGCCGCGAAGAAGCCAGGGCAAAAACCAAAAACCTTGGCAGCCGTGAGTAACCCTGCGACTAAAATGCCCAGAAACCACTCACTGGCTAAGCCGCCCCCCGGCCATATGCTTAGGGCCTTAGGGACACGTTCCACAGGCCACACCCATCAGCCACCACGCGCCTCTTAGCCCAACAACGGCCTAAAACCATGTTTGACCGAAACAGCCCCAATTCGCTCCATCTTGTCAATCGTGATGCGGTTGCGGCCCCAGGAAAAATTGGTGTGCCACTTCTCAAACTCCAGCAACATCGACTCCGCAAAACAGGCAAAGAGCTGCCGAGCGGGCACATCCATGTTGACAATTCGCATAATTTTCCAGTCAATATCCAGAGAATGCTCAACAATGCCGCCATTCAGGACATGGATATCCGGAGCTTGAATTTTAGTGGCCAAATTTTTGGGATAACCACCATCAATCAATAAACAGGGTTGCTTGAGTTGCGACGCATCAATCTCAACGCCTTTGGGCATACTCGCGACCCAGACAATCACATCGGCTTGGGGCAGTGCTTCAGTCAAGCTCATAACCTTGCCCCGACCTAACTCTGCCTGCAATTCGTTGAGCCGTTCCTGGTTGCGGGCTACTAACAACAACTCGCCCACATCAGTCCGCAGATTCAGCCACCGACACACGGCGCTGCCAATGTCTCCCGTTGCGCCACAAACCGCTACTGTAGCCTTCGAGAGGTCGATGCCTAGCTTGGCGGAGGCTTGTTCAACTTGCCGACAGATAATGTAAGCCGTGTGGGTATTGCCTGTAGTGAACCGCTCAAACTCAAGCTTGATGTTGCGAACTTGTTGAATTTGTTGCAGGTTAAAGTTCTCGAAAATAATGGAAGAGAAACCGCCGAGAGCCGTGATATCAATGCCATGTTTTTGAGCATGGGCCATTGCGTTAATCACCTTCCGGGTGGCTGCCTTAATCCGCCGATTGGCCAGCATTTCGGGCAAAAAACAGGATTCTACATATTTCCCATGAATTTTTTGCCCTGTAGCACTTGTCACCGTAATATCATCCACAATCTGGGGTGGCGCACTACACCAAAAATCTAATCCTTGATCAGCGTATTCTGGGTAGCCAAGTTCTCGTGCAACTAGCTGTGCGTGTTCCAGGCTAGTAAGATGACCGATTAGACCAAACATGGATGATTTGACTTAGACCTGTAAGTTACGAGTGGTAAAGCAATGTCCAAACTGTTCGGGTGTGACGTTTGGCGCTGAGGCTGGCTGAATGAGGGTGGCGATCGCCATCGCAAATCAGCGTGCTGTGAGGAAGAGCGGGGAGCGAGTCCATAAATTTAGGTGGGCCGTCACAGGTAGGTCGTCACAGCAGTCCGGCTTCAAGCTACCAGAATCTGTACCACCCAAATTGAGCCATCGCGCCCAACCAGAATATAGCCTCATGCCCTTGAGCCAATTCGGGTGGACTGCGGCAGTGTCCTCAGGCTAGGCCGCAGCCAAGCCCATGGCGGAAAGCCGCATCACATCCCGGCTACTAAAGCCAATGTTACCGAGAGCTTCGCCATACTGAATCATGAAGTCTTCCACCAAGGCATCCTTGGCCATCCCCAAAACATGGGCATCCGCTTCAACTTGGTTAAGCATCTTCCAGACAAGGGGCAAATTCTGCCGATTCGCCTGCTCTAATTCAGCCTTGGCAGTCTCAAAGTTTTGCTGCAACCATTCCTCACCGTAATTGAGATGACTATATTCGTCTTTGACCACGCCTTCTGTAATCTTGCGGGCAAAATCATCGGCAACCGGAATGTAAATGTTGTAGGCGGCGATCGCAAAACACTCGATAATCAGCGATTGAATCAACAAACAAGTAACGATCTGGCCACTCGCTGCGGCCTCCTGGAAATTGGTATGAAGCTGGTGAAAAAACTGCTTAGCAAAAGCCATATCAGGAGTGACATTCAGGTTCCGACCACACGCCTCAAACCCTTTCATGTGGCGGTTTTCCATCCGTGCCAAGCCGACTAACTGCTCCTTGTCATCTGGGAGTAGCTCCGCCAGCTTCATGTAGTTTGCGTTGGCCTCTAGCTCGCCCTCTATCACAATGGCGTTAATGCGGCTGTAGGCATCCCGGTACGCTTCTGTGTGAAAGTCGATTACTACATTAGCCTCAAGCTGCGGCATATGCTTACTCTCTCCTCGAATGTGGAACCAGATAATCTGGCGGTTGGAACAAATTTGTTGACGGTAAGGAAAGGGATAACGTAAAGAATTTCTTTACATTAAGCTTCTTGTAACACTTTACCGCTTTCCTGGTCAAAATCGGCGATCGCGGCTGAGTTTTCCCGGCTTAACGCCCTAACTACGTTTTGCCCTTTCTCCCACCTCATGCCCCCGGCTTGGCACTTTGGATTGCGCTGCTCAGCGGCATTGTGGCCTTGCCTAAAGTACCCAAGAACGCTAACCCAAATTCATGTTGATTCTACCGGAGTAATATGACTTAACAGATATTTAATTTATTTATTATTACCATTGACTGAGTAGGGGTGCGCTTTATCAATTGTGGGTTTTTCTACCCAAGAGGGAGGGCTTCAGCGGGCTTCGGGAAGCGGATTCAGCGATCGCCAGTGCTTTCAACCATAAGGCTTTCCATCCCTCAAAACCTCCGCCTATAGAATCAACCTTGCGCTAAATTTGGACTGAGCCATGTCCGTTAGCATCGTATCGATTCTTGCACTGCTCCCATTGCAGCATACCGAATCGACCGCCTAACCCAGCTCAAAAGCCCCCCAGTTTGTCTCGTAAAACCAGTACAATAAAGAGCTTGTTCGGCACCTAAAACCAATCCCTATGTCTAGTGCTTCGCGTCGTTATCACATCACCACTTTCGGCTGTCAGATGAATAAAGCTGACTCCGAACGGATGGCTGGAATCTTAGAGAATCTGGGGTTTGAATGGGCCGAAGAACCCGACGAAGCGAACCTCATTCTTTACAATACCTGTACCATCCGCGACAACGCAGAACAAAAAGTTTACTCCTACCTAGGCCGCCAAGCAAAACGCAAACAAACCCAACCTGACTTAACGCTAATCGTGGCGGGGTGCGTGGCCCAGCAGGAGGGAGAACGGTTGCTATCCCGCATCCCCGAACTGGATTTGGTCATGGGGCCACAACATGCGAATCGCTTGGGTGAGTTGCTGGAACAGGTCTTCAGCGGCAGTCAGGTGGTGGCAACTGAACCCGTCCACATCATGGAAGACATCACCAAGCCCCGCCGGGATAGCCACATCACCGCTTGGGTGAATGTCATTTACGGTTGTAACGAGCGCTGCACATACTGTGTCGTGCCCAATGTCCGAGGGCTAGAACAATCGCGACACCCAGAAGCTATTCGCGCCGAGATCGAACTCTTGGGCCAACAAGGCTACAAAGAAATCACGCTGCTGGGGCAAAATATTGATGCTTATGGTCGCGATTTACCAGGCACAACAGCGACCGGGCGACACCAACATACCCTGACAGACTTGCTGTATTTCGTTCATGATGTGCCAGGGATTGAACGTATCCGGTTTGCAACCAGTCATCCCCGTTATTTTACGGAGCGGTTGATCCAAGCTTGTCAGGAGTTGCCTAAAGTATGTGAGCATGTGCACATTCCGTTTCAGTCGGGCGATAACGAAATCCTCAAGGCCATGAGTCGAGGGTACACTCGCGATCGCTATCGACGAGTGATTGAGACGGTGCGCCGCTACATGCCTGATGCAGCCATCAGTGCTGACGCGATTGTCGGTTTTCCAGGCGAAACCGAGGCCCAGTTTGAAAATACGCTCAAACTCGTGGAAGAAATTGGCTTTGATCAACTGAATACAGCGGCCTATTCACCCCGGCCAGGAACCCCCGCCGCCAACTGGGATAATCAAATTCCCGATGCGGTCAAGCAAGATCGCCTGCAACAACTTAATCACCTGGTGGCAGTCAAAGCCGCTGAGCGATCGCAACGGTATTTGGGCCGCACCGAGGAAGTCCTGGTCGAAGCTGCTAACGAAAAGAATCCCACGCAAGTCATGGGCCGCACCCGCACCAATCGGCTCACCTTTTTCCCCGGCGACATTCAACATCTACGGGGTCAGTTGGTTCACGTCGAAATTCATGAAGCCCGCGCCTTCAGCCTCACCGGCACCGCGATCGCCCTCCCCACCCTGGTTTCAGTCTAGACCCATGACCTACCCGAAGTGGCGACAATGCCAGGTTGCTTATACCTGCTAATACCCAAAAGCAACGCCTGGAGACGTACCAAGCCCCTCGCCGCTCATAGGTTTCACTGCACTGAGTCAATAAAGGTAAGTAAAAGTAATAAAATTAACGCGACAGATTCCAAATATCTTATTAGATTCAATACGGTCTAAAGAGATTGCCAGACGATTGCGCCAACGAACTCAAGATTAATAACGTGACTTCAGTGAGATTAACAGTGGTCGTCCACCAGTCCCATTTGACTATCCGATTAACGGTGAACTAGCACTTTACAATCCTGCGGTGATTGGTTCAGATTGCAATCGCGATCGCGCCGATCCATGCACCCAACGCTTTAACCTTTTCTGTCCATAGGTCTGACGCCCCATATCCCCAGCCCGATCCACCTTCAGAATCCAGCCAGAGCTTGAGGTCGTCGCGTGGACGCGGGACTAGGTTGCCTGGGTTCCTGGCTCTAAGCCCCACTCATGCTTAAGAAACTGCTTGTACATATTTTCTCGCAGCATCATTTGCTCATAGAGCTTAACCAAGAAGTCTTGAGCCTGCTCGCGGCTCATCTGCTGCACCTGAGTCTCGAACGACCGGATGCTAAATTGTTGTTCCAATGAAAGCCCAACAGGTTGGTTCATATGTTTGCTCCTGTATGAGAGAGTACGCAGAGTAGAGAGAACTACCTTGAACTGAAGCCTACCGGAAAACCCAGTAAGAGTTGTATCTAGAATACCCAAATAGGCTGTAGGCTTTAATCAATATATTACAGAAGATAACAAGTGTTTGACAAAAGGCACATTACTCGGAGGGAGTATTTTCGCCTATGCCGCTAGAATTTTAAATTTTCGGAACCGTATAATGCTCCTTTTGTCAAGCGTATTATGGGTTGTAGCCATTTTTTGAGTATTAATACTCAAGCGTATAATCATTAAAATTGACAAGATTTGATGACTTAAGCCCCGACAGCAATGCCGATGGCCTTAAAACGTGCCAAGATTTCGAGACCAATGGGAGATAGTCGTGCCGTATGGGCATCCTATATGGTAAGTAGGAGGTCTTGTTATTCACTGGGAAGCGCCCTCAGCCCTTGTGAGCTAATAGGTTGTGGCCCAAGCCAATGCGCCAGTAGCCACAATACTGGCGTGTGCTAATGGCCCCCATTTTATTGTTGTGCCCCGTCGCCTAAACGTGTAGGAGCCACCTTGGTCAGAAAGATTTCTCTCCCAGCTATATCAATAGACGACTCACCCGGACGGCCTCCCTTAGTTCATCGCTTGATCCAAATTGCGGCCCACAATTGCACGATGGAAGCGTTGTTAGCAGAACTGGCGATGGTCTTAGGCGAGAGTCTAGAGGCAGATGGCTGTGCCATTATTGTGTCTTCTGTACCGTCTGGGCATCTCAAAACGGCGTGCTGGTTTCCGGGTTTAACTGCGCCAGCGACCAGTTTTGTGTTGGGTCGTTATGAAAGCCTTATGCGTCGGTTACATTGCCCCCAGACGTTAATTGTGCCGGATCTCCAACAGTGTGGCCCTGATCTCGCTAGTCCGCAGCCGACGACGGAGCTAACGGTTTGGCAGGAGTTGGCGTTTGCGGGTCATAGCCCCAACAGCCGCGCCATTTTAGAGGTGCCTGTGTGCTGTCAGCGGCGAATGCAGGGGGTGATTAGTCTCATGCGATCGCAACCCAATAGCTGGACAAATCGCGATGTCGAAAAATTAGAACTGGTGTCGCAGCAAATTTCGACGTTGTTTTACCAGTCGTGTTTACAGCAACAAGTCGTCCAACAAACGTTGTACCAGCAAGTTGTCAGTCGGTTAACGATGGCCATTCGGAATTCGACTGATCTAGAAGAAATTTTGGCGATCGCGACCCAGGGTACCACCCAAGCCTTGCAAGCCCAGCGGGGGCTGCTCCTGCGCCTCAAATATCAAGACCTATTACTCCGGGGACAACTCGCCCAAAGCTTGCCCAAAGCCAGAATCACCGTAGCTTACGAATGGAACGTGCCCGCCCCGACCGGCCCAGCAGACGAAGACAGCACCGCCTCAGCCAATGGGCAGACCTCGTTTTGGTTATCGGATTGCGAACTGTGCCAGGAAAGTTTTCATGCCCTCAAACCCATCATCATCAAGCATCGGCGCTATCTAGCTCACGACATTGCCGCCGCCCAAATCCATCCCGTGTTCCAGACCAACCACTTTGGGGCATCGCTCGTGGTGCCGTTGGAAAGTCAGGGGGCCATTTTGGGCTTTTTGGTCTTTCAAGATACCCAACCCCGCTCCTGGCAACAGACCGAAATTGACTTTGCGGAATTGGCGAGTGCTCAAGTCAGTACGGCAATTTTACAAACAGAGACGTTGCGCCAAGTTCAAGCGTTGGTGGAAAAACGCACCTCAGAACTCCAACAGAGTTTGGCGATTCAGGCCCGGTTGTATGAAAAGACGCGGCAACAATTGGATCAGCTCCGCCAGTTGAACCAGCTCAAGGATGAGTTTTTGGATACGGTTAGCCATGAACTGCGAACACCATTAACGAGTATGTCTTTGGCGATTCGGATGTTGCGCCAGGTTGGGATGTCGAGCGATCGCGGCCTGCGTTACCTGGATATTTTGGAACAGCAATGCGCCCAAGAAACAAACTTAGTCAACGATTTACTCGCGCTGCAAGAGTTAGAAGCAAACCAGGTGCCCCTGACGCTGGAACAGATTACTTTAGAGGAATTAATTGCCTCTCTGCATGACAAATTTTGCCAAACCTGGACAGCGACCAAGGGGCTGACCTTAACAGTTGAACCCCTATCATCCTCGGTTTGGGTTCAGAGCGATCGCGATAGCCTCAACCGGATTTTGCTAGAGTTACTCACCAACGCTGGCAAATATTCCGCCGCCAACACTCAAGTGCAACTGCAAGTCCTGTGCCAACCCCAATCCACGGAACGAGGCATTGCCCAAATTATCATTAGCCTTACCAATCACGGTATTGGCATCACCCCGGCAGATCTGCCCCATGTATTTGAGCGGTTTCGGCGGTGCGAAGGAGTGACCCAAAAAGCAATTCCGGGGACAGGGTTGGGGCTAGCCCTGGTAAAACGGCTAGTCGAGCATTTGCAGGGCACCATTTCCGTCGCCAGCACCCCCATTCCAGACTCAGACAACTGGGAAACCTGTTTTACGGTGCTGTTGCCCCAGACCTTGAGCCTTCCCCAGGTTAGCTCCGCCGCAACCTGAGCCGTAACCGTTCAGCGTCCCCCGGAAAAATGAACGGCATAATTTGGCCACAGTGGAGCAAAATAGCACAGTGCCCCCAATCATTGGCCCTGCTTGACGAAAATAAAGCATTTGCGAAGCAGATTGGGCGATCGCGAGAGCAAAATAACCAATGTTTTTCGCTGACAGTTTAGACTAGATCCGAATGGCTAATCGTTCATGCTAGAGTCTGCTGACCCCAAACCCCTGCGCTGGCAGCGCGATCGGTATTCACCTTTGGCTCGAAAGGTGGATGTTTTTGCGTCGTCGGCCCAGCTCATGTTTTATTTATGGTGGGACAGCAAAATCCCTGGCCAATCCGTTCGCTATCGTAATCGTCGTGCCCAATGGCTTGTTGGCACGTTGCTGGATCTTGGCCCCACCTTCATTAAGCTTGGTCAGGCATTATCGACACGGGCCGATCTGCTTCCCCTGGAATATGTCCAAGCATTGGGCCGCTTGCAAGACAAAGTGCCCGCGTTCAATCCCCAAACGGCGATCGCCATTATTGAAGCAGAACTGGGAGCCTCAGTTTACACGCTGTATCGCGAATTTGATCCAATTCCTCTGGCCGCCGCCAGTTTGGGCCAAGTCCACAAAGCTCAACTCCATACCGGCGAAGAAGTTGTTGTAAAGATTCAACGGCCCGGTTTAGAAAAATTATTTGACCTGGATTTTAGAGTTTTGCGCCAGTTAATTCGGTTGTGCGATCGCTTCTTTCCCTGGGCCAGACAGTACAATCTGCACGCCATTTACGATGAATTTGTTGATATTTTGTATCACGAAATTGACTACATTCAAGAAGCCATCAACGCCGATCGCTTCCGGTTCAACTTCCGTGACCATCCCCGCATTCGCGTCCCCCGCATCTACCCCAAATACACCACCAAGCACGTCCTGACAATGGACTACATGCCAGGGATCAAAATCAACGATCGCCAAAGTTTAGAAGCCTGTGGCATTAATGTAAAAGAAATTAATCAACTGGGGATTTGTTGCTACCTAAAACAACTTTTGCAAGACGGATTCTTCCAGGCTGATCCCCATCCCGGCAACATGGCCGTCAGCCAAGACGGTTGCTTAATTTTTTATGACTTTGGCATGATGGCCGAAGTGCAGCCGATCAACAAACAGCAAATGGTCAAAACTTTTTTTGCTGTGCTCCGAAAAGATACCGATCAAGTCGTGGATACCTTGACCGATCTGGGGTTGATTGAGCCAGTGGCGGACATGGCCCCGGTACGCCGAGTCACACAGTTTTTGCTGGAACGCTTCACCGAAAAACCCATCGAACTACAAGCGTTCGGGGAAATGCGGAGTGAACTGTATGCCCTTTATGAACAGCAACCGTTTCGGCTACCAGCCAAGATGACGTTCATTCTCAAAGCTTTGACGACGCTGGATGGCGTGGCGCGATCGCTCGATCCCCAATACAACTTAATCCTCTGCGCCAAACCCTTCGTCCAAAACCTTGCTTTGGCTCAAGGGCAAGGAGTCGCTGTGGGTGAACTGGTCAAACAAGCCAAAAATTATATGCTGACCAAAGTGCGCCAACCCAGCCCCGCCAGAGTCCTGATCCAAGATCTAGAATTGCGCCTCGAACAACGCGAAGCCCAACTCCGCACTCAATATCTGGCCCACGATCGCCAGCTTAAAACTCTCCACCTCACCATCCGCACCCTGCTTTATACCAGCCTGACTGGCTTTGCCTTATTAGCCGGGGCAATTCTATTATTAGCCGCCTATCCCAACTGGGCGATCGCCGCCTTTGTGTTAGCTGGCCTCGGCGCGATCGGCCTCATCCAAACCCTCTCCCGCCTCGCCATCAACAACCGCATCAACCGCCTCACAGGCCAGTAAACCCCCGACAGTCTCCCCACAGCAAAAAGCGCCCTCCAAAGAGAGCGCCTTTCTCACTATCAGCGATCAGCTAAAGCATTAGCCGTTGATAGCAGGAGCCTGTAGAGCAACCGGGGTTGCTTCACCAGAGGCCAAATCCAACGGGAAGTTGTGTGCATTCCGCTCGTGCATCACTTCCATCCCCAGGTTCGCCCGGTTCAACACGTCCGCCCAGGTGCTCACAACCCGACCTTGGCTATCAACGATGGACTGGTTGAAGTTGAACCCGTTCAGGTTGAACGCCATCGTGCTGATGCCCAACGCGGTGAACCAGATGCCCACGACCGGCCACGCACCCAAGAAGAAGTGCAGCGCACGGCTGTTGTTGAACGAGGCGTATTGGAAGATCAACCGTCCGAAGTAGCCATGTGCAGCCACGATGTTGTAGGTCTCTTCTTCTTGCCCGAACTTGTAGCCGTAGTTCTGCGATTCGGTTTCGGTGGTCTCACGTACCAATGAGGAGGTCACCAAGGAGCCGTGCATCGCGCTGAACAAGCTGCCGCCGAAAACGCCAGCCACGCCCAGCATGTGGAACGGGTGCATCAAGATGTTGTGCTCGGCTTGGAACACGAACATGAAGTTGAAGGTCCCGCTGATCCCCAAGGGCATCCCGTCGGAGAACGAACCTTGCCCAATCGGGTAGATCAAGAAGACGGCGGTGGCGGCGGCGACCGGGGCGCTGTAGGCGACGCAGATCCAGGGGCGCATCCCTAACCGGTAGGATAGTTCCCACTCACGACCCATGTAGCAGAAGACGCCAATCAGGAAGTGCAGGACGATCAGTTGGTAGGGACCACCGTTGTACAGCCATTCATCCAAGGAGGCGGCTTCCCAAATCGGGTAGAAGTGCAATCCAATCGCGTTGGAGGAGGGCACTACTGCACCGGAGATGATGTTGTTGCCGTACATCAAGGAGCCAGCGACGGGTTCCCGGATGCCATCGATGTCCACGGGGGGAGCGGCGATGAAGGCGATGATGAAGCAGATGGTGGCGGTCAGCAGGGTGGGGATCATCAACACGCCGAACCAGCCTACGTACAGGCGGTTGTTGGTGCTGGTGACCCACTCACAGAACCGATCCCATGCGCTGCCGCTTTCGCGTCTTTGAATGGTTGTAGTCATGGGTTTAATGATAATTGCTGAAAAACAACAAAGAATGACCAAATTGGTCGGTTATGGATTGGATAAATGAAATGCATTTATCCGAACTCATACTACGAAATCTAAGTTTATTTTTCTAGCGATCGCCGTTAACTTTTGTAGGCGCACTCGCAATTTTTCTTAACCAAGATTTGCATGACTTACAAGTAGTATTGGCTCTGGTTTTAAGCTCTTTTTCAGGATTTTTTAACGCAGAGAAAATATAAAAAAGCGCTTAAATCCATAAAGTTAAGTGTCGAAAGATAAAGCGATCGCGCCCCGGTGGCGGCACCAAAACAACCCATCTAAACCCCGGAAATATAAAGCGAAAAATGAAGTTCAGCTTCAGAATAAACCCATCGCCAAGCGCAACAATTCAGCACAAAAATACACCAATTAGGTTACGTTTTGTATCGATCTCTGGGGCTTGGGCGATCGCATTACGTTAGCTGTTCTCAAGGGTTTACTAGGGCGTTTGCAGCGTCAGTTCGCAACGTCAAATAGAGGCGCAACTAGGTCAAGCCTGAGTCAGTCCAGGCAAGGCGCTCCTGAGCGGGACTGTGGCCGCAGTTCTACGCCGATCGGTGGCCTGCCAACCCAAGCTACCACCGACAGCCCCAAGCGACCGTCGCCCAACGGCCTACCCTCAGAGCTTAGGTGCCAACCGTGGGAATGAGGCTCCTAGCTTCGACTTTGCTCGATCCATTGGATCACGGTTTTACCTAATTGGGCATTGTCGAGGCGATCGATTTCGCGGATGCCAGTGGGACTCGTGACATTTACTTCGGTCAAATAGCCACCAATCACATCAATGCCCACAAAAATCAGCCCATCCCGTTGCAGCGTTGGGGCTAACTGGGTACAAATTGACCGTTCGCGCTCAGTAATGTCTACTGCTGCGACGCGCCCCCCCACAGCCATGTTGCCGCGAAATTCTTTGCCTGTGGGAATGCGATTGACGGCCCCAATCGGCTCGCCATTCAGCAAAATAATCCGTTTATCGCCCAGTTTGGCATCGGGCAAGTAGGTCTGCACCATCACGGGGACTTGCCCTTGCTGGGTGCTAATTTCCACCAAAGAATTAAAATTGCGATCGCCCGGATCAAGAAACAAAATTCCTTCCCCAGCCTTGCCACCCAACGGCTTGAGCACAGCCGCTCCGGCCTGCTCCAAAAAGTCGCGAATCACCTGCTTATCCTGGCTCACAATGGTTTTGGGAATCGCCCCCGTGAATTGCAGGGCATACATTTTTTCGTTAGCAGCCCGAATTCCGCGCGGCGCATTGATGACCAAAGTTTTCGCGGGATCAATGTAATCCAAAATGTAGGTCGCGTATAGGTAGGGCACCGTGACCGGCGGATCAGTTCGCATAAACACGGCATCCATCGTGTCGAGGGCCTGAAACTGGCGATCGCCCACTTGGAACCAGTCCGGCACAGCTTGCCACAACCCATCCACCAGTTGCACCGGAGTGAGCTGCACTGGGCAGAGAGGCGCGATCGCCCGCCCGTCCACCACCGCCAACTGATTGGCCTGGGTAATCCAAACCTCGTGCCCCAAGAGTTGGGCCGCTTCCATCAGCGCCACACTACTATCGTGACCAGGATCAAGCCGTTCGATGGGGTCAATAATAAATGCAAATTTCACAATGGCAAACCGATAATTGGCACAGGGACAAGGGTAAGCAATTCCCCCCGTCCTCTCACATCAAGTCATCGCACACTTTGACCCGCAATCCCCACGTCCGACTGGGCGATTTATCAGGCAGTGAACAGCGCACAAACCCAGCCTAATTCAATAAAGCATCCAGTTTGCCCTGAGCATTCAGCGCGTAAATATCATCACAGCCGCCAATGTGTTGATCGTTAATAAAAATTTGGGGGAGCGATCGCCGCCCATTGGCTCTCGTTGCCATTGTTTGGCGGGCAGCCTCATCACCATCAATACAATATTCAGTAAAATCCACGCCTTTTTTGGTCAGCAAGGCTTTGGCCCGAATACAAAAAGGGCAAGTACTCCAAGTATAAATTTCAACGTTGGCAGACATAGTTCTTTACATTATTTGATTGCTTTTATTTTAGACTGCCCTCCTGCTTTGTATGCATGGTTGGCGGCAAGTGAGGCCATAATTTTTAGGCTGACCGGCAAGCAACTCATCACAAGCATCAATGGGAGTGCCCCCCTTAGGGGCGATCGCCATTCGGAATCGGCATCTCAGGCAACGCCGCCGGATCGGGAGAGAGGGTGGGAGTCGGCGACACCGGGGGCGGCAACGGCGCATTTGCGGCGGGAATCACCGCCATTTCCAGGGTGCGCTTGGCGGCAGTACAGCCTTGGCGAGTTGCGGACAAAGTTAACGTATCATTCACCAAGCTCTGCGGAGCCGTGTAAACCACCTCACTATCAACGGTGATGCGAGAGTCAAATTGGCCATACACCGCCTGCCACTGATGCACAACGCCCTTGTCATCCGGGTTAACCACATTCACCGCGATGATCCGCTTTTCTCCCGCTGGGACAATAATGGCCAGATTAGCCGGAGTTTGCACACGGCGGCGCGGCCCATTGGGCACCACGCTCGGTTCAAACACCGCCACATCCAAAATTGTGGTTTCACAATTCGCGGTTGGTTGCGGCAAGTTGATGGAATCCCGAATCAACAAATCCCAAGCGCCATAGAAAATAATTCCCACCACCACGACTGGGAAAACCAGCCGGTTCAGCCGTTCGAGCCATTTAGAAAAATCAGACATACATCCAGATTCAGGCACAACCTAAATCAACACAACCCGATCGCCACAAAGCAGGAGCCTACCCACCAGGGAGAGAGCCGCGATCGCTCCAGCCAAAGCCTTAGCCCACCAGGGGCGATCGCACCAGCCCAACCCCCGTCAGATTGCACAACTTAAGTCCCCGGCCCGCTGCGAAAAGCGCAAGTTTTCTTGATAATCCACCGGGCAATCGATCACCGTTGGGACATCCTGTTCCAGCGCATCTTTCAGCATTGGCACCAAATCCGCACAGGACTCAACCCGATAGCCTTTCAGCCCCATGCTCTCCGCCAACTTCACAAAATCAGGATTGGTGAATTTGATAAATGCCGATTCCCCAAACTGGTTATGTTGCTTCCACTCGATTAGCCCATAGCCACCATCGTTAAAAATCAATGTTACAAATGGCGTGCCCACCCGTTTGGCCGTTTCCAGTTCTTGGCAATTCATCATAAAACCGCCATCCCCAGTCACCGCTACTACATGATGTTCCGGATAAACCAGCTTCGCCGCGATCGCCCCCGGAATCGCAATCCCCATTGCCGCAAACCCATTAGAAATAATGCACGTATTGGGCCGTTCGCAGTGGTAATGCCGCGCCATCCACATCTTGTGCGCCCCCACATCGGAAATCACAATATCATCTGGCCCCATCACTTGCCGCAAATCATAAACAATCTTTTGGGGCTTCACCGGAAAACCATCATCTTTCGAGTAATACAGATAATCTTTGAGAATATCAGAGCGCAATTCAATGGCATAGGAATCGGGCTTACTGGTGCGATCGGCCCGCGACAAAATTTCGCGCAACGAGTCAGAAATATCCCCCACAACTTCGACTTTGGGAATGTAACTGCTATCGACTTCGGCTGGAGTTTCGCTGATATGAATAATGGCAATTTCACCATTGGGGTTCCATTTTTTAGGCGAATATTCAATTAAGTCATAGCCAATGCAAATGACCAAATCGGCGCGATCGAAACCACAATTAATATAGTCCCGTTGTTGCAGCCCTACACTCCAAATACTCAGGGGATGCGTATAGCGAATAACGCCTTTCCCCATAAAAGAATTCGCCACAGGAATATTTAGCTTGGTGGCAAAATCCGTCAGCATTTTGCTGGCCTTAGCTCGGATGGCTCCATTGCCCACTAAAATCAACGGATTCTCAGCCTTAGAAATCGCTTCTGCCGCTCTTTCAATACTGCCAAAAGCCGCGTAGGTTTTTTCCTTGTTGTCAATGCTGAGGGGCTTACCGACTGCTGTCATAGCCGCAATATTTTCTGGCAGGTCAATATGCACAGCTCCCGGTTTCTCCGTCTGAGCAATTTTGAAGGCTTTGCGTACAATTTCCGGCGTATTACTGGGGCGCACAATTTGCGCGTTCCACTTAGTCACCGGGGCAAACATGGCAACCAAATCCAGGTACTGATGGGATTCAATGTGCATGCGATCGGTGCCCACTTGCCCGGTAATGGCGACGAGGGGAGCGCGATCGAGATTAGCATCCGCCACCCCCGTCATTAAATTGGTAGCTCCCGGCCCCAGGGTCGATAAACACACGCCAGCTTTCCCCGTCAGCCGTCCGTAGACATCGGCCATGAAAGCAGCCCCTTGTTCGTGGCGCGTTGTAATAAATTGAATTTTGGAATGCTTTAAGGCTTCTAAAACGTGCAGGTTTTCTTCTCCTGGCAAGCCAAAAACGTATTCTACGCCTTCATTTTCTAAACACTGTACTAATAGCTCTGCTGTGTTTAATTCGCCCATGTTTCCCTCCGATTGCGTTGGTGTGAGTCGATTGGATTAAGTCGTTGGCTTCCGTCAAGCGATCGCGGGTTAATGATTGAACGAGGCTCAGGTCGATGCATTGATTCCCGCGATCGCAGTTTTAGGTGGATTTCGATCTTCTCTGTTTAGACTGCCGTTTTCAGTGCAACCCATAATTCTATTGAACTCTTCAAATTACTTTACACGCTGCAAAATTTAGCGTTTCGTAACATATTTGCAGCTTAGTTCGACCGTAGCCTATCTCCCTCTTTTCGATGGAGATATAGGAGTTACTCAAGGCAGTCCGGAGCGAGGCAGTGATGCAGTCTGTATCGTGTCATGACTCCATCCCGTTTAGAGTGCAACTAAAGTCGTCAGGAAGTCTTTGCCATTGCGACTAGCCGTTTGGGTTCAAGCCGTAGCGCCGTTGCCCTATCCAAGGTGTTTATGGCGCGATCGCCCCCGTCGTAATCACCGCCAAGCATAACTGCATCCTACCCGCGATCGCCCCCAACCTGGGTATCAAGCCACACCAGCCCCAGCCGCATCCCGGCAACCTCTGACTGAACTTAACAATTCAATCACTAATTTTGATGGCAGATCTGCACAAATACGCCATCTGGGTGAGTTAAATAGAGACAGATCATTGGATACCTGAGGGTAGGGAGAGACAAGGGCCAGCGTGGTCTTGGCATGAACTGAATGGCTGACCATTACTGAAGCTGAGACTGAATAACTTCTATTCAATCGCTTTTTGTCATCCTTTATCTCCACTGTATTCAATCGTTTTTCGTGTCGAACCTGTTGTATTCAAATTAGTTTGAACTATGCCTGTTTCTCATCTTGCTAATCCGTTGCCATCAAATCGCATTCAATACACCATTACCCCCCATCACAAAGGCGTTATTCTCTGTGTTTGGGAGACAAATTTAGAAGCACAATCGGACAGCGATCGCTTTTTATTTAAGATTAATCACCGGGTCGCCTCCCAGGAAGAAGCTCAGCGTCTTTTACAGGGATATTTAGAAGCAGTCAAAACAGCGTAAGTTGCGTGGGTTCGGGAGCGATCGCGTGCCACGGTAACGGCGGCAAATCCAAACCCCGCCTTGTCAAAAAGTGATACAACGCATCCGCGTTTGCTGGCGATCGCGCTTCTATTGGACAATGGACAATGCAGTAAATTTCAGTCCCAGACTGAAGCCACGTGGCGATCGGGTCGGCCCAGTCGGCCACAAACGGCAAATTTGTTTCCCACTCCGGATGGCTAATGTAACGGATGAGGGTAAAGGGAGCCGTCTGCTGAAACACCACGGGCAAACGGGGTTTCTTGCGGGCAGACAACCGTTGAGGATCGTCTGCGACCTCATAGACTGGCCGGGTATCTAGCAACACGCGACCGATCCCTAAGTCAGTTAGACACTGGGTAAGGGCGATCGCGGCTGTTGGCTGAAACCAGGCCGGATGGCGCACTTCCACGGCAAACTGCCCCGCCGCCAACGGCAAAGCCGCCAAAAAACGCTGTAAATCTTCCAATTGCTCCGGGCCATAGCTGGGGGGAAGTTGGGCAAAAATTGGCCCTAAGCGATCGCCCAGCCCTTGCATCCGTTCCCAAAAGGCCAACGCCTGTCCTAACCGGGGAGCCAATGGCCCCGCGTGCGTCACCCACTTAGGAAACTTAGGACAAAACCGGAATTCCGCCGGGGTCTCCTGCGCCCACCGAGCCACCGTCTCCGGGCTGGGCATGGCATAAAAAGTGGTATTGCCTTCAACCGCTGTTAGCCGCTCAGCATACAGTTTGAGGTAATCTGGCGATCGCGCCGCCCCTGGAAAAAAATCCCCCACCCAATCCTGGCAAGCCCACAACGCGCACCCCAAACGAAATTGCATTTTGTTGCCCCAAGCATCCATCTCACCGTGCATGATAAAAGATCCCGTTCAGCACATTGCATCGCCAAACAAAATCAAATCTATGCAAACCACCGCCGAATTCTACTGCGCCTTTTGTGGCGAACCCAACACCACATTTATTGATCTCAGTGCTGGCGACCAACAAACCTACATCGAAGACTGCCAGGTTTGCTGTCGGCCCAATCAATTGTTTATTCGCGTTGATGACCTGACCCTTGATATTGAAATCGACACAGAATATGTTGGTTAAACCCGGTCAGATCCGCTGTCACCCAACAATCCCCAAATAGCAAAAAGCCTGATGCAAAAGCACCAGGTCTCCTTTCCACTTTAACTAGCTAACCGCTTGAGGCAACAAACACCAAAACTTGACGGCTTGACGTTAGTTCAAACCAATGTAGTTTGCTTCTGCTTCTAATTGCTGAATCAAAGCTTCATTGCCACTTGCTCTAGCTGCTTCCAAACGGCGTTGCAGGTTTTTCTGCATATTCATCCGATGGGTTTCAGCGGCTTTGATGTTCTTTTCCTGACGTTTTCTGTTCAGCATGGACTTTCCCTTCCGTTCATCTGTGCATTGCTTATGTTCTAATGCTAACATCTCCAGCAAAAAACTGTAGCTATTGTTACAAAAACTCTTAACAAAAAGAATAATGACTACCAGGGCTGGCCCTTTCCTGGGACAACCTCGGACTTTCGTTTCAGGACTCTCTCGCTATGCAGCAAACTCGGCTGATGACCCTTTTGAGCGATTTTGGGGAGCAAGATGTCTATGTGGGTGTGATGAAAGGGGCGATCGCGCAAATTGATCCGACCCTTACAGTGATTGATCTCACCCATGCCATTCCGCCCCAGGCCATTTTGCAAGCCCGGTTCGCCCTCCAATCGGCCTTTCCCTACTTTCCAGCCGGGACGGTACATGTGGCGGTGGTCGATCCCGGTGTGGGCAGCGATCGCCGGGGCATTGCCGTCGCCGTAGGCCACCAGCCCACCCACCCCCAGGGCTATTTGGTGGGGCCGGATAATGGCTTGTTTAGCGGCATTTGGGCAGAATGGCCCATTTTGGCCAGCGTCGAACTTGACCGCCCCCAGTTTTGGCGATCGCCCCACCCCAGCCCCACGTTTCACGGTCGCGACATTTTTGCCCCCGTTGGTGCCCATCTGGCCAGCGGCATCGACCTCAAGGCTGTGGGCACCCCCATTGCCCCCGCGTCCCTTGTGCAAGCCAGCCTGCCCCCGCTCCACCAAAGCCCAGAGGGGATTCAGGGCCACATTCAGGCGAGCGATCGCTTCGGCAACCTCATCACCACGATTCCCGCCACCGCCCTTCAGGAGCGAAGTTGGGCCATCCAGGTGGGGGCAGACCTGGTACCGGGACAACAAACCTACGGCGATCGCCCCAGCGGGAGTGTGGTTGCCCTCATTGGCAGTCATGGCTGGGTCGAAATTGCCGTCAATCAAGGCAATGCCGCCACTCACTTGCAACTGCAAATCGGTGATCCGGTGCACTTGCTTTGGGTTAATGCTTAAGGGTGCAGGGCGTTTTCCCAAGACCAGCCCTATTGCCACTGTGCCAGTTTAATTTCTCGCGCCCCAGGTTGCCGCTGCGCCGCTGCCGCCGTTTAGAATCGGATTAGTTTTTGCCGTCAGCGTGGGCCTTTGGGCGATCGCACCTTGTCCTCTGCCCCCTTGTTTTTCGTCAGGTTCCCTTCGTGAGGCCAATTCCGATGACTCCAACTCCACTAGACAACACCAGCGTCTATCAAGGTCAGTTTGGCGAATTCACGATTAATGATCGCGATCGCCAAGAAGTCATTTTCTACCGGGCGGGCCTTAGTGTAGCAGCCCTGTGTTTTGGCCTTGGCAGCAGCATCGTCCTGTGGCAAGGCCACCAATTAGCCCCGTGGGTGCCCCTCCTGAATGGCCTGTATGCCCTCTTTGGCCTCGCGCTAGGGCTGAGTTTGTGGCTCATTCATATCTATATGAAGCCGCTCCATCGCGCCCTCCAGCTATTTTGGGCCATTGGCCTCGGAGCCTCCATCGCGATCGCCCACTTTGACCCCGCCCCCTTTGTCGTCACGGTGTATCGCCAGCCCTTCAGCCTCTTGGGAGTTGGGTTCCTCTTCGCCGCCCTGACTGGCATCTTCTTCAAAGAAGCCTTTTGCTTCAACCGCCTCGAAACCAAACTCCTCACCCCCCTTGTGCCCGTTTTGCTTTTGGGCCATCTGGTGGGTTGGCTGTCAGTAACAACCGAACAATGGCTACTGGGGATTTGGGCCATCCTCTTTCTGATCTTTGCCGCCCGCAAAATTGTGCAACCGATCCCACCGGATATTGGGGATAAAAGTGTTTTTACCTATCTGGAGCAACAGCATTCTTAGCTCCGTGTGGGCCAACAAATTGCCAATCTCTTATCAGAATTAAACTGAAATATCGAGCCACAAAATTTTGGCTGCGTTCCCCCAATAGCCCTATCTCTAAGGGTGGATTTACGACTACGCAATAATTAAGAAATTCAATTTCACCTCTGGAAATTTGTTAGAAAACGTGAATAATCCCTGCAAATTTCCCAGTTCCCAAAATAATCAGTGTATGATCTCGGTCAGTGTTTCTACCTTCAGTTTAGAAAGCGCAAACCCATACAGAGACCCTGGTGTGTCTAGGAGGCTATTCATGCGTTGCCCTAGCATTTTACTGAGCGCTACAACTGCGATCGCCCTGGTTTATCCCGGTGGCGCGATCGCCGAGGAGGTACTCAATCCTCCAGCGCCCTTACAAGATCCCCAAATTCCAGAGCGGGTTTTCATTACCCCCGAAACCAAAGCCCTCGAAGTGGCCTCTCCGGTGGAAGCAGCAGCAGCCCCCGTGGCAGCCCCCGCAGTAGAACCAGCCAATGCAGCCCCCTCGGCAGCAACGGTTCCAACTGCCGCTCAACTCGCCCCTGCCGCTGAGCCTGCCTCCATCGTCGCCAACACCCCAGCCTCCAGCTTGGGCACCCCGGTGACCGTGGACGTGGCTGACAAAGCCTCCAAATGCCCGTTGCTAACTGAAACTGTGGCAATGGCACCCACCCAACTCGCGCAAGCTTCCACCACAGGAGTTTGTCCGCGCCCCGACCCGATCGCCCCCCTCGTCTTACCTGAGCCATTCAAAGCAGAAGCCTCTCCCGCCCTCAGCATCTACATTCCCGTCGGCTACGGCCTAGATGGCTGGTCAGCCTGGGGTAGCGGCACCTTCCAAGCTGGTGTGCGGGAAGATACAGGTTCCGTCGGCGCAGGCGGCGTTGGCGTGGGTCTAGGGGATGCCAAGAAAGCCGTGGGGCTAGAACTGGGCTACACCTTTGTGGATAGCGAGGAATTCGGTGAAGGTGGCTTCAGTGCCAAACTCCACCGCCGCATTGGCAACGACCTCAGTGTAGCCGTCGGCTGGAACGGATTCCTCAACATTGGCCGCAACGACTTTGAGCAGTCCATCTATGGTGTGGCCACCAAGATCTTCCGTTTGCGCGAATCTTTGGATGATCCCTTTAGCCGGATCGCATTAACCGTAGGCGCAGGCAATAACCAGTTCCGAACCAATTACGATCGCGACCAATTTGAAAATGGCACGAATGTCTTTGGCAACCTCGCCTTTCGGATTATTCGGCCTGTGAGTCTTATCGCAGAATGGACGGGGCAAGATTTGGCCTTGGGGCTGTCGATCGCACCGTTCAAAAACCTTCCTTTTGTCATTACTCCAGCCGTGCGCGACGTGACTGGTTCTGGTTATGAGCCTCGCTTCGTTTTAGGCGCGGGCGTATCATTCAAATTCTAAGAAGGAGGAGTGACCCATGAAAACTTATCAATCCATCAGTTTAGCTCTGGGATTAGCCACCCTGACCACGGTGGCCCTTGCCTCAGTGGCTACCGCTGGCCCCGGCCCACGGGGCGATAACCGCAGCTACTCCAACATCACAGGCACCAACATTTGGAATAGTACGGCCCCAATTATTGACGACGACTTTCCAATCGATCCAGAACTCATTGCCAAGGTTAACCAGTTGAATGCCGACGGTGCCGCTAAGTACGACGAATGCATCAGCGCGATCGCCGCAGCGGAACAAAACGCACCCACTGTCCCCCCCCGGCAATATCTCCGACGCGACCCACGAGTGCCCTATCCCCAGGCCTGTGTTGACCTCGAAGGCTTAAGAGCAGAAGCCGAGACCTTAAAAACTCAAATTGCTGAACTGCAAAAAGCAGCGGCAACTCGCTCGGCTGGCACCTGGTAAACCGAGGTTCCGGTTCATCCTGTCCACTTTTGCGCCTGTGCAACACAGGTAACAACCTTTGGTAGTCGGAGTCGCAACTATGAAACAGCAAACATCTTGGTATCAAACCGTATTTCCTGGGAGCAGGGGAGCCGCGATCGCCACCTTATCGGCCCTCGGTCTAGTCGGCGCGATCGCCCATTCCGCCCCCGCCCAGGAGTCGCTCTCTAACAGCAGCATTCAATTCACCGAAACCACTGTTGTTGAGTTTGAAATCGTTGACACCCACGGGTATTACCAATCCACCGTCGGCATAGTCAACCTCAAAACCGGGCAAAAAACGCCCCTATTCGTTGAGAAACAAGGCTTTGATGCCCCGACTTCCAGCGTGGCAGGCCGCGACGACACCAACACCAACGCCGACTTCAAAGGCACGGTTGAAGGTGGCACAATCGTCAACGGCGCAGGGGAAGCATCTAACCTGATCAAATACACGTTTGAGGCGGGAACGCCCTACGCGCTTTATCTTGACTCAGTTGATCCCCGCACTAAACAAGCCCGGGTTTCCGTGGTCTCGACCAACGTTAACGCAGCCTCCTTTGCAGGCAGCTTGACGGCAGGTGAATCAGGGAATCTGATCAAATGGGATGATGCAGGCTTGCCCAGACCGGGTAAAGACTCAGACTTTGATGATTTTGCCATCATCGCCGGGGGCTTCACCCTGGAGTCGTGCCCCATTAAGCCTCAATAAAAAGGCCAAATTTGCTTTAGGCGCGGTTAGTCGGTGTTTCCTCAAAGACCGTTCGCCCAAGTCAATACGCCATTTCAGTCATAAAGAAGCGTACTAGGCTCTCCTGTACGCTTCTTTTGCATTTCTGCGACTAGCTCTAGAATATGGGCCTTGGCCCAGTCCGCCCAACGTCATGGGCAATCGCTCCCCTTAATAAAATTGAACCAGACCTGCTCTTCTGGCCCGCCGCTTAGATTGTCGCCGTCGCATCGGCAGTTGGTTCTGGTGCATCCGCAACTTGGGGCGATCGCTCCACACCCGTCCGCACTGGTGCTTGAGCCACTTGAGCCGCTAGTTCCCGCTCTTGCCAAACTAAACCAGCTAAATGGGCGATCGCCAAGCCAAGCGCCCCCAGAGACAGCACATAACTATGCAGCGTATACAGGTGAGCCACCGTGACCGAACTAATGGCCCCACCCCCAGTCAGCAAATTGCGAATCAGACCGCCGACCACTGGGATCGCCTCAATAATGCCCAGCTCAACCCGGAACCGCCAAAACCCAACCTGCGACCAATCCAGAATGATCGCCGTCCAACTTAGCCCGATCGCCGCCAAAATTAACAGAATCCCGCTAATCCAGGCCGTCAGCCAACTACGCCGAAAGCGTTCACCCAGAAACATCACCACCATTTGCACCAGGCCAACCCCAATCAACAGGTTCCCAGCCAAATCGTGAACTCGCCGTACTAGCCAACCAAACGTCACCTGGGTTGAAATCATGGTCAGCGAACGATAGGCACCGCCCGCCGTTGGTTCATAATAAAACGCTAACAACAAACCAGTCACGCCAGCCAACACCGTTAAAGTGACAATGCTGACAGCCAAAATCGTCGCCGCCCGCCGTAGGGCAAAAGGAACATCTTTCATGGAAGCCAACTTCGCTGAGAATAGTTTGTAGATATATTAAGCAAGATTCTAACAAAATGTTAAACTTTTGGCCGCTGCTTTGCTAAACTCGGTCTGGGGTCTTGCGTGTTTTATTCTGGTTTTTGCCATGACTGAATCCTTCAACCCGCCCCGGACTCAAGTCGCCATTGCCATTCTGGAGCAACAGGGCCACTACTTAATGCAGTTGCGCGACGACGATCCAGCCATTCTCTATCCAGGCCATTGGGGCTTTTTTGGGGGGCATTTGGAGCCAGGGGAAACAGCCGCGATCGCGATTCGGCGCGAGTTACTCGAAGAAATTGGCCATTGCCCTACCCAATTAGAACTGTGGCAGCGGTACGAAACACAGCACATCATCCGCCACGTTTACTATGGCAAGCTAGAGGTACCCTTAACGCAACTTGTCCTGGGGGAAGGGATAGATATGGCGCTGCTCAGTCCCGCCGAAATTGTGCAAGGCTCTTGCTATTCACCCAAAATCAAAGCATGGCGACCCCTGGGCCAGCCCCACCAACAAATCCTGCGGGAGCTAATCGCCCTGACCTCACCCCAAACATAGTATTAGAACTGAAACCAAACGAATGACTACCCCCGAAGCAATTGCGCTCCAAATTAACGGTGAACCTCGCCACTGCGCCCCGCACACTACACTGCCCGCCTTGCTCACCCAGGTCGGCTTGAACCCCAGGTTGGTTGCGGTGGAATACAACGGCGAAATCCTGCATCGCCAATTTTGGGACACGACAGAAATTCAACCGGGCGATCGCCTGGAAATCGTCACCATCGTGGGGGGTGGTTAATCCCACCGATTGGCTTGCTGCCGTTGCTGCATGGTTAACCCTTTGAGGCTGATTGCCAACCCCAGTCAACTTTTAAATAAAGCGGGTCAGTTGAATACGGTAACGCTCTTTTTTGGTGATGGCGACATCGCCCACTTCCACCCGCCCTTTACCGCGAATCGCGATCAGATCACCCGCCTTAACGGGATGACTGGCTGATGTCACCTCTTTCCAGTTCACGCGCACATCGCCACTATTGATCAAATCCACCATTTTGTTGCGGGAAGTGCCAAAACCTGCCGACGCGATCGCATCCAACCGCATTGAAGCCTCCACCGTCGTCAATTCCTTTTTCTTCGGCTCTTTGACCTTCAGTTCGGTCAACTCAATCTGTTGCGTTTTGACCGAAACTGACCGCACCTGGGTCAAGCTCATCGCTAAAAAGTCCACCATTTCCGGCACCACAATCGCTTGAGCACCCCGCTCACCCAAAACGATAATGTCGCCAACCTTCTCGCGAACAATGCCGGTGCCCAGCAAAGCGCCTAAAAAATCCCGGTGAGAGGCCGGATCAAACAGAAAATTGCCTGCAATTTCCAGCGCCGCCAACTCAACTTGCGCTGGCTCAAGGGGCAGTTCCGAGCGGGCGATCGCAAGGCGTTGCCGCTCTGCCTGAGGATACCCGCCCCCCATCACCAACTGTACATCCGTGAGGCGATTAAAAACCGTCCGAATTTCGGCCAATTCCGGCGGCGCAAAAAAGTCAGAACAAACTACTTCCCACGTTTTAAGCGCCTGTTCAGCTTGGTCAATCACATGGGCCAAAACCGCACGATGCTCAACCGACTTTAGCAGTTCCTCTCTAGGTAACATGAGTCAGCCCATTAAGCGACATAGGGTTGACCAGTGCTTTCCTCGGCGGCCAGTTGCTCCAACCGTTCTTGCTGGTCACGGGAAATACAAGTCTGAATCAGATCCTCAATGCCGCCTTCTAACACGGGAGCAAGAGGAAAATTCTGATTCAAGCGATGGTCTGTCACCCGGTTATCTTTGTAGTTGTAAGTCCGAATCTTCTCCGATCGCGATCCCGTGCCAACCTGCATCCGGCGAGCCGAGGTCACGGCCTGCTGCTGCTCTTGCAACTTCAGTTCGTACAACTTGGCCCGCAAAATTTGCATGGCCCGTTCCCGGTTTTGCAATTGCGATCGCTCTTCCGTACATTTAATCCGAATGCCCGTCGGCTTGTGCATCAAGTCAACTGCTGTTTCCACCTTGTTGACGTTCTGCCCACCAGCCCCACCAGACCGCATCGTCGTCATTTCAATGTCATTTGGGTCGATCTCAACATCAACTTCTTCCACTTCCGGCATCACCGCCACTGTCGCGGTCGAAGTGTGCACCCGCCCCTGCGCCTCGGTGACAGGCACCCGCTGAACTCGATGAACCCCCGCCTCAAACTTGAGCTGACTGTAAACGCGATCGCCCTTCACCTCCAGAATGGCCTCCTTAAAGCCACCCATGTCCGCCAGCGATTCACTGACCAATTTCACCTTCCAACCCTGAGTCTCCGCATAGCGAGAATACATCCGCACCAAATCCCCCGCCCAAATGCTGGCCTCATCACCGCCCGCACCCGCCCGGATTTCTAGCATGATGTTCTTCTCATCATTCGGATCACTTGGCAATAGCAATATCTTGAGCCGCTGCTCCAAACCTTCCAGCGCCGTGCCCAACTCTGCCACTTCCTCAGCCGCCATACTGTGCAACTCAGGATCAGCCGCCGCTTCCTTCAACACCTGTTGCGCCCCAGCCAGATCTTTTTGCGTCGTTTTCCACGCATCAAAAGTGTTCACCACTTCTTCCAAAGACGATCGCAGCTTCGCCAACTTCTGAAACTCAGCCGGATCTTGGGCAACATCCGGATCAGCGAGCTTACGAGTCAGCTCATTAAAAGTTTGCTCAACAGAATTTAATTTGTCTAAAAGATACGCTTCAGCCATGACTTGAGTGGGCAAACAGCCCAGGAAAACAATCAGAGTAAAATCGGTTCATTCAGCTTTTTTGCCTTATCTGATTGTCTAGGTTAGCCTTTTGGCTGGGAAGCATCACCCTCAGCCACCATGCCATATTTCCGCAAAAACCGCTCAACCCGACCTTCAGTGTCAATAATTTTTTGCGTCCCGGTGAAGAAGGGATGGTTTCCCGACCACACATCAACATGAATTTCGGGCTTAGTAGACCCAACAGTCATCACAACTTCGCCGTTGCAATAGACCTTTGCCTCCGGATACCACTCCGGATGAATATCAGATTTAGCCATCAGTTTGCCTCTCAGTTAAGCTCAATGGTTCAATTGTAAACAAAATTAGCGAGTCCCAGTGTTGGTCAGGCCCGCACGGCTCAGGCTGATCCCTGCAAGCTTGGCAATCTGCCACCCTCGCGGCCCGCCACCCAGACACTCAAGGCGATACCCATTGCTAAGGTACGCCTCCAACCCCACCCAACAGTTACCGCTTTGAGTACTGAGGGGCTTTCCGCGCTTTCCGCAGACCATACTTTTTCCGTTCCTTAGAACGGGGATCACGAGTCAAGTAACCTTCGACTTTCAGCGGTTTGCGGTTTTCGGGATCAAGCTGGCATAAGGCACGGGCAACCCCCAAACGCACTGCATCGGCTTGCCCAGTCAGGCCACCACCGTGGGCATTGACTAAAATGTCGTATTCATTTTCCAATCCCAAAGTTTCCAAAGGGGCTTTGGCAGCAGATAAATAGTCAGCGTTGAATTGCAGATATTGTTCACCGGGCTTGCCGTTGATGATCAATTGCCCATCACCCGGTACTAGCCGAACTCGGGCGATCGCCGACTTCCGCCGCCCTGTGCCCCAATACATGACCCGTCCTTCTGTCGCTTGCATTATGCCTCTCCTCCTGGAATCGTTTTAATTTCAAGTACCTTTGGGTTCTGAGCGGTATGGGGATGTTCAGCCCCCGCGTACACCTTGAGTTTCCGGAACAGTTGGCGGCCTAAGGTGTTTTTGGGTAGCATCCCTTTGACAGCCTGTTCCACAATCCGCTCTGGAATCCGCGCTTGCAGCTTATCAAAGGTTTCAACCTTCATCCCACCCGGCCGACCAGAGTGACGACGGTATAGCTTCTGTTCCCGCTTGCGCCCGGTGACATTAATTTTTTCAGCGTTGATCACAATGACGAAATCGCCAGTATCCATCGACGGGGTGTAGGTCGGCTTGTTTTTGCCGCGCAGGACACGCGCAATTTCGCTGGCCAAACGCCCAAGCCGTTGATCCGCTGCATCCACAACATACCAGTTGCGCTCAATCGCATCCTGGGCTGGAAGGTAGGTTTTACTCATGACAGTTCCCTCAGTTTTCTACTCAACAAAATTTCCACTAGTGGCCACAAAATTTAGCGTACTGGTTCTGTCGGTCAACTCATCCACCAGACAACCCAGGAAAGGATAACGTTGGCTGGGCATCAAACCAAATCTCAGGCGCGATCGGAAAGTTGGGGTAACCAACTCGTAACAAGCACAAGCCTCGTGCCGGAGCCGAGTGCTTCACCGCTTCACGGGATTGGCTTGTCCAGATCTCCGTGAACTGCTCCGGGGAACAGTCGCCTCGGCCAACCTGAACAAGTAGCCCGACTAATAGGCGCATCATGCCGTACAAGAAGCCACTTGCCTGTATTTCGATCGCCACAAAAGCATCACGGCGCAGACATTCAACGGCTTGAACATCAACCCACGCATGGGGCCGACTTGTTCCAGCCCGCTGAAATGCGGCTAAATGGTGCCGACCCAGCAAGGGGATGAGAGCCTTCTGCATTAACTCCTCATCCAGTGCGTTCTGGTAGTAGTGCCACGCGATAGAGCCAACAAAAATGTTGGGGCAAGGGTCAGTGTAAAGCAGGTAGCGATAACGCCGCCAAATCGCCGAAAACCTGGCGTGCCAGTCCGCTTCAACCAGAGCAGAAGCTCGAATCAAAACATCAGCGGGCAGTCGAGCATTGAGAATACTCGCCCATCGATGGGCTGGCACTTCGACAGGTGCATCAAAGTGAGCCACTTGGGCCGCTGCGTGAACGCCAGAATCGGTTCGTCCAGCTCCATGCACTCTCACCGATCGCCCCAATACCGAAGCCAAAGCCTTCTCTAGCTCCTCTTGCACAGTCCGCTGCCGAGGTTGCCATTGCCACCCACAAAAATGGGTACCCAAGTACTGAATGACTAGGGCTACTCGCTGAGTCGGTTGAGCAAGATTAGCAAGCATGATCAATTAAGTCAGCTCAATGATTGCCATCTCAGCGTTGTCGCCCCGCCGCGCTACCGTTCGCAAGATTCGAGTATAGCCACCATTGCGATCGCCATACCGCGCACCAGCCTGCTCAAACAACGCATGAACCAACTGCTTATCGTACAAATAGCCCATAGCCTTACGCCGAGCAGCCAAAGACCCATCCTTCGCCAAGGTGATCATGCGATCTGCCTCAGAGCGAATCGCATCAGCACGGGCACGAGTTGTCTTAATCCGCCCATTCCGAATCAGTTCAGTCGTCAAAGCCCGCAATAGAGCCTTACGCTGATCCGCTGGTCTCCCCAATTGGGGAACATTACAACGATGACGCATGATACAAACAAGTTTCTATAAACAGCAAAACCAACAACCCAACACCTAAGCATTCTTAGCCGACTTTTCTTGAGGCAACGTAATCCCCAAACGCTGTTGGAGCGCCTCTACAACCTCCTCCGCCGACTTTTGACCAAAATTCTTGATCTCCAGCAAATCCTCTTGCGTATAATCCAACAAATCCGCAACAGAATTGATTTGTGCCCGCTTCAAACAGTTATACGCTCTCACCGAAAGCTGCAACTCCTCAATCGGAATCTGATTAGCGGGGTCAACCCCTTCATCAGGCTCTTCATCCTCAGGCTTAAAGATCGCCTCCCTCAGCGGATTAAACAAATCCACCAAAATATTGGCAGCCTCACTCAACGCTTCCTGAGGCGTTAAACTGCCATTCGTCCAAACCTCCATAATCAGGCGGTCTTTCTCCAATGCCTCACCGATTCGAGCATCTTCAACCGAGTAATTCACTTTACGTACCGGCATGAAAATCGAATCGATCTGCAAGAAATCTAACGCACCTGTATCATCTCGACTTTTCGCCACCGAGCGATAGCCTTTCCCCTTTTCGATGCGAAACTCCATCTCCAAAACAGCCCCTGGAGATAGTGTCGCAATGTATTGACCGTCATCCACAAGCTCAACATCAGAAGGAAGGTCAAAGTGCTCGGTGGTAACTGTCATCGGCCCTTGAACCATTAGCCGACCAATCTGAGGCTGTGACGAATAACTTCGCAGCACAACCTTTTTCATATTCAGCAGGATATCCAGAACGTCTTCCCGAACACCTGGAATTGTGGCAAACTCGTGGCTTACGCCAGCAATTCTCACCGCCGTAATTGCAACACCTTCCAAATTCGATAGCAATACGCGCCGCAAAGCATTACCAAGCGTAGTACCCTGCCCACGCTCTAGGGGTTCGATCACAAACCGACTGATCTGACTTTGATCTTTCTCAATGCGAGTGTCTACGCACTCAACCTGAAACTGTGCCACCGAAGCGCCCTCCCCTAAAAACAGAAACAGCGATGATTCTCAAATCCAAAGCTGTCTAACAATACATCAACCCCAATCAAATGCTGTAAAAATGTAGTTCTGCTGTGCCTCAACTTAAACCCGGCGGCGCTTCGGCGGACGACAACCATTATGCGGAATAGGAGTAACATCACGAATTAGGGTAATTTCCAAACCAGCGCCTTGCAAGGCACGGATAGCCGTTTCGCGACCAGCTCCAGGCCCACTTACCATCACTTCAATCTGTCGCATTCCTTGGTCAGAAGCCCGTCTAGCTGCATTTTCAGCAGCCGTTTGAGCCGCAAACGGAGTTCCCTTCTTAGCGCCTTTGAAGCCACTAGAACCAGCCGATGCCCAAGAAATGACTTCGCCATTTGCATCGGAGATCGTCACGATCGTGTTGTTGAAGGTTGATTGAATGTAAGCTACGCCGTTAGGAATGTTCTTTTTTTGCTTACGAGGGCCAGAGCGTTTCGGTGATTGTCTTGGTGCCATTACTCAAATCTCAACTAAACTCTTTGTATCCAGACCAGATAACTGAATGCTGTCGTGCTTTAGGAAAGACATAATGCAGACCCAGCAGGTCGCCTTGGCTCGAGAAGCACTACACAGTAGGCCAGCATCACGATGCCGCCAATGACAGCATTACTTCTTACCAGGAGCTTTCTTCTTACCGGCAACAGTGCGACGACCGCCCCTGCGCGTTCTGGCGTTTGTTCTCGTGCGCTGCCCTCGAACAGGAAGCCCCATACGGTGCCGCCGCCCTCGATAGGTACCAATATCCATCAACCGTTTGATAGACATCGCTTCCAGCCGTCTTAAGTCCCCTTCAACCTGGTAGGTTCCTTCGACCTCAGCCCTCAAAGCCGCTACTTCAGCGTCAGATAGCTCTTTAACTCGCGTATCTGGATTAACTCCGGTTGCCTTCAACACCGCCTTGGAACGAGTTAGACCAATGCCGTAAATGTAGGTTAAGCCGATTTCCACTCGCTTGTCGCGCGGTAGGTCTACTCCTGCAATCCTTGCCACATCTTTCTCCCCAAAAATACAATCAACTAAACTTGATTCACCCGCAGCAATTTGTTTACAACTAATCACGTATAGGCGTTGTGCCAATGCCTCAGCCTTGAGCGAGGCAAGCCGCTTAACCTTGGCGCTGTTTGTGCTTCGGGTTACTACAGATGACCATCACTCGCCCTTTACGGCGAATGACACGACATTTCTCACACATTCTTTTCACAGATGCCCGAACTTTCATATCCTTTCTGCCGCTCTACAAACTCAACATAATATCAATTTTTAAGAACTTAGTCAAACCGAACGCTTGATATTGATGCTCTTTTGGCTTCGCTGTGGAACTTGATCAACCGCAAGAGAAGGCTTTATTTTTTGTTCCGCAGCCGGTACGTAATCCGGCCTTTGGTCAGGTCGTAGGGAGTCAGTTCAACCTTGACGCGATCGCCAGGAAGAATTTTGATATAGTTCCTCCGAATTTTGCCTGAGATATGCGCTAAAACATTAAAGCCATTATCAAGATCAACCCGAAACATGGCATTCGGCAAAGACTCCGTCACCGTACCTTCCATCTCAATTAAGTCTTGCTTCGACAAAAGAACCCCCTAAAGCGTAGATATTTTTCTCTTTCGTAATTAACTAGATAAGACACTCAAGCTAAATGGTTGTTTGCCCTACCCGTCTCCAGTCTAAAACATTGACTAAATAAAGGATTGTTCACGGTGCTTAGTCTCAGCCAAAACCCATCCACTACAGTTAAATCAGTTGCTTCAAAGATTGCGTGACTGAATCAACTGGCTGATTGCCATCAATCGGAACGAGTTTCTGATGGGTCTCATAAAACTCAATCAGGGGAGCCGTTTGGGCATGATAGACCGTTAAGCGGTTACGAATTACGTCCTCCGTATCGTCCGCCCGCCCACGCTCTAGCATACGGCTCACTAGCACCTGTTCTGGCACCTCCAAGTTCACCACGTAGTCGTAGGGCTGCTTCAACTGATGAAGTAGCTCATCCAAGAATTCAGCCTGGGACACGTTGCGTGGAAAGCCATCCAGGATCCAACCAGCTTGCACATCCGCCTCACCCAGACGTTCTTGAATTAAGGCGATCACTAAAGTATCCGGCACTAGTTCGCCCTGATCCATGTAATTTTTCGCCTTCAGACCCAGCGGTGTCTGGTGAGCAACCGCAGATCGAAGAATTTCACCAGTAGAAATGTGAGGAATGTGGCAAAGGTCAGCTAAAGTTTTAGCCTGAGTCCCTTTGCCAGCACCTGGAGGCCCTAAAAAGATAAGTCGTGGCACTATTGGTTCACCATCCCTTCGTAACGCTGAGAGATAACATAGGTCTGAATCTGTTTTGCAGTGTCAATGGCGACACCCACAACAATCAACAAAGAGGTTGCGCCAAAGCCTTGAAACGTTGTGACTCTTGTAGCACTCTCAACAGCCGTTGGGACTGTTGCAACCAATCCTAAAAAGACGGCACCCAGGAAGGTCAAGCGATTGAGGACGCGCTCAATGTAATCGCTGGTTGCTTTACCAGGACGAATTCCAGGAATACTTGATCCCATTTTCTTCAGGTTCTGAGACAAATCCACTGGGTTAATCATCAAAGAAGTCCAGAAATAGCTGAAGAAGAGAATCAACAGCAGATCCAGTCCCACGTACAACCAGGGAGTCGGGCCACTGGGGCTGAGGTAGGTAGCAACTTGGGCTAGAACCGGGTTCCGGGTAAATTCCGCAATGTAAATGGGCAGGAAGAGCACAGCGGACGCGAAAATGATTGGCATGACACCGCTTTGGTTCAGTCGTAGTGGTAGGTAGCTACTCCGTTCCAGATACATTTTGCGTCCAACTTGGCGACGAGCTGAAATAATAGGGATGCGCCGGGTACCCTCCTGGACAAAAACAATGCCCAAAATCATGACGAGAAATACAAGCAGGAGAATGATGATGCCACCAACCAAGCTACGATCGCCCGTCTGAGCAAGTTCTAGCGTTTGGCCAAGCGATCGCGGCAACCCCGAAACAATACTCACAACAATCAACAGAGACGCTCCATTGCCAATACCACGCTCCGTGATGAGTTCTCCCAGCCACATCACAAACATCGATCCCGCCACCAAAGCCAAAGCGGTAGAGGCAACAAACGGAAACACATCCCCTGGTTGCGTCAAATCGACAGGACGACCACCAACTTGTGCGGCCCCAGTATTAACAACCCACCAAGCCAAGCCAACACTCTGCAAAACAGCCCAACCCAAAGCCACATATCGCGTGATCTGAGAAATCTTTCGACGACCCGCTTCACCTTCATTTTTCTGAAGATTTTCTAGCGAAGGCACCGCCGCCGTTAAAAGCTGCAAGATAATGGATGCATTGATATAAGGCAGAATCCCCAGTGCAAATATGCCCAAAGCCGACAACCCACCACCGGCAAAAATGTCTAAAAAGTTGACAACGGCATTGCCCTGAACTTTTGCCGCAAACAACTCCCGATCAATATCTGGGATAGGCAAGAAAATTCCAAAGCGAACCAGAATCAACATACCAATGGTAAGAAGCACCCGACCTCTGAGGCCAGCCGCTTGGGCCATCTGGGCAAATGTCTCTTGTGCACTCGGTGTCTTATCTCGGCTAACAACCATGAATTTCCTCTAGCAGATTCTTATATTGGCAAGGGAGGCGCTCCTGCGTCCGATTTGACCGACTGGTGGAAAATAGCCATATCAAACCTGGACTCAGGCCAGCTCACACGTTCCTTTTGCTGCCTCAATCTTAGCGCGCGCAGAAGCGGTAAAAGCTGCCGCCGTCACTTTCAGGGCAACCTCAATTTCACCATCACCCAAGACCTTTAGCGGCCCTTTTGCTGTTGTGAGAATGCCAGCCTCTAGCAAAGAATCCAAGGTGACTTCAGTGCCAGCAGCCAGATCAGCCAAATCACCCACGTTCACAATAGAGAATACTTTCTGGTTGACGAGGGGAAAGTGCTTCAGCTTTGGTAAACGGCGGTAGAGAGGCGTTTGCCCCCCCTCAAAGCCTGGGCGAGTGGGCCGACCAGAACGCGACTTTTGCCCCCTCATCCCAAACCCGCAACTTGCGCCTTGGCCAGCAGCAATACCACGGCCTACACGGCGACGGCGTTTTTTAGAACCTGCTTGTGGAACCGCATCATTGAGTCTCATAATTGCGTACTCTGTTCAATACCTACAGTTGATTGTTGCTTTAGCGTGCGGCGCTAGTCTATGCATGACTAGGCATAAATCTTTTCAATGGGAACGCCACGTTCTTCCGCGACTTCGGCAAAGGTTCTTAGACTGGACAAAGCCTCAACCGTTGCTCGTGCATTGTTCAACGGGTTGTCCGAGCCGAGCTGTTTTGCCAGGACATTTTTAACACCGGCCAATTCCAGCACGGTGCGGACTGAGCCACCTGCAATTACCCCAGTACCGGGGCCAGCGGGCCGCATCATGACTTTGGCACCGCCACCAACCCCAGTGGAAGGATGGGGGATGGAATTGTTTTTGGTTAAGGGGACATCAACAAGATGCTTTTTGCCGTCAGCGACACCTTTTTTAACCGCACCAATTACGTCTGCGGCTTTACCAACACCAACACCAACTTGGCCACGCTCGTTACCGACGACCACGATCGCCCGGAAACTTAGCTTTTTACCACCCTTGACAACCTTAGTCACACGGCGAATTTGAACGACGCGCTCTTGCCAATCTGTCTCTTTCTCGCGACTCTTCGTGTTTTTACGCCCTTTAGCCATAGTGTTTTATTCCCTTAGAATTCCAGTCCAGCTTCGCGCGCGGCTTCTGCCAACGCTTTGACCCGACCGTGGTACAAATTTCCACCCCGGTCAAAGACAACTTGCTTGATCCCTTTTGCCAAAAGCCGCTCAGCGACTAGCTTACCAACTTGGACTGAGGCATCACAAGTTCCGCCGTTCGCCAATTCACCTTTGAGGTCAGCATCGATAGAAGAGGCAGCAACGAGAGTGTGGTGCTGAGTATCATCGATCGCTTGAGCATAAATATGTTGATTAGACCGGAACACCGCTAACCGAGGGCGCTCTGCCGTTCCAAATACCTTACGCCGCACTCGCGTATGACGACGGCGTGTAGATTCTCTGCGACTTACTTTCATAGTTATTTCTTACCTGCCTTACCAGCTTTACGCTTGATCGCTTCGCCTGCATAGCGAATGCCTTTGCCTTTATATGGCTCCGGTGGGCGCACAGCACGAATGCGGGCAGCGGTATTCCCAACCACTTCTTTGTCAATTCCAGTGACAATGACATTGGTGTTATTTTCCACTGCAAACTGAATGCCCTCCGGTGGCTCAATTTGCACGGGGTTACTGTAACCGACGTTGAGGGTCAAGTTGCGCCCTTGCACCTGTGCCCGGTAACCAACCCCAATAATCTCTAAACGACGCTGAAAACCTTCTGATACGCCATCGACCATGTTGGCGACCAGGGTGCGACTCAGGCCATGACGCTGACGGGCAACCCGCGATTCGTCCCGTCGTTTAACTGAAATATTTTCGCCTTCCTGGGTAACTTCGACTTCCTTGGGCAAGACCCGCGAAAGTTCGCCTTTGGGGCCTTTGACTGTGACAGATTGACCATCAATCGTAATAGTCACTTTATTGGGGATACTAATTGGACGTTTACCAATACGCGACATAGTTCTTTGCTCCTAACCTCTTGCGATCGCTGATGGGTTAACCCGATGCGACGTATTTTTTGTTACCAAACGTAGCAGAGGACTTCACCACCGACACCCTGGCGGCGCGCTTCACGATCAGTCATGATGCCGCTTGATGTAGAGATAATCGCAATGCCAATGCCACCAAGCACACGGGGTAAGTCTTTGCGGTTTGAGTAAACCCGCAGACCAGGCTTGCTCACCCGCTGGAGGGAGTTGATGATAGGCCGTTTGCCCTTTTCTTTGTATTTCAAAGCAACCACCAGATGCTTTTTCACCCCTTCGCCAGCTTCTTCAAAGCTTTCAATAAAGCCTTCTTCTTGCAAGACTTTAGCGATGTTGCGAGTCATCTTGGTACATGGGACTTCGGTTGTTTGATGACGTGCTAAATTCGCGTTCCGAATCCGCGTCAACATATCTGCAATCGTGTCGTTTACCGCCATAGTATTCCCTTAATCAATCTGCCTAGTTGTCCCGGAAGGGCATTCCAAATTCTTTTAATAAGGCGCGTCCTTCCTCGTCGGTGTTTGCCGTGGTAATGATCGAAATATCCATGCCTCGGATTTGATCAATCGAGTCATATTCAATTTCTGGAAAGATGAGCTGCTCACGAACACCAACCGTGTAGTTGCCACGACCATCAAAGCTTTTCGGACTGATACCACGAAAGTCACGAATCCGAGGCAGGGCGAGGTTGACGAAGCGATCAAGGAAGGCGTACATCCGATCGGCGCGTAACGTCACCATGACACCGACAGGCATTCCTTCTCTAATTTTGAAGCCGGCGATCGCCTTTTTGGCCCGCGTGACAACTGGCTTCTGCCCAGTAATAACGGCAATTTCTCCCAGGGAAGCTTCGAGGGCTTTCGCATTTTGTGCCGCATCGCCCAAACCCCGGTTGACGGTGATTTTAACTAGCTTTGGCACCTGGTGAATATTGGTATAACCAAACTGCTCTTTGAGCTTAGGGATAATTTTTTCCTGGTATTCTGTCTTCAAGCGTTGTGGCATGGTTTATTGTCCTTATGAACCCTGGGCTTGGTCAGGGAGAAACTGAGTGCATCAAAGTTACAAAACTGCAATTTAGTCTTGCAAATAACGAATGAATCAGCCTTGAGCTAGTCAATGATTTCACCCGTTTTCTTCAACATCCGTACTTTCCGGCCTTCGGAATTCAAGGTATAACAGACGCGGCTGGCGACCTTTTGCTTTTCGGAGTAAAGCATGACGTTGGAACTATGAATGGGAGCTTCGCTGGTGACAATTTGGCCAGATTCGCCCTCTTGTTGGGGTTTAACGTGTTTGGTGCGAATATTTACGCCCTTCACGAGCACCCGTCCTTTTTTGGGGAATGTCTGGAGCACTTCACCCACTTTGCCGCGATCGCTGCCTGCAATCACTTGCACAGTGTCACCCTTTTTGACATGAATCTTGTGATAAGTAGTGGTCTGAGCCTTCGCCATTACAGAACCTCCGGTGCCAAGGACACGATCTTAGTAAACTCTTTGTCCCGTAGTTCCCGCGCCACTGGCCCAAACACACGAGTCCCACGTGGGTTTTTATCTTTGTTAATAATGACGGCAGCATTATCATCAAAGCGAATGCTCATACCGCTATCACGACGCAATGTTTTGCGCGTTCTCACGATCACAGCCATCACCACATCCGACTTTTTGATGGCCATATTAGGAATGGCATCTTTAACAACAGCAACAACAATGTCGCCAATCCCGGCATAACGACGGTTGCCACCACCCAACACCCGGATACACATCAGCTTACGAGCACCGCTGTTGTCGGCAACATTCAAATAGCTTTGCGGCTGAATCATAGTTCTCTATCCCTCTTCCCTAGTTCGCGGTAGTCAAAATATCGGCCACAGTCCACCGCTTAGTACGGCTGAGGGGGCGTGTCTCCTGAATGCGGACGCGATCGCCCACCTTGCACTGATTTTCCTCATCATGTGCCTTATACCGTTTAGTGGAAACAACCGTTTTGCCATACTTCGTGTGAGACACCCGGTTTTCAACCGCGACCACCACCGTCTTATTCATTTTGTCGCTAACGACCAGACCAACTCTTTCCTTAACAGCCATGACCCTACTCCACAAATCCATCCAACCTCAGACCGAGCAGACAAACGCCCCACAAGCAAGCAGCATTAAACCGCAACTAAGCCTCTGCTGACGAGTTTTGCAATTGTCTTTCCCGCTCAACCGTCATCAACTGTGACAAACGGTGCCGATTATGCTTAAACTGGTGCGGCTTTTCTAGTCGCCGAGTACCCTTTTGGAATCTCAGATCAAATAATTCGCGCTTCGTGGCAAGGATTTGATCCGCTAACTCTTGATCGCTCAGATTCCGAACTTCATCAATTTTTGGCAACGCCATCTCAGGATTCCTCCGTCTCGCGCGTAATGAACTTAGTTTTAATGGGCAGCTTATACTGGGCTAATCGCATTGCTTCGCGGGCTGTTTGCTCAGGCACCCCGGCAATCTCAAACATGATGCGCCCTGGCTTGACCACCGCCACCCAAAACTCAGGCGCACCTTTCCCGGAACCCATCCGGGTTTCTGCGGGGCGCATGGTTACAGGCTTGTCCGGGAAGATCCGAATCCAAATCTTGCCACCCCGGCGAATGTAGCGAGTCATGGCCCGACGGCTGGCCTCGATCTGGCGGGAGGTAATCCAGGTGGGTTCCAGGGCTTGTAAGCCAAACTCACCAAAGTTCAGCTTGTTGCCTCGGGTCGCCAAACCCTTCATCCGTCCACGCTGTTGTTTACGAAATTTGGTTCTTCTCGGACTTAACATGGCTCAGTACCTTTCACTCTCAGAGTTAGAAATCATTAGGGTGGGGATGGGCGATCGCCGCTTCTATCCTTCGTTGGAGCGATCTTCAAACTGCTGCCGCCGCCGCTGTTGCCGCCGTCGCGGTTGAGGATTATTGTTTGCCGGCCGCTCTTCTTGGCCCGGAATAATTTCACCTTTGAAGATCCACACCTTGATCCCCAACGTTCCATAAATGGTGCTCGCCGTGCAGTAAGCGTAATCAATATCTGCACGCAATGTATGCAACGGTACCCGACCTTCCCGTGTCCACTCTGGCCGCGCAATTTCAGCGCCATTCAAGCGACCACTCACTTGAATTTTGATGCCTTCTACCCCTGCCTTCTGCGCTCGTTGAATCGCCTGCCGCACGACCCGCCGGAAAGAAACCCGCCGCTCCAATTGCTGGGCAATATACTCGCCAATCAACGCCGCATCTGCATCCACGCGGATCACTTCAACCACGTTGATTTTGATCTGGCGATCGGCAATGCCCAACACCTTCTGCAAACCGCTCCGCAGATCTTCAATTCCCTGGCCACCCCGACCAACTACCACACCGGGACGCGCCGTATGGACTTCCAGATCGATTTGATCCGCCTTACGCTCAATACGAATCTGTGAAATACCTGGGCTTTCTAAACCCTTCAACTTCAGTGGATTCTTTTGAAAAAAGTGCCGAATCTTATAGTCTTCTTGCAGCAGTTCTGGATAACGATTGGTATCCGCAAACCACCGGGAGCGATGGTCTTGGGTAATACCTAGGCGTAAGCCAGTTGGATGAATCTTCTGTCCCACAGGATGCGTCCTCGTACAAGCTCAATAACTCAAAAGCAAAAATCTAAACCTTAATCTTCAGCCCCAGGAGCCACTGCGATCGTAATGTGGCAAGTAGGCTTCCGAATCTGATAAGCCCGACCCTGAGCACGGGGGCGATAACGGCGCAAGGTTGGCCCTTGATCAGCATAGGCAGTGCTGACAACTAAATTGGCCCGATCAAAGCCCTGGTTGTGTTCAGCATTTGCTGCCGCCGATCGCAAAACCTTCAGTACAGGTTCGCACGCCCGATAGGGCATAAACTCTAAAATGATGAGTGCTTCCCGATAAGACCGACCACGAATCTGATCCAACACACGCCGCACTTTACGGGGTGACATCCGGATATATCGGGCGATCGCCTTCACTTCACTCGCAGTGTCAACAGCCATTTTTATACTCCCTCAGTCAATCGCCAACCTTGCAATCAGCCAGCCATTCAATACGTTTCAAACCCGACCTAACATCTACCGCCGCGACTTCTTATCGCTACCCGCATGGCCCTTAAAGGTACGGGTTGGTGCAAACTCACCCAACTTGTGGCCCACCATCTGCTCATTCACATAGACCGGAACATGTTGCCGCCCATTGTGAACCGCGATCGTATGGCCAATCATCTGAGGCAGGATCGTCGAAGCCCGCGACCACGTCTTAACCACTTGCTTATCGCCTTTTGCATTCAACGCCTCAATCTTCCGCAGAAGATGATCAGCAACAAAAGGCCCCTTTTTCAAAGAACGAGACATTAACTAGCTCCCTATCCGCTATGAATTCCGACCACCACGGCCGCGCTTTGAAGACTTCCGCCGCCGCCGCACAATCAACGCATCACTCAGCTTCCGCTTCTTCCGAGTCTTGCGCCCCAAAGCAGGCTTACCCCACGGAGTCACAGGCCCAGAACGGCCCACCGGTGCCCGACCTTCACCACCACCATGCGGGTGGTCTACCGGGTTCATCACACTACCCCGCACCTCAGGCCGCCGCCCCAAATGCCGCTTCCGACCAGCCTTACCCAGACTGGTATTCCGCACATCCGCATTACCTACCTGGCCAATCGTGGCATAGCATTCACGCCGAATCAGGCGTACTTCCCCAGAAGGCAGCTTCAGAGAAACAAAAGCCCCATCCTTAGAGGCAACCTGAGCGCTGGCACCCGCTGCCCGCACCATTTGCCCACCCCGACCGGGAATCAACTCAACGTTGTGTACCAACGTCCCCAAGGGAATATCCGACAGCGGCATCGCATTGCCCACCTCAATCGGCGAGGCTGGCCCTGCAATGATCCGAGTCCCAACCGTCAACCCCGCAGGGTGCAAAATGTAGCGCTTTTCCCCATCTTCATAGAAAAGTAGCGCAATCCGAGCATTCCGATTCGGGTCATACTCGATCGCCGCCACCTTCGCCGGCACATTCCGCTTATCCCGTCGAAAATCAATAATTCGATACAGCCGCTTATGACCACCCCCACGGTGGCGGCAGGTAATCACACCACGGTTATTGCGACCCTTCGCCCGATGCCGCGATTTTGTTAATGATTTCTCTGGCTCACTACGAGTGATCTCTGAAAAATCAGACACACTCCGTTCGCGTGTACCAGGCGTATATGGCCGATAAATTCGAATGCCCATAATCTTACAGTCTTACTAGCTTGCCGAATGAAAAAGCTTAAACGTCAGGGAAAAGCGGAATAGAATCGTCAGGAGCCAGGGTCACGATCGCCCGCTTATACAAAGGACGATGCCCCATAAACCGTCCCACACGGCGCTTCTTCCGAGGCGGATTGAGCGAACTCACCCCCACCACCTTGACATCAAATAAGCTTTCAATTGCAGCCTTAATCTCCGGCTTAGTCGCCTTCGGTGCAACTTCAAACGTGTACTGATTATTCTCCAACAGCAACGTTGCCTTCTCAGTAATGATCGGACGACGCACCAAATCCATTAACTTACGGGAGTCAAACTCAGTCACCATACACCTCCTGAACCTTTGCAATCGCCGAAGTGGTCGCTACGATTTGATCGGCTGCCAACAAATCGAAAACATTGAGATTGTCCGCAGAGATCAACCGCAAGTTACCCACATTACGCGCCGACAGGTAAACCGTTTCGCTGCGTTCACCCAAAATCATCAGCACTTTAGACTCAGCCTCAACGCCCCAACCCCGTAGAGCGTTCACCAAATCCTTAGTCTTGGGCCGTGGCAAATGCTCAGCAAAATCCTGAACTACAATCAAATCCTCTGCGCGGCTTTGGAACGCCGTCCGCAGAGCCAATCGCCGCTCTTTGCGGTTCATTTTCAGCGAATAGTCTCTGGGCTTGGGGCCAAACACAACCCCACCACCCCGCCACAACGGCGATCGGTTAGAGCCAGCCCGCGCCCGCCCCGTCCCTTTTTGCCGCCAAGGCTTGCGACCACCACCCCGCACTTCCGATCGCGTCTTCGTGCAAGCCGTCCCCTGCCGAGCATTGGCAAGTTGCCGCACCAAAGCCCGATGCACAACATGCTTGGCCGTCCCTTCAGAAACCGTTTTCAGCTCTAAAGTCGCCGTACCGACCTCTTTCCCGTCCCAATCTTTGACTGCACAATCCACCATACTTCTCAACCTTGCCGTAACGTTTGCTTTCCTGGTGTCACAACCATTGCTGCCTTGCTCAGCCAATCCGCGCGAACCCTACTTTTGGCCAACAATTGTGGCGGGCAGCACATTCAACAACGCCCCAGGTTTACCAGGAACAGCGCCTTTAATAAGCAACAAGTTCCGTTCAGCATCCACGCGCACAATCGCGAGCTTACGAACCGTGACCTGCTTATTCCCCAGTTGCCCCGCCATCCGTTTACCCGGATAGACGCGCCCTGGAGTTGTGCCCGCCCCCGTGGAACCGGGCAGACGGTGGTTTTTTGAACCGTGCGCCATTGGGCCACGCTTAAAGTTATGGCGTTTTTGATAGCCCGCAAAACCCCGACCAATACTGGTGCCCACAACATCAACCAACTGTCCGACGGCAAAGTTCTCAACCGTAAGCTGCTGGCCTAACTCGTAGTCACCCGCTGCTTCCAGGCGATATTCCGTCAAGTGACGAACTGGCTCAACATTGGCTTTGGCCAAATGGCCCAACTCAGGCTTGCTTAACGCCTTTTGTGAAACAGACTTAAATCCGACCTGAATCGCGAAATAGCCATCTGTTTCGTTTGTTTTTACTTGCGTGATAGGGCAAGGGCCTGCCTGAACGACAGTAACCGGAATTGCTCTACCCGTCTCATCAAAAACTTGGGTCATACCAAGTTTGGTGCCGAGGATACCGACAGACACGGTGGCTGGACTCCCTTTCTCTAGACACTTCACATAAACTGGCAGCCGAGCGGACTACGCCCAACCACAGCGCCAGTAAATCCCAATACTTTTGAAACCATCTCAAAACAAGCGCACGACACCGTGGCGACACGAAGCAGCGCCTGCATCAATTTCCGGGTTGGAAAAGCCAGATGATGAGTCTCGTCTGGATGAAGGCAAAAAGTTAATGGTTGATGCCAATTAGCATGAAAGGACTTGAGCAGTGACCTACCCAGTATCCTCGTCGCAAACTTACTAACAAGCGAAAGAGCTGTTAACTTTTCGCTCTCATGCAAAAATGCTTGCGACAAATCATTTAGGCAACAGCTTCTTAATATAGCTGAAGTAATTACCTATTGTCTAGACTTGGGTTGAGATTTTTAAGAAACTTGGCCGCGATCGCCACTGAATTAACCACCGGCCGGGGTAAGGCAAACTTGACTTTGCAGGAATAAAAACTTTTCTCCAGGCTTCAGGTCGGTTTCGGCAAAGGCGAGCTTTCCTTCAGGGGGATTTAGCAGCCGAGCAGCCCAGCCTCCACAGGGGATAGCTGGGCCGAGGGCGATTGCTGGTGATAAAACCTGAGCTACGTTTTAGGGGGCGGAGAGATCCATTGTGCATTCGGCGGAGTTGAAGCCATAGTTGAAGTCGGTCAGTTCCGCTGGGGTGGGCGCACTGTTGGCCACAAACAATGGGTAAAGCTGGCCCGTGCCCCCCTCGCGCGCGGCCAAAACGTTGGCCTGGTCGATCCAATATAGTCCGTTGTCGCGGTAGCGTAACTCGCGGCTGATGGCTTGGCCGTTGGAAAATTCTAATTTACCGTTGCCTTCGCGGGTGACGACGCAAACCCGGCTTTTGACTTTGGAGGGGTAGACGTAATAGGTGCGATCGCCTGCTGTCCAGGCTCCGGCAAACTTGGCTCCGGTGGGATTTAGTTTGGCCCAGGTGGCTCGGTAGGCTTGCTGCTGCGGCGAGAGGGCAACACTTTGGCCAAACGTCCCAGACTTAAGGTTTTGCTTGAATTGGGTTAGTTCTTTGTCGGAGGGATAGCGGACAACGGTGGAGGTGGGCGAGTTGGCATCGGTGACGGGGGTGGGCTGTAGGACTTGCCGTTCCAGATCGATGTAGCGGAGGGCTTCGGCAACAAAGACTGCATCTTTGAGGCTAATGTTCTGGCACCCCGCCAGTTCATTGCCGCCATTGAAGTTGTAGTTCGCTCCAACCACGCGATAAAAGGGGCCACGGCCCATCCACTGGCCAACTAATTGCGGATTGGTGCCCGTGGTATAGAGTTCAATATTGCCCCGACCCAATACGGCATTACGGGCGGCAGCAGTGCGATCGCCCGCTGGGATGCCACCGATGCCACCACTGGTGCCTTCCACGGCGAAACAGCTAGAACCTTTGCGATAGACCAGCAGATAGCCCTTGAAGCGAGAATCTTCGCGGGTGATGATGTCCATTAACTGATATCCGGTGGGCACGTTCTTCGGCATCACAATTTTCATGCCCAGAGCTTGCATTTTTTGCAGTTGTGCGTCGGATACGCCCAGGTCTGCAATGCGCGTTTGAGCCGCTTGGGAGCCGTCATTTTGGGCCAAGAGGTGGGGAGGTGCTGCCGTTGGGGGCAAACTTTGGGCTGGGAGGGTGGCTGTGGTCAGGGTTGTCCCGATCGCCGCAACCCAGCGGCCTAGCTTGAACCATCCACGTTGCATATCAGTTCTTCTCCTCAGTTGATTCAATAGGGCTGTTGTTAGTTGTATCACCTCACCCATTCTCGGTGCGATCGCCCAGAATTATGCGAATGGCCATGAAAAAGCGATCGCCCTTTGCCGTTTAGAGGGGGGCGATCGCACTGAGATTGGCTCAAACGAGCAAGGCAACGGGCCTTGCTTTAGACCGCTTCTGAGGTGGCCGCCGCCGTGGGTTGTACCTGGGGACTGAACTGGAAGAGACTGTAGACCACGTTCCGCCGAATTTCGGTCATCATCTCCAAGAACAATTCAAAGCCCTCACTCTTGTACTCGATCAGCGGATCTTTTTGGCCATAGCCCCGCAGCCCAACCGACTCCCGCAGAGCATCCATCTGTTGCAGGTGTTCGCGCCACAGGTTGTCGATCTGCTGAAGGATGAAGAACCGCTCCGCTTGGCGCATCAACCCAGCCTGGAGTTGGTCGATTTGGGCTTCTTTCACGTCGTAGGCAATGCGAACCTGCTCGTGCAAAAAGGCTTTGATTTCGTTGAGGGCCATGTCTTCCAGTTGGGCGGGTTTCAGGTCTTCCAACAGGTAAACAAACTCTTTGGCTTTGCTGACGAGCTTATCCAATTGCCATTCTTCCGGCGGCAGTTCGGGGTTAATGTAGGCCGAAACAATGTCATCCATCGTTTGCTCGGCATATTTCAGGACTTGTTCTTTCAGGTCTTGCCCTTCCAAAACGCGCCGCCGTTCTGCATAAATGGCCCGCCGCTGTTTGTTCATCACTTCGTCGTACTCAAACACCTGTTTCCGGATGTCGTAGTAGTAGGTTTCGACTTTGCGTTGGGCACCTTCCAGCGATCGCGTCAGCATCCCCGATTCAATGGGCATATCTTCTTCCACGCGGAAAGCATTCATCAAGCCAGCCACGCGATCGCCCCCAAAGATCCGCAGCAAATTATCTTGCAAGCTGAGGAAAAACTTAGTGGAACCGGGGTCGCCCTGTCGTCCGGCCCGGCCCCGCAACTGGTTGTCAATCCGGCGGGATTCGTGGCGCTCTGTCCCAATCACATGCAAGCCACCGAGCTTGATCACTTCATCGTGTTCGGCGTGAGTAAAGACTTCGTACTCTTCCCGAATGGTGTTGTAAGCTGCCCGAAGCTTTTGGATCACAGGGTCATCGGTCGGCGCTTTTTCCGAGGCCACCGCCACCTTATCTTCTGCCTCCAGTTCTGCCAGCGATCGCTCCCCGTAGGTTTTCACCGCCAAATCCACCGCTTCCTTCAGCAAGTTTTCCGCCGCCTTCGAGAGGTCAGTGGGATAAATCTGGGGCGACGCTTTCCAACTTTTTACCTTCCGACCGGGCACAAAACCCTGGCCACCGCCTTTGCCACCGTGGGCACCGGGCACATCCGTCACGCCAAAGTCATCCTCGTCCTCCGGTTGCACAATCTTCGGCATGAAGTATTCCCGGACTTTCAGCCGCGCCATATAATCCGCGTTCCCGCCTAGAATAATGTCGGTTCCCCGTCCGGCCATGTTGGTGGCGATCGTCACCGCTTGCTTCCGACCGGCCTGGGCCACAATTTCCGATTCCCGCTCTACGTTTTCGGGCTTGGCATTCAGCAAGTTGTGGGGCGTATTCAGCGCACTCAGCAACCGCGATAACAGTTCCGACTTTTCAACGCTGGTGGTGCCCACCAACACCGGACGGCCCATTTCATACATCTCGGCACATTCCTGGGCCACGGCTTTCCACTTGGCTTCTTCCGTTTTGTACACCACGTCCGACAGATCCCGCCGCACGTTTGAGCGGTTGGTAGGAATGGTGGTGACTTCCAGGTTGTAGATCTTGCCAAATTCGGCTTCTTCCGTCTTCGCGGTGCCTGTCATTCCCGCCAATTTGGGATAGAGCAAGAAAAAGTTTTGGTAGGTAATCGTGGCCAGAGTTTGGGTTTCGGGCTGGGTTTCGAGGTTTTCCTTGGCTTCGATCGCCTGGTGCAGGCCATCACTCCAGCGGCGACCGGGCATGACCCGTCCGGTAAATTCATCCACGATTACCACTTCGCCCCCACGCACAATGTAGTTCACGTCGAGGGTAAAGAGTTCTTTGGCTTTGATGGCGTTAAAGACATAGTGTGCCCAGGGATCACGGGGATCAAAGAGATCTTGTACGCCCAGCAATTCTTCCGCCTGGATAAAGCCTTCGTCCGTCAGCAAAATGGTGCGCTGCTTTTCGTCCACTTCATAGTGGTCTTCAGAATTGAGGGCACGGGCAATTTCGGCGGCTTTGATGTACTTTTCGCTGGGGCGATCGACCTGACCAGAGATAATCAGCGGGGTGCGGGCTTCGTCGATTAAAACGGAGTCGATTTCGTCGATCACGCAATAGTTAAAAGGCCGCTGCACCACGTCTTCCATGCTGGTGGCCATGTTATCGCGCAGGTAGTCAAACCCCAGTTCGCTGTTGGTGCCGTAGGTAATGTCACAACCGTAGTTAAACCGTCGTTCTGCCGGGGTCATGTTTTGCTGAATCAAACCGACGGTTAAGCCCAAAAAGCGGTGGACTTGGCCCATCCATTCTGCGTCGCGGCGGGCCAGGTAGTCGTTGACGGTGATGATGTGAACGCCTTTACCACTGATGGCGTTGAGGTAGGCGGGTAGGGTGGAAACGAGGGTTTTGCCTTCCCCGGTTTTCATTTCGGCAATTTGGCCTTCGTGGAGGATCATGCCACCCAGGACTTGCACGTCAAAGTGGCGCATCCCTAGGACGCGACGACTGGCTTCGCGGACGACGGCAAAGGCTTCGGGGAGGAGATCCTCCAGGGTTTCGTTTTTCTCTAAGCGTTGCTTGAATTCAGCGGTTTTGCCGCGTAAATCCTGGTCGCTTAGGGCTTTGATCTCGTCTTCCAGCAGGGCGACTTCGGTAACAATGGGCTGGTAACGCTTGAGTTTGCGGGTGTTGGGATCGCCCAAAAGTGCTTTTAACATGGCAGCAGTATTCTTCTAAATGTCAATGAGTTGGCTGAATTGGGCAGAACTGGGAGGCGGCATTGCAGCGATCGCCCCAAACTGCCGTCAGAGAAAAAACCTTAGACCGGATGAAGGCTGGGGAGGCACTCAGGGCGCGTTTTGCCACTCGGCGGAGAGTTGCCGAAAATTGTATTGGCCCGCACCGGGATGGCAGGATACGCAACTGTTTAAGTTAACTTTGCTGGCAAACTCAACGCGGGGATGCAAGGCGCGGAAAATCTTGGATTGATAGACCCGGTAGGGAACGCTGTCCCCTTCGGCTTGGGGGCGGGAATATTCCCGGAGGTATTGCCACAAAATCTGGAGTTCGATGCTGTCCAGGGGGCGAATGGTTGCGCCGTAGTGTTCTGGATCTTGGATCAACCGTCGCCAGGTTTCGGAGGGGAGGACGGCGGGGGGTAGCCCGATGTGGCAGGTGGCGCAGTTTTGCAGATACAAAGTTTGGCCCCGCTGAAATTGTTCCGGCACGACATCAACGGTGCCGATCGCGGCGGTTTCGGCCTGGGTCATCGGATTGGCAGTTTGGGCCGGGGTAGCCGTCGGAGCCGGGGTGGTGGTTTGGGCCACAGCATTGGGCGATCGCGGCTCGGTGGCCTGAGCTAACCCAATGCCTAAACACAGACTCCACAGCAAGAGCAAAACGACCAGCAGCAACATTGACCGTCGCCGTTCTGGGCGCGATCGACGGGCTACCGTGGCGGTACGGCGCAGGGACAATGGGGAATGGCGATCAGAGATAGGAGGCATGAAACCGTTGAACAAAGCAAGTGAACAGTTCAATCAGGCACAGTTCAATCAAACTCAGTCCCTTAATTTTAGAAAGGTGATTGGAGTTAACTGAGCAAACGGCCTCAACCATGAGTAAACCTGTTACTCAGTATTGTATTTTAACGCTGGGTCAGAGTCCGTGGATTTTTCCGGGGGATATCCGAATCTTCAGCGTGCTTGCTCTAGGTGGCTGGCTGTCGCCTGAGCTAGATGCCAGCAGCGTTGCGCCCAAGCTAGATTCTGATTACGACGAAGGAGGTAGGGATTCAGGATGGATTGTCGGCACATTCAGTTTTGCGACCAGCCCGGACGGATTGACTATGGCCAACTGCAAGCCTTGTTTCGGCTGGCGGCATTTTGGGCGAAGGATCGCGATCGCGCCGATTTGGAACGGGCGATCGCCCACAGTAACCCGGTCATCACCGTGTGGGATGGCGATCGCCTGGTTGGGTTTGCCCGTGCCTGCTCCGATGGCGTGTACCGGGCAGTCATTTGGGACGTGGTGATTCATCCCCATTACCAGGGAGCCGGGTTGGGCCGCAAACTGGTACAAACCGTGCTGAGCCATCCCCAGGTGGCCGAGGCAGAGCGGGTTTACCTGATGACGACCCACCAACAGGCGTTTTACCAAAAAATCGGCTTTGAAGAAAATCCGACCACGACAATGGTTTTGTATAATCAGCCTGTAGAGCCGCTCTACCCCACGCTGGTGCAAGCTCAGGCTGAATCGTGAAAAAGCGCGTTACGCTGACCTTTCCCAAACGCTCCGTGCAAATGCCAGTCACCTATCGACTGGCGAAAGATTTTAATGTCGCGGCCAATATCATTCGGGCGCAGGTAGCTCCGAACCAGGTGGGAAAGCTGGTGGTCGAGTTATCGGGGGATATTGACCAACTGGAAGCGGCGATCGAGTGGATGCGGCTCCATGATATTGGGGTGTCGTCTTCTAGCCGCGAAATTGTGATTGACGAGGAATTGTGCGTGCACTGTGGGTTGTGTACCGGGGTGTGCCCCACGGAAGCGTTGACCTTGCAACCTGAGACCTTCAAGCTGACTTTTACCCGATCGCGCTGCATTGTCTGCGAACAGTGTATCCCGACCTGCCCCGTCCAGGCGATCGCCACGAACCTCTGAGGAGCCACAGGACAACGGCTGGAACCGCCAAATCAGGGCTTTGCTTGCCAGGGTGGGAGCGCCTCTTTCTCGCTGCGCCACTTTGCGCCGTTCCCACAAAGCCGTAGACTGAAGAGTGCATTCAAATTAAGTTCATCCCTAATCAGATTCCCGTGCGAAAGAACGTCATTGCTGGCAATTGGAAAATGTACAAAACTCAAGCTGAAGCCTCTGAGTTTTTGCAAGGGTTTTTGCCGTCGCTGGAAGATACTCCCGGCGATCGCGAAGTGATCCTCTGCGTCCCGTTTACCGACCTTACGCTACTTTCCCAAACCCTCCACGGCAGTAGTGTGCGCCTGGGGGCACAAAACGTTCACTGGGAAACCGTCGGTGCGTATACCGGGGAAATTTCCCCCCTCATGCTGACTGAGCTAGGAGTGCGCTATGTCATCATTGGCCACAGCGAACGGCGACAGTATTTTGGCGAGACCGATGCAACGGTGAATAAGCGCGTGTTGGCGGCCCAAGCTGCGGGCCTCACTCCCATTGTCTGTGTGGGCGAAACCAAACAACAGCGCGATGCCAACGAAATGGAAGCGGTCATTTTCAAGCAATTGGAAGACGGCCTGGTCAATGTAGATCAGGCGAACCTGGTCATTGCCTACGAGCCAATCTGGGCGATCGGGACGGGGGACACCTGCGAAGCCAAGGAAGCCGCTCGCGTGATTGGGCTGATCCGGAGCCGCTTGAGCAACAAAAATGTGCCCATCCAATACGGCGGTTCAGTCAAACCGGGCAACATTGACGAGATCATGGCCCAACCAGAAATTGACGGGGCGCTGGTCGGCGGGGCCAGTCTGGAGCCAGACAGCTTTGCGCGGATTGTCAACTACCAGACGGCTGGCTAACCCCACCCCAGCGGCGATCGCCCCCCGACTTCACGACGCTTGGTGAAGAAGTAAATAGGTCATCATTGAGCCTTTGCCTTTCACTTCAATCTCGCCCCGTGGTTCAAACTGAAAGGTTTTGTGGAGCCGTTGATACACCGCTTCGGGCACCTGGATTTGACCTGGAATGCCCAGAGACTCCATCCGGCTTGCAAGGTTTACCGTATCGCCCCACAGGTCGTAGATAAATTTGTGGGTGCCAATCACCCCCGCCACCGCAGGGCCAGTATTCAGGCCAATCCGGAGGCTCAGGGTTTCGCCAGTGCGTCCGTTGAAATGGGCGATCGCCGCCTGCATCTCTAGGGCCATGACCGCGATCGCTTCAACGTGATCGTCGCGCGGAATCGGCACCCCACCCACCACCATGTATGCATCCCCAATGGTCTTGATTTTTTCCAGGCCATGTTTGCTGGCCAACACATCAAAAGACGAAAAGATTTCATTGAGCAAAATGACCGTTTCAATGGGCGATCGCTCACTGGCCAGCACCGTAAAATTGACAATATCCGCAAACAAAACGGAAACATCAGCAAAACTTTCGGCGATCGGTTGCTGGTCTTGCTTCAGCTTCTCGGCCACAGCTTGAGGCAAAATATTGAGTAACAAATGTTCTGTTTTTTCCCGTTCGACGCGCAGTTCTTGCAAATAGGCTTGTTCTTGATCGCGCAATCGTTTTTTTTCCAAACACGCCCTAATGCGAGCCTTTAACAAAACCGGGTTAAATGGCTTAAATAAATAATCTTCTGCACCTAATTCAATACATTTGACCACACTATCCATTTCGTCCAGTGCAGAAATCATAATGACTGAAATATGGCGCAGAGTTGGATTCGTTTTAACTTGTTCCAAGACCTCATAACCATTGATTTCCGGCATCATAATGTCACACAGGATAATATCAAACGGTTGCCGCTGAATTAGCTCCAGAGCTTCTAAACCATTGGCAGCAGTCGTGACGGTGTGCCCCTGACGCTGCAACCGACGAGCGAGCAAATCCCGATTGGCTTCAACGTCATCCACGACCAGGATGGTGCCGTGCTCTGGATTCATGCAAATTCCTCAAATCCTATTCCCGTTTGTTGGCCCTGTGGTAGCAAATTGCCCCCCCGGAGCCAGCGATCGCCCCTGTGCGGTGCCCTTTGACCGTGCCTCTCGCCCGAACTGACCAGCGGGGATCAACTCACCCGCTTTGCTGCTGCCCCTGTCATCCCTCCATAATTTTGGCATTCCTTGCTACAATTCGGAGCCTATTTAACTTTTTGTGCGATTAATTTTGGGGTGAATCGGCCCGCGATCGCGAAGCCATTCCCCCTTCACCCCCCACTAATCAACGGTTAGCCAAGTTTTCACGAGACGATGCACCTCCGTTAGTAATTCCTCCCGGCTAAAAGCTCCTTTCTGAAAAATCTGTTCAACGGAACCTTGCAATTGTTGCAATTCTGCTGGGGTAATGTCTTTGGCCGTGAGGATAATCACCGGGAGCGATCGCCACTCAGGCCGTTGCCGCAGCGCCGCCACCACCCCAAAGCCATCAATCTCCGGCATCATCAAATCCAACAGGATCAACTCTGGCTGGTGCTGTTCCAGCAGTTCCAACGCCACCCGCCCATTGGCCGCTTCAAGCACAAACCAACCGTCGTGTTCCAACAGTTGCCGCATCATGGCACGGGTCGTATCATCGTCTTCCACCAGCAAAATGGGGCATGGCGGGGAATCACAGTGATGCTTTTTGAGGATATGGAGGAGGCGATCGCGCTCAATGGGTTTCGTCAGATAGTCGGTGGCCCCCAAGGCATAGCCCACATTCTGCTGATCCAGCATGGTCATCATCACAACGGGAATTTCAGCCAGTACAGGATCAGCTTTCAACGCCGCTAACACCAGCCAACCGCTCATATCCGGCATCATCACATCCAGCGTAATCACATCGGGGCTAAGTTCTTTCGCTTTCAGCAACCCCATTTCCCCACTGAAGGCACTTTCGACGCGGATATCTTCCTTCTGCAAATAGCGTTTGAGGAGGTCATGCATGGTGGGGTCATCGTCGATCGCCAGAATGGTTTTGGTGTCTGGCCTTGGCCGTCGGGGAGCTGGGGCGATCGCACCTCGACGATCTGGCTCTGGCACAGAGAGCGCCACCTGCCGGGGCAACCGCATGGTGAACGTTGTCCCCTGGTTGAGGCCACTAACAACCCGAATATCCCCCCCCATCATCTGGCAAAACCGCTGGGTAATAGTCAGGCCCAACCCGGTGCCACCATATTTGCGCGTGGTGGAGGCATCGGCCTGGGTAAAGGGCTGAAATAAACGTTCGACCTGCTCCGGAGTCATGCCAATCCCCGTATCTTTGACCTCAAAATTGATCCAGTCCATTGGGGGAGACCCAGCCGATGGGGAGAGTTCCGGCGCGATCGCCTCCCCTTCCTGCCACACCGACAGCGTAATCGTTCCCGCTTCCGTAAATTTGCTGGCGTTGCTGAGTAAATTGAACAAATTCTGCCGGATTTTAGTCAAATCAGCCCGAATTGTCCCCAGGTGCTCAGGACAGTGCACCACCAGCGTATTGTGGTTCTTATTGACCAGCGGTTGCACCGTACTCACCACTTCTCGCACCAGCCCTGCAACGCTGAAAGACTCCAGATAGAGTTCCATCTTGCCCGCTTCGATTTTGGAGAGATCCAAAATGTCGTTAATCAACCCCAGCAGGTGTTTTCCCGCGCCGTGAATCTTTTGCAAGTCGGGCACCAAATCCTCTTGGCCCAGGTCTTCTGCCTCTTCCTGCAACATTTCGCTGTAGCCGATGATGGCGTTCAACGGGGTTCGCAGTTCGTGGCTCATATTGGCGAGAAATTGGCTTTTGGTGGTGTTGGCCTGTTCGGCTCTGGTTTTGGCTTCTTGCAGGTCGTGTTCGGCCTGTTTCCGGGTGGTGATATCCCGCAAGGTGGCGGTGTAAAAGTGGGTTGTGCCCAAGTTGGATTCGGTGATAATCACTTCCATCGGAAAAGTGGCCCCGTTGGCGCGGGTGCCCTGGACTTCGGTATAAACATCCAGGGTGAGGCGGCTAGGGAGAGTGGCGGCGATCGCAGTGGCGGTACTCGGCGGCTCCAGGGACAACAGCCGTAAAATGGACTGCCCGATCAAATCGCGTTCCGGGCACCCAAAAATCTCCTCGGCACTGGGGTTAACGCTCTCAATCTGGCCGTGCTGGGAAAAGGTGATGATGCCGTCTTGAGCCGTTTTAACGATGGCATTGGTTTTGGCGACGGCGGTTTCCAGGGCACCAATGGCGTGGTTGTAGCGATCGGCAATTTGGCCCACTTCGGTAAAGGGTTCCACGGGCGCACGCAAGCTCCAATCGCCGGTTTGCGATTGTTGATCCATAACCTGAAACAAGTCCAGCAGGGCGTTGGTGGCTCCGTGTTCGGCAATGTTCAGCCCGATCGCCTCCTGGGCCACGGTGACACGGAGCGGTAGCCAGCGGTTGAGGACGCGAAAAATCAGATAGCTCAGGCCAAACGTCCAAATCCCGCAGATCACAATGCCCCATACCTGAATCTGTAATTGGGCGGTAAAATCCAGGCCCGTGTTGAGCAAGGCGCGATCGCCAAACAGCGCCACAGCCAAAGTCCCCCAAATACCCGCCACCAGATGCACCGGAATGGCCCCCACAGCATCGTCAATGTGCCAATGTTCCAGAACAACGGTAGACACAATACACAACATTGCCCCGATCGCCCCAATCGCGATCGCCGACCGCACCGACACCGCATGACAATTGGCCGTAATCGCCACCAACCCCGCCAACGTGCCATACATCAACCAATCCACCTCCGCCCGCTTGTGCCAGACCCACCCACAAAAAACCGCCGTGAGCAATCCCGTGGCCGCAGCCAGAGTCGTGTTAACCAGGATGCGCGGAATTTGGTCATTCAAGGCCAAGGTGCTGCCACCGTTAAAGCCAAACCACCCAAACCACAACAGCAACGTCCCCAAAATGGCAAAGGGATAGTTAGCGCCAGGAATTTTGCCGCCCGATTGGCCACTCCGAAAGCGCCCCGTCCGTGGCCCAATGAGCAACACCACCGCCAGCGACACCCACCCCCCGACACTATGCACCACAGAGGAACCGGCAAAATCTACAAACCCACGCTGGGCCAGCCACCCCGCCCAACGCCCTTGCTCGGCCCCACCCCAGGCCCAATGCCCAAAGACGGGATAGATCACCCCAGCGATCGTCGCCGCCACCAGCAAATAACTGCTGAACCGCATCCGTTCGGCCACAGCCCCCGACACAATGGTGACGGAAGTGCCACAAAACATGACTTGGAATAGAAAAAACGTGGTGGGCCAGAGGCTACGGGACGGATGGCCCAAGTCGGCAAAAAACTGGTCGAAGCCAAGCCACCCGTGCCAGGAGGTGCCAAACATAAGGCCATACCCGATCGCCCAAAACAGCAGCGCCGATACGCCAAAGTCGGTCAAGTTCTTGATGGCAACGTTGATGTTATTTTTATTGCGCGTCAGGCCCGATTCCAAGCATAAAAAACCAGCTTGCATCAAAAAGACCAGACTGGCGCTCAGAGTGACCCAAATCAAATCAGCAGCAGACTTTTCCATATCCGTTCAAAATCGTCGCAATCAAGGGGCTTAGGGTGGAATGAGAGGCAGGGAACCCATTAGCTGGGTTGGGTAGATGCCTGGTTGATATAAAGAGCGAGGAGGGTTTCCACCTCCTGCAAAGCTTGGCTGGTGGCCAAAGTTGGGGCGATCGCGCTTAAGACGGTGGTGAGGCCAGTGCGATCGGCGCGGCTGAGTTCGCGGAGCGTCAGGATCGTGGGAACAAAGGGCCAATGGGTAGTGGCACGCAAGGCCGCAAGAACTTCTAGATGGGCAGGCGTTGGCGGCATCAGGTCAAACACAATCAAATCGGGCGGGGTAGCGATCGCCTGCAAGGGTTCCAGGGTAGGGGCGATCGCCGTCACAGCCCACCGCTCTTTCGTTAACAGGCGCTCCACAATTTGGCGCACGGGGTGGTCTGCCCCCATTACCAACACTTGCCCCGGTGCCGTTGGCGTAGTGGCCTGAAGGGCTTGCCGATATTGGCGCACCCGCTGCCCCAGGCGTTTGAAATCGGCGGGGCGATTGAGGGATTCCACAATGCCAAAGGTGCATCCGGTTTGTTCTGTGGGGTCGATCGCCGTCAGAATAATGGGAATTGGAGCCAGGGTTGGGTCGGCATGAATGGCCGCGATGAGTGCCCAGCTATCCAGGTGGGGCATGGCCAGAGCCAGGGCGATCGCAGCGGGATGGAGTTCACGGGTCAGGCGCAAGCCTTCTTCACTGCTCCAGGCCGTCACCACGCGATAGCCCTCAGCATTGAGGTGTTGCACCATCTGATCCCGCACGCTGCGATGGGCCGCAATGACCAACACCAAACTGGCATCGGTGGGACGGGGCAAAAGGGGCGGCGGCGGCGGTACGGCGATCGCCGGGGGCAGCGCCACGGTCGCGTGCTGATCGACCACATCCAGGGGCAACCACACCCGAAATTGACTGCCCTGGTCGGCCTGACTGGCCACCGCGATCGCCCCCCCCATAAGTTCACAAAATTGCTGACTCAGCGCCAAGCCCAACCCCGTCCCACCGTATTTGCGAGTTACCGAACCATCGATCTGGGTAAAGGGTTGAAACAACTGACCCAACTGCTCCGGCGACATGCCAATCCCCGTATCGCTCACGGTAATGACCAGATGGGGCGTAGCCAGGGGCGAACCACGGCCAAAGGGATCGTCTGCGGTGGGGGCAGTTGGTGCGGTGGGGCTGGCGGTATCTGCTGACGGCTCCACGGTGAGCTGAATGTGACCACCGGGGTTAAACTTGCTGGCATTGCTGAGGAGATGGCCCAAAATCTGCCGGACTTTGGCAAAATCAGCGGCCATTGTGCCCAAACCATCAGCCAGTTGGAGATCCAGCTGACATTGGTTTTGCGTCAACACGGGTTGCACCTGGGCGATCGCCGCCTGGATCACATCCGCCACCTCAAAGCGCTCCAAATACAATTCGGCCTTGCCAGCCTCGACTTTAGAGAGTTCCAGCAAGTTGTTGATCAATTGCAATAATTGCTTGCCGGAACTGTGGATCGTTTGCATATCCGGGACGAGATCGGTGGCGATCGCGGGCAATTCCTCCAACAAAAACTCGCTGTAGCCAATAATGGCATTCAACGGCGTTCGCAATTCATGACTCATATTCGCCAGAAAAGCACTTTTGGCCCGGTTGGCCGCTTCTGCTGCTTGTTTTTCAATTTGCAAAGCGTGCAGATGGCGTTGTTCCTGACCCCGCAGATGTTGCGCCTCCAAACAAGCACCCACTCGCGCTTTCAGCAACACCGGGTTCAACGGTTTGAACAGATAATCCGTTGCCCCCAATTCAATACACCGCACCAGACTATCCACATCATCCAGCCCCGACACCACAATCACCGCCATCTGGGCCAACGTCCCCGATGCTTTCAACGCTTCCAACACTTGAAACCCGCTCATCTCTGGCATGACAATATCCAGCACCAGGAGATCAAACGGTTGGTCGTGGAGCAGGGCGATCGCCGCTTTGCCCGTTGCCGCCACCACCACGTTTTGACTGTAGGGCCGCAGGTTCCGCGCTAAATAAATCCGACTGGCTTCATCATCATCCACCACCAAAATTCGGGTTGCTTCGCGGTTCATGGTGTCACCTCATTCCCCAATAGCGTCGTGATTTTCTCTAGCAGCCGAGTGAATTCAATGGGTTTTGTATCATAGTCGTCGCAGCCTGCGGCCAAGCACTTTTCGCGATCGCCCGCCATCGCATGGGCCGTGAGGGCAATGATCGGCAAGTGTTGGGTGGCCGGATTGGCCTTCAATTGCCGGGTCACTTCCCAGCCATCCATCTGCGGCAAACTCATATCCATCAGCACCAGGTCAAGGGGGGTGGTGGTCGCCATGCTCAGCCCCTGTTCCCCATCGATCGCCATCAGAACTTCAAAGCCTTTGCGTTGTAACCGACGAGACAGCATATCGCGGTTCATTTCGTTGTCTTCCACCAGCAAGATTCTAGGCATGGTCTGCGTTCTCCACCGTTGCAAGGGGTTGGGCGCGCCGGGGGAGGCTGGCCTGAACTTCGCGCAGGAGATCATCCCGACTATAAACACCCTTCTGCAAAATTTGTTGCACCCCGCCATCCAGGCGTTGTTGGTCGTGTTCGGTCAGTTCCATTGCCGTCACCACCACCACCGGAATCTGGCAATACACCGGATGCTGCCGCAGGTGCTCCAACACTTCAAACCCATCCATTTCTGGCATCATCAAATCCAACAAAATCAAGTCTGGGAGTTGCTCCCCCAATAAATCCAGGGCAATCCGACCGTTGGCGGCTTCGCTGACTGTCCATCCGGCTTTGCGTAAGGAGCGTTGCAAAATGAGGCGTGTGGTGGGGTCGTCTTCGGCAACCAGGGCATGGGCTGGAGCAGTGGCGCGATCGCCCGTTGCTGGCTGGTACTTTTGCAGAATCCCAACCAGGCGGGTGTAATCAATAGGCTTGGTCAAATAATCTGCCGCCCCCAGCGAAAACCCTTGCTGGGGATCTTCCACAATCGTTAACAACACCACAGGAATTTCGGCCAGGGCTGGATCGGCCTTGAGTTCGCTTAGCACAGCCCACCCACTGACCTGGGGCATCATCACATCCAGGGTAATCACATCCGGTTGGACTTTCCGCGCCAGATGCAAGCCCTCTTGGCCGTTGGCCGCTGTCACCACTTGAAAGCCCTCTTTGGTTAAGTGCCGCAGCATCAAATCCCGCACCGCCGCGTCGTCATCAATAATCAAGACAATGCCTTTGGGGGGCGGGGCACTGGTGGTAACGGGGGTGGCGGCGATCGCGGTGGCAGTTTCCTTGGAGGTAGACGGGGCGATCGCGGGCAGCACAATCTGAAACGACGATCCCCGGCCCACTTCGCTGGTCACAGTAATATTCCCCCCCAGCATTTGGCAAAACCGCTGCGTAATCGCCAACCCCAACCCCGTGCCACCATACTTGCGCGTGGTCGAAGCATCGGCCTGGGTAAAGGGCTGAAAGACGTGCTCTAGTTGCTCTGGCTGCATCCCAATGCCCGTATCACTGACGATGAAAACAATGTGTTCATTGGGTGCGGCCCCTCCCCGTTCGGCCTGGAGGGTAATTGTGCCGTCTTCAGTAAACTTGCTGGCATTGCTCAACAGGTTCAGCAGCGCCTGCCGCACTTTGGTCATGTCGCCGTGCATCGTGCCCAGATTCTCTTCCACTTGGACAACCAGGCGATTGCGGTTGTGGGCGATCAGCGGATGGACAGTTGTGGCCACTTCTTGCAGCAGTTGCGCCAAGCTAAAGGTTTCCAGATAGATTTCCATCTTGCCCGCCTCGATCTTGGAAATATCGAGGATATCGTTAATCAGGCTCAACAAGTGTTTGCCAGCACCTTGGATTTTTTCGAGGTCGGGGGTGATGTCGGCATAACCAAAGTCGGCTGCGTCTTCTTGCAACATTTCGCTGTAACCAATGATGGCGTTGAGCGGGGTGCGGAGTTCGTGGCTCATGTTGGCGAGGAATTGGCTCTTGGCGCGGTTGGCGGCTTCGGCGCTTTCTTTGGCCTGGAAGAGTTCGTCGGCGACTTGTTTGCGATCGCTGATATCTTTGACGGTGCCTTCGTACAGCAGGGGGCACTGATTTTGGTCGCGGACAAGGCGGACATTTTCTGAGAGCCAAATGACGGTGTCATCAGCGCGATACACTTGGGACTCAAAATTCTCCACTGCGCCGTATTGCTCTAGCAGTTGCACCAATTCAGCCCGACGGGTGGCAGAAACATAGCGCGGCCAGTGGCCCTCGGCGGATGCACTGATTAAGGCTTCTGGGGAGTCATAGCCCAAAATGGTCGCGATCGCCGGATTGGCACTCAGATAGGAACCCGCAGGAGTCATTTGAAAAATGCCATCCACCGCATTCTCAAAAATACTGCGATATTTCTCCTCAGCAGCCTTCATCGCCGCTTCCGCCAATTTGCGACTGGTAATATCCATCGTGATGCCCGTCATCCGCAGGGGGGTGCCATCGTCTGCCCGCAAGACATTGCCCCGACTGTTGACCCACCGAAAATTGCCGTCCGCCAGAAGAATCCGATACTCGACGTTATATTCAGCCCCGGTCAGGAAACTTTGGTTTTCGGCCTCGCTAATCAGGGCGCGATCGTCGGGATGGACGTGTTGAAAAAAGGCTTGGTAGTTTTTGGGTTGGGCACTGGCACTGGAGGGGTGACCAAAGAGGAGAGCAACCTCCGGCGACCAATATTCTTCATTCGTCACAATATCCCAATCCCAGGCTCCCATACGGGCCGATTCCAGGGCCATACGGAGGAGTTCTTCCTGGTGCCGCAGGGTCGTTTCGGCCTGTTGCCGTTCGAGTTCGGCGGCGGCCCGCGCGGCAAAAATCTTGAGCATGGTTTCGGCCAGTTGCTCATCGGCTAGGTGGGTGCGGCTCATAACGGTGATCAGGCCCAAGGGTTCTCCGTTGGCGGTGACTAAGGGCATTCCCAGGTAGCTTTCGATCGCCATCTCGGCGAGTAAGCGATCGTGCGGAAAGCGCTGTTGCACCTGGCTGGAGTAGCAACACACCTGTTGATCGACGACGTTAGCACAGGGGGTATCGGCCAGGGCATAGTCAAAATTGGGGAGCACCTGGCCAACCCCAAAGACGGCCACAGTCGAGACTTGGGTGCGATCGCGATTGAGCCGACCAATAAACGCATAATCCACAGTGAGCGCCTGGGCCAAAGCTTCCACCAGCGCAACAAAAAACGCCTCGCCGGTACTACTAGAAATGCTGGTCGCAATGCCTTGGAGCAGTTCCTCAATGTGTTTGCGTTGCAGAAATTGGCCAATCTGGCTACCGATCGCCTTGGCCACATCCAGCAGATCACTATCAATCTGCCGGGTTCGATGGCTAAAAAAGGCCATCACCCCCAAAATCTGCTCGCCACACAGCAAGGGAATGGCGATCGCGCTGTGGAGATTGGCCTGGAGCGCGCTGGACTGACGCAAAAAGGCTGAATCCGCCAACACATCTTGCACCCAGCGGGGTCTACGGGTGGCCCAGACCTGGCCAATCAAGCCATCTTGCAGATCAAAGGAGGTTTGGCGAGAGGCCGTGAGAAAAGCCGTAAGATCCTGGGGCGATCGCTGGGCCGCTTCCACAAATTCAATTTTTTTGGTTTTCGCATCCAATGCCCACAGTTCGCCCCAATGCCAATCCATCGCTTCGCAAATGGCCTGCAACACATTTGGGGTCGCGGTGGCCAGGGTCGTCGCCTCGGCCAAAGCCCGTGTCGTGGCATATTGCAGGTTCAAGCGTTGTTCCGCCCGTTGCCGTTTGCGGATATTGCGAACTGAGGCGAGGAGCATCCCCAACAGCGCCAAAATCACAAACATCCCAAACATTTGGATCTGATTTTTCCGAGCGGTCAATCGCTGGATGCGGGCCTGGAGTAAGCGATCTAGCACGGGGGTGATGGCATCGTAAAGCTTGAAGTGGGTCGCGATCGCATGATTCCCCGCCTCCACAAAATCGTCACCCACAAACTGCTCCGGCGTAGCGCTGCTGCGATACAACAACTGCAACAAACCCTCATTGGCCAGGGTACTGTTGACCAACGCCGATTGGATCGGCGGAATAGTCGTATCGTTGGCATCGAAAGCAACTTGTAACCCGCGCTGCATCGCCTGAATGGGCGTGTAGATAGAGTTATGCAACACGATAAACTGCGCTTTATCATCAACACTCAGCCCCCGCTGATAGCTCAGGGTATTCATGCCGTAATCCCGTGCTTGGGCCGCCGCCAACAACAGATTGGGTAATTGGCGCACCGTTGCATCCATCAGATAGTACGAGTCCAAATCCGGATCAAGGACAAGATTGGACTGGTCGCCCACATGCACGATCAAGGCCAAGACCTGGCTGAGTAGCTCTTGGTGCAGTTGCAGGCTGGTTTCGGGCATGTAGGCAAATTTGCCCTGCTTCAAGGTTTGCCAATGGGCTTGCAGGCGTTCCCAGCGCGGCAGAGTTTTCAGCTTATCCCCAACTCGATAATTGGTGGCCGTGACCTCTTGCATGAGTCGGTCGATCGCGTGCTCTTGGCGTTGCAATGGTAAGACAACACTGTGGCGGCGCTGCAAATAATCCCGGCTGAGGCGTTGATGCTGAATCGTCGCTTCTAATAATTGGCGCAGTTTCCCGTTGTACTGCACGCCGATGCGTTCTTTCTCTGCAAATTCAATGCTGGCATCAATTTCGGCAGACAGGCGGTTCAGGACGACTCCAAAGGGCAGGGTAAACACCAAAAACAACCCAATGAATAGTCCTTGAATGGGAATACGTTTCGGCAACGGTTTCATCGGAATTTGCCAGTAAAGGGTGAACCAGGCAGGCCCAACTTTAGGTTGAGGGCGACGGACAACAGTTTTCCTTTGTGTCGGCGTTTAAGACCTTGACGGAGCCAGAGTTGAGGCCGCTAAGGGACGAAAACTAAATAACTGCGCCAATTGCACCCCTCACCCCGCCTGCGGCACCCCTCTCCCTAGGGAGAGGGGACGGGGGTGAGGGCGACCCGCAAAATCAGATTTTATTTAATTCATGATCCTAAGGGACGCTGCACGACCAGAAAAATGCCGGAACCATGCAGACAAATGGCCCTAAAGCCAAACTTCGCCAACCAAGCTGAATCCTCTGGGGGAGGGGCGATCGCCTAACCTGGAGATTGCGCATCTCAGGTTAGGCAGAAGCTTGTAATATCTAGGGTTAGGCGGCACGGTGGCGCAAGCTAGCCTTATAGTGCCCCAAAATGTCTGGAGTTTCGCTGGGGTTATGGGTTAGATGGCTCAAATTTTGTCCTCCTGGAAAATTCGCGATCGCGCGTTTGTCTGGGGGCAACAAACCTATGTGATGGGCGTTTTGAATGTTACGCCGGATAGTTTTAGTGATGGCGGCCAGTTTAATACTCTGGATACTGCCGTTGCCCAGGCGCGATCGCTGCTTCGGGCCGGAGCGGACATTTTAGACATTGGCGGCCAATCCACCCGGCCCAATGCGGAAACCGTGAGCCTGGAGACGGAACTGGAACGGGTGATCCCGGTGATTACGGCGTTGCGGCAACAGTCGGATATTCCTATTTCGGTGGATACGACGCGGGCGGCGGTAGCGGCGGCGGCGATCGCGGCGGGGGCCGATATTATCAACGACATTTCTGGCGGCACTTACGAACCGGAGATTCTGGGTGTTGCGGCTACGCACCAGGTGCCCATTATCTTGATGCACATTCGGGGTACGCCCAAAACGATGCAACGCCTGACGGATTATCAGGATTTGCTCGGCGAAATTCGGGCTTTTCTTCAGCAACAAATTGCGGCGGCGATCGCAGCGGGGGTGGCTCCGGGGCAAATTGCGATCGATCCCGGCATCGGCTTTGCCAAGACCTATGAGCAAAACATCGCGATTCTGCGGCAACTGCCGACGTTGCGATCGCTCGGCTATCCCCTCTTGGTCGGCCCTTCGCGCAAAAGCTTTATTGGCCATATCCTAGATCAGCCCGATCCCCAGCAACGGGTTTGGGGGACGGCAGCGGCCTGTTGTGCGGCGATCGCAGGCCAAACGGATATGCTTCGCTTGCATGATGTTGCCGAGTTGCGGGATGTGTGTCGCGTGGCCGATGCCCTCTGGCGCGATCGCGCTGGCCACCCTGCCACCAATGCGTAACCGTTTTCAGCCAGCAGCAGCCAAAATACCCAGGGGCAACGCCAAGCCCCAACGCCCTAACGCCGACCCAACACCATACCCAGCCGCACCTTGGTCGTCACATACAGCGGCACCTGGTAATGTTCGGCCAGCAACCAGGCCACAAAGGTAAAATGCAGCCCAAAGGTCAGCCCGACCCAGATCAGGGGAAATTGCGCCCAAGCGCTACCGGGGAGAGGCGGAAACGTATGGGACGACAGCCAAACTAATGAGGGGGGCAGGATGACGAGGGCGGCACCAATGCACCACAGCAGCGCGGCCACGTCCACATCAGCATGGCGCAAAGGCTTCCAGCGGCTACCGTTCCAGCGCCAGACCATCGGCTGAGAGCTGTCTTCCACCCGCAAAGACTGCTCCGCCAAGTTGGCCGTGAAGATATGCCGACAAAAGCTACAGGCAAAGGCATCCATCAAGGCGATCGCCGAGATCTGCCCATGCCGACACACCGGACAACCATAGGTCTCTTGGTAAGCCAGAGGCCGCCACTCTGGGCTGGGGTTCAACATGGGGCGATCGCGCATGGCCGTTTTATTACCGCTTTCAACACAGCAGGCCGTTGATTCTGTCTCACGCTAAACCAGAGACTTCCGAATTTCAACGCCACCTTGCTGTAGTATAACGACTGGCTCCGTGCTTCCGGGCGAAACGATTTTCTTCACCAAAACGCGGCCATTTTCCACGTAGTCGCCCACGGCAACATAACGGCTACTGCTGGCAGAAGACTCTTTTACGATAACCGTCCAACGGTTGCCCACTTGCACCACACCACTCACCTCGACAGATTCAGCCAGGGCTGTGGGCGAGGGCGGCACGGGCTTGGCGGCTGCGGGGATATTTAAGGGCGGCAGCGGCGAACTCCCGGCTAAATTTGGTAACGGAGCCGATCGCAGCGGGGGCAATTGGATTGGGGGCAGTTGGGGCATAGCGCTGGTTGCCTGCTTGGCGGGCGCTTTGGGTAAAGGGGCGATCGCCTTGCTGCGGGGTGCTTTCGATCCGCCAGTAGCGATGGGAACAGCAGCAGACGGCACAACCGCAAACGGATCACGCCGCCCCGTGGTAATGCTTTCGGCCCGCGCTTTGGCATTGGTAGAACGCAGCAAACCCGGCACAGTTGGCACGGTTGGCGCTTTGGCCGTTGGCTTCACCAGGGGATTCGTAAATTCCTGGGTCGTCGATTTCGCCGATTCTGGGGCAAGGGTAATTTGTTCAGCCTTGTCTTCAGCCTGTCCCGAACAGCCGACTGTGAGGGCAAGCAAACCCAGCAACCCGATCCACAACTGTTGTTTCATTGCGGCCACTCCCGTCCTAGTGCCTCGAACTAGACTCAGGATACTCGCGATCGCCAAATGTGGCGCATCTAAATTTGGTCTGCCTGATCTTTTTATCGATTTGAAGCGTTTAGCACCCTCTGGCCACCCCAAAAATAAGGGAGCGATCGCCCAACCCCAAGGAGCGATCGCTCAAAGAGACACAGCACAGCAGTCTTGACTCAGATAGATGTAGCTTAGGCTGTGACCATCGTTACCTATGCCCGTTCCGTCGCCTCAAAGTCCTGACAAGAGTAATAACCCCCAGCCGGATTATACAGATGGCAGTCTTGAGTGATTTGCTGCATCAACGGCCAGGAAAACTGCGTGATTTGCAGGTGTTCACCCCAATTTTCCTTCAGGCTTTCGTGGGCCAGCCGCAACTTGTAAGCGGGAATGGCTGTAGAGAGGTGGTGGGGAATGTGGACGTTGATATGGTGGCACAAAAACTCAACCCAGGCGGGATAGTCGCAGTGGACGGTTCCCGTCAATTGGGAATAAGCTTCGCTCCAGTCTTCCGGTTCATAGAACGAAATCTGGGGGGCAGTGTGGTGAACCAGGGTGAAGGTGCTCATCCAGAAGTGGTACACCAACCAGGGCAGCAGCCAGAATTTGACGAAGCCCCACGCGCCAACGGTGACAAATAGGATGGGAAAGACGATCGCGGCAAAGGCGAGGACTGAAAAGATGGATAACGCGGCTTTCCCCCGATCCTTCGCGGCAAAATTCTCCAGATTGAAGTGAATGCCGGCCCAGTGGATGATGGACGCTAACCACCAGAGGTTGCCCCGCATGAGTTGGTACCCACGCCGGAGCCAGGGCGCAAATGCCTGATAGCGCTCGGTACGGAAGGGTTGCCAAGCGTTGTCAATGTCCATTTTGTTGGTGTTGGCGTGATGCACGTTATGGAGAATTCGCCAGCAATGGAAGGGATAAATGAGCGGCATCATAAAGATGTGCCCAACTAAGTCGTTGACCCAACGCCGATTGGCAAAGGAGCGATGCCCGCAATCATGGCCGATCACAAAAAAACCGGTCATCGCAGTACCGGTGAAGATCCAGGCAATGGGTAACAGAAACCAGGGGGCGATCGCAATGAAGGTCATGCCGAGGGCCACCATCGCCACGTTCACAAAAACCATGCTCCAGGCTTTCCGCATATCCTTCTGGAAACACTCACGGGGTAAGGTTTTCAGAATATGCTTGAGGCGCAAATCGGTTTTGAAATTAAACGTCGTAACCGCAGGTGAAACAGAGGAAGGTTGAGAAGGTAAGCTTAGGGTCATTACACAAATATCAAAGGAGATCAGGCTGAGCGAGCCGATCGCTGATCGATCAACGCAGAACCGCAGCGTTCGGAGAGGTGCTTGATGCAGCAACCTCAATATAAAACTTCATGAATATATCACACTCCCGATCGCACAGAGTCCGAGGCGGTACGGAATTCACTGGGGCCAAACCATTGATCCGGGTCGATGGAGCGTGAAGAAGGCGGTATTATCAAAAGCAATTTCTCGCATCATTCTCCATGAGCATGGCAGTCCCGGCGATCGCAACCGAAGTTATTGTGGCCCACACGCGCCAATCCCTTGGGTTCTTGTATCTGGATGGGATGGCCCAGCCGGGTAGCAGCCTGGAACTGCGGGGCGATTACTATACGGTATTGGAACGGCGGCATCGCTATCAACTGCGGCTGGGGAAGTATCACCTCCAGGCCAGCGTGGTCTATGTGCAACCGATGCCGCCAGGGGCAGAAAAAAGTGCGATCGATGGCCGCTGGATTATTGGGGATGGCACCTGTCGGTTTAATGCGCGATCGGAACTGGTACGGTGTGCGGTGCGGCCAACGGGCCCCTGTGCCGAGTGCCCGTGGTATGAACCAATATGAACCAATATGAACCAATATGATTTGGAGGCCAGGTGAGCGGCGATCGCCAGCAGCAGTCTAAACGCAAGAGGATGGCAATGACAGAACACTATCCAAGAGACATGGTGGGTTATGGGCGGTATCCCGTTGATCCGAAATGGCCGTTGGAGGCGCGGGTAGCGGTGCAATTTGTGATTAATTACGAGGAGGGCGGCGAGAATTGTATTTTGCATGGCGATCGCGCCTCAGAAGCCTTTTTGTCAGAAATTGTGGGGGCAGTGCCCTTTGAAGGGATGCGCCACATGAATATGGAATCCTGCTATGAGTACGGCAGTCGGGCGGGGTTTTGGCGCTTACACCGCCTGTTTACCAGCCGCGAATTGCCCGTCACGGTCTACGGGGTGGCGATGGCCTTGGCCCGGAACCCGGAAGCGGTGGCGGCGATGCAGGAAGCCAAATGGGAGATTGCCAGCCACGGTTATCGCTGGATTGAGTACAAAGATTTTACGGAAGCGGCGGAACGGGAACATCTCCAGCAGGCGATCGCCATCCACACCCAAGTCACCGGGCAACGGCCGCTGGGGTGGTACACGGGCCGCACCAGCGAACATTCCCGCAAGTTGGTCGTGGAAGAGGGTGGCTTTCTCTACGATGCCGACAGTTATGCCGATGATTTGCCCTACTGGGTGCAGGATTACGGCAAGCCCCATCTGGTGATTCCCTACACCCTGGATAACAACGACATGCGGTTTGCCACCAGCCAGGGGTTTAACTCTGGCGATCAGTTTTTTGCTTACCTGCGGGATGCCTTTGATGTGCTGTACGCAGAAGGAGAAACAGCCCCCAAAATGATGAGTGTGGGGTTGCACTGTCGGTTGGCGGGGCGACCCGGACGGGCGGCGGCCTTGGCCCGGTTTTTGGACTATGTGCAGAGTCGCGATCGCGTCTGGGTCTGTCGGCGGGTTGATATTGCCAACCACTGGCATACTTACCACAAACCAGGCTGAGTGCGGATTTTGGCCGAGAAGGTAATTGTTACAACGGGTCAATTCTCATAAATCACTATGCAGCCAGATGGAAATGGGGATCGACTTTCCGCATAATAACCAGTAGCACTCTAAATGTTGCGCGAGTGAATGGTTAGTTCTGGAACTCCAAAACCCAAAAGTAAACTGGTGACGTGGTGGGAATCGCTGACCCCAATTTCTCGGATGTTGGCGATCGCCCTGGCCGCGCCGTTAACGGTTCTTAATGCCTGGGCATTTTCTTCCATTTTTGGGTATTTCCAGTCCCTGTTGGTAATTCTGATTGTGGCCTCGCTGTTTGCCTTTTTGCTGAATTACCCGCTGGGCTGGCTATATCGCAATGGAATGCCCCGGACTCAAGCGGCGATAATTGTATTTTTGCTGGCCTTGGTGGCGCTGTTTGTATTGGCCGTCACCTTATTACCCCTGGCGATCGCCCAGGCCCAACAACTGGTCATGCGCCTGCCAGAATGGTTCGACTCTGGCCAGCGGCAACTGGTGATGCTCGACGAAAAACTCACCACCCTGGGCTTGCCCATCAGCCTGGATGGCATCATCGTCCAAATTAATGATCGCCTCAAAAGCCAGTTGCAGTTAATCGCCGGGAAAATTCTCAACCTGACGGTAGATTTTGCCGTGTTCACCGTCGCCAAGCTCATTGATGTCCTGCTCACGGTGATTACCACGTTTTACCTCCTCCAACACGGGGATGAAGTCTGGGAAAACCTGATCGGCTGGTTGCCCGGTCATATCCAAAAACCTTTTTCCAAAACCTTGCGCTCCAGTTTCCAAAATTACTTTTTGGGACAAATCATTTCCTCGACCTGTATGGCGATCGGGGTCATTTCGATCTTTCTGTTGCTGAAAGTGCCTTTCGGGTTGTTGTTTGGCCTAACGATTGGGCTAATGGCCCTAGTGCCCTTTGGGGGTTCCGTGGGCATTGCGATCGTCACCTTTTTGGTTGGCCTGCGAGATATTGGAACGGCGCTGCAAGTGTTGGCAGTGGCCTTGATTGTTCAGCAAATTGTGGAAAATGGCGTGGCCCCACGGGTGTTGGGCAGTGTCACTGGGCTGAACCCGTTTTGGGTGTTTGTGTCAATTTTGACCGGGGCCAGAGTGGGTGGGTTGCTGGGCGTGGTGGTGGCGGTGCCCACGGCGGTGTTGTTGCGGGAAGCGTTGGATGCGGTGCGATCGACCCGGAAACATGGCCAGGAGGATAAGGAAGAGAGCACAACAGAACCCATGAGCGGGGGCCACGCAAACCCCACCGATCGCCTCGCCCCGGCGGAGTTGCTGGAGGCCAAGGAAACCGAAACCGTGAGTTAGGTGCGCCCAGCGGCGATCGCAGCCCCGTCAATGGCTGGCCTCATTGCAGATATTCCAAAATGCCTTTGGCGATCGCCTGAGCCGTTTTGGCCCGTCCGCTGGTGCTGGATAACCGAGCGGCATCCTCGGAACCTGTGACAAAGCCCACTTCCACCAAAATGGCAGGCATATCCGTGTATTTGATGACGTAGAAATTAGCCGTTTTCACGCCGCGATCGCGCGCTCCCGTATCCCGGATCAAGTTGCGCTGGACTGATTGCGCCAACCGTTGGCCACTGCCCCCAGAGTAGTGGTAGGTTTCGACTCCACTAACATCGGTACGCGAGGCATCAAAAGAATTGGAGTGGATACTGACAAACACATCCGCCTTGGCTTTCTCGGCAAAGGCCACCCGTGGTTCCAGGTCAATTTCCACATCGCGCGTGCGGGTCAACATGGCGTTAACGCCCTTTTGCTTCAGCAAAGCCACCACCTGCTGGGAAATATCGAGGTTAATTTCCGCTTCTTGTAAGCCCCGAATACCGATCGCCCCCGGATCACCCCCACCGTGCCCCGGATCGATCACCACCACCGTTCCCGACTTGGGCACAGAGGGCAAATTGGCCGCTCCCGGTGCGGTTTTGGGGGCCGTAGGCGTGGGATTGCGGTTCATCTCGTTCGCCGAAGCCGACAGCACCGAAGCCGATAGGTTATTACGATTCAGCAATTGTTGCACCTCTTTGGCTTTGCTTTGCTCCCGAAAAATGCCCGCCTGAATCACGGATTTGCCGTTGACCGTGGTGCTAAAGGCATCAGGAATGACCCGCTGCACTTGCTGTTTCGTCAGGACGGAGTTACTCGCGACCACCACCCGATACACTAGCCCACCATTTTCGGTGTTGCTGCCAGCGTAGGTAGGACGGTTCACGATGGGGGCTGGCGTAGACCGGGGGGGCGGGGGCAAAATCACAGCAGGGGCATTAGGCGAGGAATAAATGGGAATCACCACGTTGCCCCGGTTGGTGGGCGCAGTGGGAACCACGGTCGGCGTGGTTGGGGTACGGGTGATGGGGACTGTGGGCACGACGACGGAAGCAGGCACCGCGATCGCCCCGGCACCAAACCCAAACGGACTAAGCGCGATCGCCGATAGCATGGCCCAGCGCCAAGGAAAGTGAGTGTTCATGAGTGTTGTGAGAGGTGGTTACTTTCGTCATCAACTCCCACAACGGCGGTGGATCAGGAAGAAACCCCGCGATCGGCTGATTGCAAATTCTGATAAGGGTTTCAGGAACTTTGCTGGGGCTAGCGCGTCCTGGGGGCTGACCTAATCATCGGGAAACTGCCAGCAGGAAATATGCTCCACGCGCTGGCTCCCACAGATGCGACAACTCGCCGTTTCAGTGGAATCAACCCACTCGGCTTCACAGTCGCGGCAATGACACCAAATATTGTTGCGGTTGGCCTGGTCAATGCCTGCCTGCCATTGGGCCAGTTCAGCGGGGGTGAAAGAGGAGGGGCGATCGCGCATTTGCCGCAAAATCCAGAAAACGAAATGATGATGCCTGACGGGTCTCTGTGCTGGCCGCCGCCCCCGCCCGCGATCGCCAGACCGAGGACAAGAACCGGGATGCCAACGCATTTTAGGAACGCAAATTAACTAACTTCCCCAAGGGCCACCCTCACCCCCGGCCCCTCTCCCCAAGGAGAGGGGTACCGCAGGCAGGATGAGGGCAACGAGCAAAATCTGATTTGATTTAATCCACGATCCTTAAGGGCGATTCGGCTTAAACCAGATGCCGACTCGGTTGAACCGCACTCAACGCTTCCACCAAACTCCGCACCACGGCAATCATTTCGATTTCGCTACTGAGTTTGTTGATGGCTGAACCAACGCCAATCCCCGCTGCCCCGGCCGCGATCGCCATCGGAGCCGTCACATTCGACAAGCCCGACGCACACAGCACCGGCACATCCACCGCCCGCGAAATTTCGTAGGCAGCAGCCAAGGTTGGAGCCGCTTTTTCAATTAACCCCAAAGTGCCAGCATGGGCCGGATTGCTGCTGGTGCCGCCTTCGGTTTGGATGATGTCTGCCCCCGCTTTGACCAGCGCCTCGGCCAACTGCACTTGCTGATCCAATTCCAAAATATGGGGCACCGTCACCGACAACAGCACCGTGGGCAACAGTTTGCGGGTTGCCTCAGTCAACGCCAACACTTCTGCCGCTTCAAACCGTCGCCCTTGAGCATAGAAGCTATCAAAGTTGCCAATTTCAATCAAATCGGCCCCGGCATCCACACAGGTCACGAACAAGTCGGGTTCCACCGCCGAAACGCAAATGGGCAAATTGATTAAGCTCCGCACCAACCGCACTAGGTTGGGATCGGCTGCAATATCCACAAACGTCGCCCCACCTTGCTCGGCGGCTTTGACTACTGCTGCCACGCGATCGCCATCAAAGTTGTTTAAGCCGCTGATGACCTTCAATGCTCGACCTTGGGCCAGGGCGGAGTCTAAACGAGAAAGAATACTCATGGAAGTTGCTCACGTCTTCAAAATCTCTCCACTCATTGTGACACCCTTGGCGAGATGGCGAAACGGGAATGTTCTCAGGGTTAAACAGAGAATAAAAACGTGATTTGGCGGAGAAAGATGGGCACACTAGCCGAAGCATTCAGCAAAAAGGACTATCTATGTCTCTTCTCGTTCAGGGAACCGAAGCATTTCAGGCAAAGAATTATGCCGAGGTTCACAGGCATGGGAATGTCGTATTTTTTGCTAAAAGAGAACCACCAAATTGAATGCAAATGAGATTAGTAAAAATGATTTTTAATTTTAACTTGTGATAGTTCGTCAAAAGATGGGTATTTTGAACATAGAAATAATTTGGCTAACTTTAAGCTAGTCACCAAGACTAATATTTCCAACCATAGGAACTTTATGGCTAAGTCTACAAAGTCAAGCAGTCAAAAGAAACGACCAAATCTTAATCACGTCCGAGCTAGAATTCGCGAAATTGCTAACCAGCATAGCTATGATGAGCAAATTCTATTAAGTTTTGCCGAATTTGTGAATGGCGGGGCTTTTAAGCCTGTTGAGCTAAGTATGGCGGAATTAAAATTGGCTGTAATTGCTGCGTTTGATTGTTCTTCTTATGATCAATTAAAAAAAGAAACAACTTTTCAGTTATTTGTTCAAGATCAAAAGCTAAAAATGACTACAAAGGAAGCTTGGTTGAAAGCCTACCGTAAGTTTGTTGGCTTACCGGACAATGAACGAAATTCAATTGGGAATACTTCTATTAATGGTGTAGATGTATTGAGAAATTTCTTGCCCTGGAAAGTTTTTTCTCTTGATCCTAAAATCGCCACTGCCGAGGATATTAAATCTGCATTTAATAAGTTGGCTAAAAAATATCATCCTGATCATGGTGGAAATGCAGAGGTCTTTGAACGTTTGAAAGCAATGCGCGATAGTATTTTGGCCGCTTACTAAGGAGTAAAAGAATGGCAAAATTTAATATTACGAGTGAAGAACTAGCCGATGCTTTGGAAATCGAGTTGAGCCACTTAATTGATATTTGCGAGGAGTTCGACAGAGATCCTGATGATGCCTGGGAACTAATTCAGGGAACCCATTTTGAGTGGGGAACACGTGGCTCCAGAATTTTTAGTCCTGAAGGGGCAGTTGAGATTTGCAACTATTTAGAAGAAAATTATGACGAACGCCCAGTTTTACAACGCTGGAAACGTTGGCTGTTGCGACGTGATCAACGACTGAAGGGTTTGATGATTGCAAAGCAAATTCAAGAAAGTAGTGAATCTAAAGGACAAATTATTTTCAGGTCTGGCAAGGCTTTTTTAGCTCCTAGAGCTTGTAGAGAAGTGCTTGGAATCGGTACAAGACAAGATGTTTTGAATCGTACTTTTAATGAGATCCAGTTATCTGAAAATACGGAGCTTGAACCTTTAGAGATTGACAGAGATTTTTATCATCCTGAACCGAAAATTTGTTATTTCAGTGGAACTGGTATTGCTGTTGTTAGTAAGCAACTGGGTAAGAGGCTAACTCAAAAGCATCGCAAAGCCTGGGTTGAGGCTGTCGCAGAATATGCGCCGAAAGCATTGATGACACTTGAGAGAAATGAAGCAGACAGAGGGAAAGCTATCCAAAAAGCAATGGCTAATGTGCATAGCCAAGCCAAAAGACGATGCCAGATAACAAACAGACACCAAGCTGCTTATAAATTTAACTTGGAAGTTCATCATTTGTTTGATCGAGCTTCATATCCACAGTTAGCCGCTGTAGAATTAAATCTTATTGCTATTGGTGGTGATATTCATAGCGACTTTCATAAATGGCTGGGTGGATGTCACGTTTCCTGCACAATTGAAGATATGGAAAGGTATATCCAAGAGTTTGGTAGTTCTCTTTTTGCCGATGATAATATTGATCAGGCAACTAAAGTAGCTATTCATCTTTCTCAAGCTAAAAAAATGCTTCGAGCCTTGTTGTAAATTGAGTTAGCGAAATGCTTGTTGCAACAATCATAGGACTCCAGAGATCGCACCACCACGGTATTCCCTACAGCTTTTTAGTGGCGACTCCTTGATAGAAATACCCGGCAAATTTTGGGGTTTTGGGGGCGTATTCGGTGGTGATGGTGAGGCGATCGAAGTGTTGGGCGACGATCGCGCGGATGTTGCGGTTGAGGTGGCAACCATCGGCGATGATTTTTTGGATGGGGGTAAGGCGGTTTTGCCAGACTTGCACCGATCGCTCCTCACTTAGCCCATGTTCGACAAAGAAAAAGTGGCCGCCGGGTTTTAACACGCGGTAGATTTCGCGGAGGGCTTGATCAACGTTGCGAATGCTGCATAGCGTCCAGGTGCTGACCACGCTGTCAAAGGTGGCATCGGGCATGGGGAGGCATTCGCCGTTGAGGACACGGAGATCGACGGTGATGGGCGATTGGGCGATGCGGGTTTGGGCGATCGCGCTGACTCCGGGGTTGGCATCAACCGTGACCAAATGCTGAAGGGCAGGGGGATAGTAGGAGAGGTTCAGCCCGGTGCCAAAGCCGATTTCCAACACTTCACCCGTGACATTGGCTAAAGTGGCTTGCCGATAGGGCACAAAGTCGGGGTTGGCCATGACGCGATCGAGCAAGGGCGGCAGAATTTTTTCGGCATAAAATCCCATGAATGCTATCCTCAATGCTTCAGGTGGGGGCTGGATTGGTGCTGCTGGCTCCCGTCGCCTGATGGTGTCCTCTTGCATGATGACTGATTTGGGGAATGACTGACCAAGCGGCGGTTTTGGAAACAAATGCGGCCTTTTATCGGGCGTTTGAAAAGAAAGACCTGGAGGCAATGGCGGCAGTGTGGTCGCAGGGTTCTGCCAGTGTGTGTGTGCATCCGGGGCGCGATGTGCTGCGGGGCTGGGAACAGGTAAAAACGTCTTGGACGGGGATTTTCCGCAATACCAAGTACCTGGAAATTGATACCACGGTGATCAAAGTTGAGGTGACGGGCAGTTTGGCCTATGTGGTGCTGGTGGAAACGGTGCTGCAAGTGGCAGGGGGGCGGCAAAATCGGGCGACTTCCATCGCGACGAATATTTTTGAGTACATGGGCGATCGCTGGTATTTGGTGCACCACCACGGCAGTCCGGTGATGAGCTGAGGGGAACTCACCCGGTCAGAGGATGGATGGGTGCGCGATCGCGGGTCATACTACGCCTGTAGTATATTTATGGATTGGCCCCCATGCCCGTGACCCACAGCATGGCCCAGCAATTTGCCCAGGATTGGATTGCCGCCTGGAATGCCCACGATCTTGATCGCGTGCTGGCCCACTATACCGACGATTTTGAAATGACTTCCCCGTTGATTGTGGCGATCGCGGGGGCAGCCTCTGGCACGCTTCAGGGCAAAGCCGCGATCGCGCAGTATTGGGCAACTGCCCTGGCCAAAATGCCCGACTTGCAGTTTGAACTGGTGGATGTGTTGGTGAGTGTTAACACGGTCGTGATTTACTATCGCTCGGTGCTGGGCAAAATGGCGGCTGAGTGGTTCTGGTTCAACGAGGCTGGCCAAGTCACCCGCGCGATCGGGCACTACAACTCTTAGCAAATGTCCCCATTATTCTGGCAATTGACGATGAACAATGAATTAGAGACGGCCCGGTTTTATCTCCGCCCAATTACCGAAGCCGATACCCAGCATTTGTTTGAACTCGACAGCGACCCTGAGGTGATGCGCTATATCAACGGTGGTCATCCCATGCCCTACGAAGCGGTGGTGATGCAACTGATGCCCCGGGTGCTGGAGTGTGTGCGATCGCAGGCTCCTTTGGGCTTTTGGTCAGCAACGTGCAAAACGACGCAGGCATTTGCCGGATGGTTTCATTTTTATCCGGCCAAAGAGCATCCCATGCTCCAAGAATTGCAACAGTTGCAACCCCAGGATGTGGTGTTGGGCTATCGCTTGCATCAGCGGTTTTGGGGCCAGGGCATGGCGACTGAAGGGGCGCAGGCGCTGGTAGCAAAGGGCTTTGAGGAGTGGCAGGTGCAACGGGTGATTGCTTGGGCGCTGACGGTGAATCGCGGTTCCACACGGGTAATGGAAAAAGTGGGCTTGCGATCGCTCCAGGGATTCTGGTTCACTGAAGCGCAACTCTCGAAAGTCAAACCGGAGGAACGCCGCGCGGTGATGTATGTCCTCGATCGCGCCACTTACTTCGCCCAGCAAACCTTGGGCGATCGCGTTCCCGCCCTCTCTGACCAATGATTGTCGCCCCAAGGCAGTGTCCCCATTTGCACCCACCCAGGAGGGTCAACCATGCTCCAGCTTTATTCTGCACCGCTCTCCAGTAATGCCCGCCGCGTGGGAATTGCCCTACTGGAAAAACAAATTGCGTTCGAGCTAATTGCCATGCAACTGGATGGTGATCAATTTACTGCCGACTTTACTGCCCTCAACCCCATGCAGCGGGTGCCTGTCTTGGTGGATGACGGGGTGACAGTGATTGAATCCCTGGCGATTTTGGATTATCTGGAAGCCAAGTATCCCACGCCGCCGCTACTGCCCACGGCCCCAGCGGCGATCGCCCAGGTTCGCATGGCCGAGATCTTGACCATCACCGAAATTCAACCCGCGACGCTGCCATTACTCAAGCGATTGGTGGAACTGGACGTGCCCGCCGCCACTCTGGATCATGCCAAAGACCGCATTACCAGAGGCTTGCAGGTGTTGGAACGCTTACTCACGCCGGGGCCATATTTTGCCGGAGCCGGGTTGACCTTGGGCGATATTGTCGCTGGCACCATCATCCCCGGTTTACCCATGTTTGGGGTGGCCTTGCAGCCCTATCCCAATGTCCTGGCCTGGTGCGATCGCCTTGCCCAGCGCCCCAGTTGGCAACAAACCGCGCCCGCCCCAGAAGTCGTGCAAGCCGCCTTACCCACCATCCGCAAAATTCTCGCCACTCGCCATTAAGCCCCTTCGCCCCAGGAAACACCATGTCAACCTATACCTGGAATGCCAGCGACTATGCCCAACATTCCGCCGCGCAGCAAACCTGGGCACGGGAACTGCTGCAAAAACTCGCCCTCCAGGGCCACGAAACGGTGCTGGATATTGGCTGTGGCGATGGCAAAGTCACTGCCGAAATTGCAACGCATCTGACCACAGGGGCGATCGCGGGGATCGATAGTTCTGCCGCCATGATCGACCTGGCCCAACAACACTACGCCCGCACCGAGCCACCCCTGATCACGTTCCAGGTTGCCGATGCCCAGGCTTTGCCCGCCGAGTTTCGCGATCGCTTCACCACCGTCTTTTCCAATGCGGTGCTGCATTGGGTGCCTGACCATCTCGCCGTGTTGCAAGGGATTAAACGCAGTCTTCAACCGGGGGGCAAAGTGTTATTGCAAATGGGGGGCAAAGGCTGTGGGGCAGAAATTTTTGCGATCGCCCAACGCCTGATTCAAACCCCACCGTGGGCCGCTTACTTCACCGATTTCCAGTTTCCCTATCATTTCCACGCACCCGCCGACTATTTGCCTTGGCTGGAAGCCGCCGGGTTGCGCCCGCTCCGAGTCGAACTGCTGGCCAAAGACATGACCCACCCCGACGCAGCAGGTTTAGCTGGCTGGATTCGCACTACCTGGCTTCCCTTTCTGCACCACATCCCCCCAGCGCAACAAGAAACTTGGATTGATGCCGTTGTGAGCCATTACCTGAGTGAGCATCCCCCGTCTGCCGATGGCCAAACCCACGTCCCCATGACGCGCTTGGAAGTGGAAGCCGGCAAGGATTAGTCTATCCGCGATCGCGGCTGATTTTTTTGGCACAGGCTTTATGATTGAGCGTGGCCAATGGACAAACGGATAGATTGAGATGGGGCGACGGGGACTGAAGCAACGGCAATGGCGAACAAACTTGGCCCTGGCGCTGTTGCTCATGAGTTTGGCGGGGTTGTTTGCCGGGTTGTTTGTGGCCAGTGAGCGCACGTTTCATTTTAGCGATTGGGCGTTTTATGAAGGGATGGCGATCGATCTAGCGGCAATGGCTCGTCAGTCTCCGGCGATCGCCTATGACTGGGTGCAGCGATCGCTGGATGATGTCTACAATCGCCTGTATATCTTGCCCCTGCTGCCCCTGCTGTTACTCTTCGGTGAAACCCGGCTGGTCTATATTCTGGGGTTGGTGTTGCTCTACTTGGTGCCGCTGAGTTTAGTCATGGGCGCGATCGCCGTGCGGCTCATTGCGGCCAACCCCCACCGCGTCTTTTGGTCAAGTGTCTGCGTCACGTTGCTTTTCCCGGCCCTCTGGATTCCCACGTTGCAGGGCTATCCCGATGTGGGAGGGGCACTGTTGCTGATGGGGGCCGTCCTGGTCTTTGTGCAAGATATACACCTCAAACAGACCCGCCAAGCCTTGGGGATTGGGGCATTGCTGGCCAGTGCCATTCTCTTCCGCCGCCATTTTGCTTATGATGCCGTGGCCCTGCTGGGGGCGATCGCCATCCACAGTTACGGCCACAGCTTGACCCAACCAACACCGCGCCAGATTTGGGCACAGCTTCGCCACTTCACCTGGCGCTTGGGCGCGATCGTGGCCACAATGGGCGGCCTCCTGAGCCTGATTTCCTGGAAATGGGTCTACACCACTTTAACAACTGACTATCGTGCTCTGTATGCTTCTTACACAATCCTGCCAACTCAGCTGATTCAGAGTTACACCAATTTTTATGGCTACGCTGTTTTGCTTTTTGCCATCATCGGCTTCTGTATTGGTCTAGTTCATCCTATTTTTCATCGCCCTACGGTGCGAATAATCGGGGTTTGGTTAGTGCTGTGCGTAGGACTATGGATATTTTACTTACGGTATCTCGGAGCACATTACACCCTAAACTTTTCGCCTCAGTTAATTTTGGGGATTGTGCTTCTCCTGTGGTTTATCAACAGTCAGTTAATTCAGGGATGGCGGCTCGTTACTGTGAGCTGCATGACTATTTTTCTCGGCGTGAATGCGGCGATCGGGCTGACTCCCTTAGGCACCGCCCAAACCTGGCCTGGTCGCACCTGGTTTTCGACCAACCACGCCCCCGTTATCCGCGCCGATTACGATGAACTCGTTCGCCTAGTTCAATACCTCCATACCTATCCTGACAACGTTTTAAGTACCACAGTTGCCACAACGGTCAGCAGTTTAAGCCCTGATTTGCCGCGCAATGCGGAGCGCCAACTCTACCCCAAAGGCCCCGCCAAGCTCCAAGGCCCAGTCATTCCCACGGTGGACTCTGGCGGGTGGTATCCGCTGCCAGAATTGATGAAAACCCAGCGGGTCGTCTTGACCGAGCCGTTTGAACATATCCTGGCCCCAGCCGATGAAGAAGTGATCAAAGTGACCCACGATATTTTCACGGAAAATTGGGAATTAGCTCAGGATTTTCGCCGTTTACCCGCAGAGTTTACCATCCAAAGTGGCTCCAAGGTTTATATCTATGAACGGCTGCGGCCCACTTCAACCGCAGTTGCAGTCCGCACCCTCGCGACGATGCAAGACCGAATTCGCCTAAGTCCTGGGACGCAGTTGCCGTGGCTTGTGCTCAAAGAACCGATCGCGATCACGGGTATCCGGCCCAGACGCAACGGCGCTTATTGGCTCAAAACGGTGCCAGCCGATCGCGCAACCACGGAACCCACCCAACTGCTGTATATCGGGCCACTCCAGACACGAAACCAGATCACCGGCCAGGTCAAACTACCACCAGGAGGCTGTCCCGGTTTGGAGTTGAGTTTCACGGCCTTAGATCGAACTGGGCGATCGCTGCACTCTGAGACGGTGCCCCAGGCAACTTCCGGCTTACTAGCCATCACCCTCGATAGCCCCACCCAGCCGCAGTATTTACTGATGACCCTCACCTGGCCCAACCAACCGCCCCAAGCCTGCCCCGTGGAGTTAGAGCAAGTGGCGATCGCCCCCGCCTGATGCCAACAGTCTGGGCACCCAGTCGTTGCACCAGCCACCTGCACGGTAAAGAGTTGTCGGCAAAAAACAGCCGTTTCCCACCTGGTATACTACACTCGTATTACAGTCCTAGTTATGATTCAGGAGAATACGATGCATACCTTAACGCGCACCCCGACCACGGAAATGGAAGTCACCAGCATCCGTCTTGAGCGCGAGTTAAAAGATCGGCTCAAAGACTTGGCTGGCAGTCAAGGATATCAGGCGCTCATTCGCGATATTTTGTGGAACTACGTGCAGCAAAAATCCGGCGAGTTTACCCCCACCGTGGCTCGGACTGAGATCCGGGCAACCGTTACCGCGATCGCCCACCAAGAAGAACACTGTGCCTTAACCGGCAAAACCATGCCTCCCGATGCCCCCATGCTGCTGGGGTTAACTCAGAACGGCGTGCTCGTCCCCCTCAGTCCTGATAGTTTGGCCTCCTGAGGAAAGCGCCATGCGAACAGACACAGTTTGGCAAAATCGCGACCTTGCGACCAATTTTTTGACCGGCGTGCGCGGCGGCATCCCCTTTGCCCTCGAACAAATCGCCACCGCGTTACAAGTGCTGGATCATAGCCAGCAGCCAATCCGGGCCGTTGCTGACCTGGGCTGTGGCGATGGGACGATCGCCCAAGCTATTCTCCAACACTATCCCGCCGCCACCGTCACTGCGATCGACTTTTCTGAGCCAATGCTGGAAGCAGCCCAGGCCAAACTCGCGCCCTTTGGCGATCGCGTCCAGTTGCGGCAGGCCGATTTGTATACAGCAGCTTGGCAGCAGGGTCTAGGTGAATTTGATGCCGTCCTATCCGGCTATTGCATTCATCATCTGCCCGATGCCCGCAAGCGATCGCTCTATCACGAAATCTACGACCACCTCAACCCCGGCGGGATATTGATCAACATTGAGCACGTCGCCTCCGCTTCGCCCTGGCTGGAGCACCTCTTTAACGAAACGCTGGTCGAGTCGTTGTACCAATGGCACCAGGCCAATCATCAAGCCACTTCTCGACAAGAAGTAGCCGCGCGATTTGTGTATAGAGATGATAAAGATGCCAACATCCTTGCTTCCGTAGAAATACAGTGTCAATGGCTCCGTGAAATTGGGTTTCAACACGTAGATTGTTACTTCAAGTTTCTGGAGTTAGCCGTATTTGGCGGGCGGCGACTGTAGCGATCGCGCACTTTAACCAATCAAATCCCATCTCAATCATCACTTAAACTGAAAGCGATCGTTTGTAACAGCGAGGCTTTCAGTTTTTTTGTCCTGCATTCTGTCCCGACTCAATCATTTTGCCCCCAGAGCTTAGGGCAAAAGAGCCGGGATAAAGCTACTCAGAAAATACACTGTCGCGGCTATCCTCTCAGGGTTAATTCAATGTGGCGATAGAAAATGTAAGCTAATCGCTAGACGTGATTG